>Ga0310810_10005277_pt1 | contig 14439 bp, 6 predicted proteins | sample NCmetagenome_FD_207641 | JGI IMG/M metagenome (GOLD analysis project Ga0310810, IMG submission 207641) | Soil microbial communities from experimental microcosm in Duke University, North Carolina, United States - NC | ecosystem: Engineered > Artificial ecosystem > Soil microcosm > Unclassified ... | reverse complement strand
CCCGCCGCCGTCAACCGTCAGTCTGCCCGCGACGATTCCGGTCGCGCGCGTCCGCCACGACGGCGCGGCGCCGGCAACGCTCTTCCGAAGTTCCGCGCCCTCCGCGTCGAACGCGACCGCGAGCACCTCTCCACCTGGCAGGAACACGGCATCGTCCGCCTTCGTACGAGAGAGATTGCCGCCCACGGTACCGATCTGCACCGTCCAGTCGTTGCCCGGTTGATCGGTGACCTCTTCCTCGTCGCGCCACAGCATGACGCGGGTGCCGTCGGGCGACAACGTGAGGTCCGACGGATCGAATGGCACAGCCATGGTCGCGAGGGGAGCGGCGGTGATGTGGACAGCCTCGAGCGCCGGTGCGCGCACCAGCATCGGGTCGTTCACGAAGCCGTTCACGTACGCGGACGAACCGGCAAATGCGAGGCCGAGACCGGCGAGCGCGAGCAGCAGCACCGCGTACCGCGTCGCGCGCCGCCGCGCCGTCACGCGGATCGCCGCCGCGGTCGCGAGCAGAAGGATCGCGGCGTCGGGCACTGAGCGGGCAGCCTGATGCAGCCTGTAAGCGCCGATGCCGTTGTCGAGGATCAGGAGGAGCGCGAGCGCGGTCGCCACGGTCATCATCGCGAGCGCGCGTCGATCCAGCGGATTGCTCACGCCGCGCCTGTACAGGATCGTGAAGAGGCCGAATATCGCGGCGATGGCCAGGAACCCGATGCCCCGCTCGACTCTGCCGTCGCGAATCGCGATCACGCCGGCCGCGGCGGATGCTACCGCCGTTGCGGCTAACAGGCGCGTGCTGGCGGCCACACTCGTCAGGAGCGCCACCAGTGCATACCCGAACTGGCCCGAAGTCAAGGCGAGCAGCGCGGCCAGGAAGGCGGCCCATCGTGCCGCGCCACTGATTGTCGGCGGCGGTTCGTGCGCGACGAGATGAACGTCGACCGTGTCGAGGACGGATTGCGCACGCCCGATGTCGGCCGCGTCGAGCGGCATTTCCCAGCGATGTCCGAACCGGTCGGCAGCGACGAGCAGTGCCGTGTCGCCGCGGCGGGCCAGCACGCGAAGTTCCGAAAGCGCGCCGTAGCGCAGGTGGTGCTGTGCGCCGTCGCGGGCCCACCGCAGTTCGTCGGGCCCGAAGGTGACGCGAGTGGCCGTCGCTTCGCTGACGAAGACTTCGGCGATGTCGCGGGTGACCGGCGTCACGCCGGCGGCTGCGTAGATGTCCCGAATGCGTCGCGCGAGGCTCGGATGCGTGGCGCGGCGCTCGAACGCGGCGTCCCATCGGCGGGGCAGGCGCGCGAACGTGTTCAGCTTCGTCAGGCCTCGCGCAAGCGCGTCTGGTGTGCCGGTCAGTCCGACCGCGCGGCGGTCGCTCTCCGTCTCGTTCTGCTGGCGTCTGCGGGCGCGCCATCCGAGCATCGCGACAATGAGCGCGAACCAGACGAAGGCCTGCTCCCATGCCGGCAGGCTGGCGGGCCAGAAGCGGAACGCGAACGCGCCGATGAGAATGAGCGACCACTGGACGAGCCGGTACTGCCACAGGCGTCGCGGCGAGTAGTACTCCAGGTGCGCGATCTCGTGCGCGGCAATCGCGACGATCTCGTCGGTCTGCAACCGCTCGAGCAGCGGGGAGGTGAACACCACGGACGATCCGTTCAGCGCCGCCAGCGCGATGGCGTTCGTCAGCGATCCTCCACGCATGTCCACGGACTCGAATCGCGGGGCTGCGACGCCGGCGCGCGCGACGAGATCAGAGAAGGCGCGCACCAGCGTTTCGTCGCCCACGGGCGCCGTACGGAGCAGCACACGCAGCAGCGGCGAGTACCAGTGCGCCCAGGCGAGCAGCACTGCCGCCGCGAACCCGGATGCCAGCCACACGTGCCGGCCCGCCGCAGAGACGATGAACGGGAGCGCAAGTAAGGTGAGATGAAAGCCGTAGACGCCGACGATCAGCCGGGTCGCGAACGAGACCATGGTCCAGAATCCCCAGGTCTCCTCATAGAGCCGCCGCCGAAGCCGGAACCCGGCCGCGGCGCGGCTCACGAGCGCGAACGGTACGGCCCACCACAGGGCGATCGTCTTCACGCCGGCGATGATGCCCAACGAGAACATGAGGACGACCGCCGCGCGGCGGCGTGCCGCGAGCAGCCGCTCGGGCAGCAGCGGATCGTCCGGACGACGCAGGAGCCGGTGCGTCTCGACGCCCCACCAGACCGCAGGAACGAGTGCCGGGACGAGGACCGCGACGATGGCGATTGGCTGGTACTGCATCGCTGTGGCGAGTGCAGATTGTAGATTGCAGATTCGAGATTGATTAGGAAATTAGCAATCAATCCGCAATCTGCAACCCGAAATCTGCAATTTCCCCCGAGCGCATTACAATCCGCGGCATGATCCGAATGCACGTGCCCATCGCTTGCGCGGCCGCCGGTGTATCTATCGCCGTTGCCGCCGTGATGACCATCGGGATCTCCGCGCAGGACGCCGCGACGCTGCAGCGATCCGATGCGCCGTCGAACGGGTTCTGGATCGATTCGCTCGATCTCTCGAAGGAGGCCCTCCGCCGTCCGCGGCTCCCGCGGGGGCAGACAGGAACGCCGCCGCCCCTGAAAGTCTCGCTCGGCGGCGCAACTTACGCGCATGCGCTCCCGCTCGTCTCCGACGGCGCCATCGAACTCGCCCTGGGTGGTCAGGCGGTGCGATTCGATGCGGTCGTCGCGTTGGACGACTCGGTCGCGGCCGGGTCCGGCAGCGTCCTGTTCGGCGCGTGGGTCGATGGCAAGAAGGTGTTCGACAGCGGCCTCATGCGCGGCGGTGCCGCGCCGAAACCGGTCTCGATCGACCTCGCCGGCGCCCGTTCGCTCGTGCTCGCCATGAACGATGCGAACGACGGAACCGGGAACGATACGGCGGAATGGGGCGGCGCGCTCCTCATCATGAGACCGGGCGAGCACGGGCCGATGGTGGTGCATCGAAGCGGGCCGCCGCCGCGCATTGCCCCGAGCCGCAGCGCCGCCCCGATGATCAACTTCCCGCGTATTACCGGAGCCACGCCGGGCCGTCCGTTCCTGTTCCGCATTCCGGCGTCGGGCGCCGGCGAGCTGACCTTCTCCGCGAAGAACCTGCCGCCTGGACTGACGCTCGACCCGACGACCGGCATCATTACCGGATCGCTCCAGTCCGCCGGACGCACGGACGTGCCGGTAACGGTTCGCAACGCGGCCGGACAGACGAGCAGTGCGGTCATCACGATCGTCGGCGGCCATCACGCGCTCGCGCTCACGCCGCCGCTCGGGTGGAACTCGTGGAACGTGTGGGGCGGCAACGTCACCGCGGACCATGTCCGCGCCGCGGCTGACGCGATGGTCAGCAGCGGCCTCGCCGCGCAAGGCTATACCTACATCAACATCGACGACGCCTGGGAGGCCGGGTGGCACAAGGGTCCGAACGGCCGCAACGACCGGGCTGCCGGGCGCGCGCCCGACGGGGAGATCCTCACCAACGAGAAATTTCCGGACATGAAAGGGCTCGTCGATTACATCCACGCGAAGGGATTGAAGGCGGGCATCTATTCGGGCCCAGGCCCGGCGACCTGTCAGGGACTCGCGGGGAGTTACCAGCACGAAGCGCAGGACGCCCGCACGTGGGCGAAGTGGGGGTTCGACTACATCAAATACGACTGGTGCGCGTACAGCGAGGTGGAACCGCGCGATCGGAACGCCCCGCGCGATGCGTTGGAGAAGCCGTACAAAGTCATGCGTGGCGTTCTGGACGCGCTCGATCGCGACTTCGTCTTCTCGCTCTGCCAGTACGGATGGGGAAACGTCTGGGAATGGGGCGCCGAGGTCGGCGGGAATCTCTGGCGCGTGACCGGCGACATCACCGATACCTGGCCGTCCATGTCGTCGATCGGTTTCCAGCAAACCGGGCACGAGCAGTACGCCGGACCCGGGCACTGGAACGACACCGACATGCTCGTGGTCGGCCATCTCGGGTGGGGGCGGATCGATCCACCGCGGCCGACGAACCTCACCTATGACGAGCAGCTCACACACATTTCGTTGTGGGCCTTGCAGGCGGCGCCGCTGCTGATCGGGGCCGACCTGTCGCAAATCGACGACTTCACGCGCGACCTGCTCGGCAACCGCGAGGTGATCGCGATCGATCAGGACCCGCTCGGCAAGGCCGCGCACCGCGTGACGAGCGACGGCTGGACCGAGGTCTGGGCACGGCCGCTGGCGGATGGCCGCACGGCGGTCGGCCTCTTCAATCGTGGGCCGGTCGACGCGCCGGTTTCGGTGAGGACCGCCGATGTCGGTGCGTCAGCAAACGCGAAGGTGCATTATCCCTGGACGCACGAGGATGGAGGTACGGTGAAGGATGGGACCTTCACCGCGACGGTCCCGACGCATGGCGTCGTACTGCTGACACTGGCGCAGTGACAACTTCGCAACTTCGCAACTACCAACTACTCGAGGCGTCAATTCCCAAAACAGAAACCGCCTTGCGCAGTTCGGAGTTGTGTGGTTGCGTCGCTGTCACTTTCCACTGGTAGAGCCGGCTTGCACAGGCTCCAGGCCGGCGTTCGTCACCTCGATATTGAAGGCCTTCAGCTCGTTCCCATAGACCGCGTTCAATCTGTCGGTTTCGCCTTTGAGCTCCTTCTTCAGGTCCTCGAAGATCGGGTAGATATTTTTGGTTGGCGGACCCTCGCCGCGCTCCGTCATGCCGAGCAGCGACGCGAGACGGTTGTTCGTCTTGATCGGGAAGTTGAGGGGATCCTGGCCGCTCTGGTTCTTCACCTGATAGACGTCCTGCTCGACGGCTGACAACGCCGCCACGAGACGGTCGCCCACCAGTTTCAGCTCGCGCTTGTCGGATTTCTTCAGGCGGTCCGCCACGGCGTCCTTGATCCGGCGGATCTCGATCACCGCCTGGTTCGCTTCGCTGACCTTGTCGCGGATCTGCATCGCGAGGTCGAACTGCTCCTGCAGTGCGGCGTCCGATGTATCGCGCAGCGGGTGCTTCACGATCGTGATCGGCTGCGTCTGCGACACGCCGTCCACGGTGAGCTTCACCTGATACGTCCCCGGCAGCGCCATCGGGCCGTTCGTCGTGGCGCCCCACAGGATCATGTTCGGGAAGGTAACGGCGCTCGGGTAATCGAGATTCCACATTACGCGATTGAAGCCGGTGTTCATGGGCGCCGTCGGATTCCCGCCGCGGCCGCGCCCGCCGCCTTGCGCGGCCGGGTCGCCCTCGCCGCGTCCTCGTCCACCGCGCCCCTCCTCCGGCTTCCGGCCGGGGATGGTCTGGACGACGTCACCCTTGCCGTCGAGGATCTCCACCGTCAGTGTTTCCGCCGGTTTGGTCAGCAGATAACTGATGGTCGCAGGGCCGCCCGTGCGGATGACGTCAGCCGGCTTGTAGAGCGTAAAACCATTCGACGCGGTCGCGGTCCCTGCCTGACGCAGCGGCGCGATGTCGTCGAGCACGTAGAACCCGCGTCCGTGCGTGGAGACCGCGATGGAGTTCGCCTCGACCCAGATGTCCGACACCTGCGCGTTCGGCAGCCCGGGGTTGAACATCGACCAGTGATCGCCGTCGTCGTAGGAGATGTAGAACCCGTGCTGCGTGCCGGCGTAGAGCAGTCCCTTCCGGGCCGGGTCCTCACGGACGGCATGGACGTAGTCGCCGGCGCCGATCCCGTTGACGATCTTCGTCCACGTGGCGCCGAAGTCGTGCGTGCGGAAGATGTATGGCGCGAAGTCGTTCAGCAACGGCTTCTTTACCGCGACATACGCCGTCCCGTCATCGAAGGCGGACGCATCGATGATGCTCACACGGCCGAGGTCGGGCATCTCTTTGGGCGTCACGTTGGTCCAGGTCTTCCCGCCGTCGCGCGTGACGTTGATCAACCCGTCGTCCGAACCTGCCCAGAGCACGTCGACGTTCTTCTTTCCCGGGCCGAGCGCGAACACCGTCGCGTAAATCTCAGGGCTGTTCATGTCGTGCGTGATCGGTCCCCCCGAATCCTGCATCGTTTTCGGATCGTGCCGCGTGAGATCGCCGCTGATCCGCTCCCATGTGACGCCGCCATCGCGCGTCCGCCACACGTGCTGCGACGACGCGAAGAGCACGTGCGGATCCGCCTGCGAGAAGATGATCGGATACGTCCATTGCCAGCGCTCGACGACGTCCTTCGACGCTTCGCCGGAGAACTCGCGCGGATACGGGTTCACCTCCCGCTCGTTGTTGGTCCGCCGATCGAGGCGGGTGAGGAAGGAGCCGTTGTTGCCGCCCGCATAGATGATGTCGGGATCGAGCGGATCCGGCGCGATGTATCCGGGTTCTGCGCCGCCGGCGGTATAGGGCTCGTGGACGTTGCCGCGTCCGAACCCGCGGCCGCCGGCGCCGAGATTGGTATTGCTGGCCACGCAGATCGTGCTGCTGTCCTGCTGGGCGCCGCACACGTCGTACGGCACGTGCTTCGTCGAGATCACGTGGTAGAACTGCCCGGTCGGGTAGTCGCGCGACGACCACGTGCGCTGGGCCGCCTGCGCGTTGAACGACACGGCGCCGCCGCTGTCGTTCGCATGGACGATGTGGTTGGTGTCGTCCGGGTCGACCCACAAATCGTGTGAGTCGCCGCCGGCGAAGTTCACCATCGTCTTTCCGCCGTCCTTCGACCAGAACATACCGACGTTGCCGACGTAGACTTCGTCTTTGTTCACGGGGTCCGCGATCACGTGCGTGTAGTAGAACGCGCGCTGGCGGATGTTGCGGCCGTCGTTCGCGAGCTTCCAGGTTGCGCCCGCGTCATCCGAGGAAAACAGCCCGCCGTGCTCGTTTTCGATGAGCGCGTAGATCCGGTTCGAGTCCGCGCCCGAGATGGCGACGCCGATCTTCCCGTCGACGCCGGCGGGAAGGCCCTGGGCACGCGTGATTTCCGTCCAGGTGTCGCCGCCGTCGGTCGACTTGAAGAGCCCGCTGCCGGAACCGCCGCTCGACATCTGATACTCGACGCGATACGCCTCCCACAGCGCCGCGAACATCACGCTCGGGTTCCTGCGATCGATCGCGATGTCGACGGCGCCCGTCTTGTCGTTGCGGAACAGCACCCGTTTCCAGGTCTTCCCCCCGTCGGTGCTCTTGTAGACGCCGCGCTCATCGCTCGGCACGCTGTACTTGCCGAAGTCTGCGACGAACACGATGTCGGGATTCGTGGGGTGCACGCGGATCCGCGATATCGCGTCGGACTGGTCGAACCCGATGTGCGTCCACGTCTTGCCCGCGTCGGCCGATTTGTAGACGCCGTCGCCCGGCTGGATGTTGCCGCGAATGCACGATTCGCCCATCCCGATGTAGACGACGTCGGGGTTCGACTCGGAGACCGCGACCGCGCCGACCGAGCTGCTGTGGACCTGGCCGTCCGTCACGGGCGTCCAAGTGTCGCCGCCGTCCACCGTCTTCCACAAGCCGCCGCCGGTCTGCCCCGAATACGCTTCCTTCGGGCGGCCTTTCACGCCGCTGACCGCAATCGATCGGCCCGCGCGCAGCGGCCCGATGCTGCGCCAGTGATAGGCCGCCGCGACCGCTTGATCGAGCGGCGAGGTGGATGTCTGTGTGGCTGGGGTCGCCTGGCTGGCGCCGAGTGGCAGGGTGAGACCGGCTGCCGCCGCGATTGCGGCAACCGGGATGAGCGCACGTCGCATGAACCGTCCTCCTTGGAGCAGGGGGAGTTTACCGCGAACGTGGGCGTGCGGTGTGGGGCGTGCGGGCCTGCGGCGTGCGGGCTGCGGGGTGCGGCGTGCGGACTGCGGCATGCGTTGCGGGGGCTACCCATGCGGCGCGTAGTGCGCGGCCGCCGTAGCGCAGGCCTTCAGGCCTGCCCGTGCGAGCGCCTCAGTCCTCGAGCGCCGCAGCGATGAGCAGCAGGACGGCGAAGGTGGCGCCCGCTCCGGCTGCCGCCCCGATAATGATCGCCTTGGCGAGGTTCGATCGTTCTTCGATCTGAATGCGCGTGATGTCGCCCAGCGGAACGGTGACGGGCGCTTCGGGGATGCGAGTCGCGCGCTGGACGATCACTGCGCGTGTGTCCGCCGCCATCAAGGTGCCGTGAATTGTGCGGCCGGCCGTGCGTTCGACCCGGACGCGCGACCCGACCGGCAGCGCGAGCACGTAATCGACCATTTCCTTGTGCACCTCCTGGGGCGCGACGTGGGTCGGCACAACGCGCGCGCCCTCGGCCGACGCACAACCGGATGAAACGACAGCCACGACGAGCAGGAGCGCGATGGATTTTTTGATCATGGCTGTCCTCTAGAAATCGATGCCAAAGCCGAAGCGGAACAGGACCCCGTCGACGCTCTTGCGGATCGTGAACCGTGCGTCGCTCGAAAAGAACGCGCGCTCCGACATGTAGGCCTTGAACCCCACGTCGGCGAGCGCGGCCACTCGCGTCCGGGTTCGATCTTCGGTGTGCCCCGGGTCAGGCGTTCCGGGTGTGACGAAGTCGTAGTCCACGTAGTCGTCATGCAGCCGTTCTGAGCGCACGAGTACGCCCCCGCCGACGTGCGGATGAAAGATGGCGTTGTGGAAAAACTGGTATTGCTGGCTGATGGCAAAGGTCGCGGGCCGCACGTCGGTCCGCACGAATCGATACACAGGCCGGGATCCGGACGAGATCTCAACCGTCCGGTAGGTCTTGCCCGTCGAGCCGATGCCCACGTCGACCTGGGTCCGCAGGTGCTCGGTCCAGTACCACCCCGCCGCCGCGTCGGCGAAGGCGATGGAGTTGACCCAGTTGTTGCTGGTGCCAGCCGGGTCGCTGCGGAGGTTCTGCCAGCCGACGGCCGCCTGCACGTCGGCGCGGGGAAGCGCAGGTTGAATCGCCGGTTGGGCCGACGCCGCCGAGGCGGCGAGCAGAAGCGCGGAAATCGTCGCGAGTGCCTTCACACCAGGGAAGGCGCGAAACGGCCCCAACCCGGCTCACGCGCGCGCTCCGCGCGCGTTATTTCTTCGCGTCAGGCGCGCTGACCGGCTCCGGCGCGGTCAGGGTCACGTTGTACTTCGCGAGATCCGCGCCCAGCATCTTCGCTTTCGCGAACAGGGCGTTCGCGTCCGCGACGGCTTTCGGTGTCTCCGCTTTTGCCTCGCGGTACGACTTCAGCGTCTGCTCGGTCGGCCACATGCCGCCCATCAGGCCGTTCTTCGCCTGCGTGAGCTTCCCGAGGACGGTCGGCTCGGCATTGCCGCGGCCGAACCCGCCGCGGCCGCCGCCCGCGGCGTACTTCGGCGCCATGCCGTTGACCTCTTTCCTGAACGCCTCGAACGACGTCTTCACTTCCGCCGGCACATCACTCTTCGACTCCAGCGACTGCGCGATCTCGTTCGTCTGCCGGTTCAAAGAGGTCACGCGGGACGCCGCGTCTGTCGCCCCCTTCTGCAACTGGTGCAGTTCCATCGCCTCATCGAACAACTGCTTGCGCTGTGCCTCCGTCAGCACGACCTGGGGATCGCTGGTCACGCGCAGCGGCTTCGTGTCGACGGTCTTTCCATCGACGACGAGCGCGACGTTGTAGGTTCCCGCGAGCACGAACGGCCCGGGGCTTGCGCCGCCGCCACCGCCAAATCCGCCGAAGCCACCGCCACCACTGCCGCATCCGGCGCCGAACCCGCTGTCTTCGTTGTCGTTATTCCCGTTCTGCGGAGTCTGCGCGGCACCGCCGCCTCGCGCCTCGGGCTGATCGCTGCGTCCAGACGCTGCTGTGCCGCGTCCGCCCCGACCGGCCGCCGGGGGCGCCGGAATGGGCTCGACGCGCAGGTCCCAGCACGCGGTCTGAATCCCCGCCGACTTGCTCTTTGCGAGCACCGGTCCGGAGATCTCACGCACCGTGCGGCCGCCGGCGTCCGTGATCTTCAGCGCGACGTCGTTCACGTTCTGCTTCTGGTACCACGAGATCATCGCGGCCTCCGGTGGGTTCTCGCCGAAGAACGTCTGGTCGCCCCAGAACTCATAGTTGCGGTCGCGCGCGGGCCGGCGATACATCGACGCCGCGGGCGTGAAGAGTTTCGCGTCGGTCTTCGCCGCCGCCGCGTACTCCTGAATCGGCTCGAGGTGATCCAGGATCCAGAGCGCGCGGCCGTGTGTGGCGAGGATCATCGCGTTGTCGCGCGGGTGCAGCGTGATCTCATCCACCCGCACGTCGGGGAGATTGGTGCGTGGACGGATCCACGACGCGCCCCGATCGACCGAGATGAACAGCCCGGTTTCCGTCCCGAGATACAGCACGTCGGGGTTCTTCTGATCCTCGGTGATCGCCTTGACGACGACCTCGCCAAACGATGGCAGGTTCGCCTTCAGCGATTTCCACGTCTGTCCGTAATCACCGGTCGCATAAACATACGTGCCGTAGTTGTTCTGGCGGTGGTCGTCCACGGTGACGTAGGCGGCCCCGTCGTCATAACGTGACGCCGCGATGCGCGACACGAAGGCGCCTTTGGGCGCGTTCGGCAGCTTGTCGTACACGTTCGTCCACGTCTTGCCCGCGTCCTTCGTAACCTGCAGGTTCCCGTCGTCCGTGCCGGCGTAAATGACCCCCGCACGCCTGGGCGATTCCGACAGCGCCACGATCGTCGGCCACGCGACGATCCCGTCGTCTTTCGCGATGCGGATGTCGCTGCCCTTGAGGCCCATGGTGACGATGTCTTCGCGGTTCGCGTTGCTGGTGAGATCGCCGCTGATCGGCGTGAACGACAGGCCGCGGTCGGTCGAGCGGAAGACTTTCTGTGCGGCGACATAGACCATCGCCGGGTCATGCGGCGAGAGGATCATCGGCGTGTCCCAGTGCCACCGGTACGCCGGCTCACCCGACGGTGCAACGGGACGGATCGACTGCGTTTCGTTCGTCACGCGATCGACTCGAACGATGTTGCCGTCCTGCGTCTCGCTGTAGATCACGCGCTGGTCGCGCGGATCCTGCAGCACGACGAAGCCGTCGCCGCCCTGGAGCGTTTTCCACTCGTAGTTGCCGATGCCGGCGGAACTGCGCGTGCTGCTCGGGCCGCACCAGTCGTAGTTGTCCTGCATGCCGCCGCAGACGTTGTACGGGTTCGCCATGTCGACGCTCACGTGATAGAAGAGCCCGACCGGCAGGTTCGGGAAAAACTCCCACGTCTTGGCCTGATCGTGCGTGGCGGCCAGCCCGCCGTCGTCGCCAATCATCACGTGCTGCGAATTCGACGGATCGATCCAGATCGCGTGCACGTCGTCATGCGCCGTCGGCGTGACATTGGTCGAGATGGTCTTGCCGCCATCGGTCGTCAGGTGCAGCTTGACGCCGCCCATGAACACGACCTCCGGATCGTTCGGATCGACGCGGACCTGGCTGAAGTACATCGGCCGGGCGTTCTCGTTGTTTACCTTGCGCCACGACGCGCCGCTGTCGTCCGAGCGATACAGTCCGGTGGCGTTCTGATCGACGCCGGTGGCCGTGCCCCGGCCCCCGCCGCCGCCCCCACGCCCTTCACCGGCTGGAGGGACAGGCCCCTCGACCAGCGCATACAGGATGTTCGGTCGGCGCCGATACACGTCGAGGCCGATACGCCCGAGCGATCCTTCAGGAAGCCCTTTGGTCAGCCGCGTCCAGGTTTCGCCAGCGTCGGTGGATTTCCAGATGCCGCTGCCGGGGCCGCCGCCGTTCATGCAGCAGGCCGTGCGGCGTCGCTGATACATGGATGCGTAGAGGATCCGGCTGTTCGAAGGGTCGATGACGAGATCGTTGGCGCCGGTGTCGTCGTCGCCTTTCAGCACCTGCTTCCAGGTCCTGCCGCCGTCGGTCGTCTTGTAGACGCCGCGTTCGCCGCCGGGACCGAAGAGGGGCCCCGTCGCGGCGACGAAGACCACGTCGGTGTTGCGCGGATCGATGACGATGCGATTGATATGGCGCGAGGTCTCGAGCCCGACGTTCGTGTACGTCTTCCCGCCGTCGATCGACTTGAACACGCCGTCGCCCCAGGACGTGCTCTGGCGATTGTTCGACTCACCGGTGCCGACCCAGACCACATCAGGATTGTTCTGCGCGACGGCGATGTCGCCAATCGACATCAGGCCCTGGTGCTGCAACTGATCATCGAACGTGGTACCGCCGTTGATCGTTTTCCAGACGCCGCCGTGTGCCGCGCCGACATAGAAAATATTGGGATTCGCCTCGTAGACAGCGATGTCGGCAATCCGGCCCGACATGCCGGCGGGCCCGATCGAGCGGAAGTGCAGATGGTCGAACGGCGTTTCGGATGCTGCCGCGGCGGCAGACGGCTGCGCCGCGCGGCCGGCGAGCGATTGCGCGCCGAACGCCAGCGCTGCCGCCACACCAAGTGCGAAGACACGGTAGTGCCTCATGGACACGGGCCTCCAGAGAACGATGGACGATGGACGATGGACGATGGACGACGGGGATTATAGCTGCACGAATTGCTGCGGCGGCGTCATCGCTGCAGCAGCGCTTTCAGCCGGTCAATCGGGATCGCCCGAACGGTCCGCCCGTTTGCGGTGACGTCGGTCGCTTGCAGAAGGGAGTTGTCCACGGCTTCTTCGGTCGCATCCATGACGCCCTCGAACAACGGCGACACGTCGTCGGTCGGCAGGACGGTCCGCGTCTGCGGACCGCGCGCGCTCGTTACGCGGAGCGACGGCGCGGTCGAGAACGCGATGGCGAAGTCGCCGCTGCCGTTGGAATAGGTCGATCCGGTGCGCGCCAGCGCGAACACGGCACGCGCGGCGAGCCGCTGCAGGTTCCGTGCGTCCAGCGGCGCGTCGGTCGCCACCACAATCATGCAGGAACCGTCGGGTGACACGCGCGGTTCGGGGGTGCGGGGGTTCGGCGGTGCGGAGGTTCTGTTTCGGGTTCGCGGTTCGGGGTTCGGGTTCTCGTTCGGGTTCGGGTTCTCGTTCTGGTTCGGGTTCAACTCGCGCCAGATGGGAACACCGTTGATGACCAGGCGTCCGCCGTAATTGCTCTGCACGAGCACACCGACGGTCCACGTGTCGGAACCGACGCGCACGAGGCGCGACGACGTGCCGATGCCGCCCTTCCAGCCGAACGCCACCGTGCCGGTGCCCGCCCCGACGGCGCCTTCGTCCACGGGGCCGCTCTTCGCACCGGTGATCGCGGCCCGCACGTGGTCGCCGGTGACGTGAAGACCGCGGATGTCGTTGAGCGTGCCGTCGTTCGTTTCGCCGACGAGGGCGTTGACCGAGCGCACGTGTTCGTTCCCCGGCTGCGCCAGCGTCCAGCGGACGACCGCGTCGACCGCCGTGCCGACCGACAGCGTGTTGGTGAGGACGACGGGGGTTTCGATCGTGCCGAGCTCGTTCACCTGCGTCGAGCCCGCCAGCTTGCCGAAGGCGTTCCCCACGAAGACGGCGCCGGGCACCTTCTCCTGAAAGAGATTGCCGCCGTGGGGCACGATCGCGGTGACGCCGGTGCGGACGGTGTCGCCTTCGGTGACGGTCGTCTGGCCCACGGTGACGCCGCTGACGTCGGTGATCGCGTTGAGCGGCCCCGGAGGAAACGTTCCGGGCGCGATGCCGAGATCTCTCGCGCGCGGCCGCGGCGATGGCGTCGATTGGGCGATCGCGACGAGCACGACCCCGAACAGCAGCAGCTTCATGGTGTCCGTATTGTGGTGATCGACAGCCGATCGCGCAACTGGAGTGCGCGCTCCAGATACGATGAGAAGGATGCGTCGGACCGCCTCCTTCCTCGCCGTCGTGCTGCTGACGTGGACCGCCCTCGCGGCGGCTCCGGCGCCTGCGGATGTGCTCGTCTCGCGTCAACTGCTGGAGCGTGAGCACCTCGCCGTCGGTCAAACCGTGGAGCTGTCGTCCGATGCTGCCGGCACGGCTGCGCGCCCGTTCCGCATCGTCGGCGTTTACGAGCCGACACCGGATCCCATGCGGTTTGCCCAGGAGCGGCTCGAAGTGCGCGTGCATCTGCCGGACGCGGCCGCGCTCGAGGACCGCCTCCCGTCGTCTTCGCTCACGAGCATCAACGTCGAACTGCGCGACCGCGAGGACGCCGCGGGGTTTGCATCCGATGTAGAGCGCCGTCTGCCCGGATTGACCGCGAAGTCGACGGCCGCGCCCGACGAGCGGACGTCCACGTTCGCCGTCCTCGATCGATTTCACCTCGCGATTGCGATGGTCACGGTCTTCGGCAGCGGCGCATTCCTCCTCGCGCTGATGGTGATGCTCGTCGACGAGCGGCGCGAGACGGTCGCGACGCTGCGATTGATTGGCCTGACGAAGCAGCGGCTCATCGCGCAGGTGCTCGTCGAAGGCGCGCTGATTGCGGTCGCGGGTGCGGCGTTCGGGGTTCTGTTCGCGCGGGCGGCGGAACCCGTCTTCAACCGGTTTTTTCAATGGCGGTATGACAC
>Ga0310810_10005276_pt1 | contig 14440 bp, 15 predicted proteins | sample NCmetagenome_FD_207641 | JGI IMG/M metagenome (GOLD analysis project Ga0310810, IMG submission 207641) | Soil microbial communities from experimental microcosm in Duke University, North Carolina, United States - NC | ecosystem: Engineered > Artificial ecosystem > Soil microcosm > Unclassified ... | reverse complement strand
ACGAACTCCCCTTTACGCACATTGAAGGTAACGCCCGAAAGAGCGACGGTCTCAGTCACGCCGTCGTGATAGGCTTTCTTGAGGTTTTTTACTTCGATGATGTTTGTCGTCATGTACTTTTACCTTTCGCCTTTTTACTTTTGACTTTACTTCACATACGTCACTACCTTGTCACCAACACTTACCCCAGAGATGATCTGCGTCGTACCATCTGAACCCTTGAGACCAGCGGTCACACCGACAGTACTATAGCTCTTGCCATCGCTGTTCACGATACGGACCGTCTTGTTGCCATTATCATCGACGATTGCACGCGTAGGCACTGTGAGCACACCATCGACCTCATGAGTGAGAATATCAGTATTTGCAGTCATACCTGAACGGATGCGCGCATCAGGTGTATCGAACCGTAGTGTGACTTTATATGTAGGAACGCCTTCGAGAACCGTCTCGGCTGGATCTATCTCAGTGACTGTTGCAAGAAATATCACATACTGGCCGTAGGCATCGAGAGTGACGTTGGCCTTATTGCCCAGTGCAACCTTCGCTATATCTGCCTCTGGCACAAATGCTTCGATCTTGAAACCACCGTCACTCTGGACCGCGAAACCTGACTGGCCCGCAGCGACAAACTCTCCGACATTCGGATCAGCCTTGGTGATAATGCCATCTATAGGCGAATATACGCGACTGTCGTTAACATTTGCTTGTGCCTGATCGACTTTCGCCTGTTGTGAAGCAATAGACTGTGAAGAGTTGCCGGCCAACTTGAGATCATAGTTTGACTGAGCAGCAGAGAGCGCTGTTTGAGCTGAGGTGATCGTATCCATTGCACTGTTGAATGCAGAGAGTCCCGCATTCATCGTCGTGCTGACAGAATCAATCTGAGATTGAGCCATGCCTGAATTTCCAACATTCAATTTCCCAACAATCGTTGAGAGATCGCTCATGAACGCCTTCTCTATATTGATATATTTTGAAACGTCGCCCATGACAGCGCTGATATTGTCAGACGTTGCCGAACCAAGGCGAGATGACCATGCACTGAGCGCATCGGAAACAGCTACTCGCTCAGCGTTTATACTCGTCTGAACAGTCGACGAATCAGTCCGAAGGGTGATGGTCGGATTTACACTCTGAGGATTGGTAAAGAAGCTGTCAGTGTAATTGACGAGCGCACCTTGAGCTTTGCTATATGCATCATGGACCGCATTGAGGGCATTCTTTTTTGCAGTATCGAGAGCGGTCTTTTGTACAGCCAACTCTTCTGGCGTAAGAGTACGAGAATAGTCAGCGAGAGTCGCCTGAGCGCTGGCAAGCGCAGCTATGTCACCAGCATTGTCGAGTGAAGCGATGAGGTCTCCGCGTTTGACATGATCGCCAACCTTAACAGAAACAGCTGAGACTACGCCGCTTTTTTTGAAAGCAAGATCTGCTTTAGCTAGTGGTGAGATCGAGCCGGTCACACTGACCTTTTCGACCACATTACCCATGACCACTGCAGCGGACTCAAATGCAGGCGCCTTTGAGCGATGAGTCACATAGTAACCAAAAATAATGACAAGGATAACAAGGCCAATAATCGTATATTTATTTTTTAGAAAGCGATAAAAAGAGCGTTTTTTCATAGAAATAGTATAGCACACCGTTTACTTAACTTTGTGAACAAAAAATCCCTCTCGAGGGATTTAGTATTTCCTTATAACACCCCGTACGATAGCCGCGATGCTCAAACTTACTTCTGGATAAATAGGCTTATACTTTTTATTTGCAGGTTCGAGAAAAACAGTATTCCCTTTTTTACGGAAATACTTCATAGTCCATCCGCCGTCCACGTCAGCGATGACAATATCACCGTCTTTTGGTTCGCCACCCTTCACTGCTATGACGAGGTCCCCTTCATTGATACCGGCCTCAATCATAGAGTCGCCTTTTACCTCGAGCATATAAGTCTTATCTTTGTTCTTATCTCCAATGAGATATTGATCGATATTCATTGTATCGAGCACGTGCTCCTCGGCAAGAGTTGGAAAACCAGCTTCAACCAGACCTAGAAGAGGAACTTCCCCTACGAGCTGATTTGGAATAAGCCTTCCGCGAGAATCCTTATCGAGCACTTCGTCAGCAACAAGTTTATTGATTAATTTGTAGACTGCATTCTTTGACTTGAAGCCAACGAGAGACATGATCTCTTGGTACGCGGGCATGCGCTTGTTATCGCGGTAGAAGTTGAGGATCTTTTGTTTATAAGAGTCGTAGGACATGAATGTATAAAGCGTAACACGAATTCACAAATCTTTGCACGAAAATAGCAAATGACTAAAACATAAACATATGAGCGAGACTGAACGAACTAAAGATTGAACGGCGAGGCTGGAGACGATTGAGCTGAGCGACGAGGAACTTGTGACGGCGAGCCTCTTCGCGATATGACACTCCTCTGATAATAGCGAGATCGATGATGCGGTTAAGCTTTGCAATCTCACGGCGCAACTCACGGACGATTTGATGTTTACTCATGGTATTAAATGTATTTAAAGTGACTTAATAATTGCTTGATAAATATGTTGGGTAGGCACCTGCCTGCATGAATACAGTATAGGTGAACTATCGTTCACCTGCAAGTGATATGGTGTGGATAAGTAAAAGACCCCTTATTCAGGAGCCTTTTACTCTATAAACGTAATCGCCTTTCCCTTCTTGCCGCCGCGGCCGGTACGACCGATACGGTGGATGTAATCTTCATAGGTTGCAGGAAGATCGTAGTTGATGACATGTGAGACATCTGACACATCGATACCACGAGCAGCGACATCAGTAGCGACAAGGACCTGGAGACTGTTCTTCTTGAACATATCGAGTGAACGCTGACGATGTGACTGTGTCTTGTTACCATGGATAGACTCGGCTTTGAAACCGCGCGCAACGAGAAGCTCCTTCAATTTTTCAACACCATGCTTGGTCTTGCCGAAAATGAGAACCTTTGAGAAATCTGACTGAGTGAGGAGATCTTGGAGAACGTCGACTTTATTCTTACCTTGAACACGGACAATGTCCTGATCAACACTCTTTGATGTATCACCTGTTTTAACTGAAATAGATACCGGACTCTTCAAGAAATCTTTGACGAGAACCTGGATCTCGCTCGACATAGTCGCTGAGAAGAAGAGGGTCTGGCGTTCTGCAGCCATTTTGCTCATCATAAAACGCATATCATGGATGAATCCCATGTCGAGCATGCGGTCTGCCTCATCGAGAACAACGGTCTTTGTGTGTGCAAGGTCGAGGGCTTTGCGTTCCTGAAGATCCTTGAGACGACCCGGCGTACCAATGACGAAGTTATATGAACGGCGAAGTCCTGAGAGCTGCTTGCCCATTGGTGAACCACCGACACATACGACCGAAAAGATTGCGAGCATATTTGCGAAACCACGGAGCTCATCATCGATCTGAGTAGCAAGCTCGCGTGTAGGAACCATGATAATGATCTTTTGTGAACGATCTTTGAGAACCTTATCTATGAGAGGTATGAGAAAAGCGGCGGTCTTGCCTGTACCAGTGTTAGCGATACCGACGACATCTTGCCCTTTGAGGACATGAGGAATAGCGCGATCTTGGATAGGAGTTGGGTTGACGTAGCCTTTCTTGACGATGTTCGCCTTGAGCTTGTCATCTATAAGAAAATCGACGAAAGCATGTTCAGGCTTGAAAACCTCAACTTCTTCGGTAATGACTGCTTTGTTGACGAATTTTGAGATGTCACGGAATGATTTCTGCGCGAAACCGCCACGTCCTCCATTGCCACGTGAACCGCCACCACGACTGCCACTGAAAGCGCCCTTTGGTCCCGCTTTGTAACCGCCACCCTTGTAGCCACCTCCTTTGTATCCCCCACCAAAAGATGGACGATCACCATGTGAACCATGTCCGCCGAAAGAAGATTTGCCTTTATATCCTCCACCAAATGCAGGTTTTGGACTATTAGCAAAACCGGTACCAGGAGTACTGGTTGTCTGATATTTCTTGAATTGAGGCTTGCCGAAAGAAGGGTTAGCAAAACGCTTTGGTCCACCGAATGATGATGTGCCGAATTTCTTTGGGCCACTGTGCCCTCCTCCATGAAAAGGACGCCCGCCAGTTGGGCGGTGCGATGATCCTCCTGCTTTATGTGGTCCACTAGAACCTTTAAAATCTTTACCGGGCATGTTGTTTAAGTCTAGATACAATATACTATCTCAGCGAAAATGTCAAGGATTTAAGCTACCACCTCCCCGCCCGCCACATACCCCGTCGTCCAACAGAGCTGAAGTGAATACCCTCCCGACGGGCGATTGATGTGGAGCAAATCCCCAGTGACATAGAGATTCTCCGCCACCTTTGACTTCATTGTCCTCATATCTATTTCTTCCAGGGACACACCACCATCTGAGACAACTGCCCTATCATCACCCATAAGACCTGTGATAGTAAGTGGCAGCGCTTTCAGTAAGCGCACGAGTTTCTTGCGCTCTTCCACTCTAACATCATTCACCTGCTTGTTTAGATCAATGAGACTAATTAGGTTAATTAGAAATTCTACTCCTTTTGCCATACCGAGAGGCAAGATTTCACCTAATACATTTTTCAAAAGCTTATTTTTATTCTCATCGAATATGCCGATGATGCGCTTTTCGAAAGCACCGAGATCTTCAGTCGGGAACGGATCAATGACAGCAGTGACCGTTCCTGCAGGCAAAAGATCTGCGACTTCAGAGGCACTATTGAGTATTAGCGGCCCAGACAAGCCAAAATGGGTAAAGAGGATACGTCCCTTCTTTGAAAAATCTTTGACGCCATCAACATAAAAAGTGATCTTCATATCTTCGAGGGCGATGCCAGCGAGCTTTTTTGACCATTCATCCTCGACTGCAAGTGGCACGATGGAAGGCGTTGGTGCAACGACCGTGTGACCGAGATCGCGGAGCCAGTTGAAACCATCCCCTGTCGAACCCGTCTCTTTGTGCGATGCACCACCAGTAGCGAAGATAAACTTCTTAGCGAAATATTCTTGAGCACCACAACTAACAGACACAATGACCTTGCCATCCTTGCTCACTTTAGTTACCGCCGAACCAGTCTTAATTTCTACCCCTCCTTCTTTTACATATTTCTCGAGCACATTATATACATCGAGTGCTTTATGGCTTACAGGAAACGCACGCTTGCGCTCTTCGACGACCAACGGCAAACCGCGCGATTCAAAGAAATTAAACGTATCTTTGACGCCGAACTTTTCAAATACAGAAAAAAGAAACTTACCCGCGTCTCCATAATGCTTCAAGAGCTCGCGGATATCATATTCAGCATTAGTGATATTACAACGGCCGCCACCAGTGATCTTGAGCTTCTCGCCCATCTTTTTATTTTTCTCAAGCAACAAGACGCGCCCCGGTTTTCCGCTCTGTTTTAATGCTTCGGCTGCGCTCCCAGCAGCCATGAGGCCAGAGGCACCGCCGCCAACTACTATGACATCGTAAATTTCATTCATATATTAAGCCGCGCACGTACCTGGAGGGATGGAATCATTTGGCTCAAGGAGAGAAAAACCGCCAGTTGAAGTCGATACTGCAAAGAGCATGCCGTTGCTCTCATACCCTTTTATCTTGCGAGGCTCAAGGTTCGTCACGAACATACAGGTCTTGCCGACGAGCACCGCAGGATCTGGAAAATACATTGAGATGCCGGAAACGATCTGACGTGGTGGAAGTTTGGTGACGATAGGAGCTGGAGCTGGCGCATCAGGAACCTGTGTTCCATTTGTGGCATTCGTACTTTCTATTTGTGGATTCGTGTTAGCAACTTCATTAAAGTCGACTGTTAATCGTAACAGCTTATCAGTATCAGGGATCTTTTCGGCAGAGAGGATCTTGCCTGCGCGAATCTCTACCTTCTTGAAATCGTCATATGAAATCATAATATCACCAGCTTACACTGTTATACGGAAAAATTAAAGCGCTACAAGACTGGCTCAGCTCTTTTATCTTTTTCCAATCGAACCGAGAATGTATATCGATCATACCCGTGCAAGAACATAGCGATGGCTGTGCCGATGAGGATGATATGCGGCCACACCGACTCGCCAAAGAAAATGAGTGACATGCTGAGAAATACGAGGAAGAATAGCGAAGTGAAACGGATCTCGAAACCAACAAGGAAGAATATGCCGATCAGTATCTCTATCAGCATCGCACCAAGGACGAGGAAAATCGGATCAAATGGAAAATAGTGCGTGAGGTGATACTTGGTGACCACTTCGAGAGCCAGAGCACCATGGATGAGCTTCGCATATAACGATGCATAAATGAGTGAGACGCCAAACAAGATACGCATGATCATGAATTTATAGGCATGAAAATGCTCTGGTATGACTCGACTGAATAGGCGCACGAGACGATGATTGGCAAACAGCGTGTGAGCTCCGCCGAAAAGAACAATCGTAATCGCTTCACCGAGATATGTCGCGTAGTTCAACATATATACGCCAAAATGCCAGACGAGACCGACAAAGATACCCGATACGCCGACAGCAGCAATTCGTGGAAATAGCCCGAAAACGAGCATGCTGCCGAGAATGATAAGTGCATATGAAAATGGGACCGCGAACACTCCAAAGATATCCGTGAGCGGCAGCTCGACGCCAAATATCGCATGATAATACCCGCTCGCTACGAGTGCTGCGCCGAGAGTTATCTGCGCGATATGAGGAGAATATTTTTTTAGTTTACGGAGCCATGGATCACAGAGGCGTTCCAAAGGGCGGTTTATCGAAAGAAAAAATATCACAAGCACGAGTACGATAACGATCGATCCCCACAGCATGAACTGATTCAAATGGTCATGGATCGACTGGATAAAATCAGGCTGCGGTGCCTGCAATGCTGAGTGTATCTCGGACGTGTCGAGCACATAGACTTCATGAGCAGATGCGATGCCGACTGACGAAGAAACGAGTCCGAACATACACGTCACAGAGAATACGATTAAAAGTAGAATTTTATTCATTGAACAGTACCTAGATTATACACCCCCTCGGTCAAAGCAAGAAGATGTGCACTTACATATTCAGATAACGCTTTCTTCTTGATTCAGGAAACTTCTCTATGGAATATCGGAGCGCCGTTCTCGGCATGATATGGGCATGAGTATTGAGGAATCGCACCAGCACAAGCTCATCTCGCTTTCCTACCTCGCGAAGCATCCAGCCCACTGCCTTATGCATGAGATCGTGTGTATCCTTGAGGAGCAGTTCTGAAAGCCCGATCGTATCTTTGAAATCGCCAGCGCGAATGAATGCGAGAGTAGAAATGATGGATATACGGCGCTCCCACAGCTTTTTGGATTTCACATAGGTATACAGAATATCGCGCTCATTATTGAGCAGCCAGTCACCGAGTATATAAGGCGCTGTCGCATCGACCAGATCCCAGTTATTTATATGCTTTATATGCTTCAAATAAAAATCAACGATCTTCTGCTGATTGTCAGCTGGCGCCCGTTTCTTGGCTTTTTCATACTGCATGACCAGTATCTCGAGCGCGGTGAGCCGACATTCATGGATCGGACTCTTCAACAAGAGCGATATCTCAGCGAGCTCCAATTCTTTATATTTTTTTGCGAGCTTGCGTTGGACAGGCACGGTGACGCCGAGAAATATGTCCCCTTCTCCATATTCGCCCTTGCCCGTTTTAAAGAAGCCAGAAAGTACTTTGGCTTTCGCGGGCTTTCCTAATTTGCGCAAATCTTTTTCTACCAGTGCGGCAGTCAGCTTATTTTTCATATATGTAGTAATGTAAGAAAGACTACTCTATCGGACACGTAGTGCGACCAATGAGAGCATACAATGCGCACCAACCGACTAGAGCCTCATATATTGAAAATATACCGAGCACTACAAGGACAATCTGTACAACTATCGACGAGACAAAGAACGCGCTCCCGCAAAGCACGAGCCCAAGGATGATGCGGATAATGCGATCGGTGGTACCGATATTTTTAGGTGGATGTATTTTCATATCTATATTTAATTTAATTTGAAGACGTCGAATTTCTCTTTCTCTCTTCATCCGCAAGGCGTTCCGCTTTTTTCATTTGTGCGACAACATCTTGTCCATCCCCATAAAGCTTGTCATTTTTTTCTTGTTGATCTCTCTGCCATGCTGCTTGCCAACCGCCCGCTTTCAATGGACCAGTATCATGTGGGCGAGCATCAGGTGCTGTCTCTGGTAGGGCCTCCGACTCATCAGGCGCCTCTATGCCCTGGTAAATATCTACACCATCAACTGAAACTACGGGCTCATCTGGATTATGATTGATTGCCTCGCGCATTTTCTTAAATAATTCTGGGCCCTTTTCTGGATTCAAAGGTTTTGGTTCTGATTCAAATGAGGTCATAACGACTATTATAATATAAAAATACCGCTGTGGTCACGGGGAGACTCGAACTCCCAATCCTTTCGGAACACGCTTCTGAGACGTGCGCGTATACCAATTCCGCCACGTGACCGTTATTCAAATCGAACCAATCTACTATAGGTCAATTACAAAAAAGAGGCAAAGGGCAGATTATTACATAAATGAAAAAGACCGGAGGGATAGAACCTACGGTCTTCATGAAGCATTCGGCGGCGTTATTTCGCCGCGAAGACGTGAATCAGTTTGATCGGCCAGTCGAGAGGAGCAATACGATCGACTCCTCCACCATATGCCCGCCAGAGACCGATCAACACCAAGATCAACAACGCGAGCACTGCGAACCCGAGGAGATCCTGTTTCCAATTGGTCTTGTTAACAGAGGCGCTTGAGGCCGGGTCATATTTGAAGATATTGAACCGAAACCGACGAAACTTTCCGCGACTGATTCTGCTTGGTATCATAACTTTCCTTTTGTTGAATTTTTCACAATGCCTTGTGGCACCGCGTACTACGTTCTCGAAACTACTGACACTTGCGCTATCTTACCATATTAAAACCCCCTTGTCAACACTACATCACACAGTGTACAAAGGTGCAAATCCATAACAAAATAAGGCTCATTTTAAGCCATTTTTGGTGTAAGAAAAAACCGCCTTCACAGGCGGTTTTTTCATATATAACACTCTTTATTTTGTTCCGTTCACCTATGAGAGATTCAATTGAGATCTCCCATATTGTCCGGGAATCTTCCCCGGCTAAGTGCCACCATTTAGAGTTGTGTGGCAATCACTCATGCTCGAAAGCATATCGACATTTAAGTTAGTGACCCCGAAGGATCAAAAACGTTGTTTCTCTTGAAATATTCCACGAGCAGCTTCCGCTACCCGTGCCTTGTTACGACTTACCCCCTGTCATCGAATTTACCGTAGGCCCGCACAAGGCGAGATTTCGGGTACCTCCGACTCCCTTGGGTTGACGGGCGGTGAGTACAAGACTTGAGAACGTATTCACCGCAGTATAGCTGACCTGCGATTACTAGCGATTCCGGCTTCATGAAGTCGAGTTGCAGACTTCAATCCGAACTGGCGCAGGGTTTATTACGGTTTGCTCCACCTTACGGTATTGCGTCGCGTTGTCCCTGCGATTGTAACACGTGTGTAGCCCAAGGCGTCAAAGGGCCATGCTGACTTGGCGTCATCCCCACCTTCCTCCCAGCCCTCAACATACGAATTATTCATATAGTGAAGGCTGGGCGGTCTCGTCTGATACTTATAACAGACAACAGGGGTTGCGTTCGTTACCCCACTGAAGGGAACAGCTCAAGCCACGAACTGACGACAGCCATGCAGCACCTGTCCAGCCGTCTTGCGACGACCTTAGTTTCCTAAGATCTTCGTCTGGATGTCTAGCCTTGGTAAGGTTCTTCGTTTATCGTCGAATTGAACCACATGTTCCACCGCTTGTGCAAGTCCCCGTCTATTTCTTTGAGTTTCAATCTTGCGATCGTACTACCCAGGCGGATCTCTTAACGCGTTAGCTAAGCCTCGAGGAGGGTCGATACTCCTCAAAGCGAGAGATCATCGTTTAGGGCGTGGACTACTGGGGTATCTAATCCCATTCGCGACCCACGCTTTCGTGCCTCAGTGTCAGGTACGGACCAGTCTGCTGCCTTCGCTTTTGGTGTTCCCCATAATATCAACGCATTTCACCGCTACACTATGAGTTCCGCAGACCCCTTCCGACCTCTAAGTCGTGCCGTTTCCCGTGCAGCTTCTCGGTTGAGCCAAGAAATTTAACACAAGACTAACACAACCACCTACGCACCCTTTACGCCCAATAATTCCGGATAACGCTCGAGGCACTCGTATTACCGCTGCTGCTGGCACGAGTTTAGCAACCTCTTATTCTCCAGGTACAATCAATAAACTTTTTCCCTGGCAAAAGGAGTTTACATGCCGAAGCACTTCATCCTCCACGCGGCGTCGCTCCGTCAGACTTTCGTCCATTGCGGAAGATTCTCGACTGCAGCCACCCGTAGGTGTATGGGCCGTGTCTCAGTCCCATCGGTGGGGGTCACCCTCTCAGGTCCCCTAGGCGTCATAGCCTTGGTAAGCCATTACCTTACCAACTAGCTGATACCGATCAAGCCGCTCCCAGGGCGAAAAAACTTTACTCTTGCGAGACTATCGGGAATTACCCATCCTTTCGGATGGCTATGCCCGACCCCAGGGTGCGTACTTAATTATTACTACCTCGTCTGCCGGTTGCTCCTTGCGGAGCCCCCTTGACTTGCATGCCTTATCCACGCCGCCAGCGTTCATCCTGAGCTAGAATCAAACTCTTAACTAAAAGTGAACGGAACAAAATAAAGAGTACTATTAAATACTTTGTATTTTGAAATTCATATTTCGTCGGTAGGACTCTAGCTCAAAAATATTCATACTATTTGCTGTTGTATGATTGTGTATATTTGGAATTATTGTTCAAAAAATAAACTTGAACTTTACACTATCCTCTACGCTCCGATAAGAGCAATAGAGGACATTTACGTCCTACAAAGTGGAAAGCTTTGTAGGATACGTTCTCAATATTTCAGATTTCAAAGGTCTAGGCCTGTATTTCAAGGCGTGGAGACTATCTTACAGGAAGCTATATATAAGTCAAGGGGTTTTGAGCCTTATTTCATATGAGTATTATATAGGTCAAAAAACCGTTGACATACCAGTAAAAGAGGCGTACTATTTCCCTTGAACTGTGCTGGAAACACAGGGCCCTTTCAAAACAAAAAAAACATTCAACACGTGGAGTGAAAATGAAAAAAAATAAACCAGCCTTAACTGAGTGCCCCATTCGTATACGGCGCGCAAAGAGAATCAGCCCGTTGCGCAAGCAGATGGACAAGGCAATTGGCCAACTCGTCAATCATCACGAGGACAAAACATATGTCGAGTTGTTCGTGCAGATTGGTCGCCGTCTGATCGGCATCGTGGTCAGTCCTTTGTCGCTATTCAACGAAGGCAAGTTTCGTCGAGTTTTCCAAGTGAAGATCGCAGTGCCCAGGATCGTTCACGGCACGATCTTTCAAGCAAAAAGCGTCCAGCGCGTTTTTAATATCGAAGTCTATCGGACATTGGCCGGGGAAAGCGTTTTGGCATAATTCACCTTCCCTTTTCCACACCCAGCGCAATTCGTTGCGCTGGTTTTTTTATTGCACAAAATCACAATGCACCTTGCCCCACTTTCCTAAGCTCAGCTTTGAACTTCTTCCATTCAGGAATAGTTTCAGCGACAAGATCCCAAAAACTTTTTGCATGATTGAATTCTTTTATATGACAGATCTCATGGACGATGACGTAGTCCTGTTGAGCAGGTGTAAGAAAAACAATCTTGTAGTTAAAATTCAAATTCCCTTTGCTTGAACACGAGCCCCAGCGGCTGCGCTGATTGCGAATAGCGACCTTGCCGACCGATATGCCGTGACGCGGACCATAGTGCTGCATGAAATGGGCGATGCGCACATGGACGAGTGCGCAAGCCGCTTCTTTATTGGCGAGATAGAGCTTGTGGCTACGAGTATGGAAGATAGATCGGCGCAAGCGGATGATCGGACGGAGACAGAAGAATGGCATGAGGTGAAGTATACACCCTCCTTATTTCCAACTATGTAATCCAACCCTATTTCCTTCAGTATCCTCGATGACAGCCATATAACCCGGATTACCAAGATGTACTTTTGGCGAAAGGATTTTACCGCCTGCAGATACGACGCGAGATATGACAGCATCTAACTGACCATCACATGCCAGAAAAACAGTGGTGCCGACTTTTGATGGAGCATCGCCAAGCATAGGAGACATGAGACAACCACCGACATTATTGCCATGATCCAAATCGTCCATAGGAAAAAATCCCATAGTCTGTCCATTGAAGTCCTGTACGCTCACAGGATTACCGAGAATAGCTGAATAAAATTTCGCTGCGCGTGCGAGATCTTGTGTTGGGATCTGGAACCAGTTGATGACATTTTTTGGAAGCATAGTATTTAAATTATTTGTTAATTATATCAAATTTCTCTTTTCGAGAGAGTGCCTTGAGCTCACCTTCCCTCTTTCGAGCGATAGCATAACTCTTACACTTCTTACTCCAGACCAATGTCACCGGTCTGCGAATCTTGGTATAGTGCGCACCTGATTTCAAATGATTGTGACTGTGGAGACGCTTCTCCAGATCGTTCGTCGAGCCTACGTAGAGGGTGTCGTCGGCGCATTTCAATATGTAGACATAGTACATGACTCAATAGTAAACGGTAATTAGCAAACAGTAAACGGAAATTAAAGAAACAATAGATTCCTATCCATATCATCAGCATCTGTCCCCTTCTCTTTTCTCTTCAAGGCCTTATGAGTCGAAGCCAGATAGACCACGCGCTTGCCGAACTTTTCTTCAAGCTCATCTATCTGTTTATGAATGATCTCGTACTTCTCACCTTTCTTTGTCGACTCAGTTTTGAGGCCACCGCCAAAGAGATCACCTTGGATAGCAACACTCTCTTTTGAAACGAGTCCATGGAGAGTAACGCCAGCAGTGCGATACAAGACTTGCTTGCGAAATACTTTATAAAAATGCTTTTCGACGAGGTCATTGATGACCTCTGGTGCATTGGTGGGCGCATCGAGGGTGAAGCGGTAGGTGTGATATTCAAAACTACGCGTCTTTAGGAAAATAGAAACGTGACTCGACATGAGATCGAAGTGGCGCGCCTTGGCACAGGCATCTTCAACGTGTTTCGAAAGTTGAGAGAGGAGGAAGACGGGATCATTGGTAGCAGGATGAAATGAACGCGTCTTTTGGACGGAGTCGTAACTGGTCTTGGGATTGGAATCGATCGGCATAACGGATGTACCATTGAGCTCGAACCACAATGCCTCATGTGGCTTGGAGAGATTGTCATTGATCCAGTCGCGGCTCTTGCTGGCAAAGTCGAGTGCGGTCGTAAGCCCTTTCTTTTTGAGAAAAATAGTCGTCTGTGTGCCGATGCCCCAGATCTTGCCAAGCGGCGTTTCGGCGAGCACATCTCTCGCTGAGAGAGCGCCAGCGCCCATATCGATCATGGTGAAGCCATTGGGCTTTTTGTATTTTGACGCAACCTTTGCGAGCACCTTTGTTGGAGCGACACCGACTGATATGGAGAGGCCGAGCTCTGCCGTTATCTCTCGCTGAATCCTCTCGGCAATCTCTCGGTATGACATCTTGAGCGGACGATCGAGACTGGTGAGCTCAGCGAAGCATTCATCGATACTGTACTCTTCCACGTCATCTGCATAGCGGCGGACGATGTTGAACATCATCTCAGAGTAGTGGGCATAGCTGGCATAGTCCCCTGGCAATATGATGACCTGCGGAAATTCTTTTTTGACGCGGAAGATCGGTAAGCCACGGACGATGCCGAGAGCTTTGGCTTCATAGGAAAAAGCTGAGACGATGCCACGCTCTTCTCCGGTCACCACTGGTAGGCCTTTGAGGGAGGGATTTTTGGCTACTTCACAGGCGACAAAGAAAGCGTCGCCGTCCATATGCATGATCACTTTTTGTTTGGCATGGATATCCATGCGTACATTATAGGTGAACGGAGGTTCACTTACTATGTGGACTACTTATTTCGTCACACAGCCATCATATGTCGTCGTTCCCTGTTCGGTCACAAAAGCACCATTCCCCTTATTCCAAAAGACGAACGATTCATCAGCGTTGGCATAGCGAGCACCATCGGCAGAGAGAGCATGCGGCACCGTCATCCGGCGACCATCTGAAAATGTCAGGCTGACGCGATCCTTATAGAAGACGCTCGAGATAAATGAGTCCGCTGGTTTCGTACAACGAAATACCGCAGCGTTGACCACTCCCGTCAGCGGTGCATCCGTACCCTGTCTCGCTGGTGATACCCAATATCTACCCACACAAAAGCCCACGTACCAGACAAGGACAAAGA
>Ga0310810_10005274_pt1 | contig 14441 bp, 8 predicted proteins | sample NCmetagenome_FD_207641 | JGI IMG/M metagenome (GOLD analysis project Ga0310810, IMG submission 207641) | Soil microbial communities from experimental microcosm in Duke University, North Carolina, United States - NC | ecosystem: Engineered > Artificial ecosystem > Soil microcosm > Unclassified ... | reverse complement strand
CATCGCTGCCATCGCGCGTTCCGTTGCGATGGTCACGCAGCAATGTGGCAACGGCCCTGGCGTCGATGAGCCCGCGCTGTCGTGAACGGCGATCGAGGAGCACCTCCTGAGCCGTCGCGTTCCAGTCGCTGCGCATCCATCGCGCGAACGGTACCGGAAAGCCCATCTTCGGGCGGCGGAGGATGCGCTCAGGCAGCACCCCGCGCATTGCCTCGCGAAGCACGCGCTTCGTCGTGAACCCCCGCAGCTTCAGGCGCTCCGGCAGCCGCGCCGCGAACTCCACGAGCTGGTGGTCAAGGAAGGGAACACGACTCTCAATCGATGCCGACATGCTCATCTGGTCCTGCTTCATCAGGAGCTCCACCAGATACGTCTTCACGTCTGTGTAGAGCAGGCGCCCCAGCATTCCGTTGGCGCCGTTCACTCGTCCGAAATACTCGAGCGAGTTTGAATACGGATCGCCCGCGGCGCTATGCGGATTCAGCAGCTCTCGCTGTACGCGCAACGGCATCCCGGCAAAGTTGTCGAGGAACATCGCCTCTGGCTTGCGAGCCATGGCGAGGAACGAGCGTCGAGCGAATCGACCGAGCGTGCCCGGCAACCGGGGAACGATCGACGTCGAGACGACGGACCGAAACAGTGCAGGGACGAGCCGTTCGTAGACCCCGCCAGCGTTCCAGTTGATCAACGCGCGCGGATACTTGCCGTAGCCGGCGAGCAGCTCGTCGGCGCCTTCCCCTGTGAGGACGACTTTTACGTGCTCGCGGGCCAGCGCCGACACAAAGTGCAACGGTACGCTCGACGCGTGTGCGATCGGCTCGTCTTCGTGCCAGATGAGTCGCGGCAGCGCCCCGAAAAAGTCGCCGTCGTCGATCACGACTTCGTGGCTGATGGCGCCAACGGCCAGCGCGACCTCGCGTGCATAGGTCAGCTCGCTGAACGCACGATCGGCAAAGGCCACCGAGAAGGTCTCGATGGGCCGGTGGACTTCACGCGCCATCAATGCCGCCACGGCGCTGCTGTCGATCCCGCCTGACAGAAACATCCCCAGGGGAACATCAGCCATCAAGCGGAGCCGGACGGACTCCTGCAGCCGGTCGCGGAATTCCTCGATGAGCCGCTGATCGTCTGCGTGATCCAGCGCCGGGTCCGGGCCGTCGAGTGGAAGATCCCAGTACTGCTCAACACTCAGATGACCGTCTTCAAAGATCAGGCGATGGCCAGGAAGAAGCTTGAAGATGCCCCGGAAGAGCGTCTCGACTCCAGAGGTGTAGCGCGTGGCCAGCAGTTCGGGGATAACCTGTTCGTTCGGTTCGGCTGCGATCAGGCCGCTTGCAAGGATCGACTTGATCTCGGAAGCGAACAGCAACCGGGTGCCCGCGCGCGCCCAGTAGAGCGGTTTGACACCAAGACGGTCGCGCACCAGCAGCAGGCGGCGCGTCGACGCGTTCCACACCGCGAACGCGAACATGCCGCGGAATCGATGCACGCAGTCGTCGCCCCATTCTTCATAGGCGTGAACGATCGTTTCGGTGTCGCTCTTCGTCCGATAGCGATGCCCGCAACGCTCGAGCGTCGGTCGCACGTCACCGTGGTTGTAGATCTCGCCGTTGTAGGTGACCCACACGGTGCCGTCCTCGTTGGACAGCGGCTGATGGCCACCGGCGAGATCGACGATGCTGAGACGACGATGTGCGAGAACGGCGTGAGGATCGGAGTAGAGCCCGGCACCGTCCGGGCCGCGATGCGTGAGCACGTCGCGCATTCGCGTCGCCGCGGCGACCTCGTCAGCGCCGATGCCTTCTGAGTCGACTATTCCGGCGATGCCGCACACGGTCGTTCAGTCGAGCAAGCGGAGTGCCACGAAAGTGCTCGAAAACTGCCGCCGAATGTTCCGTTGTCAAACGAGGATGGAACAGCGTGGGAGTGAAACGGAAAACGTTTACTCTGCCGTGGCGGTGCGTACAAGACAGTTCCAGCCGTCACGCGGTCCGCGCGATGACGGCTGGAAGCGGCAAGCGAGAGGTAAGCGCTACTGTTTCTGCAACTGCACCGTCGGCCCGGTGAGGCGAGTGCCCGTGCTCGTCACCCAATCCGTTCTGAAGGTGTGGTCCCCGGGAAGCGCACTGCACCACCGCGTCGTCCGATCGTAGGTTTCCCCTGGCGAGAGCGTGACGTTGTCCGACGCACTGCTTACCTGTGAGCCGTCGAAGAAATTAAGGCGCTGGCTCATCGTGACCGGGGAGCTTCCGTCGTTCTTCAGCAGCTGTCTCCACACCCACCGATTAGGGGTGCTCGAATCGCATCCCTCAACGGCAGCGCCCGTCCATGGCACCGGGTTCGGTGTGATGGTGATGGTGATGCCCGCTCCTCCCGGACTCGGCGTCGGGGTGGGTGTGGGTGTTGGTGTTGGCGTCGGCGTCGGGGTTGGCGTCGGCGTTGGCGTGGGCGTTGGGGATGGTGTCGGCGTCGGCGTCGGGTCCGGCGACGTCGGCGAAGTGCTTCCGCACGCCACAGCCAACAACAGGGCCGCGAGGCAGACGAGTAGTAGTGAATAGGTTCGTAACAAAGTGACTGACTTCATCGCCATGGACTCTCCGTTATTGGCAAAAGCTCCACATACCTTCAACGGCCTCAATGGCGAGCAAAAGCTGCACCGGATGCCGCAACTGCTGAAGGACAGGGCTTTCCGGCTGAAACGGGCCGCCAGTCGGATCCATGGATGAGCAGGGAGTCGGTCGCCGCCTTGGCACTAAGTGGTAAATCGCGTCCATTGAATCGGGCGATTGGGAATCTGAGGATTCCCCGCGCGACCAAACGCCGCGGTGGCTCGCCGGAGCAGAAGTCAATCTCGTCATCACCGAGTCCGACGTGCAGATCCCTGATGACAGCGTCCGCAGTCAGCGACAGCCATCGATCGCGGGCCGCGTTGACGTGTCGCGCGTCGACGGCCGACACCGCGCGGAGACGTCCATTCTCGGTGGCGTAGTGGAGCATCGTGGCGTCGGTCTCAAATTCGCCGACACGCCGCATGCGCCGGCTGTCCGCAGAGGCTGCCGGCCGCACCATGAACAGTGCTGTGCGCGAGCCATCGGCGATCTCGACGATCACCGCGTCGTCGCCGGACGTTGCTCGACCGACATGCCGCATTCGCGGAGCGACGAACCGTCGTCCCTCTCCAATCCAGGTGACCAGCGTGACTGGTGCATCCGCAGTCGTGGCGAGTCGCACGGTATATGTCGGCAGGAGCTGTCCGTACACGGGTGCACACCAGCCGCCCCGCATTGAGTCACCCCTGACAGCGCTGACGTCTCCGCCCGAGCAGAGCATCCACATGCCGTTGCCGTTGGCGTCCTTGGCGCGCACGTGGTCGCGCGCAACCGTGACGTGCCAGATCGGATCGAAGTGCCAATGCGCCGCCGCACCGATGCGATCGACATCGCCATCGATGACATCGACGACGAGCCAGCCCCAGTCGAGTGTGCGGACGACGGTCCGGCGATGACGTGCCGGCGCATAGCCGTCATGTGCGGCTTCGATCCAGTCGAACGCCGGATTGGTGCGCCATCCTGCCGGACGTGCGTCAACTGTGGAACGCCAGTGAAAAGGACCTGCGGGAACCGACTGCGAGCGGTCGTTGAGCGTGACGGTGTTGTGGCTGATGCTGCTGCGCATCTGGTCGCGCAGCTGCGGATCCATCGTATAGGTGGAGGTGCCCGGATCGATGAGCACCGCGCGTCCGTCGATCGACAGCGTCAACGACAGCGCGTCGGCATGTGCGTGTCCGCCGTTGAGATATCCGTGGGAGCCCACATCGACCACTGCGTGGCTTCCGTCGGCGCCTCGGGCGGCGAAGTATCCAGTGTCGGCGAGCAGGCGGGATGTGGAGCTCACGTCGGTGGCCGTCCTGAATCGGATGGCTTCAGGCCCCGCAAGCCAGGCCACTTCCTCTGGAACGCCCCAGGGAGCGAGTTCTGGCCGCTGAAGAACGACGGCCGCGAGCGCGAGCGAGTCGCGCACGTCGTTGCACGCGCGACCTGTGATCGGCCACAACATGCCGCCATCGTCGTCGCCAAGGAGCGGCAATACGCCGTTCGGGTCCGCCAGCGTCAACGTGAAATCCGCCAGTCGGCTCGTCGCGTTCTCGAACCGGCGTGCCGCATCGACGTCCCCTGCAAGACGCGCCGTCAGCGTGGCGAGCAGGTAGAAGTCCAGCGTATAGCGCTGGTAATGAGTCGAGCGTTCAACGTGCCCGCCGTCAGGCAGGATCTGCCGGTCGATTTCGGTGAGAAGTACGGAGCGTCCCGTGTTGATCCACCGGTCGCTGCCGGAGAGTTCCGGAAGTGCTGTGCCCACGACATACAGCGCGAGCGCCTCACCGGTGAGATGTGTGTTGGGGCTGAAGTAGTAGGAGAGGTGATGCTCGACGTGCGTCAGCTGCCGATCGATCGCGATGAGCATGTCGATCAGCCACGGCGAACTCTCCACTGCGACGTCCCACCTTCCAAGGCGCCGCTGGCCGAGCAGGAAGTGGAGTGCAGACGTCCAGGAAAGTGTGCGGAGTCCGATTTCCAGCATGCTGGCCCAGTTCACGCCGACGAGCGGCGGATTCTCAGCGAGCCAGTCGTTGAGCTCCACCAGGATTTCCCGCGCGTATCGAGCGTCTCCCGAGAGCCAGGCTGCGCGCCCAAGAAGGAGCCAGTGCTGATGACGATTCAGCTCCCAGATGATTTTGTGATCGCCGATTCGCGGGTCGAGAAACGGAACGTCCGCATAGAAGACTCGGGGTGCGCATCGTCCGTGAACGGGATCCGCGTGCCAGTCGATGCGGCCATCCCGGGCGCAGGGAATTCCCTTGTAACCAAGAAGATCGAACCGCCCCTGCATCACTCGGTCGGCATGGCCTGTCGCGGACGCCAGGGCAGCCGGCCATTGGCCGAGCACGGTACCGCGCATTGCCGGCGCTCGTGCCGGATCGAGGACGAAGCGCGTTCGCCGCTCGGTCATGTGAGAGATAAGGGTCCGCTGCACGGCGGCCCAGTCGCTGCGATCAATCGCCTCGGCGCTGCCGTGACGTTCGGATGTGGACAGGACCTTTCGAATGTCGGCACGGTTCCACCGGGCAGCACCGACGCGCACGTGGATGCGTTCGGCAATGCGGTGCCGCACTTCGGCAGTGCGCCACTTCCATTCCTGACGCGACATGCGCCCCAGCCGATCGATACGAACCCGTGTCACACCGATCCCTCGGCTTCCAGGGTTCCGCCGCCCGCGGTGCGAACCGGGGACGCGAGACGTCGATAAACGTCCAGCCATGAGCCGCGGACGCGTTGCCAGTCGTATTCGGCGCAGGCATCGTGTGCGGCCGCGGCCAGTTGCTGCCCGAAGTCAGGCTGTTCCATCAGCTCGATGATCCGGGCCGCGATCGCCGTGGCGTCGTTATCGGGCGCCAGCAGACCGTGCACGCGATCTGCCAGGACAGCTGGTACGCCGCCGACCGCGGTGGACACCACCGGCAGGCCGCTCGCAAACGCCTCCAACACCGATAGCGGCATGTTGTCGGTGGTCGGGGTCTGGACGTAGATATCAGCGATCGCGCAGTAGGCGGGAATCTCCTGCGGAACCACGCTGCCCACGAAGTTCACTCCCTGAAGTCCAAGGCTCACGGCGAGCGTCTCCAGCGCCTGTCGCTGCGAGCCGCTGCCGACAAGCGTCAGCGTCACGTCGGGACAGTGCTCCTGCACCAGGGCGAACGCACGCAGCGTGCAAGCCACGTTGTAGACCGGCTCGAAGTTGCGCGTCGACAGCAGCGTCAACGGTCGTCGCCGTAGATCACGCACGCGGTAACTGAAGTCGCGACGATCGACGGTGTTGCAGATCACCACCGCGTCCATCCGGAATCGGCTGAAGACGTTCTTCAGGAACAGCGACGGCACGACATTCAGAGCAACGTAGCGGCGTAGCACCGTTCGTGCGATCCATGAGTTCCGCAGGTGACCCTCTGCTTCGCCGCTGTGATAGTTCAGCAGGACCGGTTTGCCGAAGAGTCGGGCGACGACAATCGCCGGAAGCGGGGCCAGCAGAAAGGATGAGTACGAGGCCGAGAATACGTGGACCACGTCTGCCTTCCTGACCTCGCGGAAGAGCAGCGGCCAGTAGAACAACTGTGTAACGAGCGTGCGCAGGTACTTAATGTGAAGCAGACGATCCAGTGGGCGCGGCGGCATCGGATTGATTGGAACAATCCAGGCCTCCACGGCGGGATCGTTCGTCCAGCCCTGGAGGAGCCGGCGCGCCTGAACAGAATGGCCACCCAGAATCCGAAGCGAGGCGACAACGATCGCAACGCGCAGACGACGATCGGAAGGGGCTCGCATACGGCTGGGTCTCGTCCGATTCTGTCGAGGTGCAAACTGGATGACCTGAGCGGTAGAAAATGGGGCTCAGCCGTATGCAGTTGGTGGCAGGATGCTTCGCCTCATCCGTATGTTGCGGTCGTCAATTCCATGACTGTGACGATCGATGTTCTGCCTGTTGGCGACGATCAGAGCGAGTGTTTTCGTCCGCGCCCGAGGACAACATCGAAATAAATTTTCGGCATTGCGAGTGATGGATGTCGTCGCGCGTCGATCACACGCTCGCGACGGTCGTTCGCGCGCTGTTGGGGACGCTCAACGCGCGTTCGATGCTCGATCGAAGCGCGCGTTCAGCATGCGACTTACCATTCTGATCGTTACGCCGCCGGTTTTGTAATCAAAACCCGCATCGTCCTGCCCGGCGCTGCACGGCAGCACGCGAAATCACTCGAAATTTCGCGATCTTCTGTCGTTGGCGCACGCGGCCCATCACTTGCCCTACAGTCGCTCGCAGTCTTCTCCAACCCAATCTGAGTTTTTCTCACGGCCCGATTCCTCTTCGACGTTTGGAGAGAGCGGGCTGGCGGCCAAAGGAGCACTGCGCTCGTAGGAGCGCACGCGCAGCGGGAGCCTTCTGCCTCTCCTCCGTTCGTCCTGCGGGCTCGCCGCATCGCCGACGCGGCAAGTCCGAGTCGTCGGCCGAAGGAGGAGTGCAGTGTTCTTGGGATTCCCACGGGTCGTTCCGGCAGTCGTGCGCGCTGCGGTCGCAATTCTGATTGTGGTCGGCGCCGCCAGTCCGCTTCGCGCGCAAACCGCTCCCGGCGGTTTCCTTGTCAGCGCCGGCGATACGGGTGTCCGGGCTCCGGTCACCGGTGCCGCGGCGCAGGCGTTTCTTCCACAACGAGGCGTATTCAGCTTCCCGGCGCCGTACAACACACAGGGCGTCCGCATCACGAACGCCAGCGACTGCGGCGGCAGTGATTGCGTCGATTACGGCTATTCGTACTGGAACAAGATCAACAACCACGCCGGCAGCAACACGATGCTGATCGTCGTCGGATTGAACCGGTCGCGAGGCGGCGCCGGACCGACGCTCTTTACCTACAACAAGAGCACTGGCGAGACCCGGAATGCCGGGCCGCTGTTCGACGCCAACAGCTCGTTCTCCTATGCCACGGCGGAGCAGTGGTATTTCAGCCGCTCGCGCCCGTCTGTCTTGTACCTCGGGGAAAACGGCCCGCGCATGCTCCGGTATGACGTCCTCTCGAAGAGCTTCGAGACCGTGTTCGATGTGACGAGCCTGCTCGGCGGCGGCAAGTACCTCTGGCAGATGCACTCGAGCAACGACGACCGCGTGCACTCCGCCACGGTGAAGGATTCCAACACCTACAAGGACCTCGGCTGCCTCGTCTATCGCGAGGACACACACCAGCACCTGTTCTTCACGCCGAAGGGCGACTACGACGAATGCCAGATCGACAAGAGCGGACGGTGGCTCGTCATCAAGGAGAACGTCGATAACGCGTATAACGAAGACAACCGCGTCATCAACATCGAGACGGGCGTTGAGCAGGTGCTGTGGGACCAGAACGGCGCCGCCGGTCACTCCGACATGGGCTACGGCTACATCGTCGGCGAAGACGACAAGTGGGGCGCGAACCCCTACGGCGTCCGTGTGTGGCAGTTCGGCTCGAATATGACCTCCGCGTCTGGCCAGGTCGTCTACGCGATGCCTTCCTGGAGCGGCCCCGGCGTCGGCCACATTGCGCACAGCAATTCGCAGCCCGGTCTGCCGATCAGTGCCCAGATGGCGTGCAGCAGCAATGCAGGCGACTTCAGTCTCGCGCGTACCAATGAGATCGTCTGCTTCCGCCTGGACGGTTCGATGCAGGCGCTCGTCGTGGCGCCGAACATGACCGATCTGAACGCTGCGGGCGGTGGCAGCGATGCCTACTCGAAACGTCCGAAGGGCAACATCGATCCAACCGGCGAGTACTTCCTGTGGGCATCGAACATGGGCGGCAACCGCGCCGACGTGTTCATCGTTCGCATTCCAACGCCGATGCTCGGTGTGGCTCCCTCTGCGACAACGCCGTCGCCGACCTCGGAGCCAGCTCCGTCGCCGACTCCGACACCTGCGCCGGCTCCGTCGCCGACACCGTCGCCATCGGTGACCGATCCGATTCAGTGGATGTACACGGTCAACGTCACGGCCAGTGGGAACAGTCTGACCAAGACCGGTGGATGCGACGGGTGTCCGGACGCCAGCGCGGTCTCGTCGGGCCAGGTGACCGGTAATGGGATTGCCCAGTTCGTCGCGGCTGAGGCCAGCACACTGCGCTACGTCGGGCTCGCATACGGTGGCCCCGGCACGGCGCCTGGCGATATCAACTACGCAATCCGCCTGCAGAGCGGCGTGGCGGAGGTGCGTGAGAACAACGCTTACCGCACGGAGATTGGGTTCGCGGCCGGTGACACGTTCGCGGTGGTGCTAGAAAACAACGTGGTCAAGTACTCGAAGAACGGCGCGGTGTTCTACACCAGCCCGACCCAGCCGACGTCGGCGCTGCGCCTGCACGCGGTGCTGTTCAACGCAAACGCTGCGCTTTCCGGGATTGGCCTCGGCGGCACGACAACGAGCACGGCGACGACGACGTCCCCGAGTACGCCGACGACGTCAACGCCGACTACGACGACCACCACCACGAAGCCGCGCTGGGCCAAACTTCGGCCAGCGGGCTCAACGCCGACGAAGCGCTAGATTCGTCCTCGTCGTCACGGTGGCGGGAACGGACACCACCAGGTGTCCGTTCCTATGAACGTTTCGCCCTGCCCGTTCTCGAATCCCCAGGTCGCCCGCGTGCCGCGGTTGATGCGCGTCGGGTGATCGCAGGCATCGCGATAAAACCAGTCTTTTCGCCAGCTGTTACACGCCGAGCTGCACTGGTCCGGCGACACCCCCAGCGTCGTCCGGTTGTAGTAGCGCGACACGAACTGCAGGTCGGAGTTGATCGCATCGAAGGCGGCTGAACACGTGCAGCCGCTGATTTGCGCATCTGCCTTCCCGCTGTTCGGCATCAACGTCGGTGCCCCGACCGTGAGCGAAGCGACAACGACCGCGACGAGCAGTTTGTTCCCCATGGACTCGGCCCCTTACCTTTATGCAGCAACGCCCCTGGCAGACTGCCGTTCGCCTGTCGCCGGAGCGGCAAAAGGCGCGCGTTCCCAGGTTACCGGCTGCCGGTTGGTCACGAAGCGGTAGAACCCCACGACGTCTGCCCAGCACAACAGACAGAGGGTGTACGGCACAGTGAAGAGCTTGATGCGATGACGCTCGTGTCGTTGGACGGCTCCCGCAAGCGCCGCGATGTAAAACGCGACCTGCGCCACGAGCAGCCATTGGTACGGCCACAGACTCGCGGCAGCGATGTTTGCGCCAAGCGCTCCCAGGTGCAGTACCGGCAGCAGCAACCGAAGCCCCTTGTGTGACATCGTCGCGAACCAGAGCCGGTTGCGGCGGGGATCCAGGAGCCATCGTTCACGGGAGAACAGCTGGAACGTGCCCGCGATCGTTCGTGCCTTCCGGCCGAACTCCTGGCGTGCCGTTGTTGATGTCCGATCGAACGCCCGCGCCGCGGGCTCGAACACAACTCGATAACCCTGCCGCACGATCCGCAGCGGGATCAGCACGTCGTCCAGGAGGGTGTCGTTCGGAATGGGAATGAACAGCGCCCGCCGGATGGCGTAGATCGCTCCGGTTGCTCCGACAGTCGAATCCGTCCGGCTTTCGGCCGAGCGGATCATCTTTTCGTACCGCCAGTACAGCGCAGCACCCTGACCCGCACGCGCTGCGCCGTCGGCCTCTTCCAGCATCAGTTCACCGCTCACCGCACCCACTGACGGATCGCGGAAGTCGGCGACGATGGCGCGAAGTGTCGACGGCTCGAAGCGCTGTCGCGCATCCGCAAACAGCACGATGTCGCCAGAGACGTACGGCACCAGCGAGTTGAGGACGGCAGGCTTGCCGCTGCGCTTCTGGAACGAGTGGATTCGCACGCCAAAGGGTTCATAGCGGCACGCGCGATCCACCGTGTCGTCCGTAGACCCGTCCGAGCCGACGAGAATCTCGAGCCGGTCAGAGGGGTAGTCCAACGCCAGCAGGTTCTCCAGCCGCCCCTCGATGGAGGATGCTTCGTTGTAGGCGACAACCACTATCGATACTCGTGGAAGGTCCTGGATCCGGCGGTCCGGGAACGGGATCGTCTTTGGATGCGACCGTCGCTCGACCGCACGTGCGACAGGTCGCGGACGTATGCGAGCTCGCACGACGGCAATCAGCGGGTATCCGGCATACACATAAACGAGCAGTCCGACACACAGCCAGAACAGGTCGACGGCTGCGCCGGCGGGTGGTGCCGCCTTCTCGACCGGGATATCGCTTGCCTTTTCGGCGACAGCCCGGCCATCAAGCGGGGCGACCCCATTGATTGCTCGAAGCAGCTGAGCGAGATCGGCACCTGCCACACGACCGTTGCGCGACGGTCGTGTCTCGGCGGCTTTCAGCTCACCACGGTGGAGCGCACCGATACCGGCGTCCTCGAGCGATCGAGCGAACGTATTGCCCGGTGGGTACTGTCCCGCGTCGCCGCCGACGATGACGTTTCCGTCGATGACGGCACGGGGAAAATAGCGCGCGATCGTCTGGTTGCCCGGTTGGGTCCCTGACCCGATGATGCCGTTCTCGTTGTGCGGCGCGACGTTGCTCTGGAACGCGAACGCCGTGTGCGCGGCATGGTCGCCGCCGAAAAGAATGCTGCCGGTCTGCAGCGCCGTGTTGTGCGCGATGTCGACGTTGTTGGTGCCGTCGAGCAGTTGAAACAGGCGTCCGGCGCCCCACGGTTTGCCCACGTCAAGGAACACGTTGTTGTGAATGTGCAGCCGCCGCGTCTGCTGGCTCGGGTGGTTATCGTCGTGCCCGAGCACGTTGATGCCGCCGCCGACGTGACGAACGAGATTGTTCGTGAAGGTGACGTCTTCAATCGTCGACCACGGGGATCCGCCGTCCTGATTGCGCACGGTGAAAAGGATGGCGAACCCGTTCTGGGCGTGTTCCCAGTTTCGTTCGAGCACGTTCCCCTCGATCAGGACCCGGCGGGCGTTCTTCAGCTCGAAGAGATTCTTGACCGCCCACTCCGTGCCTTCGTACGAGGGGTCACCGACCTTCCATCGCAGCGGTTTGGACATCTGGTTCCGGAGGACCTCGATGTCCGCTGGGACCAGCTGCGACACGGTCGGGTCCGCGCCGCCGAACATCACGTTCTCACCGGCCGCTTCCAGATAGTTGTTCTCGATGCGGAACGGACCGCCACCGTTCCAGCCGGAAATGGCCTGGGAATCGGCACCGACTTCCTTGAAGTCGGCCAGGTACGAATCCACCACGGCCGAATACCGGGAATTCAGCGCCACGCCACGGCGGCTGCCTTTCGTCTTGTCACCGTGCAGGTAGGAACGTTCGATCACGATGTGATGCGGCTCTGCGTCGAGTTCGCGTTCCTTGTCGCCGAGTTGGACGAGCGTGTTGACGAACGCGCCGTTCGCCGGCGAGACTTCGAGCCCGACAAGCCGGTAATGGTGCGCACCGGGCATCGCTTGAATGACGAAGTCACCCTGGGCGACCAGATGGGGCATCTGCGCGGCGTCGCCTGGTCCGACGCGGCGGCCTCGTGGTGGCACCTGCGCCGCGGATGTGATCACGATCCACTGATCGCCTGTCTTCCTCAGCAGACGAAAGGGACCCTTGTAGGTCGCACCGGCATCGAGGGTGATGTGGTCACCGGGCGCCGCGGCGTCGAGCGCCGCCTGCAGATCATCACCGGCCTTCACCTGCACCACGCGACCGCGCGATTCGGAGGGTAACTCCACGCGGGCGCGCGGCCGCTCCGGCGCCGTGCGGCGATATTGCGCGTCACCAGGGGGCCCAACCGCGTCGGGCACAACCCCCTGTTGCGGCATGCCGAGGAGCAGCGCCGCGACGGTCGTCAGCATCACCGGTCTCGCGCTGAACGTCATGGCTGCGACATCCTGCGTGCCGGGTCGGTCGCCAGCAGCCAGTCGGCGATCCGGATGTAGGAGTGCCCGAGCAGCGGCTTCACCAGTCCCTTGGCATTCCAGGTCGCCCAGGCGAAGGACCGCGCTCCGGCCGACGCGGAGACGAGCCGTCGCCCCAGATCTCCCGGGTCGCCACGTCGGATCGTGAAGCGGCCGACGAGCACGCAGCCGTGCGTGACGGCGATGCGAGTCACCGGTTCCGACGTGAACAGCACACGGATGCCGGCCTCATACGCCGCTCGCGCAACAACCGGGGAGTAGTCGCCGCCGGGCACGGACCCCATGTCGACGGGGTGGCCGAGAATGTCCTCGAGCGTCGCACAGCTGCGGGTCCATTCCGACGCGATGTGATGAAACCGCAGCGTGCTGAAGCGCGCTGGATGCGACGCCGAGTGCGCACCGATGACGTGGCCCCGCTGGTCAAGCTCACGGATCTGACTGGGGTCGAGGAAACCGCGACGGCCGATGAAGTCCGTCGTGACGAAGCAGTGCCCGCGCCAGCCGCGCCTCTCCAGACGCTCCGCGATGGTCGTGTAGTACGACGCTCCGCCGTCATCCACGGTTATGGCAAACGGGGCTGCGCCCGTTCGGATGTTGAGGTCATCACGGCTCGTGATCGCGGTCGCGAGGATCGCTGAGTCGCTGCGAACGGCGTCAATGCCAGCCAGCTGCGTGTCGAAGTCTTCGACGGTCAGCTTGTATCGGTTGGCCGCGCTGGAGACGAAGCCGCTTTCCGCCGGCTCGCTCGCATAAACATCGTGGAAGAGCAGCGAGATGACGCGCATCAGTGCTGCACCTCGTACGGCGTTTCCGGAACGGGGGTTCGGGAATTCGAGCTCGGCAATGTCGCGCGCCGTGCAGCCAGCTTCCAGCGCAGGTAATGCGTCAGTCGCGGCTGGCCCCAGACGGCTGACCGGCGCCCTTCCGTGTTGATCGGCTCTACGTCCTCACCACGCGCCAATGCGGTGAGCGTGTGCCCGATCGCATCGAGGTTCTCGACCACGGCGCGCTGCTGGATGACGATGTGCGAATCGCGGCGTTCGTCGTAATCGCAGGTGCCATGCAGATAGACAGGGCCAGTATCGATCCCGGCGTCGATGCGCAGCAGGGTCATACCCACGCGACTGATATCGCGGTTCGCGAGTGCCCAGAAGCAGCCGTGCGCGTTGCGGTACTCGGGGCAGATACCCGGATGAAGGACGAACGTCCCCGTTCGAGGGATCTCGTAGATCGCTCGATCGAGGAGGACCTTGCAGCGGGCGATCGCCAGATCCGGTTGCACCGCTTCGACGAAGGCACGTGCTTCAGCGGAGTTGGGCGACGACACCGTCAGCGTGGGCACCTGGCTGAGGTCGGCCGGATAGCGCTCGCGCAGCCGATCCAGCTGGGCCTCCTCCCATTCGCGATCGCGCCTGCCGTGAACAACTCGCGCGAGCGCACGGAAGGCCACCACATCGAGCAGGCCCCAGGGTCCGACCCGACGCATCTCCCGTCGAACGGCGCGCCAGCGGCGGTCCACGCCATCACGGATGATGAGCAGACCAGCCAATTTCATTGTGCTCGCCAGCCACGACGCGAGCCCGTCGCGGTCGAGGCGTTCCCCCTCGTGACAGATGAGCACGACGGTCGGGGCTTCTGCGCGAGTAAGCATGCGCGGCAATGACCTCTTCACACCGTTGTTCGAAAACACGGCCGATCGTCGGCCACGAATAGCAGGTTTCGACGAGATGCCGGCCGGCGCCTCCGAGTTGCGCACGGCGTGCAGGGTCCTTCAGCAGCGAGACCACGGCGTCGGCAAACGCGCGCGGCTGATCGGCGCAGGTGTAGTGCAGTCCCGGATCGATGCCCAGTCCTTCCGCGCCGACGGTCGTGGAGACCACCGGTCGCGCCATCGCCAGCGCTTCAAAAATCTTCAGCCGCGTCCCGCCACCGGCTCGGAGCGGCACCACGTATACGGCGCCTTCGGCAATGGACGGC
>Ga0310810_10005272_pt1 | contig 14443 bp, 9 predicted proteins | sample NCmetagenome_FD_207641 | JGI IMG/M metagenome (GOLD analysis project Ga0310810, IMG submission 207641) | Soil microbial communities from experimental microcosm in Duke University, North Carolina, United States - NC | ecosystem: Engineered > Artificial ecosystem > Soil microcosm > Unclassified ... | reverse complement strand
ATCGGTCAATTGATTTGCCCATCAACGCGACCGACGAAGTTTCTGCGCGGAAATCTTTTCTACGATGAAGCGCTCGTCGGCTTTGAATGGGGGAATCGTCCGACGGCACGATACGGGGCGAACGACACGATCCTCGTGAAGGAATACGACACGACGGTGGCGAGCAAAGCGAACACCGGACACACATTTGGGTCGGATCTCTGTCCTGATACATCCGGCTTGGATCCGACCAGAGACCGGAAGGAAATTGAAACGCGCCTCCTCGGCTCGCGCGTGGGAGCGCTCCTCGCATATCTCAAGACTCTGTAGACCGGCGAATGACCACCGAAGCACCAGCGGAAGCGACTCGTCGTCCGCACGTCTCGGCCCTCCCTTCGGACGCTCAATCGAAGCGCACCCGATGGTCGCGGGCACGACTCGTCACAGTCGGCATCCTGATTACCGCGACCGTCATCGCCCTTTTCACGATGCTCCTCCGGTCGCCGCCAACTGCGCAGCCGCCAGAACGGACGAGCGATGTCACGTTCAAGCGGGGCAATGTTGACGCCACGCCGCCAACACCAGCCGCTTCTCGCCCGATATCGGGGGCGGATCTCATGGCAGTCCCTACCGCTCTCGGCGGCTCACTCATCGTGCTGAATACGGATCGCCGGGATGCCGTTCTGGTGTTCATGGCGGCCGGGATGCAAAAACGGGCGGTGTATATCCGCGCGGGCGAACGACTGCAGATGCTGGACGTCGAACCGGGCACATATCGCATCTGGATCGCGAGTGGAGGGGCCTGGAGCCACGACCATTTCGCGACGGATCAAATGTTTCAGGAGCTCGATGAGCCGTTGACGTTCGACACCCACGGCACTACGCCGCAGACGGTCGTCATCGCGACGCCTGGCGACGGTACTGGCTCGGTGCTTCATGTCAGGGCTCCGTTCCCACTGAACCTTCGGGACTGACGAAAGCGCGGCTCAACCAAAATTCTCACGTGAACGTGATCGATGTCCCGTCCGACCGGGTCAGGATGGCCCGTGTCCGTGGATAGGCCGCGAGTAGCGTCGGAGCGACTGCCTCACCACCGACGCAGATAGCGGTGGCGAGCCCGTCGGCTGCCGTTGCCCTCGCACCAATCACCGCGACGTCCACGAGGTAGTTGGCGCTCGCACCGGTCCGCGGATCAAAGATGTGGTGGAAGCGCCCGCTCGCGTCGAATGCGGTGCCGTATCCACCTGACACGGCAAGCGCCATGTCTTCGAGGTCGATCACGCGGTCGATGTCCCCGGAGTTCCTGCCGTCGCGAATACCGACGCGCCAGGGGCGCCCGTCCGGGTGGCGGCCAATGGCACGGTACTCACCGAGATCGACGACGGCGGTATCGAAGCCTTCGTTGCGCAGCATGTCGGCTATGGCGTCCGAGATGTAGCCCTGGGCGATGCCGTTCAGTGTGATGGCCATGCCGGCGCGTGTGAATGCGACTCGAGCCGCGCCGCTTTCGATCTGGCGGAAATCCACGAGGGTCTGTGCGACATCACGTGCACGAGCCGCGATGTCCCGCTGGATGTCAGTGCGCGACCAGAAATGTGCCTCGTACACCCGCCACAAGGGCTGTACCGAGATGTCAAACGCGCCGCCGCTCAATTCGCCGAGGCGTTGGCTGACCTCGACCAGTTTGTGAAGTTCGGGTGACGGCTTGAGGAGCTTGCCGGCTTCATTGAGCCGTGAGATCTCGCTATTCGGTCGATAGAGGCTGAAGATCTGCTCGAGGCGATCGATCTCGCGGCATACGCGCGCGATTGTCCGTCGCGCGAATGCCGCGTCGGGATGCCACAGAGAGAGTTCCGACAGCGCGCCAAGTACTTCGCCATGCCACGTGTGGAATCGAGGTTTCGGGGCGGTCGCGCGTACCGTCGTGATGACGATCGGCACGCCGGCGACCGCCGCAACCATACGCAAGAAACGACGACGTCCGAGTCTTTCTTCAGGCATTGTTCACCTTGATGCCGATGAGCTTTGCCTTGGCAGCACGTACCAGCGGAGGACATCGCGTGTCGTCGTAGTACTCGACTTGGCAATCGAGGCACTGAAAGCACTCACGGGTGACGATTTTTCCTGTCGGTTCGATCGCCCGCACAGGACACGCGTGTTCGCACAAGTGACAGACACTCCCGCATTCGGGACGACGCTTGAGCAGATTGAGCACGTGCAGCCGATCGAGGAATGCGAGCACGCCACCCAGTGGACACAGGAAGCGGCAATACGCTCGCTCCGAGAACAGCCCGATCGCCAATAACGCGCCGGCATAAAGCACGTACGGCCACGCGCGCGTGAATCTTGCCGTGATCGCCGTTTTGAACGGCTCGATCTCCAACGTGGCTCCCGCCGAATCGATCTGGGTCATCACCAACGCCAGCACCGCCGCGGCCGCGACGTACTTCCCTATCCACAAACGTTTCTCCAACGCGACCGGCGGGTTCCATTGCGGCACGCGCAGTGCGCGGGATATCTGGCCGAGCAGCTCTTGCAACGCTCCGAACGGACAGAGCCAGCCGCAGAACACACCGCGGCCAATCAGCACCACCGCGGCGAGCGTATAGCCTGCGATGATGACCATCAGCGGCTCGGCCAGGTAGAAACCCATCCCGGCGTGAGTGAATGGCGCCCTGACATAGTTCATGACGTTGATGATCGAGAGCTGCACACCGGCGGTCCAGCCGAGCCAGAGGAGAACAATCAGCAGGAATCCAGTGCGCACGAGCCGATGCGCCAGGCGGTGACGCGCCAGCGTTGCCTGGAACGTGAAGATCAGCGTAAGCACCGCCAGCAGCGCCGCGAGAATGACGACGTTTTCTCGGGCGTCACTCCATGCTTCGACCCAGGAAGGAACGGGCGGCGGAAGTTCCGTTTCCGGTTCTCTCGGTGACTGTGGCTGTATCTGCGGCGGTGGCGTGACGATGGGTGGGCCCGGGACCTGCACTACATAGGTGTCCGGGATCTTGTAGTCGAGCCCAAACGCGACGGTGACCGGTGGACTGCCGGCGCTATTGATCAGAATCTCCAATCGCCACGGTTTCAACGGGTCGAAGCCGGAATTGGCCCGCAGCGCGAACAGTCCGGTCAGTTGCTGTCCCTCTATCGGCGTCGCATACGAATAATCGTTTTGCACGAAGCGAAACGTCTTCCCGTTTTGAACGACGCGCAGGCGATCGAAGCGATAGCCCTCGGACTCGCGAAAGTATTTCGTCCCGAGAAAATCGTACGGCCCATTCGAGGCGACGTAGATCGCTTGCGCACCGCGCCGGAGCTGTTGCTTGTAATCCTCGAATGTCACCACGCCGAGCAGATTGCCGCCGATGGCGCGTGGCGTGACGAGCGCGGTCATGAATTCGATGTAGAGATCGTCGGCCGCGCCGAGCGGCCAATCGAGTTTCACATCCGTAGCGCCGGCATTGGCGAGCGCCGCTGCAACGTCGCGCGACGTGACGCGTCGTCGGACGACCGCGCCCTCGGCGAGGAGGTCGTTCCACGACTTGATGCTGAAGCTCTCGAGATCGAGAGTGGGAATAGTCGCAGCGGTGACAGTCGGCCGCGTGGTTTCACTGGTCCGCGTAGCACGGGCGCGCAGCACGAGTCCCGCTGTGGTGAGAACGGCCGCGCGCATCGCGCGCGCGGTGACGGTTGCACCGGCGACGTAGTCCGGCGGCAGCGCACTGGTGCCGCCGCGCAGCGGCCTGCCGGCTTCGCGGGCAAGAAACGTGTCGAGCTGCCGCTGACGCACCGCGTCGTGCACGATCATCGACTCCTGGTGCGAGACGACTTTCGCGCCCGTGATGTGGCCGCTGAGATCGACGCCCGCGATGACATCGAACGGGACCGTCGAGTAACCCGTCGCCGCGATGATGTCGAGGGTCGAAAACACGTAGGCAACAATCCGGTCGCCCGTGTAGACGGGAATCGCAGGCGGCGAGCCCTCCTCCATCCCGAGGCGTTCGGCGCTGGGGTAGACCACCGCCATGACCTCGGGCGTCAGCCGCTCGTGCAGCTTGCCCTGTTCAGCGGTCGCAGGTGCGGCGAAGACGAGTGCTGTCAACGCGATACAGAAGCCGCGCGATAGTGGGAATGACGGCATCGTTCGCGCCGAAAAATGCGTTGTAAACAGATACCCGGTGGGTGTAACCTGCGCTGTCGTTTGACTCGTCTGCCGGTGGGAAGGAGCGTTCATGATTCGGCTCCGTGCTGGGACCCCACTAAGCATGTTGCTCGCGGGCGCTGTGTTCGTTTCCGCGGCAACACTCTCCGCGCAAAACTCGCCGCCGCAAAATTCCTCTCCGCAAAACTCTCCGTCTGCGGCCGCGACGCAGCGCGCGACAGTCGATAGATTTTGCATCGCGTGTCATCGGGGTAACACGCCGGCGGCCGGCCTGCATCTGGACACGTTTGACTTCGCCAACTTCGAGACCAACGGCGCAACGTGGGAAAAGCTCGCGCGCAAGCTGCGCAATCGCGAGATGCCGCCGGCCGACATGCGGCGGCCCGACGAGCCAACCTACAACGCGCTCGTGGAGTATATCGAGAGCGGGCGCGATCGCTTGGCGGAGATGAAGCCCAATCCGGGACGCCCCACGCTCCATCGTCTCAACCGAACGGAGTACGGGAATGCCGTTCGCGATTTGCTGGCGCTGGAGATGGACGTCACGGACCTGTTGCCGGCCGACGACATCGGCTACGGCTTCGACAACATCGGGGACGTGTTGCAGGTATCGCCGGTATTGCTCGAACGGTACCTTTCGACGGCGCGCAAGATCAGCCGGGCCGCGGTGGGCGATACCACAATACCGGTGTCGTATCAGACCTATGACGTTCCTCATCGCCTGATTCAGGACGATCGTCTGGACGAAGGTGCGCCCGTCGGCTCGCGCGGGGGGGCCATCGTCCGCCATCTGTTCCCAGTGGACGCCGAGTACGAGATTTCGGTCACGTTGGCACGGAACAGAGACGACGAATACCTGGGCCTCACGCGGGAACGCAAGCTCGATCTCAGGCTCGATGATCGAAGGCTCCAACTGTTCACCATTGCGGCCAATCCAAAAAAGGTCGTGCTCGGCGCGGGAACCGCGCCGGATGCGCATCTGAAGATCCGCCTACCGGTGAAGGCGGGCACACGAGAGCTGGCCGCGACGTTCCTGAAAGATACGCTGGTCAAGGAAGGAATCATTGACAGGGTCCGCGGCGACGATGTCCTGACGTACTTCGAAGGCGTGGGCAGCATTACGGTTGCCGGCCCGTTCAATGTGCAGGGCTCGGGCAACACCGTCACGCGCGACAGGATTTTCATCTGTCATCCGTCCGCGGCCGCCGAGCAAGAGGCGTGTGCGACAAAAATCGTGACGAACCTCGCCCACCGTGCGTATCGGCGTCCGGTACGGCCCGACGACGTCACGCAACTGGTCGCGCTCTACAAAACGGGTGCGCAAAACGGCGGCTTCGAGTCGGGCGTGAGGCTGGCGTTGCAGAAGATTCTGGTGTCACCCGATTTCCTGTTCCGCGCGGAAGTCGATCCGCCGGGTGCCGCTCCGGGGACCGTCTACACGATCAGCGACGTCGAGCTCGCGTCACGGCTGTCCTTCTTCCTGTGGAGCAGTATTCCCGACGACCAGCTGCTCACCGTTGCGGAACGTGGACGCCTCTCCGACCCATCGGTCCTGCAGGCTCAGGTCAAGCGCATGCTGGCCGATCCGCGCTCGCAGTCGCTGGTGAAGAACTTCGCCGGTCAATGGCTGTACTTGCGCAATGTCGCGAGGATATCGCCGGATCAAACGACCTTTCCGAATTTTGACGATAACTTGCGCGCGGCGCTTGCGAAAGAAACCGAGCTGCTGATCGAAAGTCAGATGAGGGAGGATCACCCGGTCACCGACCTGCTGACCTCGGACTACACCTTCCTCAATCAGCGGCTGGCCGAGCACTATGGCATCAAGGGTATTTACGGCACCGAATTCCGCCGCGTGAAACTCGAAGACCCGAACCGATACGGGCTGCTCGGACAAGCGAGCATTTTGGCTGTGACCTCGTATCCGAACCGGACGGCACCGACGATCCGCGGAAAGTGGGTGTTGGAGCAGCTCCTGGGATCTCCGCCACCGCCGCCGCCGCCGAATGTTCCCTCGCTCAAGGACGATGCGACCGCGCAGAAGATGACCATGCGGCAACGCATGGAACAGCACCGGGCCAATCCGACCTGCGCCGCCTGTCACAAAGTGACGGATCCGCTTGGGTTCGCGCTGGAGAACTTCGACGGTCTTGGCACCTGGCGCGCTTCCGCGGCACCCGGGTCGGGGCCCATCGATGCGTCAGGGACATTGCCGGATGGCACTGCGTTTGTCGGGCCGGCGGGTCTGCGCGATGTCCTGATGAAAAAACAGGACATGTTCGTTGAAAACTTCACGGAGCGGCTGATGACCTATGCGCTTGGTCGCGGCGTAGAAGAGTACGACTACGCCGCGCTTCGCAAGATCGCGCGCGAGGCGGCCGCGGACAATCAGAAGTGGTCATCCGTCATTCTGGGCATTGTCAAGAGCACACCATTTCGAATGAGGAGGATTAGCGATGGTAATTTTTAAGGTAGCTATTCCCCGGCGCACCTTCTTGCGCGGAGTGGGTGCCACCCTTGCCCTACCAGTACTGGACGCGATGACGCCGGCGTTTGCCGCACCCTCGACACGGCCGACCCGCATGGCGTTCATGCAGACCCCGAACGGGATCTTCAATTTGAACGGCGAGTGGACGCCGAAGACCACGGGCGCCAATTGGGAGTTGACGCGGACACTCGAGCCGCTCGCCGCCTTCAAAGACCGGATGGTGGTGATATCGGGGCTCGACAGTCAACAAGCGGCGGGCCTGACCGGCGAAATAGGCGGCGATCATCCGCGCGCGTGTACCGCCTGGCTGACGGGAACACACGCCAAGATGACCTCCGGCGCAGATCTCCATGCCGGCATATCAGCCGACCAGATTGCCGCGAAGGAGTTCGGCAAATACACCCAGCTCGCCTCGCTTGAAATCGGCATGGAAGCGCCCGAAATCGTCGGTGCCTGCGAGTCGGCCTATGGCTGCGCCTACTACGACACGATCTCGTGGCGCAACGAGACGACACCGCTGCCGATGGAGAACCGCCCACGCGCCCTTTTCGAGCGCCTGTTTGGCGACGCAGGTACCGATCCGAAGCTGCGTTTGGCCTTCGCAAACGAAGACCGCAGCATCCTTGACTCCATTGGGGTGGACATCACGCGGCTGCGACTGAAGGTGGGCGGACCTGATCGCAGCAAGATCGATCAGTATCTCGAGGCCGTCCGCGATGTCGAGCGCCGGATGCAGTTGGCGGAGAAGCAGGGTCATCTGGAAGTGACGATGGGAACGCCCAGCGGCGCCCCGGAAGTCTTCTCCGACTACTTCAAGCTGATGGCCGATCTCATGGTTCTCGCGTGGCAAACCGACATGACACGCGTCATCACGTTCCAGATGGGCCATGAAATGAGCGGCCGCTCCTATCCAGAGTTGGGGTTTGGCGATGCGCATCACCCCTGCACGCATCACCAGGGCGACAAGGAGAAGCAGGAGAAGACCACGAAGATCAACATCCTGCACACGAAGATGTTGGCGTACTACCTCGGCCGGCTGAAAGAAACCTCCGACGGCGACGGCTCGCTGCTGGATCACTCGATGATCCTCTACGGTGCCGGGCTGAGCGACGCCAATCTGCACCTCTATACCGATCTGTCGCTGCTGCTGGTCGCGGGTGGTGTGGCCGGAATCAAGGGCGGACAGCACGTGCGCTATCCCACTCGCACACCGATGGCGAATCTGCTTCTCACGATGCTGGACAAAGCAGATGTTCCGCACATGGAGAAGCTCGGCGACAGTACGGGCAGGTTGGACCTGCCGACCACCTGATGCGAACGCGATTGTAGGGGCGGGTCTTCAGACCCGCCCTAATTCACTCCTGGATCAAGCGGGAGAATGCGATGAACACGAAAACGACGATTGCCGCGGCACTGGCCGGCTCGATCATTTGTGCGGGCGCCGCGCTTGCCGCCGGCGCGGGAGATGCGTCGCTGGTGACGGCCGCCAAGGAAGGCGACCGCGCGGCCGTGCAGGCGCTGGTGAACGGTCACGCGAAGCACGCCGTCGCCGGAGCCGAAGGGACGGCGGCGCTGGTCTGGGCCGCCACGCGGAATGATCTGGAGATGGCCGATCTTCTCCTGCATGCTGGCGCGAACGCGAAGGTTGCCAACGAATTCGGCGCAACGCCGCTCTACGCGGCCGCGACGCACCCTGATCCGGCGATGGCCGAAAAGCTGTTGGCGGCAGGCGCCGATCCCAATGCGCCTCTGATGTCGGGCGAGACGCCGTTGATGGAAGCGGCCCGCCGGGGCAATCTCGCAACGGTGCGGGTGTTGCTGGCGAACCACGCAAATCCGAACGCCCGCGAATCCAACGGCGGGCAGAACGCCCTCATGTGGGCGGTCTCGCAGCGTCAGTCCGCGGTCGTCGAGGAACTGCTCAAGAACGGCGCCGACGTCCAGACCGGCTCGAAGACCGGCTTCACGGCCCTGATGTTCGCCGCCCAGCAAGGCGATGACGACAGCGCCCGCATTCTGCTCCGCGCCGGCGCGAAACCGAACGACGCTCAGCCGAAGACGGGGCTGACGGCGTTGATGATCGCGAGCGCCATGGCTCACGCGAAGGCCGTCGACGTGCTGCTCGACAGCGGCGCCGACCCCAACCTCGCCGATGCGAACGGGTACACCTCGTTGCACCGCGTCGTGCGCGATTCCGATTACGGAATCAATCTGGCCGCTAAAGATGCCATCCTGACCGTTGTCCAATCACTGCTCAAACACGGCGCGAATCCGAATGCCCGTCTCGTCCAGGACAAGGACAAGGCTGCCGAGGAAATCAAGAATGGCAACGTCCAGATCGAGGGGAAGCGCAGTGCCGTCACCGTCGATGAAATTATTCTCCAGGGCGCCACGCCGCTCTTCCTGGCGGCGGAGGTCAACAACCTTGACGTGATCAAGACGCTCGTGGCGGCCGGCGCGGATCCGCTCATTGCGTCCGACCGCGGCACGACGCCGCTGATGATGGCGGCCGGGGCGGGAACGGACGTGCAACGGGAACGAGAGCCCGAGGAACGGGCCACGGCGGTCGACACCGCAAAGTTCCTGGTGGAGCACGGCGCCGACGTCAACGCCGCCGGACAGTACGGATGGACGGCGCTGCATGCGGCCGCGTATCAGGGCCTGAACGACGTCATCGAATTCTTGGTCAGCAAGGGCGCAAAGATCGATCAAAAGGACGAGTTCGGACAGACGGCGTTGAGCATTTCTCTGTCCGTTCTCACCAGGGACATTGGGGCACGCCGCCTTCAGATCCCCCGCAGATACCGGCAGGACACAGCCGAACTGCTGCTCAAACTTGGCGCCGGCACGCTCGACAAGACAGGGGTCGACGTCATACTCCAGCGCAGCGGCGACTTGAACCTGGGGAATCGGGCTCCCTAGTCGCGGCTGGTTGGTAATTGGTGTGATCTCGAGTACGGCCGTGGTGTGCTATCGTCTCGTTGTTTAAAGGGGAGGGTTATGAAACGGAACCTGGTCCTGCTCATCGCCAGTGGAATCGTGATGGTCGCTCTCCCGGCACGGGCGCATCACTCGTTCGCGGCTGAATTCGACGTCAACCAGCCAATCACGCTGCAGGGCACCCTGACGAAGATGGAATGGGTCAATCCCCACGGTTGGCTCCATCTTGACGTGAAGGGTCCAGACGGTAAGGTGACGAACTGGGCGGTTGAAGCCGGTGCGCCCAACGCGCTGCTTCGACGCGGCCTGCGCAACAGCGACTTTCCGGCGGGCGTTGAGGTAACCGTCGAAGGCTACCGGGCCAAGGGTGGCGGCCCCACCGCCAACGGCACGAAGGTCACGTTCAAGGACGGCCGCAATTTCTTCCTTGGGGCCACTGACAACGCAGGCGGCGCAGGCGGCAACGACGCGCCTAAATAGGGTTCAGAAGGTTCAGTCGGTCCAGTAGGTTCAGAGGTTCGGGGGTCAGAACAGGACCCACTGAACCCACTGAATCTATTGAACCCACTGAACCCAAGATCAACGTTGACGCGGGAATTTGTACGGACCGGAGATGTGAATCTCCACGAGGTCTGTCACCACACCTTTGGCGTCGACGATGAACTGGAAACCGAGCCCCACACCTTCAAACATCGTCTGAGAGCGCGGTACTAGCGGGAATGGCGCGCCCAGGTCGAGACCGGGGGCGCCGAGGCCGCCCTCGATATCCGCAGCACCCTCCATCTTGCCGAACAGTTTGCCGCCGGATACCGACACCTCGATCGTCCGCTTTCTGCCTCCGTATGTTCCGCTATAGACGCCGACGTATTTGGCCAGCACGTCCGGCGGGACGGTTATTGGCGCCTCGTTCGATGAGATGCCCGTCCAGTGGTCGCTGCTCTTTTCGCAGATCGCCTCGAGCATTTCAGTATCGGCAGCCAATGCCATCGTCGCCGTAAAGCCCCACGGCTTCGCGTAGGCTTTCGGATCGGTGTAGGTCACCTGCACCTGCATGTGACCGAAGTCGACGCGCCGATAGCGTTCGGTCGTCCGCAGCGCCTCCGTGTGCGACACCCCATAGCGGCTCGTCCACGTCTTGTCGTTGAATCCGTTGCTCTCGACGACCAGCGTGTCTCCCTCCCAGCGTCCGACCGAGTATCCCACCCAGCTCGGAGCAGGATCGGACTCCAGCTGGCGGCCGTCCATGTGGATCATGCGATAGGTGAGGTCATCGTTCAGGATCGCGATGAGAGTCGGCGTCTGGAGGACGCGCTTCCAGCCGCCAAATCTCTCCGCCTCCGGTCCACTCGGGAGACATTGATAGAAAGGTCGCCCCCTGTAGTATTCCTGCTGACGCTGGAGGACGAGATCGCGGACCCACGGCTGCAAGGTTTCGGCATCGGGACGCGCGACGACGTTGGCCGCGTTCCAGACCCCCGATAAATCAGGTTTGCCGTCCGGTGCGCGCGGTGCGGGCGCGGTAAGGTTCGGCTTGCCGTCAGCCGTCCGCGGGATGCCAGGTGTTTTCCGGTCGAGCCACTGGGCCGCAGCCGGAGTGGTCGCCATCACCAGGGTGAGCGCCGCGAGAAACAGCCTCATACAGCCCTCCGATTCATGAAGGTGTCGCGTCGACGGGCGGATGGTAACACGCCTCGCTTGACTGCTCTACACCCGCATGCTATACCGCGCGGACAGCACGAGGAGGCTTCGCATGCGCAACCGGTTCCTTCGGACGGCGGCTGTCCTCATTATGGGGTTCGGGTGGTACGGGCTAGTGCTCGTCGCGCAGGCGCCATCCGGCACCAAGTCGTTCGATCCCAAACAGACCAATACTGATGCGGCCATCAAAGCCGCGGCCGAGACCACACGAGCTGCGGACGAGGCCCGTAAGACGTTCAAGGCGCCCAAGACAACATGGGGCGAGCCGGACCTGCGCGGCTATTACCTGAATCTCAGCTACACGCCGCTCGAACGGCCGAAGGAACTTGGCGACAAGGCCTTCTACACCCCCGACGAAGCGCTGGCTGCGTTCAAGAAGGCGGTCGAAGAAGACGCCGAGGTTGATCCGCGCACCGTTCACTACGACTGGAAAGAGTACGGGATGGACGCCTGGCAAAGTCCCATCCGCCCCAACCTGCATACCTCGCTCATCGTCGATCCGCCGGATGGACGAATTCCGCAGATGACGCCGGAGGGTCGGAGGCGCGCGGCGGCTGCGGGGCGCGGCATCTACGTGAACAACCGCGGCCTCTACGAACGTTGCGTCACCGGAAACCAGGGGCCGCCAAGGCTGCCGGGCAATCACGACGCAGAATCGCAGATCCAGCAGACACCCGGTTTCGTGATTCTGATCATGCAGTCGAATAGCGACGTTCGGATCATTCCGACGGACGGCCGTCCGCACCTGCCCGCGAAGGTCACGAAATGGCTGGGAGATTCAGTCGGCCACTGGGAAGGCAACACGCTGGTGGTCGACACGACCAACTTCGATCCCGGCCGTGAGTGGCGTGGGTCGACGAGCGGGATGCATCTCATCGAACGGCTGACGATCACGGATCCGAAGACGCTCAAGTATGAATTCACGGTCGAGGACGCGACGACCTGGACCAGGCCGTGGACGGCGGAAAACGTCTGGCCGCGCATCGAGCCGGGCATTTATGAATTTGCCTGCCACGAACAGAATTACGGCCTGATCAACGTGGTGAAGGGCGCGCAGATCCGCGCGCGCGAAGCCGGCAATCGACCCGCGCGCGAGACGCCGGAAGGCGATCGCTGATCGACGAATTGACGCAAAAAACGGAGGGCCGCCTGAACGCGGCCGCTGGTAACGAGGGTGGAGTGCGGACTGGTTAATTAAAACGAGAAGGGAGCGGAATGATGAAGTCGCGGTGGATCCCATGTCTCGTCGTGGTGTCATCGTTCCTGCTCCTGTCCGCCTCCGCGTGGGCGCAGAGCAGCATCACCGGAGTCGTGCGCGACACATCGGGTGCTGTCCTCCCCGGTGTGACCGTGGAGGCCGCGAGCCCGGCACTCATCGAAAAGGTCCGGTCCACTGTCACCGACGATCAAGGTCGTTATCGAATCGTCGATCTCCGGCCGGGCACCTATACCGTCACGTTCGCGTTGACGGGCTTCAGCACGTCGAAGCGAGAAGGGCTCGAGCTGCGCGCCGAGTTCACGGCGACGGTCAACGCCGATCTGGCGGTGGGCACGCTCGAAGAGACGATCACCGTTTCGGGAGATGCGCCGACCGTCGACCTGCGCAGCTCCCGCGCACAGGTGCAGTTCGCGCAGGAAACGCTGCAATCGCTGCCGGGGACGGGACGTCTCGCCACACTTCCCGCCATCATCCCGGGCGTCACGTTGCGGCGCGAGAGCGACCGCGGCGTCGGCGGACTCAGCGACCGGACACAGACGGCCTACAGTCTCCACGGCGCTCCGGAGGCGCAGCCTGTCGTCGATGGCGTGAATCACCAGGTGGCCAGCCTGACGTCGGGTGTCTTCGTCTACAACCAGATCAACATTCAAGAAGTCGTCGTCGAGACCAGCGGCGTCGGTGCCGACCGTGATTCGGGAGGCATGCAGCTGAACATGATCCCGCGCGACGGCGGCAATGTCTTCTCCGGACTGGCGACCTTCGCGTATGTCGGCCCGAGTCTCGAAGCGAGCAACGTCAACGAGGAACTGCTTGCGCGGCACCTCGACCCGAAGAGAATCGGGTCGATCAAGAAATTCCGCGACTCGGCAGCCGCGCTCGGAGGTCCAATCAGCCGCGACAAGCTCTGGTTCTTCGCGTCGTTCCGCGAGGGTGTCACGCAGCAGTTTGCAGAAGGTCTGTATTTCAACAAGCTGACGCAACCGCAGTCCTTGCTCTACGAGCCCGATCCCAGCCGTCCAGTGTTCAGCAACGATTACAGCCGCGACTTGAGCGTTCGCTTCACGTGGCAGGCTGCGCCGAAGCACAAGATCGTGCTGATGCACTCGATGCAGCCGAATTGCAACTGCCGGTTCAATCTGTTGAATCCGGGCGCGCGGCGGACGCCAGAGGCCGCGGGCGAGCATCACTACGATCCGCATTACCTGTCGAGCGCGTCGTGGACCAACCCGATTACGAACCGAATTCTCCTCGAGGCGGGCACGACGATCTATGTGATCAACCAGAACGACATCCGCGAGCCCGGATTTCCGGAGACGAATATTCAAATCACCGATCAGGGCCTCAACCTGATCTACGGCAACATTCCTACGCGGACGCTGCCGCGGCGCCAGTATCTGAGTCGGTTCGCGGTGTCGCGCGTCACGGCGTCACAGACGGTGAAAGCGGGTGCGACGCTGCGGCAGGTGCGCATCGGCGACATCGACAGACTCGGCCACGACCTGTGGATGCACAACGGGTCGCTCAATTACCGGTTCAGGAACGGCGAGCCGAACCAGGTCACGCTGACCGATGCGCCGTGGAACTTCGAAGAGTCGGTGCGAGACCTGGCGTTGTACGCGCAGGATCAATGGACGATGAAAAGATTCACGTTGAACGCGGGGCTCAGGTACAGCGCCGCCAAGGCGTGGACGCCTGAACAAGTGCTGGGCGCGGGGTTCTTTGTTCCCGAACGTCGGTTCGCGCCCGTTGACAACATTCCACACTATCGGAACCTCAGTCCACGAATCGGTATGGCCTACGACCTGTTCGGCACCGGGCGAACTGCCGTGAAAGCGTCGCTCGGCCACTATCCGGATCGGGTCATTCAGGCCTCAGCGAACCCGGCGGTGAATCTTACACGGACGACCAGTCGCAACTGGGGCGACACCAACAGGAACTATCGTCCCGATTGCGATCT
>Ga0310810_10005271_pt1 | contig 14443 bp, 7 predicted proteins | sample NCmetagenome_FD_207641 | JGI IMG/M metagenome (GOLD analysis project Ga0310810, IMG submission 207641) | Soil microbial communities from experimental microcosm in Duke University, North Carolina, United States - NC | ecosystem: Engineered > Artificial ecosystem > Soil microcosm > Unclassified ... | reverse complement strand
CGCCGCTATCGAGCGCCGCGAAGCGGGATCGTTCTGGGAACCTGGATCGAAATTGAAGCAGGTAAGCGTCGGGAGTCGCGACTGGTGTGAGCTCGCTCGTTCGCCGACAGAGCCAAGCTCGGGTATGCAAAACGCGCAGCAGCAGACGGCGCCAATCAGAGCATGGCTCCAACGAGCCTTCCGCGCGTATGAGTACGTGACGACCGCACCTTTTGTCTTCAATCCCGGAGATTACGGTCGCATTCTGTTCGGCGGACCGCGCGCGAGCGTTGGATAAGGTATCCTTCAAGCACCGCTCAAAATCGTTCTCGGGTCATGAACTGCCCCTATTGCTCTACTCCCGGTGTTCCGTCCTCGGGACGCTGTACCGCCTGCGGGCGGGCGATGCCCCTCGCGGTTACGACGGCGGTGTTGACGCCTCCGCCCCAAACGGTCGTCGCCCTTACCCTAGCCTCGCAAACTCCATTCGATGAAGCGCCTACCGATGGCGCCACGATCGTTTCGACGGCGCCGCGGAGTGCGACCGGCCCGCTGCGAGTAGGTCAGGCCTTCGGCGCCAGATATCACATCATTCGCGTACTCGGCGTCGGCGGTATGGGAGCCGTGTACCACGCGTGGGATGCCGAGCTGGGTATGGCGGTCGCGCTGAAAGTGATCCGCCCGGAGACGTCGATCGACCCTGTGACAGCGCAGGAGATGGAGCGGCGCTTCAAGCAGGAGCTCGTGCTCGCCCGCCAGGTCACGCACAAGAACGTCGTGCGCATTCATGACCTCGGGGAGATCAGCGGCATCAAGTACATCACGATGCCGTATTTGGACGGCTCCGATCTCGCGACCAAGCTGAAGGAACGCAGCAAGTTGCCGGTCCCCGAGGCGTTGTCGATTGCCCGCGACGTGGCCGCAGGTCTGGCCGCCGCCCACGAGGCTGGCATCGTCCACCGGGATCTGAAGCCCGCGAACATCATGATCCTCAGCGACCACGCGCTGATCATGGACTTCGGCATCGCGCGGTCTGCGGCGAACGTATCGGCGGCCACGGTTCCGTCCTCGGCGCCTCTCACGGGAACGGCAACCGCCGCGTGGCAGACGCAGGGAGCCGTCGCGACGGCAACGGTTGCCGGGGCGATTCTCGGGACCGTCCACTACATGGCGCCTGAGCAGGCCAGAGGGGAAGTCGTCGATCAACGTGCGGATATCTACGCGTTCGGGCTGATCTTTTCCGACATGCTGCTCGGTGTCCGCCGGAGCGAGAACGCGGTTGCGGAATTGAAGCAACGCATGGAAGCGGCTCCCTCCCCGGTACGCGCCACGGACCCATCGATTCCGGCCGCTGTCGAAACGCTCATCGGACGCTGTCTCGAACCGGATCCGGCGGCCCGATTCCAAACTTCCGCCGAGCTGGTTGCCGCACTCGACGCGCTCGACGAACAGGGCGAACCCATCCCAATCAAGCGCGTCGTCCGGCTGCCAGTGGTGGTTGGCGTCGTCGCAATGCTGCTGGTCGTTTCGGGGGCCATCTGGTGGTACCAGCGCTCGCTCATCCCACCGGCGCCGCACGACCCGGTCTCGGTCGTGATCGCCGATTTCCAGAACGGCACACACGACGTGACGTTCGATCGCACCCTGGAGCCGATGCTCAAGCGGGCGCTCGAGGGTGCCAACTTCATCACTGCCTACGACCGTAGCGCGATCAGCGGCACGCTTGGTGTTCGGCCTCCCGAACGCCTGGATGAACAGGCCGCCCGCGAGCTGGCGGTGAGACAGGGACTCGGCGTCGTGTTGTCAGGCGCGGTGACGCCGCAGGGGAACGGCTACCAGGTTTCCATCAAGGCTGTGCAGACCGTGAGCGGCACCGTGATCACGTCGGCCGATGGTCGCGCGGCCACCAAGGATCAAGTGCTGGGTGTGGCCACGCGTCTGGTGACCGAAGTCCGCAAGGCGCTGGGCGACGACACGTCCGACTCCGCTCAGTTGTTCGCCATGGAAACGTTGTCGACAACATCCCTGGACGTCGTGCGGCACTTTGCGACCGCGCTCGAGGCCTCCACCAACAACCGGTTCGCCGACGCGTTCCAGAGCTTTTCAAAAGCCATCGAGCTCGACCCGAAATTCGGCGCCGGCTACATCGGAATGGCTGCCATGTCGCGCAATCTGGGCAGACCGCAGGAAGCCCAGAAGTACACCGAGGAGGCGCTCCGCTACTTGGACGGCATGACAGAGCGCGAACGATTCAACGCGCGCGGCATGCTCTATCTAGGCACTGGCGACTATCAGCAGTGCGTGAAGGAGTACACGGATCTGGTGAACCGGTTCTCCGGTGACGTGTATGCCCGCAACCGCCTGGCATTGTGTGCCACGCACCTGCGCGACATGCGCGAGGCCGTGCAGGAAATGAGGGAGGTCGTGAAGTTCGTTCCCAAGCGGGCGATCTTCCGGGTGAACCTCGCCTTGTACGAGTCGTACGGAGGCGACTTCCAGGCCGGAGAACAGGAAGCGCGCGGCGCACAAGATCTCGGGAGCCCGTTGGGTCTGTTGCCGCTCGCATTCGCGAAATTGGGACAGGGTCTGCCGTCAGAGGCGAGCGAAACCTATCAGGCGCTCGGACAGGCTGAGGCGCTCGGCACCCTCGGCGCGTCGTTCGCCGCGTCGGGCCTCGGCGATCTCGCCGTCTACGAAGGGAGATTCGCTGATGCTCGACGAGTGCTCGAAGCTGGTGCGGCCGCCGACTTGAAGGCCAACGCCAAGGACAGAGCGGCCGCGAAGTTCGCGTCGCTCGCCTATGCCCAACTATTGCGAGGGCAGACGGCCGCCGCCGCTGCGGCCGCCGAAACCGCGCTGGCCAACAGCGAGGCCGTAAAGATTCGCTTCCTTGCAGGTCGCGTACTGCTCGAGTCGAATCGCACGGCCGCGGCCCGCCCCTTGATTACCGCGCTCAGTGCCGCGACTCAGCCCGAGCCCAAGGCGTACGCCAAGATCCTGGAGGGCGACGCCCTGCTCAAGACCGGTGATGCCCGCCGGGCCATCGCGCTGCTCGGCGAGGCAAACAGCCTGCTCGACACCTGGATTGGCCACTTTGATCTGGGTCGCGCGTACCTGGAGGCGGGATTGTTTGCTCAGGCCGACTCCGAGTTCGACCGTTGTCTGACTCGCCGCGGCGAAGCGCTGGCGCTTTTCATCGACGAGGAACCGACGTACGGCTATCTCCCTCCCGTCTACTACTATCAGGGCCGCGCCCGCGAAGGCCTGAAGACCGAGCGGTTCGCGGACTCCTACCGCGAATACATCAAGATCCGGGGAAACTCGAAGGAAGATCCGCTCCTCGCCGAAGTCCAGCGCCGCGCGGGCCGTTGACGCGCGAGACCGGACAGCGCCGGCGAGGCGCCGTCCGGTCCGGCCGCGAGCCCTATTTCGGGACGGTCACGGTCCACGCATTCGACATGCCGCTCTCGTTCCCGTCAACGGTCCGGGCCGTCGCGAAATACGTGTACGTGGCGCCCGGGTTGACCTTGTCGTCGGTGAAGGACGTCAGCGTCGTCTGAGTCAGCAGCGTCTTGCGCGCAAACGCTGTCGGGCTCACCGTCGGTCCATCCACTCGATAGAGACGATAGTTCAGAACATCTCCAAACGGTTTCTTCCACGTCACGCTGATCACGAACTGCTTGTTCTTCGACGAGAGAACCGGGTCCGCCCTGAGCGTGTGCGGAGGATGGCCGATCGAGTTCGCCGTCGTGACGTCCTGGTCGATGCCGCCTCCCGGGTCGAAGCCGCCGCCGGGGTCGAACCCGCCACCGGGATCGAATCCGCCACCGGGATCGAATCCGCCTCCTGGATCGAACCCGCCACCAGGATCGAATCCACCTCCTGGGTCGAAGCCGCCTCCCGGATCGAATCCCGACGAGAATCCAGCCATGCTGCGTCCACTGCCGACCTGGCGCAGGCCGATGGTCTTGATGGCCGTCCAATCGTCGGCTCCAATCAGGACATTCAACGCTCCGTACGCTGGCCCATCCGGACCGTTGAAGGTGACATCCTGCTTCGTGTCAGCATCGTTGGCCGTGTCCAGGTCCCCATTCCAGTCAATAGGGCTTCCCGCTGTGGTAACGAGAACGTCGTTACCGTTGATGCGTACGAACCCACGGCCCGCGGCATTTTCGGCCAACTCGAACGACGACAGATCCGTGCCGTCACAGTGCCGCGTCGCGGGCGTCGTCTCGAGGCTCTGGAGGACGCTGCTGCGGGGTGCGTACCAGCCGGGGCGATACGGCAGCGTGCCCAGGTCCCGAGGAAGCTTCCCTTCGTCAATCGACCGCACAACCTGGCCTGAGAAATCGAGAACGGGCACACCGCTCGCGTTCAACAGCCCTTCGACCTGGTAGGCCCAGTTCATGACGCTCAAGAAGTTGGGATTGCAGTTGAACTCCCGCGCGTTGAGGGGATCGCCGCCGTGTCCTCGGTACAGGTTGTGTCCCAACTCGTGCGCTGTGGTGTAAGCGACGATGTCTTCCGGGTCGCGACCGTCGGCTCCCGCCCATCCGCCGAGCGTGACCAGGAATAGATCGCCGGGCAGATGCGCGGCGCCCGAGCTGCTGGACGGTTTCGTGGGATCGCTCTTACTTGGCTTTCCGCGCCAGTGCGCATACACGCCCCAGTGAAAGAAGCCGTTCCTTCCGCGATCGAACCGTCGTCGGCACCCCACCGTCACACCGGTTCGACACAAGTATTCTTGGTTCCATGTGGGGAACTCCGAGCCATCTGCCTGAACCGGCTCGTCTCTGAGCATTGCCGCACCGAAGTCGAAGCTCACGACGCCGGCATAGTCTGGAAACTGGCATTGCAGTCCGGCCGTCGAAACACATTTCTTTTCCTCTATGAGCTCGCCTCCACGCGCGAGATCCTTACCTGCCTTGTCGCGGATCAAGTACGGCTCGGCCTCGGCGTCATAGCCGACGTTGCCTCGCTTGTTATAACCGTCACCTCCATCGACGTGCAGTTTGATCCCTTGATCGGAGAAGGCCTTGCCCACTCTCTTCCACACGCTCGGCGGCGGAATGTGATCGTGGTTGGTAGCCGTCAGTGCGGCGAACTCGACGAACAGGTCCGGCCCCGCGGAGCTCGCGCCCATCTCGTGAATGTCCGGCAGGGGCTCGCCCGTCGGCAGCGCCCACGGGGTCCCGTTCGGATCCACGCTACTCTCTTCCACCGGATCCGACAGGCCATCGTGGTCCTCGTCGTCGAGGCTCACCATGAAGACCGCCACGCCGCCGTTGAGACAATCGAAGTTCGAAAGGCCCTGGCGATCGATGGAGAACGTCGCCGACGTAGCTCCGGGAGAGATCGAGAAGTCGTGTTCCGTCGTGTACGTCGGATTGTCCCATCCGCGAACGAACGGATTCACGATGGCAGCGCCTCCGTTCAAATGGAGGTTCTCGGAAAAGTTTGGCTGACCGTTGGCGAAGATCAGACTCATCTTTCCACTCGGACTCGCCGACCGGGTAGCCTGAGTGATCCCATTGAGCGTCTGGTCCATCCGATCGTTCGCCTGATTCACCTGGACCCCACCTCCGTAGATGGTGATCGCCGAGAGCGATGGGTTGTCGATATCGCGGTACACGATGAGGAGGCTGGCGCCAAGCGGGCGTGTGGAGTTTCCGCCGTCATCGCGGACGCGGACCGTGTAGGTGTTGCTCAGGATGAATCTGCCGTCGTCCCCCACTTTCAGGAATCGGAGCACGTCCGCCTCGTACAACACGAACTGCATGGCATCGCTGCCGTTGCCTGCGGCGCCGCCCCCACTCGCGCACGGGGAAGTGCCGGTGGGATTGAGGAGTCTCGTCAGCGCCGTGACGCTATGAGCCACCGCGTCGCCACGCGCTTGGAAGGACGCGTCCGTCGCGGCGGCCAGATCCCTCTGCCGCACGACCGCGCCCCAGTAGAGATACGCCGCGACCGCTGTGGCGCGAGGCGGCAGCCCTGGAGCAACCGTAATTGTCGTCGTCGTGTAGCCGCCACTGGTCGCGCCGTTCATCGGCCCACCCGCAAGAACGTAGTCGCCGGTGAGGACAATGTTCGACCTGAACGAGAACGGATCGACCGTCGCACCCTGACCGGACAGCGTGAAGGACCAGATTACGAGCGCCGAACACAACCCCGCGGCGTATCGCTTGATCCGACGAGACGCCATCAAGACCGCCAGTTTCCTTGTTGCCATTCTTTCTCCTGAGCCACTCACGCTTCCGAGGTGCCGTTGACTCGATGCCGGAGGCGCGCCGAGTGCGTGGTGCACCAGCAGCGCCACGACCGGCCAACGTGTGTGCGCCCGGGAAACAACGTTGGATACAAGCGTGGGAATGGCGTCATCTTTCCATCGCTCGGTGCCGTGGAGCAATGACAAAAGTCACAAAGATCAATGAGTAACGGCGATGTAAACGGTCTTCGCCGATTTCACGTTGCGTTGGCGCCGGTCGTTTCGTATGCTGCCGGCATCCACAAGGAAAATACGGATGGCGACATTGGACGACTACGATCTGCTCCATACGATGATCGGAGCCGGACGACGTTTAGAGGACGTCATTCCGGCTGTAGATACGGGCGACTACCTCGTGATTCTCGAAGGAGCCGATCCCGGAAAAGTCGTTGAAATCGGTGAAGAACCGCTGACCATCGGGCGCGACGCGCGTCAGACGATTGTCTTTGCCACCGATTCGGAAGTCTCACGCCTTCATGCGCGTGTGCTTCGACGTAATAACGAGATCGTTGCGGAGGATGCCGGTTCGACCAATGGGACTTTCGTCGGACCCGAGCGGTTGACGGCGGATCCCACCGTTCTGCGCGAAGGCGACGTGCTTCGTGTCGGACGTCAACTCCTCAAGTACGAACGTCGCAGCCGGCGCGACGTGGATCGCGCGACAAAACTGAATCGCGACCTGCTCAAGGCGAGCAACTATGTCTTGTCGCTCCTGCCTGCACCGCTTGCAACGGGACCGGTCCGCGTCAGCTGGCGGTTCGTTCCATCAGCGCAACTCGGGGGCGATGCGTTCGGGTACTACTGGCTCACCCCGGAGACGTTCGTTTTTTACCTGATGGATGTGTCGGGACACGGCGTCGGCGCTGCCATGCACTCAGTGGCGGTCATGAACATCCTGCGGCAAAGGGCGCTGCCTGATGTGGACTTTGAAAACCCCTCACAGGTGTTGGCCAGCCTAAACGACCGATTTCAGATGAGCAGCCACAACGACATGTATTTCACGTTGTGGTACGGCGTCTACAACACCCGGACGCGCACGCTGAGGCATGGGGCCGGGGGCCATCATCCGGCGTACATGGTCGATGCGGCCCGCGAGCGGACGCAGCCTGTTGGCGATTCGGACATCATCGTCGGCGCGATGCCGAACCAGCCATATCAATCGCAAACGACCTTCGTTCCCGTCGGAAGCTCGCTGTATGTATTCAGCGATGGCGTATGTGAGGTGGCGACGAAGGATGGCGAGATGCGGGGGCTCTCTGACCTGGTGCCGCTGCTTGCGCAGAAGCCGTTCGAGAATGTCACCGAGCCCGAGCGGCTGTACCGCGCCGTCAATGAATCAGCAGCAACCCCGGGGGAACTCGACGACGACTTCTCGCTCATGGTCCTCACATTCGAATAGTTAGAGTCACAATCCGGTTGCCCGGCGGCTGAGTCGACGGCTGAGGAAGCCATGCCCGATTTGGGATTATCCTGTCGCGCGATGAAGACTCTATGCGCGTCAACGGTCGTTGTGCTGCTCCTTGGAGCTGGCCCCACCCTGGCCGCGACGTATCCCGCACCCGTCGAGGGCGACTATATCGTCAGGAATTTCAGATTCGGCACCGGCGAAGTACTGCCCGAGCTGAGGCTGCACTATCGGACGCTTGGCACGCCTCGTCGCGATCAGGCTGGTGTCATCCGCAACGCAGTGCTGCTGCTGCACGGTACGAGCGGGACCGGCGCCAATTTTCTCGCTCCGGATTTCGCGGGGCAGCTCTTCGAGCAGGGCCAGCTGCTCGACGGCACCGCCCACTTCATCATCATTCCTGACGCAATCGGCACGGGCCGGTCGAGCAAGCCGAGTGACGGCCTGCATGCGAAGTTTCCCCGCTACGACTACGCAGACATCGTCAACGCACAGTACTTGCTCATGACCGAGAAGTTCGGCGTGACGCATCTTCGACTGCTGCTCGGCACGTCGATGGGGGCGATGCAGACCTGGATGTGGGCGGAAACGTATCCAGCCGTCAGCGACGCGTTCGTCGCCCTCGCCAGCAACCCCGTCGCCATCGCGGGACGCAATCGTATGTACCGCAGGATGATCATCGACGCGATTCGCAACGATCCCAGCTACAACAACGGCGAGTACACGAAGCAGCCGCACGGACTCGCGACGGCAATCTATCTTTCGATGATCGCTGGCGCCGCGCCGCTGCAGCTGCAGCTGCAATACCCGACCGGTGCTGCCGCTGACAAGTACGTCGAGGATCAGTTGAAGGCACAGCTCGCGACCGCGGATGCGAACGACACCGCGTACCGGTACGACGCGTCGCGCAACTACGATCCCTCACCGAAGCTGGAGTTGATCACGGCCCCATTCCTCGCGATCAACTCGACAGACGACTTCATAAACCCGCCCGAGCTCGGCATCATGGAACGCGAGATCAGACGCGTCAAGCATGGACGATTCGTGTTGGTTCCGATCAGCAACGAGACGCGCGGCCATCAGACACATTCGCGTCCGATCGTTTGGAAGAATCATCTGTCCGAGCTGCTGGCCGCCACCGAGCCCAAGTGAGCATCATGCGTTCCGCGCTTCCCATCGCCGTTGTTGCCTTGACCCTGTCAATCGCGCACACGGCTGCCCAAGTCCGCTCCGTCGTCGCCATCGACGGCGACGACATCGGCGGCATCGTGACCAGCACGCGTGGCCCAGAAGCCGGTGTCTGGGTGATCGCCGAGACGACGACTCTGCCGACGAAGATGACCAGGATCGTCGTGACCGACGACCAGGGTCGGTATGTCATGCCTGATCTGCCGAAGGCGACCTACGACGTCTGGGTCCGCGGCTACGGCCTCGTCGATTCGCCAAAGGTGAAGACGATGCCGGGCAAAGCGCTGAACCTCGCCGCGACCATCGCCCCCGATCCGCGAACGGCGGCGCAGTACTACCCGGCCAACTACTGGTTCGCGCTGATGACCATGCCGGACAAGAGCGAGTTCCCCGGCACAGGTCCCAGCGGCAACGGCATCTCGCCGGCGATGCGCAGCCAGGCGCACTGGATCGCGAACATCAAGACGACGACCTGCACGCCGTGCCATCAGCTGGGGAACAAGGCGACGCGCGAGATCCCGCGGATCTTCCGCGGCCTCAGCGCGGTCGATGCCTGGGACAAGCGCACGAACTCCGGCGTCGACGACATGTACGCCTACCCCGCGCGATTCGGCAAGGCGCGCGTGCTCGCAACGCTCGCCGACTGGACCGATCGCATCGCCGCGGGCGAGTATCCACGCGACGCGCCGCCGCGCCCACAGGGAATCGAACGGAATGTCGTCATCACCGAGTGGGACTGGGCCAACCCGAACGAGTATTTCCATGATTCGGTGGCAAGCGACAAACGTGACCCGACGGTCAACGCGAACGGACTGGTGTTCGGCGTGCACGAGGTGAGCTCGGATCACATGAGTGTGTTCGATCCGAACATGAACAGGGCGACGCAGATCACGTTTCCCACCATCGATCCCAACCTGCATCCCGTTCCGCGGCGTCGCGGGCTCCCGTCAGCCTACTGGGGAGACGAGGTCTATTGGGAGAGCCGCGTCATCACGCACAGCAACGTGATGGATCAAAAAGGGCGCGTCTGGAATACGTCGCGGCTACGCGACCCGCAGAACCCCGCGTTCTGTAAAGCCGGATCGAATCATCCGTCGGCGAAGCTCTTCCCGCTTCAGAACAGCAACCGTCAGTACGCCGTCTACGATCCGAAGACGAAGTCGTTCAAGACACTGAACACCTGCTTCGGCACATTCCACCTCAACTTCGCGGACGACGCGAACAACACACTCTGGTCCGGCGAGTTGGGGGTTGCCGGCTGGATCAATACACGCGTCTGGGATGAAACGGGCGACGAGCAGAAGGCGCAGGGATGGGCACCGCTCATCCTCGACACCAACGGGAACGGCAAGCAGGACCCATGGGTCGAGCCCGACAAACCAGTCGACCCTGCGAAGGACAAACGGATCGACGCGAGCTTCTACGGCATCGCCGTCAGTCCCGTCGACGGCACGGTGTGGGGCAATACAAACGCGTTCCCCGGCGCGGCGGTACACGTCATTCCCGGATCGAATCCCCCGTATACCACGTTGACGGAAATCTTCGAGGTGCCGTACGGCCGCGTGCCGAGCGCCGGCTATAACCCGCGCGGCATGGACGTCGACGCGAACGGCGTGTTCTGGACGGTGCTCGCGAGCGGCCACTACGCGAGTTTCGATCGCCGCAAATGCAAAGGGCGGCTGAACGGTCCGAAGGCAACCGGTCAGCAGTGCGACGAAGGATGGACGTTCTACCCGGTGCCCGGGCCGAACTTCAAAGGCAATCCAGAATCAGCGGCCGCGGACTCGAATTACTACAACTGGGTCGACAAGTACGACTCGTTCGGCCTCGGCAGAGACATCCCGATCGCCACCGGCAATCTCTCCGACTCGCTGCTTTTCCTCAAGGACGGCCGCTGGATCACGGTGCGCGTGCCATATCCGATGGGATTTTTCGTCAAGCAGATCGACGGCCGTATCGACGATCCAAAGGCGTCGTGGAAGGGCAGGGGATTGTGGACCGCGTCAGCGAGCCGCGCGACGTGGCATCTCGAGGGCGGTAAAGGTACGCGCCCAAAGCTCGTGAAGTTGCAGCTTCGGCCGAACCCCCTCGCGAAATAAACGCCGCGCCTGGAGCGTCACCGCGACGAGGCTTGCGGCGCGACGGCCTCCTTGTAGCGGATGTAGGGCATCAGCGGCGTCACCGCGAGCGGCATCTTCTCGCGAACGGAAACCAGCGGCACCGCCGGCGACTTGTCCAGCACTAACCGGTCGTTCCACGGCTCGACGACGATCCGCGCGCCAAGCGACAGGGCTGAAATCTGTTCGAGATTGCCTGGCGCGAGCGCAGGTGCCTCGGCGACCAGGCTCGCGAAGCGCTTGATCTGCCCGCCATCGGCCACGTGGTCGCCGATGTGCGGCTGTATCAGATTCGGCAGCTGCCGCGCCGACTGCGCGATCGTTTTCAGGAACAGTCCGGCACCCGCGAGCTTGTCCTGGTACGGCGAGGTCTTCAGCAGCTCGATGACCCGTTCGTCGGCGGCAGTCTCTTCGCGTGGGGTGCGATGGAACTGCAGCGCCTGCAGCAGGTCCGCGTCGCTCACCATCAGACGATCCGCAAAGGCAAATTTCGTGTCGATCAACGGGTGTCCCAGGTCCACATGCGCCAGCTCGTGCGCGAGCATCGTTGCCAGACTCGCCTCGTCAGGAAGGACATCGATGAGGCCCCGGCTCAGGACGATCGTGTGTCCGATCGTGAACGACTCGAGCGGAGACGTAAGCAGGACTCGGCAGTGGAGCGGCCGCTCGAGCGCGAGTGTGTTTGTGGCGACCAGATTGTTCAATACCGTTTCGAGCACACGGTCCACTTCGCCTGCGGGCGCGAGCAATCCGATTTTTTCGAGCCGCTCGATCACGTTCGCTTCGGCTTCCTGCTCCCATCGTCGCTGACTCATGACCGGCGACAGCTGGCTGGAGGAATCGGTGTCGTCGACCACGGCCTCATTGATATGGATCGCTGTCAGCTGCTGTGCATTGACGGCGGCCTGCGCTTCGTAGCCCCAGATACGCACCTGGCTCCTGAAGCCCTTGGCACGCGGTGAGGCGGCGTCGCTCAGGTCCGTTTCCTCGGAGTAGATGTAAGAAGGCAGCCACACGCCCGGCATCACGTTGACTCGCCACCCATCCATGTGAAACGACAGGCGCTTGTCGTTGAAGAAGGACGACAGCATCTGGTTGGTGCCCTGATTGATGCCGTTGAAGCGAATGAGCGTGTAGTCGCGCGCCTCGATCCAGATACGGCCGGAGAAGCCATCACCGCCATTGCGGAGCGGCTTCACATCGAAGACGAACGCGCGCGCCTCACCAAGAAATTCTCGGCGGACGAACGTGAACTGATAACGGCTGCGGTCCAGTCCCTTCCAGTCGGGCGCCGCCATGGCCGCGAAGCCGTCTGGAAGCAGGCGACCTCCGTTCACAGGGTTCCAGCGAGAGACCCGATTTGTCTGTTTTCGCTCCTGGCCGAGCTGCCGAAGCCGCGGCCGATCCGCGAAGTCGAACTGGCCCAGAAAGTAATCGTCCTTTGCGGGTACCCACCCGAGTTGTTGATCCGGGACGAGATGCTGGATGTACGCCTCGACCAGCGGGTGATAGGTCTTCAACCGCGTGAACAGGGCCGTCTCCGAGCGGTTCATGCGATCGATGACGTCGGCGACGTTCAGTTCGTCGCCTCCGGGCGTGTTGGATTGCGCACGCGCAGACGACGCGACGGTCGACAACGCGATGAGCAGAACGGCGGCGTACGCACCTCGCATGATGGGTCCTCTACTGGTTGTGTGTTTCCCAAACATTACTGGGCGCTCCCATGTCGCGCCCAGCGGAATCGTGGTCAAAGGACTGTCGCGGGCGGATGTGCATCTGTTGATACGCGCCACTAAGAGAGATGAAATTCGATCTGGACGGTGACACGGGAGTCGACGGCGACACCCTGACGGCGGGCCGGCTTGAAGCGAATCTGCTCGGCGGCGCGGACGGCGGCCTCGTCAAGTCCGTGTCCGAGCTTTCGGATCACACGCACGACGCGAACTTCATTCGATGCCGTGAATTCGACCTCGAGGACGACGGTGCCCTGGATTCCAAGCGCCTCGGCCTCGTCGGTATAACGCGGCTTCGGCTTGAACAGAATTTCAATCGGCGCCGAATCGCCGAAGGCTGCGACCGGCGCGACGCTTGGCGTGACCGTGGGCGGCGGTGCCATTTCACGATCGAATCCACCGGACGCAACAACAGCCGTCGGCAGTGCACGAGCCGTCCCTCGCGCGGAGGCATCACCAAACCCCGCGGGTAGCACCGCCGCCGTTTCCCGCGGCCGTGAGCGGCTCGGCGCGACGGCCTCGAACGCGCCCACGCGAACAACGGGCTCCGCCTTCTGCACGTTTGGAATGGTGTTTGGCGGTGGCTCATGAACCTCGGCCTGAACGGCCGGTGCCGGTGGCGTCGGCGTCACAGGCGCCGGGGCCTCAATCTTGCGAATCGGCTCGTCGGCCGGCGCAGGTACGCGCGTCGGCTTCGGCAACGGCTCGATCTTGCGGATCGCGAGGCGTGGCGACTCGCGCCGAGCTGTCAGCGCGTCGCGCGGCACGGCGAGGCTGACCGGTGCGAACGTGAGCGATATCTTCGGGCGGGGCGTACGTTCCACGGCCGATCGCGTGATCGCGACAACGCCAAGCAGGCAGGTCACGTGCAGGACGACACTGAGGGCAACACCGGGCACACGTGCGAACCACCCGGAAACCTCTGGCCTCGACTGGAAGAGGGACCGGCCAGACACACTGACAGTCAATGCTCGTTGATGGCTGGAGTCGTTCACTGGAGAAGTCTCGCCGGGCGATTCGGGCAAGACGGCTGCCACCAGTTGCGCGGGCGCGCTCACTGGAATTGGCCAGCATTCGAAGGTGTGTCGCGGGGCCGGTGATCGCGCCCCGCGAATTCCGCAAGAGGAATTGCAGAATTGTGGAGGGTTAGGCCGCGCGGGAAACGAACCCGCACGGCCATCACAGAATTGCCACGTAATCGACGCGTTATCGTCGTCGGGTCGCGCGCAGGTCGCGGTATTCGTCGCTCTGGCGCAACGCGTTTTCCAGATCCCGTTGCGTCCAGTTGTTGTTCATGACCTGCTCCGTCCAGCTGCGCAGTCCCGAGGCATCCGGATCGCGTCCCAGAACTGATCGATAGCTCCGCCGCACCACTTGCTCGGCATCGCGGTAACTCCAGCGGCTCGCGTTGGGCTGCACGCGGCCGTACTGCCCGTTCGGGTACTGCCCGTTCGGGTACTGTCGCGCGTCAGGGTACTGTCGCGTGTCGCGCGACCAATTGCCACGACCGGAATCCACCTGGAACGACGAGATCCGATCATTGAAGCCGAACGACCGCAGATCGCTCACGCTCGAGTTGAACACTCGTGACGAGCCGCGGAAATTCGGATCGCGGTACACGGTCGCGACCGCGTCGCCGAAAATGCGGATCGACGAAATCTCATCGTTGTTCCCCGATGAAACGCGTGGTGTGGATTCGCCGGCAGCGGAGCAGAAATAGCGGCCGCCGAAATTGATGTCTTCGTAGAAGCAGACG
>Ga0310810_10005270_pt1 | contig 14443 bp, 11 predicted proteins | sample NCmetagenome_FD_207641 | JGI IMG/M metagenome (GOLD analysis project Ga0310810, IMG submission 207641) | Soil microbial communities from experimental microcosm in Duke University, North Carolina, United States - NC | ecosystem: Engineered > Artificial ecosystem > Soil microcosm > Unclassified ... | reverse complement strand
CTCGGGACGATTCTCGGCGTCGCCGCGAGCCGGTTCGGACGCGACAAGATGACGATCGTCGCCTCGCCCCGCATTGCCGGACTCGGTGCCTGGCTGGAACAACTGATCGCGGAATCGCTGGGCAAAGACGGCACAGGCATCATCCCCATCGATCGCGAGGTGCTCGGCCCACCGGAGGTATACGGCGCCGACCGCATCTTCGTGTATCTGAGGCTGCTGTTCGAACCCGATGCGCAACAGGACCTTGCGGTGTGCGTGCTCGAGCGCGCCGGCCACCCGGTCGTGCGCGTCGAAGTCGATGACCCCTACGACCTGGGGAAGGAATTCTTCCGGTGGGAAATCGCCACGGCGGTCGCCGGATCCATCCTGAACGTCAATCCGTTCGATCAGCCTGACGTCGAAGCCAGCAAGGCTGCGACACGGAAGCTCACCGCGCTCTACGAAAAAAGCGGCACGCTGCCGTCAGAGACCCCGTTCTTTACTGGAGATGGCGTCGTATTGTTCACCGACGACAAGAACGCGGCGGTGTTGAAGAAGACCGTCAACGGCCGTGAGCAGACGCTCGCCGCATACCTGCGGGCGCATCTCAATCGGTTCAGGCCGGGTGACTACGTGGCACTGCTCGCCTACATCGACATGAGCGGCGCCCACGAACGGCGGTTGCAGGCGATGCGGCAACGGATTCGCGACGCGAAGCGGGCAGCAACGTGCGTCGAGTTCGGACCTCGATTTCTGCACTCGACGGGCCAGGCCTACAAAGGCGGACCGAACACCGGCATTTTTCTGCAGATCACCTGCGACGACCCGATGGATATTCCGGTGCCGGGGCGCAAGCTGACATTTGGTCTCGTCAAGGCCGCACAGGCGCGCGGAGATTTTCAGGTGCTGGCCGAGCGTGACCGGCGCGCGCTGCGTGTGCATCTCGGTTCGGACGTGGGTGCCGGATTGCGCATCCTCGAGGCTGCCATCGCCACCGCATTGGAGTGAGGTGAAACGAGCGTCGGTCAACGTGTGCCGAACGCACACACGCCGACGATTGCGCCGGCCAGGATGAGAAACGCCGGATTCACGCTGGTTCGAAGCAGGATCGCGAACACGATCGTGCCGATCGCGACCGTGACTCCGCCCGTGAGCGCACCTTTGGCAAACGTCAGGCAACCGGCAAGCAACAGGCCGATTGAAACAGGCGCGAGGCCGCGCTGCAGCACGACAATCCAGCGTCGCTCACGAAGTCTGGACCAGAGCCGCCCCACAATCAGGGTCAGCACAGCGGCCGGGCCGAAGAACGCACACAGGACGACGAAGGCCCCGGGCCAGCCGGCGACCAGTGCACCGACGGACACCACCATCATCATGTTCGGCCCGGGAGCGAGCTGCCCGAGACTGAACAAGTAATCCAGTTCGGGCAGCGTCAGCCAGTGATGCACGTCAACAGCAAGCGTCTTCAGCTCTGGATACGCCGCCATTCCTCCGCCCAGAGTCAGCAGCGACAGCGACGCAAAGACAAACGCGAGGGTCGCAACCTCATTCATCGCCGGACACGCGTGCTCGCCGCATCGACCCAGGCGTACCACCCGACGGCGAGCGCTCCGATGGCGGCAAGTGCGTACGGCACCGGGACGTTCAGTCGGTTCACGCAGATGACGGTGAGCACGACGAATATGAGATCGGCGGCGCCGGAAAGCGCCTGGCGACCGAGCTGCAGCGTCATGGCGAGGACGAGGCCCGCGGCGGCGGCCGCGACACCTTCGAGACCGGCTTCGAGAAGCGGCCGCTCACGCTCGACCTGATAGACCAGACCGACGACGTACATCAGCAGCGCGCCCGGCAGGCAGACGCCAGCGAGCGCGGCGATCGCTCCGAACGTTCCGCGAAGACTATCGCCGATGAGAACCGCCAGATTCACGGCCTTCAGACCGGGAAGCGACTGACTGATGCCGAGCAGTTCGACGAACGTCTTGTCGTTCATCCATCGATGCCTCGTCACCACGCTGTTCCGTAGATGCATGACGAGACCGCCGCCGACGCTCGTGGCGCCGACAAAGAAGAACGCTGCGAAGACCCGTCCGGGTCCGACGGTTGCCGCGGTGGACGTGCGTCCTGCACATCGCATCGTTACTTGCGCTTTCCAATCGGGCTTCCATCCAGCCCGTAGACCAGCCGTGTCTTCGTCGTGCCGCGCGCCATCCAGTCTTCGACATCGCGCTGCAATTCGCCGAAGAAGCGTTTCGCGAGCTTGATAGCCTTCTCCGGAACGTCTCCCTTCCGGTCGAATTTGATCTGAAACGAGTACTCGCCGGCGAGTGGCGCGTGCGTGCCCCGTGTCCGCCACAGGGCCACGTTCGACTTCGCGACCACGCCGCGGGTGAAGTCGAGCCTCGGCAGCGCGAGCTGCAGTTCCTCGACGATCGCTTCGTTGACGAGCTGTACCCGTTCCGTGCCGGCCGACTTGAGCCGTGCGAGCGGCGGAAATACACGGACGAGCGTCGACATTCTGGTGCGGTCGCGTTCGTGTACCTGGCTCACACCGAACTCGCAATTGTGCGAATAGAGGACACGATTTCCCCCGACGCGATCGTCGAGCGGCAACACCTGTTCCTTGAACTTGATTCGATACTTACCGTCGATCCTCGGCCGGACGTCGAGCCGCGCGGCATTCTGCATATCCGCATCGCGGAACTTGAATACGATTTCGGGATCTCCTTCCGGGAAGCCATCCACGTACGCAATCCGCCGCCGCAGGATGTAGCCGTGGGTGTAGAGACGGAAATCCGGAGTGTCGATGAAGATCACCTCCCGGACGCGCGGTGGACGGCTGGTGTCGGCATCAGCGATCGCCCCGACATCGACGCGACGGGCGGTACGCTCCGCGATGTCGCCGAACTCACGAAACGGTTCGATGGACGCGAAGCGCTCGGCCTTGAGGAGGAGCTTTGCCTGAAAATAGTGGACGACGTCGAACGGCTGTCCGTCCGCATAGGTGCCCTTGTCGTGCTTCCGTTTCGCGCGCGCGATTGCAATCGTTCTGGCCATTGGTGCGCTCAGACGAGAGCCTTGGCCAGACCGAACAACAGGCTGCGGATTGGGATCTGCAAGGCGACAAGCGCCAGCAGCGGCAGGGCAATCGGCAACGCGATGGTGACGAGTGTTGCCTTCCCCACCGGAAGACTGCGCATCGATTGGACCGCGCCGAACATCGTCGCGGCGTCGGCGATTGGGCCAACGCCAGCCGGGTCGAGCATGGGCGCGTCCATCTGCATGGTGCCGTCGATCCAACGTCCTCGCACCAGCCGCCCCTGCTCGCCCACGAGGGACGCATACCGCGGCAGTGCCGCCCACTTCGCCCGCAGCAGCGGCGGCAGGAATGCCATGAGGGGAGCAAGAAGCATCAGCGACCAGACGACGACGAACATCGTCGCCGGGAGCTTGGCCGCGTTCAACGTCCCGCCGTGGTAGACGATCTCGTGCGCCCAACGCGACGCCAGGACCGCGGACAACGCAAGACCCACGGGCGCGAACGCCCCCGGCAGCCGCTCGAGGAACCCCAACCCACCGGCGCGATCGGGATGCGAAGGTACGAGCAACAGCTGCAGCCGGCCGATGCGCACAAACAGCATGACCAGCAGCCCGATGCGCCACAACCAGGCGAGCAGGAGGCCGAGGAAGATCGGGCGCACGACGTACAGGAACCATGCGCCTCCGAACCCGAGCGATCCATTCTCGTCGAGCGCCCACGACATGGCGTCGGTCTGAATAGGGCTGCGATCGACAATCCCCCATCCCACTGCGATGCCAAACAGGAACACCCACGGCATCGACCAGTCGCGCCACCGCGAGACGGCGCGCAGCTCCGTCTCGAAACGCGGTCGCGTCGTGCGATCGACGAGTCCGCTGCTGATGAACTGCGGCAGGTAGTACGCCGCCGCGTTGAGGAGCGTCGATTCGCCCATGATCAACATCGGGATGGCAAACAGGCAGCGGACGTGCACGCCGTAGTGCTGTAACAGCGGTTCGCCGATCGGTGTATCGACGAAGCGACCTCGAATCACGGCCCACACGGCGATCGGCACCCACGCGAATGCCGCAAGGAGGAGCGCCCGCCGGCCCACTCCCAGACCGACCGTGGGTGCCAGCTGCAGTTTGCGCTGCCATCGCAGCGGCGGCTCGTCCTCGAGCGGAAACGCCGCTTCGGGATCCGGCGTCGGAACAGGCGCGAACTGTGGTATCGCCATCGAAAACCCTTCCGCGGCTCGGTTACAGCTGCAGTTGGATGCGCGTCTGGAAAAACTGTGTCTTGCCCACGAGGCCGAACCGATCGAGCGACCCGTACCCGTACGTCATCTCGAGGCGTACGTTGTCGGAGAGATGCCAGTTCACCATGGGGGTGAACCGCCAGAACTTCCCTCCCTGAACTGCGCCGCTGTCGAGGTTGATGTACGAGAAATTCGTCACGATTTCCCAGGCACCCGGACCGCCCTGGAACACGGGGCGCAACGGCGAGATCTGATTGAAGTAGCCGCCGCGCGTGTTGTAGACGCGCGTCTCCCCCGTCGGGAGCCAGGACATAACGACATTGCCCCCGTTGACCAGCGGATTACCACTCGCTGGCGCGTCGGCCTTGAGGAAGTAGTACTCGGTCCCGACTAATAGCGGACCCGGCCGATAGTAGGCCTCGATGCCCGCCAGCTTCGTGCTGTTCGCGGCGAAGCTTCCGGTATCCACGAAGTACGGCGCCTCAAACACCTCCGGTCGCGAGCGAAGTTGCAGCTTGTTGTCGTCGGGCTTCCCGAACCGGAGATTGAGACCGAGGTGCAGCACGCGCCCCTTGGCCTCCGATTCCATGGGCACCCAGGCAATCCGGCCATCAACCTGATGCGCGTATGTCGAGAAGGACTGCCCTTCAGAGAGCCAGTCACCGTAGACTCCGAAATTCCAGAGGAGGTGCTTCTTCGGGACCCAGCCAAGCCACTTGATGCCGTCGGCCAGGATGGGGATCGCCGCATCGCTGATGGGCGTGCGCTCCATCGTCCATCCGGCATAGCCGACCATGACCTTGTTGAGAGAGATGCCCTCTTTCGTGCGCCCGATAAAGATGTTTCCCCAGATCTCCGGCACCTCGAGCATCACGCCGGTCTCACGGAACAGGAATTTCTGAGAGGGAACGTCCCACATGAGGCCAGTGCTCCAGCTCGTGGTCCGTTTTGCGCCTTTGAAGCTCCCCTTGAACACGATGCGGGCATCACGAACCTTGGGCGTCGGAAAGAGCGCAAACTGTTCCTCGCTCTGTTGATTCTGCGAGTAGGCGGCGTACTCGTACAGGAAACCGCCGCCAACACGGAATGTGAACTGATCGCCATTGAACTCGTTGAACGAGATCAGCTTGCGCGCTGGTACGGCGAGCTCCTCGTCACCGGCCTCGGGCGGCGTATCGTCCAGGCTGTCGGGTTTGGCATTTGACGACTGCTGACCAGGCGAGGGCTGCTGGCCCCACGCATGGTGGGACCAGCAGCACAGGACGACCGTCAGAACTATCCTCGTTCCGGCGCGCCGGTCCATTGGTCAATACGTGTAGAACAGCTGCTGGATCTGTTCCGGCGTCCGTTTTTTCAGCAGTGCCAGCGTCAGGAGGATTCGCGCCTTCGGCGGGTTCAGCTCGTCGGAGGCAATGAAGCCGAGTTCATCGTCGTTGAGCTCGACGTTGCGTCCGACGGAGCCGGTCGCCACGCGCGAGCTGCGCACGACGACGACGCCCTTTTTCACCGCGTTGGCGGCAGCGGTCACCGACGCCTTGTTCATGTTGCCGTTGCCGACACCGGCGATGACAATCCCCTTCGCGCCGTTGGTAGCGGCGCAATCGATCAGATCGGGCGACATATCCGCGGAGGCGTAAATGATGTCGACGCGCGGCAGCGTCGTGATGCCGGTGATGTCGAACTCCGACTGCGTCGTGTGCTTCCACTCCGGATTCGTGAAGTAGTCGTTCTTCCCGTAATTCGCGGTGCCGACAAGGCCGCGCAGTGGTGACATGAACGTCTGCACGGCGGTCGTGCTCGTCTTGGTCAGCGAATGCGCACCCTGGATCCAGTCGTTCATCACGACCAGCACTCCGCGTCCCGCTGCCTTGGGATCGGCCGCCACGGCGACTGCGTTGTAGAGATTCAGCGGTCCGTCCGCGCTGACGGCCGTCGACGGACGCATCGATCCGACCATCACCACCGGCTTGTCGGTTTTCACGGTCAGATTCAGGAAGAAGGCGGTGTCTTCCATCGTGTCGGTGCCGTGGGTGATCACGAAGCCGTCCACAGCAGGCGACTTCGCCAGCTCGTTGATGCGTTGCGCAAGCTTCAGCATGATGTCGAACGTCATGTCCTGCGAGCCGACATTCGAGATCTGCTCACCCTTGATGGTGGCCAGGTCGGTGATGCCCGGTACGCCGGCGATCATCGTGTCGATGTTCACGGCACCAGACGTGTAGCCGGCCTGCGTGCCCGTCGCCGCCGCGCCGGCGATCGTACCGCCGGTGGCCAGGATCACCACGTTTCGCTTGTTTCCGCCGCCGGCTGCTGCTGCCAGCTGCGCGCTCGCGAGCACGACGGCCATCGCGACTGCGATCCGAGTTCGTGCAAACACTTTCATCGTCATGCCTTTCGTTGTCACAGGCCGTGGAGGCCGCTATTTCTCCGCGTGGTTCTCCTGGCGATACGTCTTCGCATCCAGGTTCGTCAGCTTGGCGGGGTTGAGCAGGTCGGCAATCTGCGCATCGGTCAGGAGCTTGCGCTCGCGGATGATCTCGATGATCCCCTTGTTGGTCTTATAGGCCTCGTTCGCGAGCTCGGTCGCCTTGTCGTAGCCAAGCACCGGATTGAGCGCGGTGACGATGCCCACCGTGGTGTCCATGTAGTGCTCCAGCTGCTTCTCGTTCACGGTGATGCCGTCCACACACTTGGTCCGAAACGCGTTCGACGCCGTGTACAGCAGATGCTGGGACTCCATCAGCGAGAGTCCCTCCACCGGCTCGTAGGCGTTGAGCTGAAGCTGTCCGGCGTGCGCCGCGACCGTGACGGTGAGGTCGTTGCCCATGACGCGGAAGGCGACGAGGTTCACCATCTCGGGAATGACGGGATTCACCTTGCCCGGCATGATCGAGGAACCGGGTTGCAGCGCCGGCAGGTTGATCTCGGCGAGGCCTGCTCTCGGTCCCGACGTCAGCAGAATCAGGTCACTCGCAATCTTCGACAGCTTCACCGCGGTGCTTTTCAACGCGCCGGAATAGATCACGAACCCCTGTTGATCCCAGGTCGCCGCCAGCATGTCGTTGGCCGCCACGATCGGCTTGCCCGTCAGCTTCGCGAGCTCGGCGGCCGTTTTCTGCGCGTATCCCTTCGGCACGTTGATGCCCGTGCCGATCGCGGTCGCGCCCATGTTGACCGCATAGAGGTGCTTTTCGGCTTCACGCAGGAATGCAATCTCGTCGTCGAGCGACGATGAGAACGCGTGGAATTCCTGGCCGACCGTCATTGGCACGGCGTCCTGCATCTCGGTGCGGCCCATCTTGAGGGTGTTGATGTACTGATCGCCCTTCGTGCGGAACGAGGCCGAGAGTTTCTGCAGCTCCGCCACCAGCTTGTCGTTGCGCAGCAGCAGCGCGACTTTGATCGCTGTCGGGTAGCTGTCGTTGGTCGACTGCGACATGTTCAGGTCGTCGTGCGGTTCGATGACCGAGTAGTCGCCCTTCTGGTGCCCGCTCAACTCGAGCGCGATGTTGGCCATGACCTCGTTGGCGTTCATGTTCGTGGAGGTGCCGGCGCCCCCCTGGAACCAGTCGACCTGAAACTGGTCGTGGTACTTGCCGTCGATGATGGCCTTCGCGGCCTTCTCGATCGGGGGTAGCTTCTGTTTGTCCATCGCGCCGACCGCGGTGTTGGCGCGGGCAGCCGCGAGCTTCACGATCGCCCACGCTTCCACGAACCCGGGATAGTGATCGATCGAAATTCCTGAGATCTGAAAGTTCTCGAGCGCTCGCGCGGTCTGCACGCCGTAGTAGGCGTTGGCCGGAATCTGTTTGTCGCCGAGCAGGTCGTGCTCGGTACGCGTCTGCGCGGTGCCCGTGGTACCCGACGTGGCAATTGGGCGCGGTTCGTCGACACCGCGCTGCGCGCGTTGCACAGCCGCGGCCACGGCGTCGGCCTCGGTGCTTGCGGACGAGTGTGGGCGTTCGGACGAGCACCCCCACGATGCGGTCAGAACAAGCGCAAGGCAAGCGTTTCTGGATGTGTGTCTCACGATCGGCAGTTCGAGCACCGTTGGTGCCAATGGGGTGGGCGCTTGAACGTGCCGGCCGTGGACGCAAGGCGACTTGCGGCGCGGCACATGCGCGGCATGAGGTGCCGACCTTCGTGACCGACCACGAGATATGGTGTCGAAAAAACCTCAGCCGATCTTTATATTTCGGCTGCGCGGGCCTGATGCGCGAGCCTGCCTCGCGTCACAACATGTCGTGACGCACAGACGATCTGCGGCGGCAGCTTCGAAGACGTGATCGAATATGTCAACGGCGGTGCAGGGTGCACCGCGGAAACTCCGGAGTGGAACTTGCGGTCAAAGACCCGCGACGTGACACGTGAGCGTCAGCGATGGTCGTGGAGTTACGCTCATCGAATCACGTCGACAGATCGAGGGCACGTCAACTGAACATCGGGAGGGTTTCATGGCATCCATACTCACCGAGCTGAGGAGGCTCATATCTCCCGAGCTACTTTCCGAAGTTGCTCATCAAACACACGAGTCCGAGTCCACGGTGGCCGCGGCGTATGACGCAGCCATTCCCGGTTGTGCCGCGACGATCGCGAATCGCAGCAACGACCCCGGGTTCATGAATCAGCTCGTGAATCTCGCCACCGCTATCCCTGCCGACTCCGACCCCATTGCAGCGGCGATGCGGCTCGTTTCGTCTCCGGCGGGCAGTGATGCGAGCACGGCAGCGGGGAGTTGGCTGTCAACGCTCTTCGGCCAGGACCGATCCGGTGTCACGAGGAATATTGCTCGCTACTCCGGCATCCGGGAATCGTCCGCTGCGTCGCTGCTCATGACGTGTGCGCCCCTTGTGCTCGGATGCCTTGGCCGGCTGATACGAACGCACAACCTGACCGCGACCAGTCTCGCGGAGCGGCTGAGAGGGGAACAAAATGAATTCGTGTCGGCGCTGCCGGCAGGGTTCGAGATGCCGGGTATCACCCGCACGGACGAGGCCGCGCCCTGGCGCGAACCGAGGCAGGAGAAAGAGCGCGAGAGCATGGCCTTTCCGCTCATGGCCCTGCTTGCCGCACTCGTCGTCGGCGGCATGTTGTGGTGGGGCATCAGTTCCTCCAGGCACCAGGAGGTCGCTCGCGTGAACGTCCCGCGGCCGGCACCGAGCGCCGTCGGAACCTCCGGAACGATCGCGCCAGAACCGGCGCGCGCGGTGCCGACACCTCCGAGCTTCAGATTTCCGGCTGGAAGTTTCGAAGATCGCATGGCGAAGTATCTGGCGACATCGGGAACCGGATCGATGAACATCGACCTCGATCGTGTTGAGTTCGTCAGCGGATCGTCACGGCTGACGCCGCGATCGCGAGCACAGATCGGGAGACTTGCCACGATCATGCGCGCGTATCCGAACTCGACCGTCGTCGTGATCGGACACACTGACAACCGCGGTCGTGACACAGCGAATCTCAAGCTGTCACAGGCGCGTGCAGAATCGGTGGCGAAGGCACTCTCAAACGCGGGGGTGACCTCGGGCCGTATTCGCGCGGAAGGCTACGGCAGCCAGAAGCCGATCGCCGACAACTCGACGGCGCGCGGACGTGCGGAGAATCGCCGCGTGACGTTGGAAGTGTCTCGTTGAACAGCGATCGAGTCGCTGCGCACCGCCCTCAGCCACTGAGAGCGTGCGTAAGCGACTCGACGTCGGCTCCCCGCCCCAACGCAGTCACCCGGACAGTCCATCGTAGACTTGCCGTCGAGCGCCGAAGGCGTACGGTGGCGATCCTGTTGAGCCGGCGCCGGTTACTGCCCAGGCGTTTTTTCGGCGGACCACTGTCGATCCGAGCGGCGGCTGTTCGACAAACAAGTGAAGGCGGCCGGGGGTCGCCACAGAACGACAGTTGAGGAGGGTGACGATGCGATTCCTTTCGATTTACAAGACGCGGGAGACCGGGGTTCCACCGACGCCGGAGCACATCGCGACGATGCAGAGGCTGATCGAGGAGGGGATGAAGGCTGGGTGGCTGGTCGCCACCGAAGGCTGCCTGCCCAGCGCGCTCGGGGCTCGCGTCCGAGCCACCGACGGCAACATCCTCGTGACCGACGGCCCGTTCGTCGAATCGAAAGAGGTCATCGGCGGGTTCGCGATACTCGAGGCGAAGTCGAAGGAAGACGCCATCCGGCTGACGAAGGCGTTCCTGGCGGTCGCTGGCGACGGCGAATGTGAAGTCCGGCAGATCTTCACCGCGGCCGATGGTCAGGACTGCTCAGGAGTCCATCAGGAACTCGCCGAGCAATACGCGAGAGGGTGACGGGCCACACGTGGAGCGAGCCTGGGCAGGCTCGCTTCGCGAACCCCGAGGGTTCGCGCCGCAGGGTTCGCGCCGCTTCGCGCTTTGGCGGGGCAGCCTTCGCCTGGATCGTGAGCGAAGGCTGGCGGAGAGGGTGGGATTCGAACCCACGTGCCGGTTACCCGACAAGACGCTTTCGAGGCGCCCCCGTTACGACCACTTCGGTACCTCTCCGGACGGGCGTCGTGCGATGAACAGACAATTATAACCGGCGCTTTTCCCTGAAGAACTCCCGGATCAGTTCACGCGCCGTTTCCTCGCGCACCCCGCCGGTGACATCGAATCGGTGGTTCAGGCCGGGGGTCTCGAGCGCGCGCGTCGTCGACACAAGCGCCCCGGTTTTCGGTTCCGCGGCGCCGTAAATCAACGTCCGAACACGGGCGTGGACGAGCGCGCCGACGCACATCAGGCACGGCTCGAGCGTCACGTAGACGTCTGCGTCGACCAGCCGGTAGTTGCCGACAATGCGTGCCGCTGCACGGAGCACCAGCACTTCCGCGTGCGCGGTCGGATCGCACGCCGAAATGGGTTGATTGAATGCCCGCGCGACGATGTCGCCGTGGACGACGAGCACGGCGCCGATCGGCACTTCGCCGGCCGACAGCGCCAGACGCGCCTGCTCGAGCGCAGCGTCCATGAACTGCTCGGGCGACATGCTGTGATACTACAGTCCTGACTGGATTCGGCGTGAGGTAAGCGCTTGATATAGTCGGAAAAGATGTTCCTGTTCGGGGCGCGCGCAGCGCAGGACGACGAGAGCGCCCTGCATGCGCTCGGCGATTTCACCGCCAACGCCCGCCTTCTTCTGCTCTCATCCGTGGCCATTCTCATAGGGATCATCAGCGCATACGTTGCTGTCGGTCTCCTGTCACTCATCAACTTCTTCACCAACCTGTTTTTCTTCCAGCGGCTCAGCCTGGCGGCGGCATCACCTGCCGCGCACATGCTCGGCGGTATCGTCGTCATCGTTCCAGTCATCGGAGGCGTCGTCATCGGACTGATGGCGCGGTATGGATCGGATCGCATTCGCGGCCACGGCATTCCCGAGGCGATCGAGTCGATTCTGATCAACGGCAGCCGCGTCGAACCGAAGCTCGCGATACTCAAGCCGCTGTCGTCGGCGATCTCGATTGGCTCGGGCGGGCCGTTCGGCGCCGAAGGACCAATCATCATGACGGGCGGCGCGTTCGGCTCACTCGTCGCCCAGTTTCTTCACCTCACGAGCGCCGAACGCAAGACATTGCTCGTCGCCGGCGCGGCTGCGGGGATGGCCGCCACCTTCGCCGCCCCGTTGGCCTCCGTGCTCCTCGCAGTCGAACTGCTGCTGTTCGAGTGGAAGCCTCGCAGCTTCGTCCCCGTCGCCATCGCCAGCGCAACCGCCGCCGCCGCGCGCCGCTACCTGCTGGGACTCGGTCCGCTCTTCCCGGTCCACGTGCATCCGCTTTTCATCGGCCCGTGGGGTCTCGCCGGATGCGTCGCGGCCGGTCTCGGCGCCGGCGTGCTGTCGATGCTGATGACGATGGCCGTGTACGCGTCCGAAGACCTCTTTCAGAAGCACATACACATTCACTGGATGTGGTGGCCGGCGATCGGCGGGCTCGCGATCGGCGTCGGCGGCCTGCTCTTCCCGCAGGCGCTCGGGGTCGGCTACGACACGATTGGCGCGCTCCTGCGCGGCGACGTCGCGCGAACGACACTGCTCGGCATTCTGCTCGTGAAGTCGTCCATCTGGGCAATTGCGCTCGGCTCCGGAACGTCGGGCGGCGTGCTCGCGCCGTTATTGATGATGGGCGGAGCACTTGGCGGCGTCGAAGGCGCCTTCCTGCCGGATCTCGGACCCGGGTTCTGGCCGCTCGTCAGCATGGGTGCGATTCTCGGCGGCACGATGCGCTCGCCCTTCACGGGCATCGTCTTCGCCATCGAGCTGACGCACGACCTCAACATGATGCTGCCGCTTCTCATCGCCGTGACGATTGCGCACGCGTTCACGGTGCTGACGCTGCGGCGCTCCATCCTCACTGAGAAAGTCAGCCGGCGTGGCTATCACCTGACGCGGGAGTACTCGATCGACCCGCTCGAAATTCTTTTCGTCCGGGAAGTGGTTCGTACCAGCATCGTTGCGCTCTCGGCGTCCATGACGCTCGAGGAAGCACGTGCCATCCTCCGCGGCACGCTGCGCCCGCGACGTCGCCAGCGGCTCTACCCGGTCGTCGACCATGATCAGCGGCTGCTCGGGGTGGTGACGAGGAACCACCTGGAACACTCGATTCAGACGGCTCCATGCTCGATGCGCATTGCGGCCGTCGCGCATTCGCTGCCGGTCGTCGCCTACCCGGACGAGCCCCTGCGCGCGGTCGTCCACCGTATGGCATCGACCGGACTCACTCGTTTTCCGGTGGTCGAGCGCGGCGCGGCGCGGCGACTCGTCGGAATGATCAGCCTCTCGGACCTGCTGGCCGGACGGACGCGGACGCTCGACGCGGAGCACCGGCGTGAACGCGTGTTTTCCCTGGGGTGGGCGTCCAGAAATCCTGCGTAGCTCTGTGATGAAAGCAGCGATCCAGCGGCTCAACGGCTGAAGACGACTCGCAGATCGCGAACGCCTGTCGCAACACGCGGCTCCTGCTGATCGCGAGTCCGCTGTTCGTTGCGCAGGGCGGTGCCGACGATGCGTCCAAGGTGAGGGGCCATCATTTCCACGAGACGGCTCTGATCGTCGGTGAAGGCGCGTTGCGCGGCCGCGTAGGCGGTGAAGACGCCGACGACACGCTCGCCGTCCAGCAACGGCGTGCTGAGCGCTGTGCCTACCGTCACGTCCCGATCGTACAGATCGATCAGGCCATTGGAATTGGTCATCGTCTGACGGCACGCGGCAACCCAGCCGGTCAAGCGTTCCCCCATCGGCATCGAGAGGCCGCGCAGTGCCGCGGCGTGTTGTCCGGTGACGTAGCGCGCGACCAGGTGACCGGACGCCGCGTCATGAACGTAGAACGCGCAGGTGGAGTCCGCGAGGATGCGTGAGACGTGTGCGGTCGCCAGCGCCGCCGCATCGCTGAAGGTCGCCTCACCCCCGAGCACGCGGGCCAGGCGGACGATGGCGAGCAGGTCGTCCGGCGCATCGGTACGGACGTCGGTAGCGGCGACCGGCGGCGGAGGAAGCTGCGGCGCTGAAATCGCGCGGCCGATCTTCGTCAGCGCCTCCTGGTGCGGCACGGGATCCATCGCTTCCGCCGCTATTTCCATATAGACCTGGAGGAACGTGTCGACCACCTGCGGGTCGTACATGTTCCCTCGCCGTTCGAGCACGATCTTCATCGCCTCCGTGTCGCGCAGTGCGGGTCGGTAGGGGCGATCCGACGTCAACGCGTCGTAACAGTCGACGACGGAAAGAATGCGCGCGCCAATGGGGATCTCCTCACCCTTCAATCCACGCGGATACCCGGTGCCGTCCCAATTCTCATGGTGCGCGCGGACAATCGGGACCACCGGATACGGAAAATCAATGGACGACAGAATGTCGGCGCCCACGTCGACGTGCAGCTTCATCTGCTCGAATTCGAGCGGCGTCAGCTTGCCGGGCTTGTTCAGAATGTGCTCGGGCACCGCGAGCTTGCCCGTATCGTGCAGCAGCGCCGCGGCGTTGATGGCCTTGATCGTCTGTTCGTCCGTCACGCCGAGTGCCTTCGCCAGGCCCACCGCGAATTTCTGCACGCGGCGGATATGATCGGACGTGACGCCATCCTTGGCCTCGATGGCGGTGGCCAGCGTTTCGATGGTCGACAGGTACAGCTTGTCGAGCGTCTGGACGTAGCGTTCCGCGTCGCTCAGCCGTCCCGTGATCGAACGCA
>Ga0310810_10005267_pt1 | contig 14445 bp, 19 predicted proteins | sample NCmetagenome_FD_207641 | JGI IMG/M metagenome (GOLD analysis project Ga0310810, IMG submission 207641) | Soil microbial communities from experimental microcosm in Duke University, North Carolina, United States - NC | ecosystem: Engineered > Artificial ecosystem > Soil microcosm > Unclassified ... | reverse complement strand
ACCGTGGCTTCAGGAAGGCAGGGCGAGGTAAGTGCGGGCGTGGGGCGTAGGAACGTGTGGATCTGACCGGAAACTCGACACTGCTGCCCATGGCGACTGTAGTTTGGCTGCACCGTGATGCCCACGCGCGACAACGAACAGCCCCGGCTCATCCTACGGGGTCAAACCCGATGCTGAAGGGTTTGGCAGTATCCACCCGCGGGCGCCCAGCAGAACCCCGTGGTTCTCACCGGCCTCATTGAGGTTATACGTCTTGCGCGCCGACCAGTCGAACCGTGAGGCCAGCTCAGTGAGTGAGCTGGCGTTTACCGTCGCATAGGTCTGAATTGCGCAGAGAAGCTGGTGCTTCGGAAACTGCTGAACCAACTTGTCAACGACGTCGGCTACCGGTGGACTGGTGCGCCGCAGATCGAGGCCGGAGCCCGGCGTAAGTGCATCGCCCCGTGGCGGGGCGATGAACGCCACGAGGAGCTCGCTCGTCGGTATCGGGAGGTCGGCTAGGCCGGTCCGATAATCCTGGTTCACCACGGTTATCGGCAGACCGAGAATTGCAAGATTTCGCTGGGTCACCTGTGAGATGACCGGGTCCAGCTCGAACCCCATGCCGCGAGAACCGGCCAGGCGGCGCAGCAGCCAGTAGAGGGTGTTGCCCGACCCGACGAAAGGGTCGAGCACATATGTGCCTGCTCGTCCTGGTGCGGTGCCTGCAACGCTTGCGACGTCCTCGCTGATGGCAGCGGCGAGCCGATCGCGGGTGCATTCGACGGCGGTGCGTCCCAGCAGTCGGATGCCACGGCCATACCACTCCGACGGGGGCATGCCGTAGATCGAGACGTAGTCCGGCTCGCCGTAGCTGTCGAAGCCGTAGCGCTCTATCTCCCAGAGGTCTAGCACCGCATCGCGCTTCGCGCCGCCCCAAGAGCAGGCGGCGGTCAAAGACAGGTTCCTGGTTGTGCCTTTGGTCGGCACACATGGTCGGCAGTGATGGCGCTCAGTTAATTTTCGTTGTATGGACCTCAGCCCGAGCCGCGTAACCAGGCTGTTGTGGAGGGCCGCCCTGCTGCGATGCCCGAACTGCGGCGGCCGGCCTCTGTTTCAGTCGTGGCTGCGGATGCGCGTCCGCTGTCCGGTTTGCGGCTTGCCGTTGGAACGGGGCGAAGAAGGCTATCAGGTCGGGTCGTACATGTTCAACATCATTGCATCGGAGCTGGTGCTTCTTGTGCTCTTTCTCGCGGTTCTGGTTCTGACCTGGCCCGCGCCGCCGTGGGCGTGGCTGCAGTACGGGGGCGCGGCCCTGGCGATTTTGGCGCCCTTCCTCTTCTTCCCCTTCACGAAGACGTTCTTTCTCGCCTTCGACCTGGTGTTTCGTCCGCCGACCCGCGACGAGCTTCGGTAGCTGGCCGTGCGCCGCAAAGGCGCGGGCCATGAGGTCGCCCAGAAACACATAGCCGTGCTTGGCGAAGATGGGTCCCAGTGACGCCGGGAGGCACGCGTCCAACGAGTCGTCGGCCGCGGACCTTCCGTGATTGAACAGCACTGCGGGAAAGAACTCGCGCCCGCCAGGACGCCAGATCAGCGCCTTCAACGTGAGGGTGCCGCTCTGCACCGTGACCGTGTCGGGCCCCGTTGGTGCCTGGGTGCCGACCAGGCTCGGTGCGGTAGTAAACAACGCGAGCGCGAGTCCGATCACTGGATCATCACTTCCGTGGCGCGATGATCGCCTCCAACGCGCCCAAGCGTTCCGCCCAGAAGGCCTTCATCCGATCGGCGGAGGCTTTGTCGGCCAGCTTGACGTGCTGCACGGCCACCTGGCTCTTGGCGGGCCCCTTAACAATGAAATACAGCTCGACCGAAGTGCCGTCGGGCCAGGTCACGCGCATGGACTTCTCGGGAATCGCGGTGCGGATGGCGAACTTCACGCCACCGAGCCAGCGCCGACGCGTGCGGCCATCGTTAAAGGCGCGGTACAACCGGCCGAGCGGCACGGCGAATACCTTGCTCTTGCTGGCCTCGTAAGCGCCGCCTCGGCGCTGCCCGATGGCCCGGAGGCCCTTGATCCGCTCGTAGCCCACCGTCACGGTCTGGGTCCACCAGTCCGACACCCCATAGATCTCGTGCACGTACTTGGTGATCTTGCCGTGGGGCCAGTCGTGGGCCCCCACTGGGTCGAGCACGGACACCCATTGCTCCCAGTTACGCCCGGTCCTTGCCTCGATCGTTGCGTTGGTCATGCCCGCGAGCTTGGCGTAGTCAGGCTGAGGCGGGGAAGCCTGTTGGCGTTGCTGTCTTTGGAGGAGTTGCCTGCGGGCGGTGGTATAGGCTTCGCCCGTCTTCTGCATGCGGGCGCGAACGAGGCGCTTGAAGTTCTTGTTGGCAGGCATCGTATTCGTCCTTTGGTCGAGCCACGGGCTCGCTCCCCAGCAGCGGCGCCACGTGGCGACGCAAAGGAACTCGCGATGCCGATCCGGGAGTATGTCCCCCTTTGCCTCTCCGAGGACCCTCGCTGGGGGAGGGCCGCCGAGGTTGGGCGTGGACCGCCGCCCGAGCGTTCAGCATGCAACGGCCGTCCGGGATACGCAAGGCGGCGGCGAACCATCCATCGCGAACGCCTGCGAACACTCAGCAGAAAGAGGCGCCAGTCGTGGACATTCTGCACGCAATCGGCAACACCTCGATGGTTCGACTGCGCAAGGTTGTTCCACCCGGATGCGCGAGCATCTTCGTGAAGCTCGAGTGGGAGAACCCAACCGGAAGTCTCAAGGACCGGATGGCGCAGGCGGTCATCTCGCGGGCGGAGGAGGACGGCCGACTCAAGCCCGGATACACGGTCGTCGAGTACACCGGCGGCAGCACGGGCGCATCACTTGCGATGGTGTGCGCTGCCAAGGGCTACCGGCTGCATATCGTCAGCTCGGACGCGTTCAGTCAGGAGAAGCTGGATCAGATGGCGGCGCTGGGCGCGGAGCTGACTCTGGTTCCAAGCGAAGGGGGCCGCACCACCAAGAAGCTCATCCTGGATATGATCGAAACCGCCCGTCAACTGAGCCGGGCGCCGAAGACGTACTGGACCGACCAGCTCAACAACCATGACAGCATCGCGGGGTACTACACCCTGGGTGAGGAAATCTGGAATCAGATCAAGGGAGAGGTGGACGCGTTCGTACACAGTGCCGGTACCGCGGCCTCGTCGCGTGGAGTTGCCACTGTGCTCAAGCGTTACAAGCCGGGAATCAAGATCGTTGTCGTGGAACCGGCCGAATCCGCGGTGCTATCGGGAGGTCAGCCAGGGCCTCACAAGATCGAGGGCGTCGGCATCGGCTACACACCTCCGCTCTGGGAACCGGGTCTGGTGGACGAAATCCAGCCGGTGAAGACCGACGACGCGAAGGAAATGACCAGGCGCCTTGCGCGGGAGGAAGCGCTCTTCGCCGGGACATCGTCCGGTGCAAACGTCCTTGCCGCGATTCGAATTGGAGAGCGGCTGGGCCCCAACGCGAAGGTGGTTACGCTGATGGCCGACTCCGGTCTCAAGTATCTGGGGACCGACGTGTACCGGAGAAGCCGGGCTTGAGGCCACTCGGCCGCATGAGATAGGCCCGGGCGGTCGAGAGCGGATGGCTCAGGGCCGTGATGATCCGGCCGAGACCATCCTGAGGTTCGTGAAAGAAACCCAGCTGGTGCAGTACCGCCGCACGGTCGTAGTAGATCCGCTCGCCGGCGAGCCGATCGGCGGCATCGAACGTGTAGACACCGCATAACGGCACCCGTACCCGGCGGCCCGTCGCCGGGAGCCCTCGCCAGGGCCCGAGGTGGGTTCCCAGGATGCGTACCTCCACCACGATGCTGTCGCCCGCGACATGTTGCCGGACCACCTCGATCACGAGATCGGGGAGCGCCCCCAGCAACTCCGAGTAATACGAGCGGACACCACCCGGGCCGGTGCGGTGGTCGTCCCACGGCTCGTCGTCGAACCGCGCATCGGTCCCGAACGTCGCCATCACCGCCTCGAGATCGTGTCGGTTCTCGCAGCGGATGTGCTCCTCCACGAGCGCCACGCGCGCTTGAACTGCGTCTGTACTGACCGGCATAGTCCGTCTCCCCGCGATTGCCATCCCTATGGGTTCCCGGTTGTCGGGTTTCGCCCCTGCTTTTCCGATGTCCTGGACGAAGCGATATCCGTCCCCAGGAGGAAGGTATGCAATTCAGTTCGACTCTCGCCAAAGGGTGACTGCGGTAGGTGTACGTGAGCGCCGGATGGAGAACGCAAGCGCGCCCCGGCGGTTGCCGGGGCGCTTTGTCTTGGCAACGAGCCGCTCAGGTCTCGACAATGTCCCCGTAGGTGCTCTGAACCAGGGCTTGGAGTTCCTTTTGTTCGGCGGGCGGCACCTGGAACTTGTTCAGCGTCTGTTGGAAGTCATCGAGAAATGCATCCCATTCTCGCGGCCTGATGTGCAGGTGGCGATGGGACTCGGCCATGGACCTGCCGGTATAGCGCTGCGGGCCACCGGTGGCGCCGCAGACCATCTCGGTGACCAGGTACTTGAATCCCGCCGGGGGCACCTTGTGGTGCGCTTCGTCCAAGGCCGGGTTTGCGTTGAGGCGCGGATCTCTCATGATCCGATCGATGAAATCGTCCACCACGGTCGCGATGCTGTAGACACCGCCCAGCCGGTCGTACAGTGTGGCCGTGGCTGCTGGCGCTGCCATACTTGCCTCCTTCGATGCCGATCTAGACGCAGGCGCGTGGTTAAAGCGCCCGATCTGGCCGAGGGTCACGAGTTCCCTAGCTGAGGTTGCCTAGGGTAGGGTGGCGGTCCGGGGGTGTCAAGCAAACCGCGTCTCGAGCCGGCTTCCTTGGCTCCGGCGCGCCGCACCGCTCGCGGCAGCCACCCTCATGTGGGAGAATGCTGCTTCAAGAACGCGAGGGTCCGTTGATTGAACTCATCCACTTTTTCGTACATCGGCGCGTGGGCGCAGTCCTCGAAGATCATCAGCTGTGACCGGGTGATGCCGTTGGTCAGTTGCTTCGCGAAGCGAATTGAGGTGAGCGCATCGCGGCGGCCGAACGTGATCTGGGTGGGTGCCTTGATTCGACCCAGCTGCGCTTCGACGTCGTGGGCCAGGACCGCGTTCGATTGCCGGACGAAAGCTTCCAGGGGTTGCGCCGGACGGCTTCGAACAAAGTCACTCAGGGCCTGGATGTGATCCGGCCTGGCAGCATACAGCTCGGGCGTAAGGCACCAGGGGAAGATGCTCCGGATGACCATCTCCGCCACGCTCCCCAATGCTTTGGCCACGACCTGCCACTCTTCCACCAGATTCTTCAGAAAGGGGTCGGTCTTGGGCCAAGGGCTATGGAGCGAAAGCGACTTGACTCTTGTCGGGTATTTGGCCGCGAGCCACATGCCAGTCGCGGCGCCGAGCGACAGGCCGGACACATGCGCGCTCAGGATTCCCAAGGCCTGCATGAACGCTGCAACATCGTCCGCAAAGAGCTCCGTCGAGTAGATGCCTTCGGGTTTGTCGGTCTCTCCAGCGCCCCGCAGGTCGAGCGAAATGCAGGTGAAGTGCTTGGCGTACTCCGAGACTTGGAACGCATAACAGGCATGATCGACGGCCAGGTAGGGGATGAGGATGAGGGGGTCACCCGTACCCTGCTGATCATAGTTCATGGTCAGATTGTTGGCTTTTACTCTCGGCATACGGCGCTCCCCTTCTATTACCTAATGACGCAACATACTCGGCCGGCAGCCCGACCTTCTCGCCAACTGAGCGCAGCTTCGTAGCGTACTCCGGTAATACTCGTGGCTGATGGTGGTGTCGACGCGAGCTCGAGCATCGACCCAACGGGGTATCATCGGCCGGCCAACCAGCGTTGCTGGGCTGAGCGCCGAATCGCAGGCAGCAACAACCGACGAATCCCGACGATGCCGAATCTGGCCCAGCGCCAGTACCGCAGGAACTCGATGCGGGCAGCGGCGTCCGTGGCGACCGCCCGAGTCTCGCTGGCTAGGCTCGTCAGCGTCGGCCCGAGCGGCTCGGTTTCGAACGTCCACGCGATCTTTACGAATTCCGGCTCGGCAAAGCTCGCGAACTGCGATGCCTCGACCGGCGTGAATACCACGTCGCCCCGCCACGGCTGACACACGGCGCCCGCGGCAAAGAAACGGCCTGGCTCCTCCGCCAGCAAACCCCAGCCCATCTGGAGCAGGCTTGCGACATCCATCGGGCGCCGAGCGGCGAGCCCGCGAGCACCCATCAACTTGCCCCGGAGCCAGAAAGCCGAGCGCACGAGCGGGAGCGACGTTATGTCGAAGTGCCGAGCCACGTCCGCGACGACGTCAGCCGGCGCGTGCACGGGGAGCGTATGGCGCTCGCGGATGTCAGGCACGGGGATGAAAGGATCCAGAACCGCAGCCACGCTATTGAGCCTTCTGCACCCAGTGACATTCGCGGCAGGTACGCTCCATCGCGCTGCTGCCTTTTCAGGATTGGTCGCCCCTGGCGACCCAGAGGGATGTAGAGTAGCGTGGTCAGTCCCAAAACCTGGAGCCCTTCAATGCGCTTGAGCGCTCGCAACCAGCTACCCGGCCGGGTGACTAAGGTTCGGCTTGGGGCAGTCATGGCGGAGGTCAGTATCGATCTCGGCGGTCCCAAAGTAGTCGCGGCCATCACTCGTGAGTCGGCTGAAGTGCTGGGACTGCGCGAAGGCGACCAGGTGACGGCCGTGATCAAGGCTACCGAGATCATGGTGGGGAAGGAGTAGGTCGTCCCTCAGGCAGTGCCTTCGACCAGCTTCCGGAATCGCGGATGGTTCCGCAGCGGCTCGAACGTGGGATCGATTCGAAGCCAGCCGGGGGACAGGTAGAACGGCACCCGGAGCAGCGGCTCGAGCTGGTCGAGCGCGTTCTCCGACTCGCCGACCAGTAGATAGATCCGCGCCAGTTGCAATTGGATGTACGGGCCGAGATAGGCATCGCGGCTGATCGGCGCCAGCTCCACGCCTCGCTGGCCTTCGCGCACCGCATCCGCCTTCCGGCCCATATACGCCAGGGCCAGTCCCAGGAACGCGTGGCGCTGCCCGTCGTCCGGAGCCGCCCGGCTTTGCTCCTCGAAGGCGATCCGTGCCGAGTCGGCATAGGCGGCTGCTCGCCTGGGCTGGCCGCGGAGGTGGTACAGCTCGGCCTGCACGATTCCCCAAGTGCCCCGGTCGTCGTCGAACGCGCTCGGCGACGACGCGAGCACCTGCCGCTGCTGCGCATCGTCCAGCACCCAGTAGAGGTCCTGGTAGCTCGCGAAGAAGGGAAAGAGCGTCTCGGGATCGATCTGTTGCGTCGCCGCAGAGATTTCTGCGCGGGCGCTGTCCAGATCACCGCGGGCAAGGGTGACCAGCACCTTGATGAACAGCATCCCGGGATTGGTGGGCGCGAGCGTGACCGCCCGGTCGGCCGCCGAGTCGGCGGCGGGATAGTTCCGGAGGAACGTGTTCACCACGGACAGCCGGCGCGCGGTATTCGCAGAGCGCGGGTCAAGCAACGACGCGCGTGCGAGCCGTGCCGCCACGCCGTCCCAGCGACCCAGGCTCGCCTCAGTGCTCGCCGCCGCACCCAGCAGGTCCACGTTGTCCGGCGCGAGTCGGAGTCCCTCCTCGAGCTCCGCGGCGGCGCGCTCGTTGTTGATCGGGTTCACGTTTCCGTAGTAAGTCCCGAAAGCCAGATAGACGGAGGGATCCCTGGGCTTGAGCCGGCGGGCGCGCTCGGCGGCGAATCGGGCCCGCTCGCCCAGTTCGGGAGCTGGGACGCCCTGCGAGTACAGCATGGTCCGGGTGCGGGAGAGCTCGCTCCAGGCCTGGACGAAGGTGGAGTCGAGGGCGACTGCGCGCTCGTAGAAGCCGATCGCACGGCGCAGGTTTGCCTGATCGCCCCTGAGCCCCTGCGACGCGGCCTCGCCCTTCAGGAACTCGTCGTAAGCAGCCAGGTTTTCGGTCGGCTGCGCCTTGAGGTTGCGACGGGCGCTGTCGGCCAGGGCCACGCCCAATGCGTCGGCCACTTTTGTGGCGATGTCCGCCTGCACCTGAAAGACGTCGGTAAGCGAGGCGTCGAACTGCTGCACCCAGCGGGTACGAGCCGCCTGGCTCAGACGTGCGTCCACCAACTCCGGCGTAACCCGCACACGGTTTGCTCCGGCCGCCTTTTCCCAGCGAACGGTTCCGGTGAGGAGGTAGTCGGCGCCGAGCTCGCGGGCGATCGTCGTGGGCCGTCGGCCGGCGCCGCGATACTCGATAGAGCTGCCGCGCGCGATGACCTCGAGCCCCGGGACCTGGGCCAGCTTGGTCCGGATCTCGTCAGCCACACCATCGGCAAAGTATGCGTCGGCCGAATCGCCCAGGTTATCGAAGGGAAGGACGGCAACGACCGCACCGCGGGCATCCGGATGGCTGCCGGCGCGGCCGCGATGCGAGGTCAGCAGCGCTGCAATGGCTAGGAGCAGCGCGACGGCAAGCGCGATCGCCACCGCGGGCACACCGCGACGTTTCGGAGCCGGCTCCGCCCGCGCAGGCTGCTTGTCGTCCTGAGGCACTGCGGCAGCGAGCGGCCCGGACGGCGTGTCCGTCGTCGAGGCACGGAGCGCCTGGGCGAACTGCGCGACCGTAGCAAAGCGGTCCTCCGGATCGAGCGCCATCGCCTTACTGATGGCCTCGTCCACCGCGGGCGGGACCGTCGGCCGGAGCGCCCGCGCGCTGGGGATCGGCTCGGTGAGCCGCCTGGCCACGATCGCATGGACGCTGCGTCCGGCGTAGGGCGGCTCGCCGGCAAGCATCTCGTACAGCACCGTGGCCAGAGAGTACAGGTCGCTCCGCGCGTCCAGCTCGCGCTCGTCGGTCTGTTCCGGGCTCATGTAGACCGGCGTGCCGACCAGGGCCCCGGTCTGTGTGAGACCGTCGTCCGCACCGGCCGCATGGGCGATCCCGAAGTCCGTGACCAGGGTGGTGCCGTCGCGGGTGAGCAGAATGTTCTCGGGCTTGATGTCCCGGTGAACCACGCCTTGCTGGTGCGCGTAGTCGAGCGCGCGGGCGGCCTCGGTCGTGATGCGGAGGGCGTCGTCGAGGGGCAGCTGGCGCTCGCGCCGGAGCCGGTCGCGTAGCGATTCGCCCTCGACGAAGGGCATGGTGAACCAGAGCTGGCCGACGCCTCCGTCGGACGCGCCGGCTTCGCCGGAATCGAGCACGGTCAGGATGTGGGGGTGCTGGAGTCGGGCGGCGAACTGGATCTCGCGCTGGAACCGTTCGGAGCCGGACCGTGCCGCGACCACGGGTTGCAGAATCTTGAGAGCCACCGGACGGTTGTGGCGGAGATCGCGCGCGAGATAAACGACCGACATGCCGCCGCGACCGAGCTCGCGCTCGATCGTGTAGCGGTCGGCGAGTGCCTCGCGAAGTTTGTCCGCCAGCTCCATGCGATCGACCCTAGAGATGAGGCGTGAGCGCCGCCGCTGCGGCTGCCGACGTCACGACTGGAATGACCTCAAAGTCCACCAGGTCCTGCCAGTTGGCCATCCATTCGGAGAGTAGCTGCGGGTCCTCGCATTCCATGACCTGGAAGCACCGCTCGAAATCGTGGGTCACCCAGCTCGCCACGTAGCGGAGTCCCCGCGGCGCGAGGCGACCCCGATCCCTAAACCGTCGATAGACCGGGAGTGGGTTGCCCTCCCGAAAATTCTCGATGATCAAGTAGAGCACGGGGCTTCCTAGTTCGCCGGCCTGTCTCGATCCGCCAGGGCGGCCCAGGGAATGATGATCCAGCCAATGAGGGCAAACCAGCCAAGCGCCTTGGGGCTCGGGGGCAGCGGTGACCATGGCCCTGGGGCCCACATCGCGGTCGTTATCAGGACGAGGGACCAGAACGCAACCCGTGCGCACAGCCCACCGAATCGATGGGCTCGCAGATAAATCGCGATACCGGCTACCCAAAGGCTGCCCTCGACCAGGAAGGTCGCGGGAATTGAGTTCCACAGTCCAAGGCCCAGGTGCGGAGAAGGGCCCGGCCAAAGAGGCATGTCCGGGGCGTGACTGATGAAGTCGAGAACCCAGTGACTCACGACCAGCCCTACCAGGAGGAGGGAGTACGATCTCGGGACTCCGAACCCGCGGGCGACGGCGACGAGCACGAGCCCCCAGACGAAAGCCATGACGAGACTGTGCGACCAGGGATAGGAGTCGAAGACCAAGGGCGTGAAAGCGGTTGCCCCGGGGACGATGCGGACCTTTTCGATGCCGGCAATCACAAGCACCGGCCATACCAGGTCCAGCCCCGTTACGCCGGCCATGAGCCAACCAAGACTCACGCGCGGGGCGGCACGCTTGGCCGCGAGGGCGACAGCGAGGTGACCGACGAACATGTCGGCCTATCCCCAAATCCGCGGCAGATTGCCGGCCGCGGTGGCCTCGAGCACAGTCCGCGTGTCCGCATCGATGGCCGCCGGTGCAACCTGGCCGAGAGCAGCTTGCGCAAAGCCGGGGAGGCCGACCAGCATGGCGGAGACTCGAACCACGCGGCCATCGGCAAGCTCGAGTCGGAACCACTTGGCCGACTCGGAGTAGCGGAGCCGGGTCACCTCACTCCAACGCAACGCCCCGGTGCTTCCCAGCATCCGACGATACTGCAAGCCGTCCGGCGTGAGCGTGTGGCGTCCGTTGCGATACTCGAGAATCATCAGAAATCCGAGCGCCGCGAAGCCGAGGAAGAACAGAGTTATGAAGGGCGAGCCGGTCTTTCCCGGAAAGACCGCCGAGAGCGCCGCGATGACGAGGAAAAGGCCGGTGCAGACGAGCCCGGTGATAAGTGTGCTTCGTGGGTGGACTAAAGCCTGGCCGCCCTGGGTGGCGCCCGGCTGCGTCCGGCTCCGGGCCAGCCACCCCATGACGATGCCCATGATCACGGCCCAAAGCCCCCATTGAGCCGCGGCACCCCACCAGGGACGGTCGCTCATTTGGGTGAGGATCGTCATTTGCTCGTGGTAAGTCATCGATTCTACCCGAGAAGGCGGAGCCGGCGCCCGCGGTACACCGCGACCGGCGAGCCTTCGGCCAGAAACGCAGATCGCGGCGACCCGGTCAGGTACTTCGAGAATGCTGCGCCATACAACTGCCGGACGTCGCAGTCGAAGGCGGAGGTTGCGGCCTCCCACACGCGCCACGGTGGATGCGCGACCTGGTATTCCATAGAGCCGCCATCGCGCTGAGCAGTGTACCCCCAATAATGCTCGGTTACGTATTCCGCCTCCGATCCCGGTAAGGGCAGAGCGGGGCGGCCGACGGTCACGACCTCGAGGCGATGCCACCGGTTCCCAACCTGCCAAAGGTATGCAACTCGCCCCGGTGTTCCGCTTTCTGCGCCCTCCAAGCTTAGCTCGTGGCGCATGGGCACAGCATCGTATGGCTCGTTGTAGCACCAGCGCGCAACCAGTGCGATGGTGCGTCGCGGGACGAACTCCCGAACGAAGACCACGGCTCGGCGCCAGATCCCGTCTTCGGCACGGCGCCGCACGTAGAAGCGGAGATTCACCTCGTTGAAATTGCGGTGGCCGGGCACGGGGATGCCGAGGACCCGGGTGTCGAGGAAGCGGAAGCCGACCATGCTCGCGAGCACGGCACCATTAAAGCTGTCAAGCTCGGTGCCGGCCGGCACGAGGGGCTCCACCAGCTCGCGGGACACCTCGTAGTTGAGCATGGCGATGTACCGCCATGCAGCAGTCAGGAAGAGTCGCCGTTGCGGCATGCTCTGGTGCACCTGAGACGCGGCCAACCAGGCGCGCTTCAGGCGGCGCGTGGCGCCGGGGTGCGGTGCCCGCGCTCGAGCCATGCAGCAACTGCAGCGAAGACCACGTATGCCACCAGGGCGGTCACTGCGGCCGCCTGCGCCGAGACCGGGGGAGGGCCAAAGAAGACATAGGCCTGAATGAGCAGCATCACGGCGCCGAACCGAATCATTGGAAGCCGGGGACCCGACTGCCCGCCGAGGTACAGCGCCATCCCGCCGAACAACACCGCCGCCTCGAGCGCAAAGGCCAGCGTAGGCCGATTCCACAATCCCAGGCCGACCTTGGCGGTGTTGTCGTACAGCGGCAAGTCGGGGCGATGAACCACGAAGTCCAATACCCAATGCGAGAAAACGGCGAGGCCCACCAGCCGGGCTGCTGCTCTGGCACCCGGACCCCCTCCTCGCCGTCGATACAGGGCCAGCGCGACAGCGCTCCAGAGGAGGGCAGCGACCAGGCTGTGTGTGTATGGCATGTAGTACAGATCGAGCGGGTTCGAGGCCGTGATGCCGGGGACAATCCGAACTTTCTCGATGCCGAGCAGCACGAAAGGCGCCCACAGGACATCGAGCAACTGCACGGCGATGAAGAGCAACCACAGCGGCGGCGAGTCCTCGAGTCGTCTCGCGGCAAAGCTCACGCCATAGTGTCCCACGAACATGGCGATCTCCGAGAGCAGCAGGTGCCGCAGCAAAGCGAGTGAACCGCTGGGGCCATCGCGCCGATGGCGCTCGAAGGATATCGTCCGGACACCTGTAGACGGTAGGAGGCCGTCATGGCAACGCAAGTGAAGGCGATCCCCAAGGGGTACCACACGATCACGCCGAACCTGGTCATCCGGGACGCGGCAAAAGCGATCGATTTCTACAAGAAGGCGTTCGGAGCCGAGGTCATCGCACAGATGGGCGGCACTGGTGGGAAGGTCCTGCACGCAGAGCTCAAGATCGGCGACTCGGTCATCATGCTCGGTGACGAGATCCCAGAGATGAACACCAAAGGCCCGAAGAGCTACGGTGGGTCACCGGTCAGTTTCTACGTGTACGTCGAGAAGGTGGACGCGGCCTGGAAGCGGGCCGTGGATGCCGGGGCAAAGACCGTCATGCCGCTGACGGACATGTTCTGGGGCGACCGCACCGGGCGTCTCGAGGACCCCTTCGGGCACCTTTGGTCGCTGGCGCAGCACGTCAAGGATGTAACGCCGGAGGAGATGAAGAAGGGCCAGGAGGCGTTCTTCAAGCAGATGCAGCCCGCCTAGCTCCTGTGCGGCGGGGTTCGTGTGCCACCGAGGCCCTCGTCCGGGTCGGGGTCCGGCGGGCCCGCGAGCAGACAATCGAGGACGGCGCAGTCAGCCAGGAGAAAGGAGCGAACGTGAGCCAGGCCCCCGTGGTGCCGCGCCGCACCGGGGTGGCGGAGGACATGAAGCCAGCGCCGCATCGCGAACAGCTTCCGCCGGATGGGTGGCAGTGAAGGAGCCACGCTGGCGACCAGTTGGTTGAGACGGGGTTCGAGCGTGGCGGCCAGTTCGGGACCCCTCAAATGGGGCTCGCGCTGGAGCACGTCCGCCATGTCGCGCAGGAGCCCTGGCGCGTCCGGACTCATCCGCACGCGGACCTCCGGGGTGGGGATCTGAGGGGGTGGCGAAAGCTGGCTGTGAACGGCCGATTTTTCCAGTGGCACTCAGTCGCTGTCGTCCGGCTCGATCCCCACGACCCCGCCGTCCGAGGCTCGCACTTCGACTTCCTTCCGTCCGGAAGGGGTCTCGACCTTCACCTCGAATACCATCTGCCCAGCCTCGGTCTCGCTCGAGGCGCTGAGGGCGGTGCCTCCGGCCGCTTGCGCCGCGATTGCCACGGCTTGCTCCTGGGTGACGGGAGGAGGAGGGGCAATGCCTAACCGGGTCGCGAACTCGGTATTCGGGGGATTGAACCGGATGGCTCCGCCCGGTCCGGAACTGCTCTGGCAGCCGGGCAGTACGAACATCACCGCGAGCAGAGCGGGGGGATGAACACGCAGCTTCATGGTTTGCCTCCTGCAGGGGGCGAAGAGCCGGCCCGTCCGGGTTGCTCTACTTCAGGAGCACGCCAGGGATGTCAATCGTGACACGGAGAGGCACCGACCAAGCCCAGCTCGTGCGTAAGGAACTCCCGCGTCCCGGTCGGCCCGGTGAGCGCAAGCCAGAGGGCACCCCCGGCAGGCTCGAGTGTCAGCTGAAAACGGAGGAAAGGGCAGCACTGACGCTCCAGCTCGATCAGCTCGATCAGTGCCGCGAGCTGGTATGCGCTGGGTGCGAATCGAAAGGCGTACCCCTCGCCGCCGGCATCGGTGAGCTCGCGCGCCTCGAGCTGAGCCGCGCGGAACGCGGCCAGGACGCTCTGGCGCCGCACCCGTAGTTCGGGCGCGGTCAGGAGGCATGCAACGGGTACGCCTACTGCTTCGTCCATGTCCACGCAGTGATTCGCCAGCCGGTCGCGCCTTTTTCCAAGGCAACGGTCAGGGTCGAACTGGCTTCCTCGACCGTCTTCCCGTTCTGCTTGAATTTGTAATTCGCGGGGACCACCACGTAGGCGTAGTTGTCGGTGACATCCACGTGACGGGGCCTCCCGAGTGTGACTATCCCACCGGTGACGC
>Ga0310810_10005266_pt1 | contig 14446 bp, 10 predicted proteins | sample NCmetagenome_FD_207641 | JGI IMG/M metagenome (GOLD analysis project Ga0310810, IMG submission 207641) | Soil microbial communities from experimental microcosm in Duke University, North Carolina, United States - NC | ecosystem: Engineered > Artificial ecosystem > Soil microcosm > Unclassified ... | reverse complement strand
AGGCAAACATTGTCAAAAACTATTCTCACGGTACTCTGAAAGTCTATGCCAAGTGGCTCGACGATAGAAATGCTCAAGCCGAATTCATTCCTTCACAAAGCTGGACGGATCCGAAAGTAATGAGCGGACTGTCAACTACCGACTCGTACAATTTGCCGTCTTTATCCATGAAAATTCCCATTAACAATACCGGGTCCGCAACATTTGACTCAGAAGATAAGTATCATGCCCAGGACAAGGCAATAGGTCTTAGCTGGAATCACAATTTGGGCAGCGGCTGGTCGATCAGAAATGATGGCAAATATTCCGCCAAGCACCTTGTTGGCTCAGTGCCCGCAGTTGTTACGCCCTATGCCACTGACAATATTTTATTTTATGCTATTAACCATTTGATTCAAACAGGCAAGTTTGGTACGTACAGTTTTACCGATAAAGTAAACGGTCAGCAATTAGGCACAATTACTATGGTACCCGGCCCTACGGGAATTAGCTTTATCCCAGGCCCAAACAATAATTTCCCCGGGGAAAATATTCAACCAAATTCGCTTTTCTTTCTGCCGTTGTTTTACCAGGACTACAAGGTCAATGAAATTATGGATCAGCTTACTTTCTCAAAAAAGCTGAAGAATATGACTTTTAACTTCGGGGCCTTTGTAGCCAACTCTAACATAGACCGCATCGGCGGACAGGAAGATGATGGCATTGGTGTAGGCACGATGCATGACAGGCCACACCTGGTTGATATAAAACTTCATGGACTATTCGATGGCCAGGATTACCAGGTTACCGACCCTGATGGGTTTATGGATATAGGAAGAGGCGGCGTAACTACATCCGACGGAACCAAAAAACAGTTAGCACTTTTCCTGGGGCACAACTGGGATCTTACTTCGCAACTTAACCTTGATTGGGGCCTTCGATATGAAACAACAAACATTTCCGGCAGCAATACGCCGGTAACAAGAGATAACAGGGACCAGGACCCTGCATGGGGAGGACGAGACGGGAACCCGCTAACCATATATGATAACGGAGGAGGGATAGCTGGCACACCTTTGGATTTTGACGAGACAGTTAACACGCTTTCCTTTTCTGCGGGTCTGACTTATAAAATCAGTAGTGAAATGGCGTTGTATGCCCGTTATTCCAACGGTAAAAAAGCACCTGAAATTGGAAATTATTTTGCGGCCACTGATCCGTTCCTGATCAAGAGCCTTAACACAGATGCGCAACATATTCAGCAAATAGAAGCTGCTTTCAAAATGCGTAACAAAAAAGCAGGATTAAACATTACACCATTTTATAGCCTGTTGAGCAATGTGCCGAATCTGCAATTTGCCTTCCAGGATTCGCTTGGAAATAATTACAACCCGCCAACGCAGTATGGTAAATTCAGAACATATGGAGTAGAACTGGAAGGCAGCTATGCATTCACACCTCATTTCAGTGTGAGTGCCCAGGCAACCATTCAAAGTTCAATAGCGGTTGAATATACAACCTGGGTTTCCAGCGGCAAGGCTCCGCAATTTGATCAACTGGTGGATTATTCAGGAAATGAAACCGACAACAATGCAAACCTGATGTTTGGTATTTCACCGGCATACACAGCCGGCAAATTCAACGCTATACTCAACTATTATTACATGGGCACGCGGCAGGCCAATGTTCCCAATGCATTCGAGATGCCTGCATTTGGCCAGGTGGATCTGAGCCTTGGTTACGAGGTATCAAAGAGATTTTATTTGCAGGCAAATGTCAACAACCTGCTTAATAAATATGGTGTCTTGGGCTGGTCGGGCCCCGGTGGTTTTCCGATCGCATTAAACCGTCAGGGATTTACTCCTGAGTTTGTTGCAGCAAATCCCGATGCAGTGTATTCAACACAAGGTTCTATGCCACGGGCATATTTTTTAACAGCGTCGTTTAAATTTTAGATTGATATTAGGTGATTGGGATATTAAGATATTATTCGGCAGGCTTATTAGCCTCGTTCAAAAAATATCCCAATACCTGCCTGCCGGCAGGCAGGTCTCAATATCTCAATATCTTAATATCCAATTCACATGTCAAAATGGACAAACTAAGTAATATCATTCTATTGACGTTGCTGCTGGCTTTTACGGCCAATGCTCAGAAAAACAAATTTCTCTGGGGTGTTGCCAGCGCAGCTTACCAGGTAGAAGGTGCTTACCAGGCCGACGGAAAAGGCGAATCAAAATGGGATTTCCTGACAAATAAAGTTGGTGTGACACAATTTCTCATTGGTGAAAAACAAACGGGTAATGTTGCCATTAACATGTATGACAGGACCCAGTATTTGAAAGACATTCAGCTGATGAAAGAACTGGGTGTAAATGCCTATCGTTTTTCACTTGCCTGGAGCCGCATCATACCCGATGGAACCGGCGAGCCAAATGAAAAGGCTCTGGCCCATTATGATCAATTGATTGACGATGTAATAGCTGCCGGACTCGAACCTGTCGTGACCCTTTATCATTTTGATTATCCCGTTGTATTGATGCAAAAAGGCGGATGGGGCAACCCGGAAATGATAAAATGGTACACCAACTACGCTTCGGTTATATTAAAACGATATGGAAAGAAAGTAAAAAAGTTTATCACGTTCAACGAGCCTTACATCGAATTCTTTTTGGTGGAATACATGCTCAACCTGGATCAAAGTAAGGAATCCGCAAATGTCCGCTATGCAAAAGGAATGCAGAAAGCACACAGGCAATTACTGGCCAATGCTGCAGTCATTAAAATGTATCACGACATGAAGTTGGGCGGTTCAGTTGGAATAACGCTCAACCTTTCTCCCTGCGTTCCGATGGATGAATACAATACCAATGACATTAAGGTCACTTCGCTCCAGGATGAACTTCTGAATACCATTTTTCTGGATGCCTTGTATAAAGGCCACTATCCTTCCCGCGCAATTGATTCATTGAAAAAATATGATCCTTCATTTCAACCCACCAAAGAAGAAATGAAACAGATAGCGGACAACAAACCCGATTTTCTGGGAATTAATTTTTATGCGCCGGCATTTGTGAAATACGATGCAAAAGCTCCGATGTCAACTACCTGGTTGGAAAATAACCCGGATTCCATTAAGTCGAATGGTCCTGTGCGTCCTGAATATTTACATAAATTGCTGATACACTTAAAAAACGAGTATGGCAACCCGCCAATGGTCATTACTGAAAATGGCGCTAGTTTTAACAACAATGAGGATAGTATTGTTAACGGACAAGTAAATGATGTCTTAAGAGCCGACTACATCAAACGTCATATTTCGTCAGCCTTGCAGGCAAGAAAGGAAGGCGCCAACCTGCAAGGGTATTTTGTGTGGAGTGGCTGGGATAACTTTGAATGGGTGTTTGGTTATACCAAGCGATTTGGAATTATTTATGTAGACTATACCACACAACGACGCACTCCGAAACAAAGTTATTACGTGTACCGGGAAATACTGAGAGACCAAAAATGATCCCTGGTAAATCATTTAATGGTTTAACTTTTACAAAAATTATACTCAAATGCCTGCAAAATCTATTTTGCCCGGTCTCTTATTAGCCATTTCGTTTTATGCCGGTAATGCACAGAAAGTGATACAACTTTATGACGGCAAGGCACCAGGATCAGAAAAATGGAGCTGGGAAGAACGGGAGAATTCCAAAAACATGTGGAATACAAAGATGGTGTACAATGTCGCGCAGCCAACCCTCACCGCCTACCTGCCTTCTTCTGAATCTGCAACCGGTACCGCGGTAATCGTTGCGCCCGGTGGTGCCTTTCACATTCTTTCTATCGAAAGCGAAGGTATTGATGTTGCAAAATGGCTGAACACAAAAGGAGTTGCGGCGTTTGTGTTGAAATATCGCGTGGTACATATGGATACCGATGATCCCATTGGTACGCTCATGAAGAAAATGGGCGACTTTAAGAAATTGGATGAAGAAAATGATACAGTAGTAACGATGGCTGTTTCAGACGGATTAAAAGCAATTGAATATGTACGCAATCATGCAACTGAGTATAATGTAAATCCAAAGCGTATCGGGTTTATGGGTTTCTCTGCGGGTGGCACCGTAACAATGGGTACTGTGTTTAATTCAAATGCCGCTAATCGTCCTGACTTCGCCGCACCCATTTATGCATACATGAATGCGTTAAAAAATCAAACGATTCCGGCCGATGCGCCGCCACTTTTTATTTGTGCTGCAAGTGACGATCAGCTTGGCCTTGCACCGCATAGCAGTAATTTGTACAATTCCTGGATCGCAGCAAAGAAAGAGGCTGAGTTGCACATGTATGTAAAGGGCGGACATGGTTTTGGCATGCGCAAAACGGATATTCCCACGGACACATGGATAGAACGTTTCGGTGATTGGCTGGATGTACATGGCCTGTTATGGCCCGAACATCCCACCGGGTGGCGCGCAACAGTCACACAAAAACAGTTGAAGCAATGGCAAAAAGACGCTGAAGAGCTCCAGAAAAATGACTGGCCGTGGCTAAACCGCTTTGCGGAAGAAAACAAAAAATTATCCAACCCCAGGCAGGGTGAAAGCCGCGTGGTATTCATGGGTAATTCAATAACTGAAGGATGGAAGAATATAGACTCGGGATTTTTTATAAATCACCCTTATATCAACCGGGGAATAAGCGGTCAGACAACATCTCAAATGCTGCTTCGTTTTCGCCAGGATGTAATTGATCTTCATCCCGCAGTCGTCGTAATTCTTGCCGGCACCAATGATATTGCGGGAAACACGGGTCCTGCAACACTGGACCAGATCCTCAACAACTTAAGCTCGATGGCAGAGCTTGCAAAGTCCCACAATATAAAAGTGGTACTATCCTCTGTGCTACCTGCATACGATTATCCGTGGAAGCCCGGACTCCAACCCGCAGAAAAAATAGTTGCCCTTAATAAAATGATAAAAGACTATGCAATTAAGAAAGGCTTTGTGTATCTCGATTATTTTTCGCCAATGGCCGATGAAAGGCATGGACTGAAAGCCGGACTTGGTGATGACGGTGTGCATCCCAATCTTGCAGGGTATAAGATAATGGAACCATTGGCGGAGAAAGCAATTAAAGATGCGTTGAAGAAAAAATAGACCTTGTTGTTGACCTGCTTTGAGAATAATGGTTAAATGGATTGATTTTGCATGTGAATTGCCTCATTTGGGCTATCCTTTCGATTGAAATTTACTGACCTTCATGTTGCATTTTTAATATACAATAATGTATTGCTTGCCGCTTCCCGCACATAGAATTAAATGCTTCCTGCATGATCGTGTCAATCGCCCGCTGTTCGGCGATACCTGCCGAAGTGGCTCTTCAATATCTTCTCAATCAAATAATCTTTAAACAACGATAGCTATGGCCAGAAACCCGCATTATTTTTCGCAGCTCGCCCATATTGAAATCCTCTCTCCCAAGATCGACGAATCAATCCGGTTTTTTACAGACATAGTTGGACTGGATGAAACAGGTCGCGACGAAAAGTCTGTCTATTTCCGCGCGTGGGGTGATTATTTTCATCATACGCTGAAAATAACAAAGAGTGAAACGCAGGGCCTCGGCCATTTGGGTTGGAGGGCAGATAGCCCCGAAGCACTTGAAGATTGCGTTGCGTATCTCGAAAGTATCGGCGCCGGAATTGGATGGGATAAAGGTGACCTTGGTCATGGCAAGGCTTATCGTTTCAAATCTCCCGATGGACATATTCACGAAATCTTCTGGGATGTGGTGTGGTTGAAAGAAACAGGAGATAAGAAAAGCATTTATGCAGATCGCTATGCAAGCAATCGGCGTTTTGGTGCCAACCCGCGGCGTTTTGATCACGTTACGTACATGGTCGCAAAATTCAAGTATGCTGAAGAAAAGAAATTTTGGAAGGGTTTGGGTTTAAGAAATCCTGATGAAGTAAGAATATCAGACGAAATCCCTCCCGTTGGCGGACTGTGGACCACGGCAAACCTCTCTCACGACATCGCGGTCTTCACCGATCCGAATATAGAACCCAAAGAAGCAGTGCTCAATCATATTTGCTTTAATTATGATAGCCGTGAAGAAGTTTTGCTTGCCCTGGATTATTTCGCTGAAAAGGGTTTCAAGAGTGTAATGGGTGCGCCCACACGCCATAAAGCAGATGAAGGATTTTTCTTTTATATCATTGATCCCGGCAGCGGTTATCTTTTCGAATTCTACGCTTGTGCCCGGTTGATCTTCGCTCCCGATCATGGACCCGATGTTCATTATCTGAAAGACAATCCAAATGATGCATGGGGTCATGCCAATCCTTTTGCAGAAATGGGTAAAGGAAAGAAATTAGGACTTACGGAAGGGATTGTTAAGCCGCAAGACGTTTGATCATTTTGGAATTTGGATTTTGGAATTGGGGGTCGTTTTATTTCATTGTATCGCCAATTCCCTCTGCAAGACAAACCATAGATAGACCGCATCCTGAGCCAATGGAAATCAAAAATCCAAATTTCAAAATCAAAAAAATTAATACCGAGATCCAGGCTATAAATCAATAGAAGGGTTCCCAAATCCGAAACCAGCCTGCCGGCAGGCAGGTCTAAAATCTAAAATAACCATGTGGCACTTTTTTCCCGGGCAGTACATGCCCTCTTACCAGGTTAACCGCGCATTGACACAGGCCCACTACGGCGGTGGTGAGTTTGCGGAAGTATTGGAGGTTGCCGCTGAAATAACACCGGGTGACAATGAAAGCTTTCACCTTGCATGGTCGAAAATGGGAAACAAAGCCTTTGAATTGAGTGAAAAATATCTCGCCGACAAAAAATTTGTTTCAGCCCGTCGCACTTACCTGAGAGCTTTTAATTACTTGCGCACAGCAGAGTTTTTTTTGAAACCTTCCGACCAACGAAAATTGCCGACATACCTGAAGTCGAGAGATGCATTCTTGAAGGCCGTTCCGTTGTTTGATAATAAACCAAAACAAGTTGAAGTTCCTTTCGAGGGTTCGTTCCTGCCCGGCTATCTTTTTTTACCCGAAGGAGTGAAGAACCCGCCGTTGATGATCATGTTCGGAGGCCTCGACAGCCTTGCTGAAGAATTATATTTTGGTCCATGCCAGCATCTGAACGAGCGTGGTATTGCTTTGCTTGCGATGGATGGTCCCGGCCAGGGCGCATCACTTCGGTTGAACCATATTTATACGCGGTACGATTTTAATGTTGCAGGGTCCGCGGTATTGGATTGGGGACTTCAAAATTTAAAAGACCATGCAGACACAAACAACATTGGCATCATGGCCGTGTCAATGGGTGGTTATATGGCAGCAAGATGTGCAGCGTTCGAGCCAAGGTTTAAGATATGCGTAGTATGGGGAGCCGTGTGGAGTTATTATGATATATGGAAAAACAGGCCCGATAATCATCCGCTGGCTGAGATCGTACAGCACATAGTTGGTGCAGAAAACATGACTGACGCAAGAGAAAAACTAAAGAAGTTCACACTCGATGGCGTTGCAGAAAAAATTTCCATGCCCACCTACGTTTTGCACGGCGAGGATGACAGGCAAAATTTTGTAGAGAATGCATATAAGTTACGTGACGCATTGACGTGTGAGAAAATAGTTGAGATTGTGCCAAAGGAAAGCAGCGGATCTGCGCATTGCCAGATTGATGATTTCACAAAGACTTTCAACATGTATGACTGGATTGCGAAGAAGATGATATTGTGATATTAGGTTATTGCGATATTGACTAACACAATATCTCCATAACTACCGTAAGTTATCTTTTAATTTTTTGATATAAATATTCAGCTTATGATGCAAAGTCTGAAGTTTTTCAATGAGGGTATCATATTCAGTTTGACTGATAAGGTCTCGGTTTTTAGATTTAGTTGTCCAATTTTTGGTTTCAAGCAGCGAGCCACGACTATAATAGCAGACCTGTTTTCTATCCTTATAAAAATACCGGCCATTCCCTTCAGCAATATTTGGCGATATGGAATCTGCTGCATCAACAAACTGTGCGCCAATCGTTCTTTTGGGAAAATAACTCCATTTATTAACTGTGTTCCATACGTATTCACCAATATCCAGGGCAAGCTGATAGATTTCAAGATCTTGAAGTTTTATAACATCCATAAAAGTTTATTTAATTAGGATTTATGATACTTCAATTGTTCAATAACCCAATATCCCAATATCTCAATAACAAATCATTCAATGAAAAAGATAATCAAAAAAGGTATCACGTATGCCGAATCGAAGGAAGCAGATTTAAAGGTGCGTGCCACTGTGGAATCTATGCTCAATGATGTAACTGAAAGAGGTGATGCTGCTGTCCGCGATCTGTCTGCCAAATTGGATAAATGGTCACCTGCATCTTTCAGGTTGTCGGATGTACAAATTGAAAATATTGTTTCGGATTTGCCACAACAGGTAATTGATGACATCAAATTCGCTCAAACACAGATCAGGAATTTTGCACAAAAACAAAGAGACGCCCTTAGGGATATCGAGGTAGAAACGTTACCCGGCGTTATTCTTGGACACAAGAATATTCCGGTAAACAGCGTTGGTTGTTATGTCCCCGGTGGAAGATACCCTATGGTCGCTTCTGCACACATGAGTGTATTGACGGCGAAAGTTGCCGGTGTAAAAAGAGTGATTGCCTGCACACCCCCGATAAATGGGGAGATACCCGCTGCTACGGTGGCGGCAATGTATATGGCAGGCGCTGATGAAATCTATATACTTGGTGGTGTACAAGCTATAGCAATGATGGCATTGGGGACCGACACAGTTAAACCAGTTGATATGCTGGTGGGACCCGGTAATGCATACGTTGCAGAAGCCAAAAGGCAACTTTATGGAAAAGTCGGAATTGATTTATTCGCCGGCCCAACTGAAACATTGGTGATAGCTGATGAAAGTTGCGATGCGGAAACCTGCGCCACCGATCTGCTGGGGCAAGCTGAGCATGGACCAACTTCACCGGCCATTCTTCTGACCACCAGTGAAAAACTCGCTAATGAAACATTAAAGGAAATCGAACGACAATTGAAATATTTGCCTACTGCCGATATGGCCAGTATGTCGTGGAAAGATTATGGACAGGTGATCGTTGTCGACACGGAAGAGGAGTTGATCAGGGAAGCCGATCGCATTGCAAGCGAACATGTGCAGGTGATGACAAATAATCCCCGGAAGTTTCTTGACAAGATGACGAATTATGGAGCGCTGTTTCTTGGGCAAAGAACAAACGTTGCGTTTGGAGATAAAGTCATCGGAACGAATCACACGTTACCTACAAAAGAAGCAGCGCGGTATACCGGTGGCTTATGGGTTGGTAAATTTTTGAAAACCTGTACCTACCAGGAAGTGAGAACGGATGAAGCAAGCGCATTGATAGGCGAATACTGTTCCCGACTTTGTGCTATAGAAAACTTTGCCGGGCATAAGGCCCAAGCTGATCTCCGGGTAAGAAAGTACAAGAACAAAGTAATTGAAGTAAGTTGATACTGGATATTGAGATATTAAGATATTGCGGAAAATCATCAACCGGGTAATATCCTAATTTCCAACCTGCCGGCCGGCAGGCCGGTATCCCAATCACACTATTTCAAATGACCGATTTGAAAAACAAAGTTGCGGTAATAACCGGCGGTGCCGGTGGCATTGGCTCCGCCATCAGCAAGCGGCTTGCTTCCGCAGGCGCAACGGTTATTGTTACTTATAACAATAATGCAGATAAGGCATTTGAATTGGTTCGTGCACTGGATGGAAATAATCATGCTGCTGTTCATGCCCCGGTGGACAAAGGCCCCGAGTTAAAAAAATTGACTGATTTTGTAACTGGCAAATATGGCAAGCTTGATATACTGGTGAACAATGCAGGAATCACAACCCATGTTCCGCACGAGGATTTAGATGGATTAACCGACGACTGGATTGACAAAATTTTCAGCACAAATTTTCGCGGATCATTTGGCATGATCAGGGCTTGTAAAAACTTATTGTTACAAAGTGACGACGCTTTGATCGTAAACATTTCATCAGTTGCTGCGATTTCAGGAATCGGGAGTAATGTGGCTTATTGCGCCTCTAAAGCGGCTATCGACAGCATGACTCGTTCACTGGCAAGAGCATTGGCACCAACGATCCGTGTTGTATCGGTGTCGCCCGGATGGGTCATGGGTGACTATGCGAAGAATGTAAACGCTGAGTTTTTACAAAAACAATTGGATGCAACTCCGCTAAACCGGTTTGCAGTCCCGGAAGATGTAGCAGATGCGGTGTTTGCACTGGCAACTACATTAAAATTTACGACCGGAAGTGTTATACCTGTAGACGGGGGAAGACTGTTGAACTGATTTCGGATTGCGGATTGCGGATTGTGGATTTGGGAACCCTTGATACCATTAACGTCTTTCCTATTGCAAGCGTCCGATATCCAAAATCTGAAATCCCAAATCCGAAATCCGATATCCGAAATATCATAAAAGTGAACTAAAATGAAAGGTAACAAGGTTTTTAGCTACGAAAATAAACTCCTCATCTTGTTGAGTTTTATTTTTGGATTCGTCCTCTTCGACCGGATGGCCTTAAACTTCCTCGTTCCTTTCTTTGAAAAAGAATTGCATTTAAATAACACTCAAATCGGGCTCCTTGCTTCACTGCTGGCGCTCGCGTGGGCCATTTCAGGTTTTGCTGTGGGCAGGCTGTCTGATAAAACCGGTCACCGTAAAAAGTATTTACTTATTTCAGTTGTCATCTTTTCTATTTGTTCATTTATATCCGGGCTCGCGGCTTCGTTTGCATTTTTGCTGGTAGCGAGAATCATCATGGGCTTTGCAGAAGGACCCGTATTACCGTTGACGCAATCAATTATGGCCGATGCTTCATCTGAACAGCGTCGCGGATTCAACATGGGTTTTATGCAAAGCTTCGGCAGTAATTTACTGGGAACCGTGCTCGCGCCTATCCTGCTTGTGCAGTTGGCTATTCAATTTGGATGGCATAACGCGTTCTTTATTGCCGGGGTTCCGGGTCTTTTGCTGGCATTATTGGGTTTCTTTTTTATTAAGGAAACACCAGCGAAACGAAGAGAAAAGGCAGTTGCGAAAATTTCAGAATTATTAAAGCACCGCAATGTTTGGGTCGCCATCATGCTGAGTTGTTGTATGATGACGTGGATGTTTGCGCAGATTACTTTCCTGCCTAAATACCTCGTAACAATAAAGCATTTTAGTGAAGAAGATATGGGAAAAACGATGGGGGCTTTTGGAGTTGGTTCGATCATATGGGGAGCTGTCGTTCCGGCCTTGTCTGATAAACTTGGTCGCAAGCCAGTGGTTATATTCTTCTTTTTTATGTCGATGTTAATGCCCTTGTCTGTTGTATTCGCAGGAAACGATTTTGGACTTGTTGCCCTCCTGGTTTTACTGGGCGCCACTACGATGGGTTGCTTTCCGGTTGTGCTGGCAACCATTCCATCTGAAACGGTACCGCATCGATATATTGCACAGACTTTAGGTCTTGTGATGGGAATCGGTGAATTGGTGGGCGGGTTCGCTGCGCCTGCCTTGGCGGGATGGTCGGCTGACCGATTTGGCATGAATGCTCCTTTCATTATTGCCGCAGTTGCAGTATTGATAGCTGCATCAGCCGGTTTCCTCTTAATTGAAACGGCTCCTGCAAAACTCAGGAAACAAACAAGAGGCGATGGTCCGCAGCAAGCTAAACTGGAAATTGTCTGATAAAGTATAAATGATAAAAGATGAAGTTTGTAACATTCAGGAATGCAAATGGGGAAGTTAAAGCCGGATGGATAACAGGTGATGGTGTAGTAGACATGCACCTGGCTAGTGGTGGCGCGTTGCCAGGTACCATGCTTGAATTCATAGATAATAACGAAGAAAATTTTTCATTGATAAAATCCCGTGGACTTGAAGGTGCGGCGGCTACATACAAATTGAGTGAAGTGAGGTTACTGGCGCCATTGCCAAATCCCAGAAGCTTCAGGGACTACATCGGATTCGAAATGCACATGCTGAATGCATCCAAAAGTTTTGGCCATAAGATCGGCGAAGCCTGGTACGAGATGCCAATTTTTTATTTCACCAATCACCACGCTATCTACGGACCGGAAGATGAAATAAAAAGACCGGAAAAGGAAACCAAACTGGATATTGAACTGGAAATAGCCTGCATCATCGGAAAAAAAGGAAAAGACATCAAAAGGGAAGAGGCCAATCACTATATTTTTGGATATACCAATTTTAATGACTGGACGGCAAGAGCCATTCAAAAACGGGAAATGGAGATTCCGCTGGGGCCGCACAAAGGAAAAGATTTTGCTAATGCAATTGGCCCATGCATTGTTACTGCCGATGAAATGGAACAATACCGTGTACCCTTTTCTGAATCGTATTTCAAGGAACCGTTAAAGCCCCCCGTAATTAAGGACGACCGCTTCGATCTGAAAATGACGTCGCGAATAAATGGCCAAACCATTTGTGAGGGTAACTATAAAACCGCTTATTTCAATTTTGCCCAGATGATTGAAAGGGCATCAGAAAACAATGTAACGCTAATGCCCGGCGATATTTTAGGAAGCGGTACCGTTGGATGGGGGAGTTTGATTGAGAACAATTTCACCGTGCATCGCTCACTGGAACCGGGTGATGTGGTGGAACTGGAGATTGAGGGAATTGGTGTGCTTAGAAATAAGGTTGTGTAAAAAAGATATTGGGATATTGGTTTTAGAAAGGATATTAAGATATTAGATATTGGGATATTGGTTTAGGGAAGGATATTAAGATAGATATTGGGATATTGGTTTTGGAAAAGGATATTAAGATATTAGATATTGGTTTTGGAAAAGGATATTGGGATAATGGCTTTGCCAGCAAACGACTCTAATATCCATTATCCTAATATCCCAATATCAGAATTATGAGATCTCCTGCCCTGAGAAACGACCCTAATATCCATTATCCTAATATCCCAATATCAGAATTATGAGATCTCCTGCCCTGAGAAACGACCCTAATATCCATTATCCTAATATCCCAATATCAGAATTATGAGATCTCCTGCCCTGAGAAACGACTCTAATATCCATTATCCTAATATCCCAATATCAGAATTATGAGATCTTCTTTCCTGAGAAACGACTCTAATATCCATTATCCTAATATCCCAATATCAGAATTATGAGATCCCGCCCTGCGGAAACGACCCTAAATATCCAATATCTTAATATCAAATATCAGTCTTATGATTCTGGAACTTGCAACAATAGACATAAAAAAAGGAACAAATAAAGAATTTGAATCAGCGTTGGAAAAAGCACAGCGTGTAATCAGTAAATCGAAAGGGTATCTTTCGCACCAGTTTCATCAATGCATGGAACAGGATAACCGGTACGTGCTGCTCATTCGTTGGGAGACCCTGGAAGATCATACAAGAGGATTTCGCGAATCGGAGTTGTTCAAAGAATGGCGGGCATTAATCGGACCTTACTTTGAGAATCCTCCATTCGTGCAGCATTACGAGTTAAAGTTTGAAATGTAGGGGTAGATATTGGGATACCTGCCGGCCGGCAGGCAGGTTAGATATTAGGATATTTTTTTTCTGTCGCAAATCCTTCCTTGATTCCATATAATATCTCAATATCCAATATCTTAATATCAAAATATCAAAATTCCGTAAAATGAGAATAATCGACCTGTCAGTAACTATTTCTGAAAAGATCAAGGAGCCGCTGCCTACTAAAATTGTGTACGAAGACCATAAAGAGGGTGCCAAAAAAATGGGAGGCAAATTGTTTGAAGGGCTGACCGATGTCTTCATAGATGGCAATGGCCCCGCAGGTGAATTTTTATCTGTTACAAGTCACTGTGGTACGCATGTCGATGCGCCGTATCATTATTTCCCGACTTCGGAAGGTAAACCTTCCAGAACCATTGACGAAATGCCTTTGGAATGGTTTTTCCAGGATGGGGTAGTTCTGGACTTTACTGATAAGCCGGATGGTTACATGTTCGAACCCGAAGACCTGAAAGAAAAATTAGCTAAAATTAATTACACACTGAAGCCGTTGGATATTGTGTTGATCCGCTGTGACGCAGACAAGAGGATACATGATGACGATTTTGTAAGAATACACGTTGGTGCTTCAGCAAAAGCTACGCATTGGTTAATTGACCAGGGAATTAAAGTCATGGGTACCGATGGTTGGGGCTGGGACATTCCATTGCATATACAGGCAGCAGATTTCCGAAAAAATCCACGTCCGGGTATTATTTGGCAGGCACATTATGTAGGAATCGAAAAGGAATATTGCCAGATAGAAAAATTGGCCAACCTTGACCAGTTGCCCCCATTTGGGTTTAAAGTCGCTTGTTTTCCGTGCAAAATAGAAAAGGCGAGTGCGGGATGGAC
>Ga0310810_10005265_pt1 | contig 14446 bp, 12 predicted proteins | sample NCmetagenome_FD_207641 | JGI IMG/M metagenome (GOLD analysis project Ga0310810, IMG submission 207641) | Soil microbial communities from experimental microcosm in Duke University, North Carolina, United States - NC | ecosystem: Engineered > Artificial ecosystem > Soil microcosm > Unclassified ... | reverse complement strand
CGCAGTGGTTCCGGCGGAGCGTGCGCGAGTCGTATCGAACCGTGCGGCGCCTGATTGCGCGCATCAATGCGTACCTGCAGGAGCACATCACCGGGATGGCGACGGTCCAGCTCTTCCGGCGCGAAGCACGCGCGTTCCGTCAGTTCGATGCCATCAACGTCGACCACCGCGACGCCAACATCCAGTCTATTTTTTATTACGCGGTCTTCTACCCGGCGATTGAAATCATCGGCGCGCTCGCCGCGGCGCTGACGATCTGGTACGGCGGACAGTGGGTGCTGCAGGGTGCGCTGACGCTCGGCTCGCTGGTGGCGTTCCTGCTCTATTCGCAGCGGTTCTTCCGGCCCATCTCCGACATGTCGGAAAAGTTCAACATCCTGCAGGCGGCGATGGCGTCCTCGGAGCGGATTTTCAAGCTGCTCGACGAGCCGGTGAGCATCGTGAACCCCGCGACCCCCAGCCGAACGCAGGCGGCCGCAGGCCATATCGTGTTCGACCACGTCTGGTTTGCGTACAACTCGACCGACGCCGGAGAGCCGGATTACGTGCTCCGCGACGTCTCGTTCGAGGTACGGCCGGGTGAGCGCGTCGGGGTCGTCGGCGCGACCGGAGCAGGGAAGTCGACGATTATCAACCTGCTGCTGCGGTTCTACGACGTGACGCGGGGGCGTATCACGATCGACGGGTTCGACATCCGCGAGATGGCGCTTGATGACGTTCGCGGCCTGTTCAGCCTGGTGCTGCAGGATGTCCAGTTGTTCACCGGAACGGTCTCCGACAACATCCGGCTGGGTCATGCGAGCATCTCGGACGAGGCGGTCGCGCGCGCCGCGGCGGCGGTTCACGCCGACGCCTTTGTGCGGCGGCTTCCGAACGGGTACGAATCGCCGGTCGCGGAGCGCGGCGCCACGTTATCGGTGGGCCAGAAGCAACTCCTCTCGTTCGCGCGCGCGCTCGCGTTCGACCCGCGGATCCTGATCCTCGATGAAGCGACCTCCAGCGTCGACACCGAGACCGAACTGCTCATCCGCGACGCGCTGAAAGTGCTCATGGCCGGCCGCACGACGATCGCCATCGCCCACCGTCTGTCGACGATCCAGGACATGGACAAGATTCTGGTGCTGCACAAGGGCCACCTGCGCGAGGCGGGCACCCATCAGGAACTCCTCGCCCGCCGCGGCATCTACTTCAAGCTCTATCAGTTGCAGTATCGGGATCAAGAACGGACCGAAGTAGCCAGTAGCCAGTAACCAGTAGCCAGTTGTGAACTGAAAACCGGCAACTGAAGACGGGGCACTGGGCACTGGGAACTGGGCACTGGCAACTGGGAACTGGCAACTGGGAACTGCCAACTGGCCACTGTTCACCGACGCGCAAGGAATCTGTGAATCAGACTGGGCGCCGTCGCCTTCGGGTTCCAGCCGAGCCGAAGCACCGTGACTTTGGCCTCGCGGCGCCCGAGCGCCAGCGCTTCGGTACAGTTCCACATGTAGATATCGATGTGGCGGCCCTGAACGGCGGGGCCGGTATCCATGATCGTGTAGATCCCGTTGTAGCGCTCTTCGAGGCGGTCGATCTGGACGACGGAGCCGACAGGCAGCAGGTCGGGGTCGGCGGCCGCAATCCCGGTACGGACGTTCACGCCCGAGGCCGTCGTGGTGCCCTTGCAGTAGGCGGTCGCGGTGAAATCGAGACGGCCTCCGGCGGCAGGGGGAGCGGTCGAGGGCAGGAGCGTCGCCTGCAGCGCCGGGGGCGTCATCACCGAATCAATCACCGTTGATTCCCGGTAGAGGACGAACCCCGAGACGGCCATCGCGGTGACGACCAGTTTCCGGCCGAGGGATCTGGAAATCAGCATGTCTCAACCGGTGGGCTTGGCCAGCCCGCAGCCGCCGCCAATGGGCCGGCTGGGCTCGGGCGCTCGACCCGCCTTCACTATACCGGCTGGAAGGGGGGGCCGTCAAAACGAAACTCCCCGAGTGCAGACTTGTAACTTATTGATGATGTTGGTCTTGCAGTTTTACCAGGTGCCGGCGGTGCGCGATGATCGTCGCCAGCGCGACGCGATACGCGATGAACGCGAGGATGATGGCCCCGATCGTCGAACCCAGCACATAGGACCAGAGCAGCGGTTTGAGAGCGTGCGCGAGGTGACGGAAGTCTGCCCAGGACGCGTCGCGGAAGGCGCCGGTGAGATCCTGCAGCAGGCGCGGCGGCACCCGCGCGCGCAGGATCGCGGCGCCGAGCATCGTGACCAGTGTGTAATACGCCGGCAGAATCCACGGAAGGTTCGAGTAGATTCCGAGCAGGACCGCCACCCGATTGAGGTTGAGCGCGAACGCCAGCGCGATGCCGAGCAGGGTGTGCAGGCCAAGGAGCGGAGAAAACCCGAACAGGACGCCGAGCGCGTACGCGGCCGCGGTTCGTTGAGGCGTGTCGTGGGTGTGCAGCAGCTGGTCGAGCCAGCGCCGGATTCGGGGCGACTGCATTCGGTTCAGAAGTGGACGAACCCGGCTGGCAGCGGTTCCAGCCTGCCGTCCCGAACCAGCACGACGCCGGGTTCCGCCGTGACCTCGCCAATGCGCGTCAGCGGCACCCCACGCGCCTGCTGCGCGACGTGTCGCAGCTGCCCTGTCCGTTTGCGTGGCACCGTGAACAGCAATTCGTAATCGTCGCCGCCCGCGGCCGCGGCCAGCAACGGATCTTTCCCCTGCCGCTCGAACCAGCGCCTCGCCCCGGCATCGATCGGCAGCGCGGACGCGTCGAGCCGGAGACCGACGCCGCTGGCTTCCGCGACTTGCGTCGCCGCGTCTGCCAGCCCATCGCTCAGATCCATGCAGGCACTGGCGGCGCGCGATCGACCGAGCAGGGCGCCGATCCGCGATCGCGGGGCCGGACGCCGGTAGCGCTCGACCGCCGCGCCCATCTCTTCGGCTTCGATACCGACACCACCGCCGCGCAGACACTCCAGGCCCGCCACACCGGCGCCTACGGAACCCGTCACGAAAACGCCGTCGCCAGGCCTGGCGCCCGCACGACGCAGGACGTCGCGGCGCCTGACGGTTCCGGTTGCCGTGACGTCGACCACGAGCGGACCTGGCGATCGCGTGATGTTGCCGCCGGCGAGGAAGACCCGGTTTTCGCGCGCGAGCGCCAGGAACCCATCGATGAGTTCATCGAAGGCCTGGATCGGCAAGGACGAGGGGAGCGCCAGCGAGAGCAGTGCGGTTCGTGGCGCTGCACCCATGGCCGCGATGTCCGACAGGTTGACTGCAAGCGCCTTCCATCCGACGTCAGACGGACGGCTGAATCGCAGATCGAAGTGGACGCCCTCGACCAGGCTGTCCGTCGTCAGGACCTGGAGCGCCCCGCGAAGAGGCTCGACAACCGCTGCGTCGTCTCCGAGGCCGACGACGGCCCATGACGGATCTGCGGCGAGGCGAGAGCGGATGCGTGCGATGATGCCGCGCTCCCCCTCGTCTGCCACGGTCAGCCGGGCCGCGGGTGCTGCCGTGTCAGCGGGCATATTCAATGGCGCGCGTCTCCCGGATGACGGTGACTTTGATCTGGCCGGGATATTCCAGCTCGTTCTCGATTCGGCGGGCGATGTCCTTGGAGAGCCAGACGGCCTCCTCGTCCGACACGCGTTCGCTTTCCACGACGATCCGGATCTCGCGGCCGGCCTGCAGGGCGAACGCGCGCGAAACGCCTTTGAAGGAGTCAGCGATGCCCTCGAGCTTCTCGAGCCGTTTGACGTACGACTCGAGGATTTCGCGGCGCGCGCCAGGGCGCGCGGCCGAGATGGCGTCGGCGGCCTGCACGATCATGGCCTCGAGCGACGGCCAGTCGATGTCCATGTGGTGCGCGGCGACGGCCTGCAGCACGGGTTCCTGCTCCCCGTGCCGGCGCAGGAAATCGAGGCCGAGTTCCAGATGCGTGCCCTGGAGATCGCGGTCGATGGCCTTGCCGATGTCGTGCAGGAATGCGGCGCGGGTCGCGACATGGCCGTCGAGGCCGAGTTCTCTGGCCATGATGCCCGCAAGGAACGCGACTTCGCGCGAATGATTGAGGACGTTCTGTCCATAGCTCGTCCGGAACTTCAGGCGTCCCATCAACGCGACCACTTCGGGGTGCAGATCGTAGAGCCCGAGCTCGAAAGCGGCGGCTTCGCCGTCGCGGCGAACCGCGGTCTCCATCTCCGTCCGCACTTTCTCGACGACTTCTTCGATGCGCGCCGGGTGGATGCGGCCGTCCGCGATGAGCCGCTCGATTGCCTGACGGGCGATCTCCCGCCGGAGCGGATCGAACGAGGACAGGATGATGGCGCCCGGGGTGTCGTCGATGATGAGCTCGACGCCGGTGGTCGTCTCGAGCGCGCGGATGTTGCGCCCCTCGCGGCCGATGATGCGGCCCTTCATGTCGTCGCTCGGGAGGTCGACGACAGAAACGGTCGTTTCGATCGCGTGTTCGGCGGCGCTCCGCTGGATGGCGTCGGTGATGATCTGCCGCGCACGTTCGCCGGCCGTCTCGCGCGCCTCCGCGTCGAGGCGCTTGACGAGGTTGGCGGCGTCCCGCCGCGCATCCGCCTCGATCTGCTTGATCAGCAGCTCGCGCGCCTCTTCGGCGCTCAGGCCGGAGACGCGTTGCAGTTCGCGCTGGCGTTCCGCGACGAGCTGTTCGGCGCGCGCGACGTCTGCTTCCGCGCGCGCGCGGATGTCTGCAGCCGCGGCCTCCCGGGCGGCCAGTTCCCGCTCGACAGCTTCGACGGCCGTGAGCCGATCGGCGAGCGCGCGTGTTCTGTCGGCGAGGGATTGCTCGAGACCGATGATTTCATCGCGGCGGGCGCGGGCCTGCTGCTCGGCATTCGCGACCAGCGTGTGCGCCGCCTCGCGGGCCTCGATGGCCGCTTCCTTCTTGAGGGTGTCCGCCTCGCGCTGCGCCTGCTGGCGATCGGCAGCGGCGGCGCGCTGCGCGTCCGCGATCATCGCCGCTGCGGCGCGGCGCCGCCCGGCAAACCACGACGCGGCCAGGCCGAGCCCGACCGCCGCTGACGCGATGAGGGAGACGATGCTGGTCGCTGCGGCACCCATACGTCAGGCCACAGCGTACTAGATTTTCCGCGCTGCGCGCGGGGTGCTGGGGCCTTGGTGCCTCGGACGGGTGCTTCGCGTGGGGGGCTTCGGGCCTGGGGCTTCGGGCCTCGGATGGGTGCTTCGCGCCATGTGCGTCGGGCTCGGTGCTCCGTGCCCGGCACCCGTCCGAGGTACCGAGCCCCAAGCACCCCGCGCCGCGCGCGGTAAATGCCCCCGCTTTGCCGTGTGGGGAGGTCGTTTGAACCTGCACTAAGCAGGTGGAACCGCTGTCTGAAGCCGCGCGTCAGGCTTCCTCGGAACAGAGGCATGCACACAGCGCAGCGTCGCGATTCGCTTGGATGGAACATTGGCTCAAACCGAGCCTCCGATCCATCACGCGCAAAGCAGGGATCCCGAAAAGACCGGCAACTTTCGCAGCTGTCGGGAGCCGCAGTTGTCGGAATGATTATCTCAGATCTGCGCAGCCGAATGCGCGGAACAGGTCCGCGACCTTCACCCGGCGTAGTTGGGAGTCGGGTAGCTGGCGGCCGCGTCCGCGGCGGGCTCTACCTGGATTCCCAGTGCCAGGTCGAGCATCTTCTCGAGTTCCTCGGCGCGCGAGTTGAGCGTTCGCCGCCGCGTCGCGTCTTCGTCGCGTGCGCGGAAGCACTCGTCGGCGATGTTGAGCGCCGCCAGCACGGCCACCTTCAGCGAGTCGCCCTGCGGGCACTCGCGATGCGCGACCGCCATTTTCTGATCCACGTATGCCGCCAGCTCCGCGATGTACGCCGCGTCGAGATTGCTGCGGATCGGGTACCGCTGCCCGTTGATCTCCACGGTTACGACGCGGGTCTGATCCATTCGGATCCCTTTCCGGAGATTCGCGCTTACAGGTTCAACGCTTCGATCTGCGTCAGCATGTCGGCGACGCGGCTGCGGATCTGCTCGCGCTCGTCGCGCAGCGCCGTCAGCTCGGCGCGCGTGCCCTCGGCGTCGCCCAGGCGCGTCTTCACAGCGTCGAGATCGGCCCGCATCCGGGTGTTCTCCTCGTTGGCGCGCGAGATGTCCGCCTTGAGACGCGTGTTCTCGTCGTTGAGCCGCGCCGTATCGGTCTTCATCCGCTCGAGGACGCCGACGAGCGCTCTGACTTTCTCTTCCAGCCGGTCGATCGATTCCAGTTCGGAGGTGGGAGTAGCAACGGCCGCTTTCGCCATACGATGTAGATCCTTGAATTGACTAACGACGCACGGCGCCGTGAGTCGACGCCAGCGCTTCCACGATTCCCGCCATGGCTGCGTCGGCCTCGGCGTCGGTCAGCGTGCGATCGGGCGATCGAAACGTGAGACGCAGCGACAGGCTGACGCGCCCTTCCGGAACGCCGGCGCCGCGGTACCGATCGAACTCGGTGATCCCGGCGAGCGTTTCGGGAGCCGCCGCACGGATAGTGCCACGAACCGTGGCCGCAGGCAAGCCATTGTCGACGAGAATCGAGAGGTCGCGCACGATCGCGGGGAAGCGCGGCAGCGACTGCGCGCGCAGATCGGCGCGCGGACGCGCCGCTGCCGCCGCATCGACGTCCATCTCGAATGCGTAGACGGGTTCGCCCGGCGGCAGGCCCCGCGCGCTCAGCACTTCGTGTTCGAGCTGACCGAGTTCGCCGAGCACGGTCCCCGACGCACTGGTGAAAGTCGCGCTGCGGCCTTCGACGAAATACGGCCTTTGCAGCGGGTCGAACCGCGCCTCGATGCCGAGCGCGCTCAGCATCGCATCGACCACGCCCTTCAGGTCGAAGAAATCCACAGCGCGGGGCTTCTCGCCCCAGTGCGGCGGCGTGCCGGCACCGGTCCAGACGCCCGCCACGGCACGCTGCTCTCCCGCCGCGGGAAACCGTGTTCCGGTCTCGAAGAGACGGATGTCCTTCCGCTCGCGGCGCCGATTGTGCGCCGCTGAATCGATCAGGCCCGGGAGCAGCGACGGCCGCAGCACGGCATACTTCTCTGACAGCGGATTGGCCAGCTCGGACGGCTGGCTGTCGCCGAGGAACGGCTGCGCGGCCGCACGCTCGATGAACGCGAACGTCATCGCTTCGGACATCCCGCACGCGGTCAGCACATGGCGCAGACGCCGGTCGAGCAGCGTCCGCGCGTCGGGCGCTGCCTGCGCGGCCTGGAGTTCGGGGAACGTGGCGGGCAACGACGCGTAGCCGTCGTGCCGCGCGACCTCTTCGATCAGATCGATCTCCCGCTCCACATCCACGCGGAACGACGGGACGCATACATCCCAGCGCGTCCCCCGCGGTTCGGGGGGGCGGCGGTTCGGCGGTGCGGCGGTTCCGTTTCGATGTTCGAGGTTCTCGTTCTCGTTCTCGTTCTCGTTCTGGTTCGGGTTCTGGTTCGGGTTTACCTGGAACCCGAGGGGGACCAGAATTCCAGGAACCTTGCTGTCCGCGACGCGCATGCCGAGCACGCGTTCGATCCGGTCGGCGCGAAGCGTGAGGGTCAGCGGCTTCCGAGGCGCGGGGTAGCGGTCGATCAGGGCGCCTGCCGGATGCGCGGCGCCGAGTTGCTCGAAGAGCAGCGCGGCACGCGCGATCGCCCGCGGAGCGGCGTCGATGTCCGCGCCGCGCTCGAACCTGGCAGACGCCTCCGTCTTGAGACCGAGCCGCTTGCTGGTCCGCCTGACGGACGCGGGCTGGAAATACGCGCTCTCGATCACCATCCATTTCGTGCGGCCGCCGATTTCCGAGTCGGCACCGCCCATCACTCCGGCCACCGCCTGCGGCCGCGAGCCGTCAGCAATGACGAGCATCCCGGGTTCGAGCGGCCGGTCGACATCGTCCAGCGTCCGGATGCGCTCGCCCGCGCGGACCGCGCGAATGCGCAGCGTGCGCGTGTCGAGTTTCTCGAGGTCGAACGCGTGCGTCGGCTGACCCATCTCGAGCATCACGTAGTTGGTGACGTCGACGATCGCGCTGATGCTTCGGACGCCGGCGGCTTCCAGCCGCTCGACCATCCACGACGGCGTCTGCGCACCCGCGCGTACCTCGAACGCCTGCGCGCAGTATCGGGGACACGCGTCCGCATCCTCCAGCACGACGTCGACCGGCGGCGCTTCCGCCGCGGCCGTCGCGCCGGCGCGCGCCGCTTCCGTCGGCGGCAGGCGCAGGGGCACATCGAACGCGGCCGATGCTTCGCGCGCCAGGCCGACGATGCTGAGGCAGTCGGGGCGGTTGGCGGTGATTTCGAAATCAATCACCGCGTGGGGAGACCGTTCGATCGCCGCGACCTCGAAGCCGCGCAGGCCAAGGGTGCGCGCGACGACCTCGACATCCCGCGGCACGTCGACGAGATCCAGGAGCCACTCGAGCGGCAGCTTCACAGCGGGAACTGCTCCAGGAAGCGCAGGTCGTTTTCGTAGAACAGACGGATGTCCTCGACACCCCACTTGAGCAGCGCCATGCGCTCGATGCCGACGCCGAACGCAAAGCCCGTATAGCGCTCCGGGTCGTAACCGACGGCTTCGAATACGGCGGGGTGCACCATGCCGCTGCCGAGGACTTCGATCCAGCCGGTGCCCTTGCACATCGAACAGCCGGCGCGCACGGCGTCGCTGTCGCGCTGCGAAACAGGCTCCTGCGGAGCCCGCCCGGTCCCGCCGCAGGCCGCGCAGCTGATGTCGAGCTCGGCGCTCGGCTCCGTGTAGGGGAAGAAGCTCGGGCGAAAGCGCGTCTTCCGCTCGGCACCGAACATTTCGTGCGCGAAGGCGACGAGCGTCCCTTTCAGGTCGGCGAGGGTGATGCCCTCGTCCACGACGAGACCTTCGACCTGCGTGAACATCGGCGTGTGCGTGAGGTCGAGATTGTCGCGGCGGTACACGCGGCCCGGAGCGATCAGACGGACGGGCGGCTGAAACCGCTCCATGTAGCGCACCTGCATGCCCGACGTGTGCGTCCGGAGCAGGGTCGCCGGCACGCCGACCGCAGACGTCACTGGCGACGCCAGGTACAGCGTGTCCTGCATGTCGCGCGCGGGATGCTGCGCGGGCATGTTGAGCGCTTCGAAATTGTGGTAGTCGTCTTCGAGTTCCGGCCCCTCGACGACGAGGAAGCCGATGCGCTGGAAGAAGGTCTCGATCTGCTCGCGCAGCAGCGTCAGCGGGTGGCGATGGCCGACCAGCGGCTCGCGCCCGGGCAGCGTGACGTCGATGGCATCGACGCGCGGCTTCTTCGCCGCGGCTGCAAGCCGATCGTCAATCGCCTGCTCGACGCGCTTCTTCAGCTCGTTCGCCGCCTGGCCGAGCGCTGGCCGGACATCGGGGGGCGCCGACGCGACGGTCTTCAGGAACGCCGGAAGGAGGCCGTTCTTGCGCGACAGATATTTGTCGCGAATGGCCCGCAGCTCCGCATCTCCCGCGGCGCGGTCGAGGTCGGACTCGAATTGCAGTTGGAGACTCGCGATGTCCATGAACGGTTCAATGTGCGGGGGTTCCGCGGTGCGGGGTTCGTTTTTGTTCTGGTTCGCGGTTCTGGTTCACGGTTCGCGGTTCATGGTTCGTCGTCGTTCGGCGATCGCGAACCCTTAACCCGAACGCTTCTCCGAACGCGAACTCTTAACCCGAACGAGAACCTGGAATCCGAACGCGAACCCGGAACCCGAACCCCGAAGCGAACCTCCGCACCCCCGCACGTCCGAACCCGGAACCGCCTTCAGGCGTGTGGCTGGGCCGCGGACTGCCGCGCATCGGCGGCGACTTTCGCAAGCGTCGCGAATGAGGCAGGCGACGACACGGCGAGTTCGGCGAGGCTCTTGCGGTCGAGCGTGTTGCCCGCTGCTTTGAGGCCGGCAATCAGTTCCGAGTACGTGAGCCCGTTTTCCCGCGCCGCAGCGTTGATCCGCATCACCCACAGGCGGCGGAAGTCGCGCTTCTTGTTGCGGCGGCCGACGAAGGCGTACTTGAGCGCCGTATCGACCGACTCCTTCGCAGAGCGATACAGCTTGCTCTTGGTCTGGTAGAACCCTTTCGCGCGCGCGAGCAGCTTTTTGCGCTTCGCCCGGCGGACATTTCCTCTTTTGACTCTCGGCATCTAGTCCTCTTTACTCAGCGCTCGTGGGCCCCACCCCCACTCGCTCTCACTCGGCGCCGCCGCTGCGCGGCGGTTCACTCCGTCGCCTCGCTCGGGCCGCAGGCGCTCACTCAGCGCTGGCGACTGGCGACTGGCCACTGGAAACTGGCCACTGGTTACGGCAGCATCCTTCTCAGTTTCGCCTGATCGGCCGGCGCGGCGACGACCGTTCCACGCAGCTTGCGCTTGCGGCTGCGGGTCTTGCTCGTCAGGATGTGGCGCTTGAACGCCTTGGCGCGGACGATCTTTCCCGTCCCTGTTTTCTTGAACCGCTTCGCGGCGCCGCGGTGACTCTTCAACTTGGGCATTTACGCGTTCTCCGTCGTCTGTTCCGTCTTCGGCTTCGGCGCCGTCCGCTTTCCGCCGCCCTTCTGCGACAGGATCGCGTGCATCTGGTTGCCTTCCTGGCGCGGCTGCGTTTCCGCGACCGCGACATCCGACAGCTCCTCGATCAGGCGTTCGAGAATCCGCCGGCCAATCTCCGGGTGCGCCATTTCACGGCCGCGGAAGAAGATCGTCGCTTTCACCTTGTCGCCTTCCGCCAGGAAGCGCTCGATGTGCTTCTTCTTGAACTGGTAGTCGTGCTCGTCGACCTTCGGCCGGAATTTGATCTCTTTGACTTCGATGACCTTCTGGTGCTTCTTGGCGGACCGCGCGCGCTTCTGTTCCTGGTACTGGTAGCGCCCGAAGTCCATGATCCGGCAGACCGGCGGCACCGCCGTGGCCGCGATCTCCACGAGATCGAGGCCCTTCCCGCGTGCGATCGCGAGCGCCTGCGGCGGCGGCATGATGCCGAGCTGCTCACCGTTTTCATCGATGACCCGGACCTCCCGGACCCGGATCCGTTCGTTGACCCGGGTGCGGTCGTCCCGCCGCGGGTTGCGATCAAAAGCGATAACTACCTCCTCACATGGGGCTGCGCCCCAAACCCCGACTCGTCGCTAGCGGGGGACCCGGCGCCCTTCGCCGCTTCTCGCAGGCGCGCCGTGCGCGCCCAGGCCCCAAGGACAGTCAGTGTGAACTGAAATTAACAGTCTCCACCTCGGGTTCGTCCTTGAATTGTCCCTTGCCCGCAATCTCCGACTGCGCGTCCGCGAGAAACGCGTCGATGGTTCGGCTGCCCTGGTCGCCGCCGCTCCGGCTTCGCACGGCGACAGCACCCTCGGCCACTTCCCGATCCCCGATCACCAGCATGTAGGGAATCTTCTGAAGCTGGGCTTCGCGAATTTTATAGTTTACCTTTTCCTGGCGCTCATCGATCTCCACTCGCAGGCCGGCCGCGTCGAGACGGTCTCGGACGGCCCTGGCGTAGTCCGCGTGCCGGTCCGCGATCGGGAGGACGATGGCCTGGACGGGCGCCAGCCACAAGGGAAACGCGCCCGCGTAATGCTCGATCAGGATGGCGATGAACCGCTCGAAACTTCCCAGAATCGCGCGGTGAATCACGATTGGGGTGTGCTCGGCGTTGTCCGCGCCGACGTACTTCAGCCCGAACCGCTGCGGCATCTGGTAGTCGAGCTGAATCGTCGCGCACTGCCAGCGCCGGCCGAGCGCGTCCGTGATGTCGAAGTCGATCTTTGGTCCGTAGAAGGCGCCGTCTTTCTCGTTCAGCTCGTACGCCATGCCGGTACGTTCGAGCGCGGCCTCGAGCTGCGCCTCCGCGTTGTCCCAGGTGGCGACCTCCCCGAGGAAATCGTCCGGTCGCGTCGAGAGCTTCGCGACAAACGGCAGCCCGAAATCGGCATAGACGCGCTGCACGAGGCGGATCAGCCGTTCGACCTCTTCGCCGATCTGGTCCTGCGCCACGAAGCAGTGCGCATCGTCCTGCGAGAACTGGCGGACGCGCGTCAATCCGGAGAGCACGCCCGATGCCTCGTTGCGATGCAGCGGCGTCTGCTCGTGAAAGCGCAGCGGAAGGTCGCGATAGCTGCGCACGTCGCTCGCGAACACGAGCATGTGCCCCGGGCAGTTCATCGCCTTCACCGCCATCGGATCGCCGTCACGCGATTCGACGAGGAACATGTTCTCCCGGTAGTGTGCCCAGTGCCCCGAGGTCTCCCACAACGACTTGTTGTAGATGAGGGGCGTCTTCACTTCCAGGTAGCCGGACGGGAAGAGCACGTCGCGCATGTAGTTCGCGAGCGTGTTGTACAGCGTCGTTCCCTTGCCCAGCCAGAACGCCGCCCCCGGCGCCCACGGATGGAACATGAAGAGCCCGAGTTCCTTTCCGAGTTTCCGGTGATCACGCTTCTTCGCTTCCTCGATGCGCGTGAGGTACGCCTGCAGCTCCTTCTCGGTGAAGAACGCCGTGCCGTAGATCCGCTGCATCGGCTGGTTCTTCGCGTCGCCCTTCCAATACGCGTTCGAGGTGTGCAGGAGCTTGAACGCCTTCAACCGGCCGGACGAGGGCACGTGGGGCCCGACACAGAAGTCGACGAAGGTGTCGCGATCCTTGATGGTGTAGCAGGACACCTCGGACTCGCCGGCGGTCTTTTCCTCGATGAGCTGTACTTTCAACGGCTCGCCGCGATCGCGGAAGAAGCGGATCGCTTCCTCGCGCGGCCACATCTGGCGCTCGTAGGCCAGATCGGCGGCGGCAAGCTCGCGCATCCTGTTCTCGATGGCCTCGAGATCCTCGGGGACGAACGGGCGGTCGACGACGAAGTCGTAGAAGAAGCCGTCCTCGGTCGGGGGACCGATCCCGCACTGCGCGTTCGGAAACAGGTGAGTCACCGCGGCGGCCAGCAGATGCGCCGTGCTGTGGCGGTAGACGTGGAGCGCGTCGGCCCCCTTGTCGGTCAGGAGAGCGACGCTGGCATCCTTCGTCAGCGGAAAGGTCAGGTCGACCGGCTTGCCGTCCACGACCGCCGCGATCGCCGCCCTGGCCAGACGCGGAGAGATCCCGGCCGCAACGTCGGCAGGCGTGCTGCCGGCGGGAACCTGGCGGGCGGAGCCGTCAGGAAGCGTGACCGAGATATCAGACATGAAGCATGTGGACGCGCGCGTTCAAGCGATTACCAACCAGTCGTGACAACGCTCTGGCTCGCCAGCCGTAGCTCGCGTCGAGCGGGCAGGTCCGCCATCGCCAAGGCTACGGCGGACAGCCTCCGCGACAAAAACGAGCGGAGGCTGGTAGGCGCGGGTGGAGTCGAACCACTGACCTCCTGCGTGTCAAGCAGGCGCTCTAACCACTGAGCTACGCGCCTATGTCTTGAAAACACAGGCCTTGCCGGAACGATCAGTGTAAATGACAACTGGCCGGAATGGCAAATGATCAATGGCCGCGACTAGCGGGTCGCGCTCTTCTGGATCCGCTGGACGGCGGCGTCGAGAACGGGATCGCCAGCGGGGGCGGGCTCGCCCCAGTCGACGTCAGGTTCATCGACTTCCTGATCCGGCGAGATGCCGCGTCCCGAGATCGCATAGCCGTCCGGTGTCACGTAGCGTTCATACGTGAGCCACAGGCCGCGCCCGTCGGGGAGGCGCACCAATTTCTGCACGCCGGCGCGCCCGAGCGTACGCTCGCCGACGACGTCCGCGCGCTTGTTGTCTTCGAGCGCCGCGATGAAGAGTTCGGCGGCGCCGGATGTGCCGGTCGTGGTGAGGAGCGTCACCGGGGCCGTGATGGCGCCATCGCCCGGCTGAGCGGTGATCGTCTGGCGGATTGCGGACGCCGCCACGGGCTGCGCCTTTTCGGTCGGCGACGGCGGAACCTTGTCGTCCGCCTTTTGATCCGGATCCCGCCCGGCCAGTTTTGCCAGCGTGCCGCTCTTGACGAACAGTCGCGCCGTTTCGAGGCCGCTCTCGTACGGCCCTTCCGCGGTATGGCGCAGATCGATGATCAAATGCGTCGCGCCGTTCTTGAGCAGCTCGTTCGCTTTGTCGCGAACCTGCGCGGCGGTTCCGGTGCCGAACGCGCCGATGCGGATGATGCCGATGTCGGGCTGCGCGGCGCGTCCGCTGACCATTGTCCCCGGCGTCGTTTCGCGAACGAGGTCGACTTCGTGCGGGTCGGCGGCGTTTCCGCGGATGATGGTGAGCTTGACGTGCGACCCCGGGGTGCCGCGCAGCATCCGCGCGCCTTCCCACACCGACATGTCGCGTGTGGGTTTCCCGTCGATCGCCCGCACGTAGTCGCCCGTCTCCAAGCCCGCTTTTGCCGCCGGTGATCCGTCTCGCGCGGCAATCACGCGGAGGTAATACTGACGCGTCAGCTCGACGCCGACGTCGCCGGCGGGCATGCTGCCAGAGG
>Ga0310810_10005264_pt1 | contig 14448 bp, 8 predicted proteins | sample NCmetagenome_FD_207641 | JGI IMG/M metagenome (GOLD analysis project Ga0310810, IMG submission 207641) | Soil microbial communities from experimental microcosm in Duke University, North Carolina, United States - NC | ecosystem: Engineered > Artificial ecosystem > Soil microcosm > Unclassified ... | reverse complement strand
TGCGCCAAAACCCTTGGATCTCTCGCAGTATGAGCCCAGGAGCATGCTCCAGGTTCACGAGTCCAACATCGAGCGCGCCAAGTTTCCCGTCATCGACGTCCATACCCACATCTCCGTCGCCAAACGATCCGAAAAGGGTGTCGAGCTCACTCCTGAGCGCCAGTACCTTGGCACCGCTCAGGAACTCCTGGCTGTAATGGATCGGCGAAACATTCAGACCATGGTCAACCTGACCGGTGGCTACGAAAATGGACTCGCCGAAGCGGTTCAGAAATATGATCGCGCTTATCCTGGGAGGTTTTTGACCTTCACCGAACCTTCTTACTCCCGCTTCAAGGAACCGAACTATCCCAAGCTGCAGGCGCAAGCCATCGAGCAAGCTCATCGCGATGGCGCTCGTGGATTAAAGATTCTGAAGACCCTGGGCCTTTATCTGCGGGAAAACATTACTTCAGGAAAGCTGGTAAAGATTGATGATCCGCGCTTTGATCCCATGTGGGACGCCTGCGGCCAGCTCAATATGCCCGTGGCAATCCACATCTCCGATCCGGTGGCTTTCTTCACCCCCACTGATCGTTTCAACGAACGCTACGAGGAGTTGAACAATCATCCCGACTGGTCGTTCTATGGCGGAGATTTCCCCAGCAACGCCGAACTGCTCGAAGCCCGCAACCGCGTCATCGCCCGTCATCCTAAGACACAGTTCGTCACCCTGCATTTCGGCAATTTCTCGGAAAACCTGCAAAATGTTTCCGAAAATTTGGACCGCTATCCCAACATGTTTGTGGAATTGGCTGCGCGCATTGGAGAGCTTGGACGTCAGCCTTATACCTCGAAGAAATTTTTCGATAAGTATCAGGATCGCATCATGTTTGGCACCGATGCCACTCCGCATGGCGACGAATTTCCCCAGCAGGTTTTCAACGACAAGCTGTACCAGATCTACTATCGCTTCCTGGAAACCGAGGACGAGTACTTCGATTACGCTCCCGCCCGCATACCGCCCCAGGGACGCTGGCGCATCTACGGAATCAATTTGTCCGATACAATCCTGCGCAAGGTTTATCACGACAACGCTGCACAATTATTGCGGGTGTAAATGCGAAACCTCAGGCGAATTGCGCTTTTTGGATTGCTCTTCTCGGCCCTGCTGACGCATGGGCAGGTGCGCGTCTGGCAAGATACCCTCACCCTCCCCACTTACGAGGAAGATCGGCCCGACCCCAATCCTCCCTTCGACCAGTTCACCACCAATCGTTTCAACTATCCCTATACTTTGCGCAACAACTTGACTAGCCGCCGGGTTGATCATGCGTGGCGCGCCATCTACCTCGAGAACGAATACCTGAAGTGCTCGGTACTGCCGGATGTTGGCGGTCACTTGTATACCTGCCTCGACAAGATCTCCGGCAAGCCCATGTTCTACGCCAATCCCTCTCTCAAGAAGGCAGCGATTGCTTATCGCGGCGCCTGGGTCGCATTCGGAGACGAATTCAATTTCCCCGTCTCCCATAACTGGATGACCATGTCGCCAGTGAATTTTTCCTTCGCTCAACGTGACGACGGAAGCGCCTCGGCCACCGTCGGCAACATAGATCGCGTCTACGGAATGGAGTGGATGGTCGAATTGATTCTTCGTCCAAAGTCAACTGTGCTCGAGCAACGGGTGACACTCGGCAACCGCAGTGACGTTCGACACCGTTTCTACTGGTGGAATAATGCCGGGGTCGAGTCCTGGGATGACACGAAGATTTCCTACCCGATGCGTTTCGTCGCGACCCACGGCTTCACCGAGATTCATCCCTGGCCGGTCGATCAGGATGGCGTCGATTACAGCCTGCTGCGCAACCACACCAAGGGGCCGGTCTCCATGTTTGCTCACGGAAGCCGCGAAGGCTTCATGGGCCTGTGGCATCCCCGCACCAACACCGGAACTGTTCATTTCGCGCGAAACGAAGATCTGCCCGCCAAGAAAATCTGGTCTTGGGGTGCCGACGCCGACGGCCTGGACTGGCGCAAGGCTCTGTCCGACAACAACAGTTCCTACATGGAGGTTCAGGCAGGCCTGTTTCGTAATCAGGAGACCTACGCCTTCCTCGAACCCCGACAGGTGATTCAGTTCTCTGAATACTGGATGCCTGCCCGCGATATTGGAGGTATCTCCCGAGCCAATCTCGCCGGAGTAGCCAACCTTCAACGCAAAGGAACGAGTCTGATCGCCGGATTCAACGCCAACCAGGCCGTTCCACATGCATCCGTGTCGATCTCGAAGGAAGGACAAACCGTGTTTCAGGAGACGGTTGACCTGACACCGGAACGGGCATGGATGCATGAGGTGCCCAGCGCTGAGCCAAAGACGAAGTACACCATCGACATCAAAGATGCCCAGGCAACACCTCTTCTGCACCAGACCGAAGGTGAATACGATTGGACACCTGCTTCTGAGATCCACGTTGGACCGCAGCCTTCCTACCGGATGCCTGATCCGGACAAGCGTACCTACGATGACTGGATTCAGTTTGCAAAAGACGAGGAACTCAACGGCCGGAACTTAAGCGCCCTGGCCGCCTATAAAGAGGTATTGACCAAGTACCCTGACAGCTTCGAAGCCGCTAAAGGCAGCGGTCGTCTGGCAACAGCGCTGCTCCGGTATGACGAGGCCAGAAACCTTCTGCAACCGCTCCATCTGCGCGACACTACCGACACCGAAATCTCCTACTATCTGGGCATCGCCTATGACGGCTTGGGCGACACCGCCCATGCGCGCTCGTCGTATGAATTAGCCGAGCGCCTGCCAAACTTCTATCCTGCGGCAACGCTGCGGCTCGCCGAACTGCTCGCTCGCCAGGGTGACTTGATGAGTGCTGAGCGCCATCTCGCCGGCGCCTTTCGCGCTTCTCCCCAGGATGCTCGTATTCAGGAAGAGCTCGTTGCCGTCAAGCAGGCCCTCGGCCAATCGCAGGAAGCAAAAGCAATGGCCAGCGATGCCCTTGCCCGTTTCCCTCTGAGTTATTTCCTGCGCGAGGAGATTGGAAGCCCGGATTTGGCCCAGCTCGCAAACGATTCAGACCGTGTGTTGAATATTGCTTCGCAATACATGCGGCTCGGTCTCTACCAGAAAGCTCTGAATGTCCTTTCCCGCGCATATCCCGCAGCAGCCAGCGATCAAACTGAGCCGGGAGCTCTTCCTCCACAGAGTCATCCATTGATCGCATACTTCAGAGGCTATTGCCGCGAGCAACTCGGGCAATCGGGTGTGGACGATTACACTGCCGCCGCCAAACTTTCAACGGCCTACGTATTCCCCAGCACCGCACAGGAGTTTACCGTTTTGCGCACCGCTTTGCAGGCTCGTCCATCCGATGCCACCGCGCACTACCTGCTGGGAACTTTTTATTTTTCCCGTGGGCTGACTGACCCCGCTTTGAGCGAATGGGCTGAAGCGCGAAAATTTGGACCGGATCTTCCGGTTTTGAGTGCCAGCACCGGTCAGGCCTATCTTCACATCAAAAACGATCCCGAGCACGCCCTCTCTGCTTTCCGCGAAGGCTTGCGAAGTGACCCGACCAACATCGCTAACTATATGGGGATCGATCAGGCGCTGAGTTTAATGAACCGCCCGCCTCGGGAGAGAGTAGAGGCGCTCGAGAAATATCCAAAACTTGATGCTGCGCCCCCAGGTCTGATCTTTGAACTGATTCTCAACCTCGCCGAAGCCGGAGACTTCCAGCGCGCGAACAGTCTCTTCTATAACCGTTTCTTCCCTCGCGAAGAAGGCGGCACCAACGTCCGCCAGGTCTGGGTTGAACTTCAGCTTCAGAACATCGTGGCTCTTGCTAAAGCCGGACATTGCGATCAGGCCCTGGCCAATGCACAACACCTGGGTTCAGAAGTGCCCGGGCTCACATTCACTCGCGATGGCCTGCAGCCGTTCCTGCAATCAGCGCGCACCAATTACCTGCTGGCCTCTGCCTATGCTGCTTGCGGACGGTCCAATGAAGCCCGGCCCAAGCTCGACCTTGCTGCCAAGGCCGATGCTCCGGACCAGATACGCTGGGCGTGGTTGGCAGCCAAAAAATTGCCTGACTTCAACTCGGAGCAATGGCAGAAACGCCTGGAAGCATCGTTTGATCAAGCTGCAACCCGGAGCGGCACCAGCGCTTATCCAAGCTGGTGGATGTATACGGCAGGTTCTTTGGCAGAAATCCTTGGTAAGACACAAGAAGCCGATGTGCGTTTCCGGAATGCTCTCTTGCTCCCGGATCGGATGCTTGCCTACCACTTCACCCGTATCGTCAAGTCCGACGTTACGCCGTAATCACCTCAATTTTCATCTTTCGCAAGGCTTCGCAGAATTCCGGCGGCGCATGAGTGTCGGTGATCAACCGGTGAACGTCGGAAACCGGCCCAATTCGTGAGACGCTTCTCCGGCCCAACTTGCTGTAATCGGCTACCACGTTCACTTCTCGCGAAACTCGCATCATCAGATTATTCAGCTGGGCTTCCAATACGTCAGGAGTGGACGGCCCGTGCTCCCAATCAAGCCCATCCACCGCCAAAAATAAACGGTCTGCGTGAAATTCCTTGAGCATCGCCTCCGCTTGAGGCCCCACAAAAGAACAGGACACCGGACGCAGCAGTCCGCCAATCATGATCACGTAAATGTCGGTGGCGTCCAGCAACTCATAAGCAACATTGAGGGCGTGCGTGATCACAGTTACCGACCGCAGTCTGCGAGTCTTCAATTGACGTGCAATCTCCGCAGTCGTAGTACCCGAATCCAGAATCACGGTCTCATTGTCCTGGATCAATTCCGCCGCGGCGCGCCCAATACGTACTTTCTCGGTGTGGTGCAACGTCTTCTTCAAACGCAGGGGATATTCTTGACTCGCCTCGACTTGCCGGACGGCCCCACCGTGCGAGCGCACCACCGCGCCCTGCGACGACAATGCGTCCAGGTCTGCTCGCGCCGTCACCGCTGAAATAGAAAACTTCTGCACCAGGTCGTGCACCGTGACCTGGCTCTTCTGTTCAATCAGGTCGAGTATCTTTCGGCGCCGCTGTTCCGACAATAAACGAGAGTCCTTGGTGCCTCTCATCAATTTGATCCTCACGATCCATCAACGGAAGAAGGCAGCCAATTGATTTCATGGCCCATACTATTTATACACTTGCGCACGCCCTCCAGAAGAAAGAAAATAGCAGGCAAACGAAAGCTACCTGGGTGCGCAGAAAGCTGATGCTGCCCTTAAGGTTAATGAAGTCAAGCGAGCATGACTAGGAGTCATAGGTCACGGGGCCGTTTCGTTTTCCTTCTTTTGCTTTCTCGTAATTTTAGCCGCGGACGACCACCCAAAGGAGCAGCGATGCCACCGATGAGAAGACGCGATTTCATAGCCGCACTCGCCACCTCCGCGCTCGCAGCGGCATGGCCCGCTCGAGCCCAACAACCACTCAGGCGTCCGCGGTTGCTGATCGGCGAGCAGGACCCATTTACCGGATTGCACATTTTGAAGTCGCGCTACGCCGCTGGCCCGCGCCCCTCGGAAGATATCGACGGTTGGGCGTTATCCTGGCAGCTGACAGGACAGGACGCATTCGCCGAGCGCGCCCTGGCCGACATGCGCACTAAGCACGTATCCGCCTCTGGGAAACCTTCGCGCTCCTGGGAAAACTACACCAGGTGGTCGTTGGCCTTCGACTGGCTCTTCAATTTCCGCGGTTTTGATCCCGCCCTGAAAGACCGGATTGCCGGTGAGCTGAGAGATGGTGCTGCTGCCATGCTGGCGACTTCTGACTTCAATGACCCACGCCAGTATTCATACCACAATTATGCCGTCCGCTACCTGGCGCTCGCCGCATTCCCCACTGCGGCCCTCGAAGGGTACCAAGGCTGTGAGGAACTTTGTAATGCTTGGCGCTCCAAGGTCTCCAGGGCGCTGTTCAACGTATTGGAGACTTCCGAGTTCGTGAGTCCCGAAGGCAGCTATCACGAATCTCTCGATTACATGCGCATAACGTGGACTTCCCTGGTTCTTCTCACCGAGCTTCAGAGGACGACGACCGGTGTGGATCCGGCTCATCACTTCTCGGTGTTTCGCAATATTGGAAACACCTATCTGTATAAGCTACTTCCCGATGGCACGCCCTCGCGCGAAGGCGATAATGAATATCCCGTTCTCGACTCTCGCGACACCGCCCTGCTCGGCTATTCCATCCACCGTTTCAAGGATCCGTACAGCGCGTGGCTGCTGCGCAAAAGCGGATTTTTTGCTAAAGACTGGGTGCTCCCGGTGCTCGACTTTCTGTGGAACGATCCTGCGGTCACCCCCCGCGATCCGGCTCAGGCGGATGAAAACGAATTACCGCGCCAGCGCTACTTCACGGGTGTCGGACATCTTGTCATCCGGAATGGCTGGAAGCCCGACTCAACCTGGATGGAGTTCGATTGCGGCCCCTATTTCGCGAAACACCAGCATCTCGACCAGAACCAGATCACGATCTATCACCGTGGCTACCTGGCAATTGACAGTGGCGCCGACTACACCGATACGGAAAGCCCTCACTACATCAATTATTACCGCCGCACGGTGGCCCACAATTCCGTGCTCGTCTATGATCCCGAGGAAAAGTTCTTCTGGTCCGACAACCTCCTGTTCGCCGCAAACGATGGCGGCCAGCGCATGGATTCCGCGCGCTACTGGAATACCATCCGAAGTCGCGAAGACTGGAACCGCACGCGTGATGTCTGGGACCTGGGTTCCATGCGGGTTGTGGACTATACGCCCGGCCAATACCATTATGCCCTCGGTGACGCCAGCAACGCCTATTCTCGTAAAAAGGTCCGGCGCTTCACCCGCGAGATCCTTTATGTACCCGCGTCCAACGTTCTATTTGTCTTTGATCGCGTCGTCAGCGCCAACCCCTCTTTCAAGAAAGCCTGGCTTTTGCACGGCGTGAACCAACCGAGCGTAGATCAGGATGAGGGAAGAAGCGCCCCCGGGGCACTGGAGTTTCGTAATGCCAGGAGCTTCCGATTCGCCGACGGCTCCGGAGAGTTATTCGTCCACTCACTTCTTCCCAGGGAGCGCGTGATAACCAGGCGGGGCGGGAACGGCCACGACTTCTATACTTTCGGCGATGATCACGGTGGTGCGTGGGGCACTGGCGAAAACTGGCCCCTCGAACCGCCTGAGGGCGCTCCTCTACCCGCCGATCCCAAACTTCTGCATATGTGGAAACTCTTTTGGGGCGACGACTTCAACAAAATTCTGAGCTCCAACCGCAAGAACGTGGTGCCGGGCGCCTGGCGGATTGAGGTCTCGCCGGCTGCGCCGGCGCAGGAAGATTTCTTTCTTCATGTCTTCGAAATCGGTGATAGCGGCAAAACCGGAAAACGACACGCCGAACTCCTCGACGGAGTCAATTTTCAAGGCGCAGCATTCGAAAGTGGCCCCATGGTATTGTTCAGTACAGCTGCAACAGCGGTAAATGGCGGAGAAACATCGTTGCCCGACCTCCCGTGCGACTCGCTGATCATCACGGGACTGGAGCCGGACTCGGTCTACGAACTTATTCTTGGAGGCCTCAACGTATCATCGGTTCCGAACGCCGTTTTGCCCGGAGTTTCGGCTGGAAATGAGCGCGTTCGCTCCAACGACAAGGGCATACTGCGATGGGAGCGCCGCGATTTGCGAAATTTACGCTTGCGAATCGCACGAGTATGAGGCAGTAACAGACACACAGTGCAGGACCTGGTCAACAACTTAGCAGCGCAATGGCTCAGAGCTGAAGATTGAGAACTGTCTCCCAGGGACGAATTCATTACAAAGGCGACAATGGCGTCGACCTTTGAGCCGCGTCAACTTCCCGTGCGACGGCCGATCCGCAATCTGCGCTGGTGGATCGGCGGAGCGCTTTTTGCTTCCACGATCATTAATTACATCGACCGCCAGACATTGTCGCTCCTGGCTCCCTACCTCAAGATCGAGTATCACTGGACGAACACCGATTACGCCAACATCGTGATCGGCTTTCGTGTGGCTTACTCCCTTGGCCAGACCGTGTTCGGCCGCCTCATGGACAGGATCGGCACACGCCGGGGATTATCCATCACCGTGTTCTTCTATTCTCTGGTATCGGTGCTGACTTCCCTGGCGCGGGGATTCTACAGCTTTGCCACATTCCGCTTCTTCCTGGGAGCCGGCGAATCCGGAAACTGGCCGGCTGCAACCAAAGCCGTATCAGAGTGGTTTCCAAAACGCGAGCGCGGGCTCGCCACTGCATTTTTTGATAGCGGCTCTTCCTTCGGGGGAGCAGTTGCCGCCTGGCTTATCTTAACTATTTATCTCCGCTGGGGTTGGCGGCCCGCATTCGTGATCCCCGGAACCTTGGGCTTTTTTTGGCTGATACTCTGGCGATGGCTCTACTATCCACCCGAGTCTCATCCCCGGATCAGCCAATCTGAACGGCAGATGATCCTTGACGATAAGGTCGAATCCAACGCGCCTACCGCAAACGGCGATCCCCTAAGCTGGCGATTGCTTCTGAAATTACCGCAAACGTGGGGCGCCATCGTGGCCAAAGCGATGACGGATCCCGTCTGGTTTTTCGTCACCGATTGGTTCCCAATTTATCTGGTAGCCAAGGGCATCGAACTTAGGACCGGCCTCATCGCCATCTGGATTCCCTTCCTGGCTGCCGATTGCGGAAATTTTTTTGGCGGATGGGTCTCCGGCTACCTTATCAAGCGTGGATGGCCCCTGGGTAAGGCCCGCAAGGCCGTCGTCGTGTTTGGCGGCATCGGTGTGACCATGCTGCTCCCCACCATCTTCACGACGAGCCTTTATGTCATCGCTTTCCTCTTTGCGTTAGCGACGTTCTCTTACGCCGCTTTTTCGACCATGGCGAACGTACTGCCCTCCGATCTGTTTCACAGCGAATCGGTCGCCACCGTCAGTGGATTGAGTGGAACCGGCGCTGGCCTCGGCACCATTATCGCCTTCAAACTGATCGGCCATTTTTCCGACACACGTCAAGCGCTCGCCGGACATTCCTTTGATCCTATCGTTATCGTCGCAGGCCTGGTTCCGTTTGTGGCAATGATCCTGGTTCTGCTTCTGGTCCGCAACACCCGCGCAACTGAGCGAGGAGTGGTGCGATCGGTCTGAAAGTGGACCCGCGAATGTAGCGGTGTCTCTGGGAGTTCGCCGAAGTCATAGTTCGTCACGCTGTCGGATTATCTCTTCGATCGTAGATATGAGCGCGCATCTGATTCGTCGCCTGGGTACCGTCAAGGATGTTTCTTCCTTCAAGGAGTACCTTGCAGCGCTGAACTTGGACGTCCCTTGCGATGATGAGATTGTGGTTGGCCCCGAGTCTCCATTGCGACAGCCTCTCGTTCGAGCTTCGCTTAAGATCGGAAATCGTATCGCCGTCCATCCCATGGAAGGCTGGGATGGCACAACGGATGGCAATCCCACCGAGAATACGTTCCGGCGCTGGCAACGTTTCGGCCGCAGTGGCGCGAAGCTGATTTGGGGCGGAGAAGCGGTCGCAGTGTCGCGCCAGGGACGAGCCAATCCTAATCAACTGATCGCCGCATCCCATACCTGCGATGGCCTCGCCCGTCTGCGCGCCGTTCTGGTCGCCGAGCATCGCCGCATTACCGGGTCGACTGACGACCTGCTGATTGGCTTGCAATTAACTCACTCCGGCCGCTTCAGCCGTCCGGATGTCTACCACCGGGCCCAGCCGCGCATCCTTTACCGGCACCCGCTTCTCGATGGCCGCGCAAAAATACCGGACGACTACCATGTCCTGGCCGATGGCGAGATTCGCTCAATTATTGAAGATTTCCATCGCGCCGCCGCAATGGCTTGGAACTTGGGCTATCAGTTCGTTGACATCAAGCATTGCCATGGCTACCTGGGACACGAATTTTTAAGCGCCCACACGCGGAGCGGAATCTATGGCGGAAGTTTTGATAATCGCACGCGATTCTTGCGTGAGGTGGTGGAGGGAATTCGCGCACTCGCGCCCGGTCTGGAGATTGCCGTCCGCCTGTCTGTCTTTGATAGCGTTCCTTACCTTCGCAGTCAGCAGGGATCTGGAATACCAGAAACCTTCGAACATTTGATTCCCTACCGCTGGGGATTCGGTGTCGACCCGCAAACCCCTACACGGGAAGATCTGACAGAGCCAACCCTGTTTCTCGCTCTTCTTGAAAAGTTGAACATCCGACTGGTGAATCTGACAGCCGGCAGCCCCTATTACAACCCTCACATTCAACGTCCCGCAATGTACCCACCCTCAGACGGTTACCAGCCGCCGCATGATCCTCTCATTGATGTTGCCCGGCAATTGGTGACGACCCGCAAGCTGAAACAACGCTTTCCCAATTTGATCTTCGTTGGTTCCGCTTACAGCTATCTGCAGGATTTTCTGCCCAACTTAGCTCAAGCCGTCATTCGAGAAGGATGGGTGGACGCCGTCGGAATAGGTCGCATGGTGCTCACTTATCCTGAACTGCTGTGGGATGTAACCGAAGGTCGTCCTATTCAACATAAGCGAATTTGCCGCACTTTCAGCGACTGCACCACGGCCCCGCGCAACGGGCTTCCCTCTGGTTGTTACCCGTTGGATAGCTACTATAAGAAGTCTGCTTTTGGGAAGCAGCTCACCACGATTAAGAAACGCTCACTGGAAATTGCTGATCGTGCTCGGGACGGGAATCATGATTGAGCAAGAGATTCAAATTTCGGCGCTTGCGACTCGCAAGCGATTTCGCCGCAAAGTACAAGGGATAGCGGCAGCGCTTTTGCCTTTCGATTCCAGTGGCCACATCGCCGTCGAAGCATTCCAGCAGCACCTGATCACCACGCACCGGGCGGGCCTTTTGAATGCCGTGAATATGGATACGGGTTATGTAAATTGTCTGAACGAAACTGAGAAACAGGATGTGCTGCGATGGACCCGCTCCGCATTAGGCAAGGATGTTCCCTTTGTGGCGGGGGCTTATATAGAAGGATTGGAAGGTGACATCGTCGATCTGTACCGGCGGCAGCTCGCGGCCATCACCGACTGTGGCGGAATTCCGATCTTATTCCAGACTGCCCGTCTGAAAGGCGGTTCCGCAAGGGATCTCGCAGCCGCTTATCAGGCAGCATGCCGAGGTTATGCATACGTCTTGACTTTCGAGCTAGGCTCCATGTTCGCCTCGAGCGGTGAAATTTTCACCGAGGAAACAGTCCGGCGTTTGATGGACATTCCCGAGATCAAAGGAATGAAGCACTCCTCCCTCGATCGCTTGCTCGAACTCCGGCGTCTTGCCCTGCGTGACCAATATCGTCCGGATTTTCGGATTTACACGGGAAACGACCTGGGAATTGACATGATCGAGTACGGGTCCGACTACCTCCTCGGTCTCGCAACCTTTGCTCCGGAAAAATTCGTGGAACGCGACCGCTTGTGGGAAACCGGCAACCCGGAGTATTACTCGCTCTCCGATGCACTGCAGTACTTGGGCAACGTAGCTTTTCGCGATCCGGTGCCCGCCTATAAACATTCGGCAGCCGTCTTCCTGCATCTGGTAGGCCTTATTCCTTCCGCTCGAACGCATCCCGGCAGTCCACAACGTCCTGCCTGGGAATCGGAGATGTTAAAGGATTGCGCCATCCGCCTTGGCTACCAACCGAGGTGACTGGTTTGCTGTATCCAAAACCATGTTCTAAGGAGAGGTATTGTGGGCTCGGCTGTGTTCCTGGGATTATCCACCATTGACGTCATCTACAGCGTTGAGTCCCTGCCTCAGGAGAATTCGAAGTCGGTCGCGCTCCAGCAAGAGGTCTTATGTGGCGGACCGGCGGCGAATGCCGCGATAACCTGCGCCTTCCTGGGCGCAAACACAAAACTTGTAAGCTCGGTGGGTGCTCACCCTCTCAGCTCTCTCATTCGGCAAGAACTCAGCCACTTCAAAGTCTCACTTCACGATTTGGATCCGACTTCCCTCGAGATACCCGCACTCTCGTCTATCTTCGTGACTCGCAAAACCGGTGCCCGTACCATCATCTCCGGTCATGCGACTCGCAGGCCGCCCCCCCACGCGAAACTTCCTTCCTCTATCCTCGGCGATGCGGCGCTGCTACTCGTGGATGGTCACGGTCTGCTCCACGCGATTGACGCTAGTGCAGAAGCCAACGCACTGGGCATTCCGGTGGTATTGGACGGGGGAACCTGGACCGATTCTATTGAGCAACTGCTTCCCAATATCCGGATTGCGATCTGTTCTGAAGCTTTTCGTCCGCCCGGAACCAGCAATCTTCGCGACGTGCTCGACTATCTCCTGGCTCGCGGGCCCGAAGCCGCCGCCATAACACGAGGCCTTGAGCCGGTTATGTGGGCAACACGCAACGATAGGGGGGAACTGGTTCCGCCCGCTATTGACGCGATCGACACCCTCGGTGCCGGCGATATCTTCCACGGCGCCTTCTGCTTCCAATTGTTACAGGGTTCGCCTCTGCTGGATGCCCTCGCTTTTGCCGCCGGCGTCGCCGCCTACTCCTGTCAGTCCTTTGGTACCAGATCCTGGACGAATACGTACCCTCGCCGCTGAACGAGGTTTACCGTGGATGCGAACCAGAATCTAGCGGCTCCGCCGCAATACTGGGCCCTTTGAAGGCTCGTCGTCATGATGATGCCGCAGCACCGGCGCCTGCAGGGCAGCCAGTCTCGATCGCACTTCCTGAAATTCGCTGGTATCCAGGATGTATTCTTTTCGGTCCGGCAGGAAGTTAGTTATCTCCGCTTGAATATGTCGGATCCGTTCTTCGGTTAATGGGTAGCTGGAAAAACTTCTTGCAATCTGCCGGTGAAAGGGAAACTTGCTGAGCCAGCGATAACCCGGGACCTGGTCAAAGTTCGGACGCATCTTTATTTCCCGCGCATGCAGTTTTTCCAGAGCCGCCAGTAAAGCTTGGGGATCGTACCCCGCGGAGTATGCATATTCCATGCCTAGCAGGTCGGCCTCATACTCTGTGTCGCGGCTGAATTTTTTTGTCGATAGTGGGCCGGCTACTCCTCCTAACTCTTCCAACCCCAGGCTGGCAGGGCCCGTGAATAATGCCGCATAATTCGCCACGCTCCATAGCTGCCGACGTGTTGCAGTGCGGGTAATATGACGAGCCGCAACATGCGCAATTTCGTGGGCTACAACGGTTGCCAGCTCAGCCTCGCCGTCGGTCGCCAGAATTAATCCACTATCCACATAAAGAAAACCGCCCGGCACACCAAACGCGCGAATGTCGTCCGAATCGATGACTTTGATCTTGAATGGCACCTCAGCATCGGAGTTGCGAACGATCTTTTGCGCCACAACGTTGATGTAATCAGTGATTTGGCTGTCATTGATGAACTTGTTATTGCGGTCAAACCAGCTGGCGACTCGATTTCCCAGTTCCCTTTCGCGGTCGATGGAATAGAGATTCACACCACGTCCCACACCACGTTGCCCGATACGGTCGACGTTGTATTTGTTATTCTGCGATTTCCGGACGGCAACTTCTTTCTGCGAATCTACTGCGTCACGCGGCGGATTTTCGCCAATCGCACTTAGTGCCAGGCAACATACAACCACCACGGCAATAATCCAGTGCAAAACATGAGCATTGCCAGATCTTTGTCGCGGGCACGCAGAAAGGAAGGAAGTGAAATGCATGACTCACCTGCCGGGGGCCAGCAGTTTACATCAGTATGCCTGCAAGCCGTGCGCTCTTTTTCGAGGTTGCTTCCCCGTAGCGGCGAGTTCTGCCCCCCCTCGGCCGGCAATTCGCACCAATTGATGTCCGATGGAAACTGTCAGAACTTACGGCGCAACCCGGATGCTCGCCCAACGGCGCCCCTGCCCCCGACAAGGGCTCGATTTCCTGCAAAATGCCGGCATTCCTGGTTTAGAGTGATTGCCCATGCCGAGATGCTACTTTCTGGTTTCTTCCTTCGTAGCCATTCTTATTTCATTGCTTTTCGCCCTGGGCCAGCTCTCAGAGACCGTACCCGCCGGCCAAGATGATTGGCGGGTCTGGGGAGGGGCTCCCGATAATAGCCACTACTCTCAACTCGCCCAGATTAATCGCAGCAACGTGAAGCACTTAGAGCTGGCTTGGACCTTCGACACCGGCGAGAAGGGGGGGCTGCAGACCAGCCCGCTCATCGTAGGGGGGACCTTTTACGGTATCAGCCCCACCCAGAAGATCTTTGCCTTGAACGCTGCGACTGGCGAGCGCCTGTGGAGCTTTGATTCCGGAATCAAGGGAATGCAGCCCGACCGTGGGCTGACTTACTGGTCGGACGGGGCAGACAAAAGACTTTTCGTAGGCGTAATGAATTTTGTTTACGCCTTGGACCCCTCCACCGGCAATCCAATTCCTTCGTTCGGTAACGCCGGCCGAATTG
>Ga0310810_10005262_pt1 | contig 14449 bp, 11 predicted proteins | sample NCmetagenome_FD_207641 | JGI IMG/M metagenome (GOLD analysis project Ga0310810, IMG submission 207641) | Soil microbial communities from experimental microcosm in Duke University, North Carolina, United States - NC | ecosystem: Engineered > Artificial ecosystem > Soil microcosm > Unclassified ... | reverse complement strand
CGTTCCGAGGATGAAGCCGTCGTCCGTGTGACCCGGAACGACTGCCTGCGTGAACGCCGCGGGGTCGGCGATCGTCTTCGCCAGCCCGAAGTCGAGTACCTTCACCACGTCGTCGGGTGCGATTTTGATGTTGGCAGGCTTGAGATCGCGGTGAATGATCCCTTTCTCGTGCGCGACGTCCAGAGCGTCTGCAATCTGCTTTGCGATGACGAGGCTCTGGCCGATTGGAAGCGGGCCGCGTCGCACTCGTTCGCTCAGCGTTTCGCCCTCGATCAGCTCGAGGATGATCCCGACTGTGTCACCGCTCTCGGTGAGATCCTCTTCGAAGCCGTAAACAGCGCCGATGTTGGGGTGATTCAGCGCCGCAAGTACACGCGCTTCGCGCTCGAATCGCGCGCGGCGATCGGCGCTGCGGCTGAATTCGGGCGGCAGAACTTTGACCGCGACGTCGCGCCCGAGCTTCGTGTCCCGCGCGCGATAGACGTCGCCCATGCCGCCGGCGCCGATTCGCGCCTCCAGTTGGTAGACGCCCAGATGCCGTCCGCGGAGATCCACCATCGATTCGGGGTGGTTCGTGGCCAGGCGCGCGACCTCCTCAATGGCCGGCCGCGCTAGAAATCGGTCGCCGGCACCTTCGTAGCCCAGCAGCGATTCGACTTCCTGCCGCAGTGGCTCGTCATCGGCGCATGCCGCACGAAGAAATGCTGCGCGATCGACTGCCGTGTGCTCGAGCGCTGCATGGCAGAGCTCCGTGATCTGGCGCTGCCGATCGGCGGACATCTCAGTTCGCGCCTCGCTCTTTCCGTTGGGAGCACCATTCTACGCCCAGGCTCCGATGCGTCTGGTGAGTTGAGCCTTTTTCGCTCTCGTTCCCGCCTCCTTCGACGAACCCGGGTGACCGAGTGCTACGGCACGAACGTCACATCGCGCCGCGGGCAATGAATCTGCAGCCAGAGGAGGCTCTATGCGAGACGTGTCACTTGAAAGACTCCATGCCGGCGTCGCCGCCGCGCTCATCGGTGTCGCGATAAGCGTGCTGGCGCCACTGCGTGCCGCGACGCCAAACGTCGTCGTTGATTGGAACGCCATCGCCATCTCGGCCGCTGGTGCCGCTGGCCAGAACGGCTCGCAGCAGGAGAGGTCGATCGCCATCACCAGCGTCGCCGTCAGCGACGCTGTCAATGCGATCACCAACGAGTACACCCGCTATGGGTCAAGACTGACGCCACCAATTGGTGCCTCGACGACAGCCGCGGCCATCGGCGCGGTGTATCGTGCGCTGACGCAGCTCCTGCCGTCGCAAACGCAATTCCTGGGTACGAGATTGAGCGAGTCGCTCGCGAAGTTTGGTGTGGCCGTGGGCGACTCGGGGTTCGTCTTCGGCGAGACGGTCGCGGACGAGATTCTCGCGATCCGCGCAGCCGACGGCGCCGCGCTGGCCCAGTATCCCTATATGGCTCCGAATGCCGGTGCGCCTGGTGTGTGGGTGCCGACCCCGCCCGCCTTCGCGGCAGCGTCGCTACCGGGCTGGGGGTTCGTGCAGCCCTGGGTGCTCGAGTCGGGCGCGCAATTCAGGCCAGACGAGAGTCCTGACCTCGCGAGCGATCGTTATGCCCGGGACGTGAACGAGGTGAAGAGCGTTGGCGCGCTGAACAGCGCGACCCGGACTGCCACGCAGACCAACATCGCGAAGTTCTGGGTGACGCCGGCCGTGGTGATTTGGAACGATGTGCTCCGACAGGTCTCGCTCGGGCTCGACCTCGATGAGTCGGAGGCGGCTCGCGATTTCGCGTTGATGAACGTCGCCGGCGCTGACGCGCGAATCGCGTGTTGGGACGCGAAGTACACCTTCAATGTCTGGCGCCCGGTGACGGCAATCCAGCGCGCAGACGAGGATGGCAATCCCGCGACGGAGGCCGAACCGGGATGGACACCACTCATCGCCACCCCGAACTTTCCCGAGTACGTGTCCGCGCACACGACGGTGAGCGGTGCGATGGCCACGGTTCTCCGTCTTCTTTTCGACGACGACCCTGGTGTGGCGTTTACGGCCACGAGCCCGACCAATCCAGGTTTCGAACGCCATTGGACGACTTTCAGCCAGGGCGTTCGCGAAGTCATCGACGCCCGCGTCTATTCCGGGATTCATTTCCGGTCGTCCGACGAACGCGGCGCCAGGCTCGGGCGGCAGGTCGCCAGATTTGCGGCGGTGCATGCATTCAGACCGACGCGCGGCAATTAGATCAAGGGAGGGACCCGCGATCGACGCGGGCCTCTTCGACGCGTGTGAGCCGGCCTCACTTGTTCAAATGCCGCAGAAGCCACATCTTCGCGAACGTCCAATCGCGTTTGACTGTCTCGCGCGACACGCTCAAGACTTCGGCCGTCTCTTCGACACTGAGCCCACCGAAGAAGCGGAGCTCGACGACCCGGCTCTTGCGGTCATCGACGTCAGCCAAGGCCTCGAGCGCGTCGTTGAGCGCCACGACATCTGTGGGCAAATCCTCTGCGACGTCCAACGCCTGATTGAACGAGACCTGCTTCGCGCCGCCGCCGCGCTTCTGGTAGCCGCGCGACCGTGCGAAGTCCACGAGAATGCGTCGCATCAGCCGGGCGGCCATCGCCAGAAAATGGGCGCGATTCTGCCATCGCATGTGTGTGAGATTGACCAGCCGCAGGTAAGCCTCGTTGACGAGCGCTGTCGGCTGAAGCGTGTGGCCGGGCCGCTCGCCCGCCATGTGCCGCCGCGCCAATCGTCGCAGCTCCTCGTGGACGAGCGGAACGAGCTGCTGCAGCGCGGCCTCGTCGCCATCGTTCCATCTGGCGAGCAGCCGCGTGACGTCATGGCTGGATTCAACGGATCTCACGTGCGTTGTTCAGCTCTTCGAACAGATTGATCACCACCTGGATTCGCTGGTAGACGGCGTTGCCGTTCGCGAGCGTTCCTTCGTCGGCGAGTCCCACGAACCGTTGACCGCCCGGCAGAATGTCGTAGGTCCTCGCGCGTCCGATGCCTCCCGCGGTGACGTTGAAGTCCCGTTTGATCTCCTGCCAGTCGCGCGCCAGTTCGAAACGCGGCTGCGTGGTCACAGTGGCGCTCACAAATCCCACCCTGCCGTTGGAGGATCCCCGAGTGGGATCGACCCACAGCAACTCGTTGTTGCCATTCCACACTGGAAAGTGCGCGTCGAGTGCTGAGATCTGATGCTTGACGCCGGTTGGTGGAAAAGGCTCGACATACAGCGTGTCCCGGTTCTCCGAGGATGACATAACGGAGTACGCGACCCAGCGTCCGTCTTTCGAGAATGCAGCCTGCGGCCACCTCGACGATCGCACACCCGGAAACGGCGTCGTCATGCGCTCGCGAACCGAGAGGATCTGCAGCGAGACCTCACGCCCCTTGGTGGCCGAAAAGAGCATGGTGTTGCCGGACCAGGCCTCGGGGGCATGGGAGGTCCCGGCTTCGGGCGTCGTCAGTCGCTCCGCCTTTCCGGCCGGATCATCGAGCCGCTGACGGAAGATGGCACTTTCGCCGTCACGATCGGACTGATACGCGACCCATTCCCCGTCGTCTGACCAGATCGGAAACCGATTGTGACCGGAGAACGTGAGCTTGCGTGGCACAGTGAGGCCATCGAGGTCGTACAGCCAGACGCTCGCGTCTTTGCCGTCGTCGGTCCCGTAGACGATTTGATTAGCGCGGGGATTCGGTGAGGCGCGCGGAAACTGATAAGGGCCCGGCGGAAGCTTCGCGAGCGTAACACCGCCCTTGCGATCGGTGAGCACCAGCTGCTGCCGGCCCGAGAGCTGCGTCGCCGATCCTGCAAGGTAGACCAGCGACCCGTTGTCGGAGAGGGCAAACTGCGCGGCATTCGGAAGCAGGCTGTCCACGACGGCACCGGTTCCGGCGCCGCGTCTGATGCCATCCACAATCGCCGCCGGCTGCCCAATCCGATCAGGCTGCCGCGGATCGAACGCGCGCGCAAAGAGCACGCCGCCGGTCGCGTACAAGATGTGTCCAGTGGCTACGTAGCGCGCGTCGCTGCCGCCCTCGAAGACGATCGTGCGCTGGCCCGACTTCAGCGACTGGACGACGATGCGTGCGCTGTCCCACGTGGACTGGCCCTGCGACGGTCTCGCCAGCGTGAAGAGCAGTGTGTCCCCATCAGGGAGGATCTGCGGGTCGGCCCCGAGCTCGTCTGGCTGCAGCGCGGCGATCACCTCGGGCGTGCCGCCCGGCACGATGCGCTTGATCCCTTCGCCTCCATCGCTGAATACGATTCCGCTGTCACCCCAGCTGACGCCGAGGATGCGGCCGGCGCCGCAGAGCGTGACTGCTACGCCTCCACTGACCGCGACGGTCTTGAGCGTGCGATCGGTGGGGGAGTAGAACGCGAGCGATTTGCCGTCGGGAGAAAAGGTCGGGTATGCCGCCGAATATCCGCTCACCAGGACGATCGGAACTTCCTGAGTTTCGAATGCGGCCATTCGGCGCACGTGGAGATTGCGGTTGGCCACGAACGCCACCGTCTCGCCGTCGCGCGAGATTCCGAGGGCTCGATTGACCGATGCGGCGAGGAACTGGTCATCGGGAAGAACGATTGTGAGCCGTTCCACGCTGGCCGGCGGCGGCGACGGCCTGAAGAGCCACCATGCGCCGCTGGTCAGGAGCACGGCGAGGGCGGCGAGCACGACGGAACCGGCAACGTTCAGTCGCGTGCGCGTGGGAACGGCGGTCGTCAACGGTTCGCGCAGCACGAAGAGGGCGGCCGCGACGTCGCCGACTCGTTGACGACGATCCTTGTGAAGACACCGTCTGGCGAGCGCGACCAGTGACGATGGAGTATCACGCGGAATCGCGGTCCAGTCCGGCTCGCTACGAAGGACGGCGGCGAGTGTTTCCGCGACGTCATCGGCGGCATCGCCGGAGGACGCTGCGGCTGACGCCGCGAACGGCCGCTTGCCCGCGAGCATTTCGTAGAGCACGCAGCCGAACGCCCAGATGTCGCTGCGCTTGTCGGCCTGCCGCCCTTTTGCCTGTTCGGGGCTCATGTACGCGGCGGTGCCGAGCAGCACGCCGGCGCCGGTGACAAGTGCGGGGCTGGTGATAGTGGGCGAGGCCGTGAGGTGCGGTCGATCGCCGGGCGATTCACGTCCTGCTCCGTCGCGCGGATCGGCGAGCCTGGCCAGACCGAAGTCGAGCACCTTGACGGTGCCGTCGTCACGGACCTTGATGTTGGCCGGCTTGAGGTCGCGATGGACGATGCCCTGCTCGTGCGCGGCTTCGAGAGCCTCGGCGATCTGCCGCGCGATCGGGATCGCTTCGTCGAGCTCCAGCGGTCCGCGTGCAATGCGATCCGCGAGCGTCGGCCCTTCGACCAGCTCCATGACGATCGCAGGCACGCCGTCGGCTTTTTCGAAGCCGTAGATCTGCGCGATATGAGGATGATTCAGCGCGGCGAGTGTCCTGGCCTCACGCTCGAAGCGGGCGAGCCGTTCGGGATCGTGCGCGACGAGGTCTGGGAGAATCTTGATGGCGACATGGCGCGCCAGGTTGGTGTCGAGCGCGCGATAGACTTCACCCATTCCGCCCGAGCCGATCGGGACGGTGATCTCGTACGCGCCAAGCCGGGTGCCAGGCGTGAGGGCCATGGCGATCGGCGGAATTATAGAGGATGGTGCGCGCCAGATGCCTCGTTGTCGTAGCATTCTCACTGAGTTGAGGAGGTCAGATGAGCACAGGTGTTGTCAGCGCAATACCCGAAACACGCGTCTCGTGGCGCCTGGCCACGTTCCTCGGCCTGGCAGGTGTTGCCGCAGTCCTTTTCGTCGGCCTTGCGGCCGTGCCCTATTACCTTTCAGCGTCGTACGGTCCGCCGCAGTACGCGCCGAGAAAAGGCTGGCTCATGCTGCACATCAGCGGGGGCATCGTCGCCATCCTGACCGGGCCCGTGCAGCTCTGGCTGGGTCTGACGGATCGCGGCATGACCTGGCATCGGCGAATGGGGATCGCGTACATCGCCGCCGTCAGTGCCGGGGCCCTCGGCGGGTACTACATGGCCTTCAAGACGGACTTCGGGTGGGTATTCGGCGCCAGCCTCGCCAGCTTGGCGACAGCATGGGTCACGACGACAGCGATGGCGTTCCTGGCCATCAGGAAGTCGCTCGTCGAGCAGCACAAAGAATGGATGATCCGGAGCTACGTACTGACGTTCGGGTTCGTCATTTTTCGTGTCGTTCAGCCGTTGCTGCACAACGTCGGAACGGTCACCGAGCAACTGGCGGCTGCTGGATGGCTCTGCTGGACCATTCCTCTCTTGATGACGGAGCTGGTGCTCCAGGGACGAAAGATCTTGCGCGTTCGAGCGTAGTTACGCTCCGCTTGGCTCACGCGAACCGTTCGATCGTGTCGCCTGCGATGCGGATTTGGAAATCCGTGCCAGGCTGTGCCAACCTGATCTCCGTGGGCTGAATTGGTCGGCGAGCAAATGTCGGAGGTAGTTGGTGAGAACAGCAATCGGAATCATTCTGGTGGTGGCGACGGCTTACGCGCAGATCACGCTCGCGCATTCGTCTGGCGATTCGCCCCAGGTGACTTGTGTAGAGGCCAGCCCTGACATCGCAGGATCATGCGTCGAGGTGTCCACGGAACCGCTCGTGAGGGCCAGCGCAGTGCTCGGCGATTCGAACTGGACCGCTGCGCCGACAGGCATCGTGCACGAAGAGCCGTGCGGCACGGGCGCGAGGACGTGGGAAGGAAATACGCAAATCGACGATCGGATCATGCAGTCGTATACCGGCCGCGGCGGGGTTCTGAGCCGTATCGATTTGCGCCTCAGCGAGCAGGAGCTGACCAACGGAACGGCAGTCCTGCGCGTCTACCGCCACGCCGGCACGTACGGCGTGAGCAGCGCGCCAGTTGGTGCAGTGCCGCGCCCCCAGACACCAACGCCGGGATGGATTGCGGAATCGGAGCCGATCAGGCTGACGGCGACCAGCATGCAGCCAGGGACGAACATCTACTCGTTCTCCTTCATCGGACTGAACCGCCTACCGCAGCCCGTCGGACGGCCATTCCTGTTCAGCGTGGACTGGCGTCCCATTGGACCGAACAGCAACGCGCGGAAGAACACGTTCGGCATGCAGTTCAGCGGGCCGATGCCGAACACGCACCCCGGCAACGCCTACCAGGACGGCGCCTGCCCGACGGTGCCGAGCGTGACTGGGTTGGACCTGCTGTTCCGAGTCTGGGAAGACCGCTGAACCACGAAGGCTGGTACGATCCCAACGGATGCCGCTCGTCACGCTCGACAAGGTCACGATGGCCTATGGCCATCTCCCACTTCTCCACGAGGCCAGCCTTCGGATCGAATCGCGCGAGCGTGTCTGCGTGATCGGACGGAACGGCACCGGCAAGTCCACGCTCCTTCAGATCGTCAGCGGCTCGTTGCCACCGCAGAGCGGTACCGTCTGGCACGAGCCGGGGCTGCGCATGGGCCGGCTGGCGCAAGATGCGCTCGTGGCTGCCGACCGCCGAGCCGTCGACGTCGTGGCCGAAGGCATTGCAGACACGGCCGGTGACACCTGGCGCGCGGAACAGCAAGTCGCGATGGCGATGTCCAGACTCCGCATCCCCGCCGACGCGACAATGGCTACGTTGTCGGGAGGGTGGCGACGCCGTGTCCTGCTGGCGCGCGCGCTGGTAGGGGAGCCGGATCTGCTGCTGCTCGATGAGCCGACCAATCACCTCGACATCGACACGATGCGTTGGCTCGAAGGATTTCTGGCGGACTACGCGGGCACGGTCCTCTTCGTGACGCACGATCGCGTCTTCCTGCAGTCGCTCGCCACCCGGATCGTCGAACTGGATCGCGGTCGTTTGACGTCGTGGCCTGGTGACTACGCGACGTTTCTCAGGCGCAAGGAAGAGTCGCTCGCGGTCGAAGCCGCCCATGATGCCAAGTTCGACAAGCGGCTCGCCGAGGAGGAAGCGTGGCTTCGCCAGGGCATTAAAGCCCGGCGCACACGCAACGAAGGGCGTGTGCGCGCACTGCTCGCCATGCGTGAACGACGAGCGGCGCGGCGTTCGCAGGTTGGTTCGGTCCGGTTGCAGACCGAGATTGCGGAGCGCAGCGGGCAGATGGTGTTCGCGGCCGAGGCCGTCACGAAGTCGTTCGACGGACGGCCGATTCTCAAAGGCTTCGCCGTGAGAGTGATGCGAGGCGACCGTGTCGGCCTCATCGGACCGAATGGCGCAGGGAAGACGACACTTCTCAAAGTGCTGCTCGGCGACCTCCAGCCCGACGCGGGAGAAGTGCGACGCGGCGCCAACGTCCAGATCGCGTACTACGATCAGCAGCGCGAGCAGCTCGATCCCGAGCGCACCGTCTGGGAGACCGTCGCCGACGGTCACGATACCGTGACGGTCAACGACAGCACGCAGCACGTGCACGGTTATCTGCGCGACTTCCTCTTTCCCCCCGAGCGAGCGCTGTCGCCGGTGAAGGCACTCTCCGGGGGTGAGCGCAATCGTCTCCTGCTCGCCCGGCTGTTCGCGCGTCCGTTCAACGTGCTGGTGATGGACGAGCCGACGAACGACCTCGACATCGAGACGTTGGAACTGCTCGAGGAGCGCCTCGCTACGTGGCCGGGAACGCTGCTCCTCGTCAGCCACGATCGCGCCTTTATCGATCACGTCGTCACGAGCACGCTCGTCTTCGAAGGCGACGGCCGGGTTCAGGAGTACGTCGGTGGCTATGAGGACTGGCTCCGGCAGCGGCGCAACGCCGAGGCAGTGGCAGAGCCAGCCCCGGTACGCCGCTCCAGTGCTGGCGCGAACGCGGCAACGATCGCCACGAAGGAACCGTCGCGCGCGCACCGGAAGCCGTCCTACAAAGAACAGCTGGAGCTCGAGCAGCTGCCCGCTCGCATCGAAGCCCTCGAGACGGAGCAGAAGCAGCTCCAGGCCGCCGTCGCATCAGACGACTTCTATAAGCGGCCGGCCTCGGAGATTCATGAGGCGTTGGCCAGGCTCGAGGAGCTCGAAACCCTGCTCCTGGCGGCCTACACGCGGTGGGACGCGCTCGACTCCCGCACGTAACGCGTCGATCAACATGAGGCGCGCCTGCAGAAATCTGCGACAAGGGACGCAGATTACGCGGAGCAGCGTGTAGGGACTGCACTCCTTTCAAAACCCGTCAAAACCCGCCGCCGCCGAGCGCATCTTTTGAACGGTTCGACCATGCGCATCGAGCTGCTGTTCTCGCACCACAGCAACACCATCGTGGCAGTGCGTCCGACCGCCAGATTATTCCGCTGCTACGCCGACTTACGGCAATTCGCCCGCGAATGCAGCGCGGCCGATGCTGACCTCGTCGCCGACGGCTGCGAGGCTCGAGGCGAATATTCAGCGGATGGACGGCCTCTTGCGCCGTCACGGACATGTCGGCCTGTTTCTTGAATCCAAGGTGCACGAATGGGACTGGCAGGATGTCGACAACGACAGCCCGGCTGGACCAGTGACCGTGGATGAAGGTGCCGGCAGTGATGGCTCCCGAAACATGGTGATCGATCTCAACAGTGGTCCACCGTCGTGATGTGGGCGCGAAGGATCGGAACCTATCCAAAGAGGGAGCTCATGACTGCATTCCTGCTCGCCGCTCAAATCGTGATCGGACTCACCCCAGGCCAGACATTGTCGGCAACGTGCTCGGGCCGTCTCACCGTGACGCAGACGTCGCCGTCGCTCTTTGCTCGATGCGATCAGGCTTCTCTCGCCGCGGCGATCATCGTCGATCACACCTCGATTGCCTTGTTCGACCGCATGCCCGTGCAGTACGAGACGGCCGCGCGTGCGCTCCGGCTGCAGATGGGCGACCGCAGCGTTGGCGGCAACATCTTCGAGGGGCTCGGGTGTCTCGAGATGGACTACGCGGCCTCCGGCGCTCCGTGCACGAGCGCCGCGCCTGGCCAGCCACTCGAGACGTGGAGCCGCTCCTACCCGAAGCCGAATTGGACCTACTGGTGGGAGCCGAACCAGGGGCCAGTCTCAGCGCCCCATATGGTGAGCTCGTTATTCAACGGCCTCTGGACGGGCATGCAGCCGGGCTGGATGGACTGGCTCGGGTCGAAGTCGGGGCAGTTCGACGTCGTCGGCTTCCAGATGAATTACCTGTTCGGCTTGTGGAGCCAGGTCCCAATCGTGAACTACTTCACGGACCGCACTGGCTCGGACGACATTTACGACTTCGAGACGTTCGCCAACACGATCTCGCCGGTGCGAGTCGTGTATTGGACCTCGAGCCTGCCGCAAGGGGACGCCGGAACCGTCGCGCGCCTCGCCGCGTTCAATGCTTCTATGCGGACGTGGGTGCGCAGTCAGGGGCAGAAGCGCATCCTGATCGACTTCGCTGACATCGAATCACACCGTCCAAACGGTACCGCATGCGTGGATAGTGGCGACAATCCGATCGTCTGCTCGGAGTACAGCAATGACGGCGGACACCTTAGCTACGGCCCGGGGAAGGTGCGCGCCGCTAAAGCGGTGTGGGTGGCGATGTCACAGCTCGCTGGCTGGAGGCCCTGACGCGTAGGCGTGCCGCATCATCCGTGGCTCGACACACTTCTCCCGGCCGCCTGCACGCAGTGGGAGGCGTCGACTCTCGCGCGGAGTTCCCTTCTTAAGTCAGGGCCTCTGCGAGGCGGGGATCACGCGACGCGGACGTTTTCGGCACGCGGACCCTTGGGGCCCTGTCCGCGCTCGAAAGTCACTGTCTGGCCTTCGCGCAGTTCGTCGAAGCGTGTGCCCGTGCAGGCGGATTGATGGAAGAAGTACTCGCTGCCGTCGCTCGCCGCAATGAAACCAAATCCCTTGTCGGTCAAACGTTTGATCGTGCCATTCATCGGTGCCATCGTGTGCCCTCGCTCGTCAAAGAAGACAATAACCGATTCCCGTGTGCGCGCAAAGATGATGCGCGAACGTCATGCTGGGACCGCGACAGCGCTCAGCGTGCGCTGACGGTGCCGCTGCCCAGGTGGCCAGTGGTGTTCCGGGTCCGACGCGTGAAGGCCGCAGCGACCTTACGTCCGGACTGACGTCGCTGCCAATCAGGCACGAACTCACGCCGCTTCTGTTTCCCGCGATTCTCGCGCGGTTGCTCCGAACGGGCTCGCGCATTGCTGACTTCGAAGCCGTTGACAATCACGTGCTCGAGACGAGTAGACAGCAGGTTCTCAATCTCGCGGAGCAGCGACTTCTCTTCGGCGGTCACCAGAGAAACGGCATGCCCGGGAACTCCAGCGCGGCCCGTGCGACCGACGCGATGGACGTAGTCCTCGGCCACGAGCGGCAAATCGTAGTTGACGACGAGCGGAAGCTGCACGACATCGAGACCTCGCGCCGCGATGTCGGTGGCCACGAGCACACGGATGCGGCCAGCCTTGAAGTCGGCGAGGCAACGAGTCCGCTGCGGTTGACTCTTCCTGCCGTGGATGACGGCGGTCTTCACGTTGGCGCCTTCGAGGCGATCGCCGACACGATCGGCGCCGTGCTTCGTCTTGCAGAACACGAGCGCCTGGCTGTCAGGCGCCTGCGTCAGTACGTGGACGAGCAGCGCGAGCTTCCGGCCGTGATCGACGGGATGAATGCGATGCGTGATCGTCGGCGCCACAGTCTGTTCGTACGAGACATCGACGCGCTGTGGATCGCGTGTGAAGTCGGCCGAAAGCCGCGCCACGTCGTCGGACAGCGTCGCCGAGAACAGCAGCGTTTGACGGGCCAGCGGCAGCGCCGGCAGCACGCGGCGCAGGGCTGGCAGGAAGCCCATGTCGAGCATGCGATCGGCTTCGTCGAGGACGAGGATCTCGATGCCCGACAGGTCCACCGTCCGCCGCTGCAGATGATCGATGAGCCGTCCCGGGGTGGCCACGACGATGTCGACGCCGTTCCTCAAAGCCTTGATCTGCGGCGCCATTCCCACACCGCCAAAGATCGGTGTGACTCGAAGACGCACAGCCGCTCCATACGTGGCGAGCGCGTGGTGAACCTGGAGGGCGAGCTCCCGCGTCGGCACGAGCACGAGCCCGCGGGGAGCCCGGGTAGTCGCGCGGCGCTCGCCCAGAACGAGGCGCTCGATCATCGGGAGCGCAAACGCGGCGGTCTTGCCCGTTCCGGTCTGCGCACGTGCCAGCAGATCGGCCCCGGTCAAGATAATCGGTATCGAGGCTGACTGCACGGGGGTCGGTTGCGTGTAACCCATCCTTGCGAGGGGCGCACACAGAGTGGGCCTGAGCCCGAGTGTCGAAAACGGCATTGAGCACTGCTCCTGAAGTCGCCTGGAGCGTTCATGTGATTCGCTCGAGGTCCAATGATGACCGCGCGTGACGCTGGATGCGCCGCTCTGCGGACGGAGCATCTGCTCCGCGCGGATTTCGATTCGTGGCTAAGGACTTGAGGAGGAGCGAGCCTGATATACGGCTCGAACGCCTACAGGAAGCAGAGCGCGAGAGAGATCCGACCCGCAATCATAGCACGGCTCCAGTCGAGGGCCTTTTGCCGTGGCATTCGGGCCGAGGTCCGAATGCACGAGCCCCGCTCGCCGCCCGCAGGGACGACCTGGCGAGGCGACACGGCGTCAGCGCACGCGGGCAAGGCATAATGCGCTCAAGACGTGGCCGGCTCCCGAGAGAGACGGAAGCGACGATGACCATGCCCACGACTCGCATCGCGCCATTCATCCTGTTGTTCCTGACCACAGCTCTCGCGGCACAGCCGAAGCAGACGACCCTCCCAGGCCTGCTCGAGTCCTACGTGACGAATGTCGTCAAGCTCACGCCGGGGCAACGCAAACAACTGTTCGCGGGAGAGCCGGTGACGCAGTTCCTCGATTCGGATCCGTCCACCGAGGTGTCCGTGTTCGGCGCGACCTGGGTGAAGGCGCCGATCGAACGCTATCTGGCCGCCGTGCGCGACATCGAGCAATTCGAGAAAGGCGAGAACTTCCGCGTCACCAAGAAAGTGAGCGACCCACCCAAGATCGAGGACTTCGCCCTGTTCAAGCTTCCGCCCGACGACCTCAAGGATCTGCGCTCCTGCCGTGTTCAAGACTGCGAGCTGAAGTTGAGCGAGAACACGATCAATCGAGTGCGCAAGGAGATTGACTGGTCCAAGCGCACGGCGGCGGCCGACGTCGAGCAGCTTGGAAGGCAACTCATGCTCGAGTACGTGAAGAGCTACCTCGAAGGCGGCAACGCCCGGCTCGCCACCTACCGGGACACCGACCGGCCGACGTTCGTCGGGGAGGAGTTCGCGTCGATGGTCGATCGCATGCCCTCGCTGAGCCAGTACCTGCCGGATCTCAAGCGGTACCTCCTCAACTATCCCGAGGCGACAGTGCCGAATGCAGATTCGTTCATCTACTGGCAGGAGGCGAGGTTCGGCCTCAAGCCGACGATCCGGATCAACCACCTGGCGATCGTCCGGGAACCGACGCATGTGAACGTGGTCTCGAAGATGCTCTATGCCAGCCACTACTTCTGGACGGCGATCGAACTGCGGGTGCTCGTGCCTGACCCGTCGCGCGGCGACGGCTTCTGGTTCGTCAGCGTGAACCGCAGCCGTTCCGACGGCCTGAGCGGTTTCGTTGGCTCGCTGATCCGCGGCAAGGTGCGCGGCGAGGCCGAGAAGGGCATGCGCGCGTCCCTCAGGATCACGAAGCAGAAGATGGAAGGGCCGTGACCTGACAGGCAACTCTCGGCTGCCCTGGCGAGCCGGCCGTGGCGCCGGAATTGCCTCTATGCGGATGCGGATTTCGCGGCGCCGTATGGCGCGTCGAAGAACGAGTGGAGCGGCACCCTGACGCCGATGCGCGTGCCGCGGCCCGGCACTGCGTCCAGCTCCAGTTGTCCGTTCACGAGTGCCACCCGTTCTCGCATGCTGACGAGCCCCAGCCCCGCGCGCTCGGCTTTCTCGGATTCGAATCCGATTCCCGAGTCGGCAATCTGCAGGACGAGCCACTCGTGCTCGGCGCGCAATCCTAAATCGGCTTCCTGCGCGCCGCTGTGTCGCGCGATATTGTGCAGCGCTTCTTGCGCAATCCGATAGAGGCACAGGGCCACGCGAGGGTCGAGCGCGGACGGCACGTTCTCGTGCGCGAAAAAGACCTGCACGCCGCTCTGCGTCGCGATGTCGCGGCAGAGCGACTGAAGGGACTCGACGAGGCCGAGCGTCTGCAGCTTGATCGGATGCAGCTCGTGCGACAGGTTGTGGATATTCGCGGCGAGTTCCACGATCTGCGCGCGCAACTCGCGAAACTGTTCGTGCTCGCTTCCCAACGAGATGCTGAGGCGATCGACGCTGATGCTCAAGAGCGCAAGCTTCTGGCTCAAGTCGTCGTGCAGTTCGCGACCGATTCGCTGGCGCTCCGCTTCCTGGCTGGCGATCAGGCGTCCA
>Ga0310810_10005260_pt1 | contig 14450 bp, 15 predicted proteins | sample NCmetagenome_FD_207641 | JGI IMG/M metagenome (GOLD analysis project Ga0310810, IMG submission 207641) | Soil microbial communities from experimental microcosm in Duke University, North Carolina, United States - NC | ecosystem: Engineered > Artificial ecosystem > Soil microcosm > Unclassified ... | reverse complement strand
CGACGAGGTCGACGCCAGCCGTCCACCGACACTCGACTCGAGCCTTGCCCATTATTTCGAAGTGCTGAACGCCGTGCCCGATGAATGGAAACCAGAAGCGGACACCCATGACCTCGCCGACAGCTACGTCACTTACGTCGCGGAGGGATGGCGAGCGTTCGATGCGCCGCTGAGGCGGTATCTTGCGGCCAAGGCGTTTGCGTCGTGGACGGCATACCAGGGCCGAGGATTCCTCACCGTCGTTCGTGGTCTCGAAGCTGCGCTGTCGATGGTGCGTGTGGAGGCCACGCGAAACTCCCGGGATGCCAAGCGGCCGCTCGACGCCGACTTGTTGCGCGATGCGTTCCGGCAGGCGGACTTTGCGTTGAATCACCTCGCCGCGGGTGATGAGCTGGCCGAAGCGTGGTCCAAGGTCGAGGCATAACGGTTGCAGAGGCCGCAGCCATGGACGCACTCGACCTGATCAAGCAGGACCACAAACGGTTGCGCAAGCTGCTCGAGGAAACGCTGGAAGCAGAAGGTTCCGAACGCGAGGAGCGGATGGACTTTCTCCGCACCGAACTGGTCGCCCACGAACGCATGGAAGAGGAAGTCCTTTATCCCCGCCTTCGCGAAGAGAAGAAGGCGCGCGAGACGGTGCTCGAAGGCTACGAAGAACATCACGTCGCTGACGTCCTTCTCGATGAGCTTCTCGACGTTCCGCCGGACACCGATTTGTGGAAGGCGAAGGTCAAGGTGCTGAAGGAGAACGTCGAGCACCACATGGACGAGGAGGAAGACGAGCTGTTCAAGGGCGCTCGCGCCGTCCTCGATCGCGAGGAACTCAAGCGCCTCGGCGAGCGCATGGAGCGTATCAAGCGTTCGGCCGAAGACGCCGATTAGACGAAACCGCGAAGGCTCCCGACTCTAGTCGGCGAAAACGGCGACCACCGGCCCGTGATCGCTGGTCCCGAACTCACGGTGGACCACGCACGACGCAGCGCGATCCGCGAGCGTCTGCGCCGCCAGCACGTAATCCAGCCGCCACCCGATGTTTCGCTGTTTCATGTTCCTCCAGGGCGCCCACCAGGTGAACAGCTCCGCGTTGTCGGGCTCCAGCCTCCTGTGCACGTCGACCAGACCGTTACCGATGATGCGCTCCATCAACGCGCGCTCCTCGGGGAGCTGTCCGATTGCTCGTGGCTTGCGTTCCTTCGGGTGTACGTCCATATCGGTGCGTGCGACGTTCAGATCGCCGCACAGCACGAGGGCGCGGTGTGAGGCGTGAAACTGCGCCGCGTACGCCTCCATCGCCTCCAGGAAACGCATCTTCGCGGGAAAGTCCTTACCGCCGTTGGGGACGTAAATGGAAGCGATCGTCGCCTGAGGCAACTGCGCGGTGACGATACGGTGCTCGTAATCGAACTCGGGGTGCTGAAACAGCGGCCGATCGGGATGCCATTCTTTGCGCACGTGCAGACCGACCCCCGAATAGCCCTTCCCACCGTGCCAGTAGCACCAGTAGCCTTCGAGCTCACACACCCATACCGGCAGCTGGTCGATGCCGGCTTTGATTTCCTGCAGGCACAACACGTCGGGGGCTTCGCGTTCGATAAATGCCTGCAACTCCGCCTGCCGTGCGCGAATGCCATTGACGTTCCAGGTGGCGAGCTTCATTGAGGTATCAGGTGGGAGGGATCAGGTTTCAGTCAGGTATCAGGTGTCAGGTATCAGGTGTCAGGTATCAGGTGTCAGGTGTCAGGTATCAGGTGTCAGGTATCAGGTATCAGACCGTGAAGGGTACACCGGTTGCACGGCCGCGCGCATGGCTTCCGAGCCCATTCATCACAACGTCGAAGATCTGGCGCGCGATATCGCACGCCAGAGGATTGCATTCGTCAACGCGTACTTCGTCGGCAGCCCACGGCAGCGGCACATCAACGACGCCACGTCGTGGGTGCTCGTCGACGCCGCGCTGTCCATCGGGGCGCGGCAGATCCTGGAAACGGCGGCAGAGCGATTCGGCCCCGATTCACGTCCAACCGCCATCATTCTCACGCACGGGCATTTCGATCACGTGGGAGCGCTGAACGCGCTCCTCGACGCATGGCAGGCGCCTGTCTATGCGCATCACATGGAGATGCCGTACCTCACAGGGCGGGCGGACTACCCACCCCCGGACCCGACTGTCCGCCGCGGACTGCTGGCGCGTGTGTCGCCACTCTTTTCCGAGAGCGGCATCGACATCAGCGGCATGGTGCACGAGCTGCCGCGCGACGGCAGTATGCCGGGCATGCCGGGCTGGCGCTGGATTGCGACGCCTGGGCATACGCTAGGACATGTATCGCTCTTCCGCGAGAGCGACCGCACGTTGATCGCAGGGGATGCCGTCACGACGACGAGGCAGGAATCGGTGTTTTCCGTTGTCACGCAACGGCAGGAGCTGAACGGACCACCGGCCTACTTCACGATCGACTGGGACTCCGCACGCCGGTCGGTGGCGACGCTCGCATCGCTGCAGCCGCGTGTGATCGCCACCGGGCACGGCCAACCGATGAAAGGGGAGACGGCCGCTCACGAGCTGCGACATCTGGCGCTCGACTTCGAACGGCGCGCACGTCCACAGCGGGGCCGCTATGTTCGGCAGGCGGCGGTCGTGGATGGCGATGGTTTTGTCGTCGCGCGGCCAGCCGTGCCGACCAGAGCCATCCGGTGGGGTGCCGCCGCGAGTGTGGCCGGTGCCATCGCAGGAGCATGGCTGCTTCGCAGGCATTACCGAGGGAGTGCTCCGTCCAGCCACTCTTTCGCGCTGTCTCGCAACGACTGAACGTCGGCCGTCAGCTCCCGGCTGACAGCCTCGGCGCCGTCGAGGTTGCCGGCGGTGCCCATCGCTTCCAGCTTGCGCGCGAATTCGACCGCTGCCGGCATCCCAAACGGCGCGATCGACCCGCGCAGCTTGTGGGCCGCCGCGCGCAGCGCGGCGCCGTCGCGTGCGACCACGGCCGATTGCACGGCATCAACCTGCGCGGGAACCGTTTCAATCAGCAGCTGTGCGAGATCGCGGACGAGCGTCTCGTCACCGTATTCGTCGAGAAGGACGCGGGGATCGAAGACGGGCATCGGGTGGATTGTACGCAATGATTCTTCATGCAGGAGGAGCTGCGAACGCTCGCGTCGCGTCTCCGCGCGGCGCGGACAGTCACTGTGATGACCGGGGCCGGGGTGTCTGCGGCCAGTGGAGTGCCGACGTTCCGCGGTCCCGAAGGGTTGTGGCGCTCGTTCCGTCCCGAGGACCTCGCCACGCCGTCAGCCTTTGAACGCGACCCCGCGCTCGTGTGGGAGTGGTACGCATGGAGACGGCAGCGGGTCGCCTCGTGCCGACCGAACGCGGCGCACGAGGTGCTCGCGCGCTGGTCCCACGACGAGTCCACACAGGTTCATGTCGTAACGCAGAACGTTGACGATTTGCATCTTCGCGCGGGCACACGCGGGCTGATACGTCTGCATGGTTCGCTGTGGGAGGCGAAGTGTTTCGACGGTTGTGCCGCCGGCGCGCGCGCCTGGCGCGACGAAACAGTAACCCTGACGAATCGACTGCCGCGTTGTCCTCATTGCGACGGCCTTGCTCGGCCCGCTGTAGTGTGGTTCGGCGAATCACTGGATGCGACCGACGTCGCCCGCGCGGCAGAGGCGGCGTCCTGTGACGTGTTTCTGACGGTCGGCACATCGGCGATCGTCTATCCGGCGGCGGGCTTCGCACGCATCGCGCGGGGACGCGGCGCCTACATCGCTGAGATCAATCTTGAACAAACGCCAGCTTCGGCATCAGCGGACGTCTCGATTTTCGGCGCCGCCGAAGACGTGCTGCCGACCCTCGATCGACTCCTGGTCGCCGGCTGAACCGTCCTCCGATCGCCCGGATCCCGGATCCCGGATCCCGATCCCGATCCCGGTTCCCCGAAGTACGATGGCAGGATGCACAACCCGTTTGTTCCCGAAACGCTCGAAGGCTGGAGCGTCCTCCATCTCATGTATCGCGTGCGCTGGGATCGTATTCGCGCCATTGCCGAGGCGGACAGGCGCCGCATTGCCGACGAAGCCATCAACGCGCTGGCGGTGCCCGATGCAGGTTCGACGGCGCTCGTGCAGGTGCTCGGTCACAAAGCCGACCTGATGGTCATCTGCTTCCGCCGCGGTTTCGAGCCGCTCGCCGGCGCACAAGTCGCGTTGTCGCGGACCGCCTTCCACGATCTGCTCGAGCCCACTTCGTCGTACGTCTCGGTCGTCGAACTCGGGATGTACGAGATGACGGCGAAGATCCACGCGCAGATCGGCGCGACGCACAAGCCCGGCACCGACGAATTCGATCGCGCCTTCGATACCGAAATGGAGACACAGCGACAGCGCGTGATGAACCGGCTGTTTCTCGATATGCCGGCGGCGCGATACGTGTGTTTCTATCCGATGAACAAGCGACGCGGCGAGGCGCTGAACTGGTATACGGAAGGCTTCGATCGCCGTGCCTCGATGATGCGCGAACACGGCATGATCGGACGTCATTATGCCGGCAAAGTCACACAAGTGATCTCGGGTTCAATCGGGTTCGACGACTGGGAGTGGGGCGTCGATCTGTTCGCCCATGACCCGCTCGTTTTCAAGAAGCTGATTTACGAAATGCGCTTCGACGAAGCGAGCGCGAAGTTTGCCGAGTTCGGGGCCTTCTATACCGGCCTCCAGTTCGCGCCTGGCCAACTCGCCACATATCTCGCCGGTGAGGTCCCTGCCTTGTAAACGGGACCAGGGGCGGAATTGCAACAGGATTTGTGATCCAATGATGCGTTTTGGTACCGCTTCCGTTGGATCACAGAAATGCACCTCTCCACCTAAGTTACGGCGCGTCAGGCGCTAGGCTGCGCAACATGAGGCGCCCCGCACAGGCGCGGTAATTGCTGGGGTCTCCACGGTCCACGTGGAGACTCAGATGACGCCTCAGGAAAGCTTCATCACACGCCTTCGACGACACCGCGAGCGCAACCATGTTTCGCTGGACGAAATCGTCACGCAGACACGGATCAAGCGCGACCAGCTCGAGGCGTTCGAGCGCGGTGACCTCGAAAACTGGCCGCGCGGCATTTACGCGCGCGCCTGGGTCCGCGCATACGCCACCGCCGTCGGACTCGACCCGATCGACACGGTGGATGAATTCTGCAAACTGTTCCCGCACGGCGACCGGCGCGCACAGCCGACCTTCCGCGAGTACGCGGCGATCATCGCGCACCAATCCAGCTACCGGGACGAGTTCGAGCACCTCACGGAAGAAGATCGGCGCCGGGGGTCAGACGGTTATCAGGCGCCCGCGCCGTCCTGGCGGCGGCAGATGCAACGGCTGGTGCGGAGTTTACTGAACCTGCGACCGGCGCGTGCACCGCGCCCCGTCCGTTCCGTGCGCACCAACTAAGCGATCGCGGCGTTTCACGGCAGCAGCGGCCGCGGGGACTCGATGAAGTGATGGTGCAGCGCCTGCACGGCGTCATTCGTCCGATCCCGCGGCAGCATCCAGGTGATTCTGAAAGACGATGTAGCGACCATGACGGGTAGGATCCCGTTTTCCTCGAGCATCGCCGATCCGGCCCGCACGTTCGCGTAGGTGGCATTGATGCCGGCGCCGACGGCGCTGACGGCGGCAAGGCCATCGATCACTCTCGCACCGGGTCCAATCCGTTCGGCAAGGGCAGTGCGAAATCGTGCCTCGTCGTGCAGATTCTCACGCGAGATGACCATGTTCACGCGGTTGTCGTAGACGTGCAGCTGCTTGCCTGCGACGTTGCGCTCGTCGAGGAGCTCCAGAACCTTTTGCGGTGTCGCCTCGGCGTCGAGCACGATGACGTCACGCTCGCTCGCGACGCCAACGACCGTGCCTGGCATGCGCGGGGCGAGCTTGCGGACGACGGTGCCGTCGCTCGATGGATCGGTGCCTGGAAGGGGCCCGGCGGTCGCCCGTGCGTAGATCGCAATCCCTTTTTCCTTCGCGAATTCGACGGCCTGCGCGTTCAACACTTTCGCGCCCGCCTCCGCCATCTCCTGCGTTTCCTCATACGACAGCGTGCCGATGCGGCGCGCGCCGGCAACAATCCGCGGGTCGGCCGAATAGACGCCGTCCACATCCGAGCAGATTTCGCAGTACTCCGCGTCGAGCGCCGCTGCCATGGCGACAGCCGTGGTGTCGCTTCCTCCGCGACCGAGCGTGGTGACCTCCCGGCGGTATGACACCCCTTGATAGCCTGCGATGACGACGATCTTGCCGCGCGCGAGCTCGTCCTGGACGCGAAACGGCCGCACCTCGATGATGCGCGCGTCGATGTGACGGTCGTTGGTGATGATTCCTGACTGGCTGCCCGTGAAACTGATCGCGTCGCCACCGAGTTCTTGAATGGCCAGCGACAGCAGCGCCATCGAAATACGTTCCCCTGCCGAGAGCAGCATGTCGAGTTCGCGCCGGTGCGGATTGGGCGCAACCTTCTTCGCCATGGCGAGCAGATCGTCCGTCGTATCGCCCATAGCCGATACGACAACGACGACGTCGTGCCCCTGCTCGCGCGTCTTCATGACCCGCTGTGCTACGCGCTTGAGCTTGTCCACGTCCGCCACGCTGCTGCCGCCGTACTTCTGAACGATGACCGCCATAGACGATTGAGCATAGCGCCTGTCGCGTGACGTAACATCCACGCAGCGGAGGGACGCATGATCTTTCGCGCGTTCGGCGGTGCTGTTCTGCTGGCGTTCGTCGTCACCTCGCCGTTGCCCGCGCAACAGGCTGCACCCGCTCGACAGCCTGACGTCGTTTTCGTTCCCACGCCGTCCGAGGTCGTGGACGCGATGCTCAAGCTCGCGAAGGTCACGTCGAACGATGTGGTCTACGACCTCGGGTCGGGCGATGGGCGTATCCCCATCGCCGCGGCCAGGACCTACGGCGCGCACGCTGTTGGCATCGATATCGATCCCGAGCGGATCCGGGAGGCGACCGCAAACGCTCGGGCGAGCGGCGTGGCGGACAAAGTGACCTTCCGCATCCAGGATCTGTTCACCGCGGACATCAGCCCCGCAACCGTGGTCACGCTCTACCTGTCTCCCACCGTCAACGCACGGCTGGCGCCCAAATTACTGAAGGAGCTGAAGCCGGGTACCCGCGTTGTCTCCCACGCCTTCGATCTCGGAAGCTGGAAGCCGCGGCAACGCGTCGTCGTCAACGAGCGGCCGATCTTCCTCTGGACGGTGGCGGCGCCGTCCGCAACGCGCCGCTGAGCTGGTTCCGCTCGCACGTTTTCTGCGAACCGGCGGCCCCCAGTCTCCGTCTCTCCGAAATACCCCGGAATCGAGGCCTCTCGCGAGGTCGGGGCCGGGCGTCGACAGGGACGGTTGATCCGACCAAAGTGGTCGGGATAGACTTTCCTGCGACTCAATCTCATTTCGAAGGCTGGCCATGCTACAGGCGTTTGTGATCACGCTGCGGGAAGGGCTTGAGGCCTTTCTCATCGTTGCCATCAGTCTCGCGTATCTCCGCAAGTCCGGACGCGGAGAGCTCGCGCGAGCGGTGCACACCGGTATCGTCGCGGCGCTTGCGATAAGCGGCGTCGGCGGCTACCTGCTCTACAACGCGTCGAATCAGGAGCTGCTCGAGGGACCCCTCGCGCTCATCGCGGCGGTGTCCGTCACGTGGATGGTCGTGCACATGTGGCGCGCCGGCCGCCGCATGAAAGGCGACATCGAAGGGCACCTTGCGTCGTCGAGTGTCCGCGCCGGTGCTGGCGCATTTCTCGGCGTCTTTCTGTTCACCGTCCTGATGGTGTCGCGCGAAGGCATGGAGACCGCGCTGCTGCTTCTGCAGCTGAAGGAAACGCTGCACCTGGCGCTGGGCGCCGCGCTTGGACTCGCCGGCGCCGCGATGCTGGCATCACTGTGGTCCCGTTACGGCCATCGGGTAAACCTTGGGCTTTTCTTTCAGGTCACTGCGATCTTCCTGTTCGTGTTCGTCGTGCAGCTGCTGATTGGCGGCGTCCACGAGATGTCCGAACAGAACATGCTGCCATTCAGCGAGCCGATTCACGAGGCGACGGAAGCCTGGGGTCCCGATAGCGCCTTCGGGCATGCGTTGACGTATGCGCTGGTGTTGCTGCCGGCCGGCTGGCTGGCATTGAAGGGGCTGATGGGCGGCGGAGCCGCGCATAAGCCGCATACGGTCGCCGCGCGCTGATCCCGCACTGATGGCTGACGCCCGCCCACCGCTTGTCACCGAGCTGGTGTGGTCTGGCGACCTGCATTTCGACGCCTCGTGCGGCGTGCACACCATCGTCGTAGACGGAGACAGCCGGAAGGGTCTGTCTCCGACGCAGCACGTCGCCATCGGCCTCGCCGGGTGCATGGCCGCTGATGTGGTCGATATTCTGCGCAAAGGGCGTCATCCGCTGACCGCACTGCGTGTGACCTTCACCGGCACGCGCGCCGAACAACCGCCCCGCCGCTTCCTTCAAATCGAGCTCCGATTCGACGTGCAAGGGGCGGTACCTGCCGAGGCAGTGGAGCGTGCCATCAGCCTCTCGCGCGACAAGTACTGCTCCGTCTGGCATTCGTTCCGGCAGGACATTACCCTCTCGACGACGGTTCATCTCAGGCCATGACGGCGCCCGACTCGTCCCGCGCACCTGGGGCAGGTCGTCGCGGGTACATCGACTGGCTCCGCGGCGTCTCCGTCCTCATCATGATCGAGGCTCACACCCTCGATGCCTGGACGCGCGTCGACGCGCGCCACAATGGTGTGTACGGCTGGGCGATGATCGTCGGCGGTTTCGCTGCGCCCAGCTTCTTGTTCCTCGCTGGCATCGCGCTGGCGCTGGCGGCTGGCTCTCGCGTACGGCGCGGCCGACGACCCGAGGAGGCCGCGGCGCTTGCCCGACGTCGCGCGCTCCAGATCTTCGGTCTCGCGTTCCTCTTCCGGCTTCAGTCCTGGTTGATCAGCGGTGGCGATCCCGCACAGGCGCTGCTGAAAGTGGACATCCTGAACATCATGGGCCTGTCGATGCTTGCGGCGGCCGTTCTCTGGGGCGCGGGACGCAGTCGGTTGGAGAGGGTCGTATGGCTGGCCACCGCCACTGTGCTGGTCGCGATGATTACTCCGATTGTCCGATCGTCGCCGTGGCTGTCGCCGCTTCCCGATCCGATCGAGTGGTACATCCGTCCGCTACCCGGGCGTGGAACGTTCACCCTCTTTCCATGGGGCGGCTTCCTGCTGGCGGGCACGGCCGTCGGTCTGTGGCTCGACGCGGCGCGAACGCCCGAAGACGAGCGGCGTCTCAATTTCGCGTTCGCCGCATTGGGAATCGCGATTGCCGCCGCTGGCTACGCGGCGTCGTTCATGCCGCCGATTTACCACGAGAGCTCGTTCTGGACGACGTCGCCGACGTTCTTTTTCCTGCGCCTCGGGATTCTGCTGTTGTCGCTGCCCGTGGCGTATGCCTGGGACAAGGCGTGGACAGGCCGCTCAATCCTGCAGGAATTCGGCCGCGCTTCGCTCTTCATCTATTGGATTCACGTGGAACTCGCCTACGGAGTGCTGAGCGGCCCTCTTCACAAGACGCTGCCGCTCGGGCAAGCCTTCGTTGCGTACGCGCTCTTTACGATTGCGCTCTTTGGCGTCGCCAAGCTGAAGGATCAGATCGTCGACTGGTGGAACGTGGGGCGCCTGCAACCATCAGGCGCCCTTTGACGCCAATCACAAATCACAAATCGCAAATCGCAAATCAGAACGCCACCATATACGTCATCTTCGCGATGAGCGAGCGGTCCTGCAGCAACCCACTGTGCTCGTCGCGGTGCTCGTTGTAGACGAAGAAGAAGTCGCTGAGCGGGCGGTGGATGACGTTGAACCTGATATTCGAGCTGAGCTGATGTGTGTCGGTACTGTATTGGAGCAGCGCGTTCAGGAACATCTTCGTGTTGAAGTTGTAGTTGACGCGCGTGCTGGCCAACGTCGAGAGGTATGACACGGTCGGCAGCGAGATGTCGTTCAACTGCACCGTCACCGTCGCATTCAGCTTCTCGTTCGGACGGAACTCCGGTCCAAACGCGTACGACCTGCGGTACCCGCCGTAGAACGGACCGATGCTGTAGCGGACTCCCGAGGCGAGGCGCGACGCGCCATTGGTCCGGTAGTAGAAGAAGTACTCGTTGTATTCGTAGCGGCCCGGCAGAATCCGCGCACCGCGCGCGGCGTTCAACGTGAACGGCGTTCGGATGACTTCGACATTGGTGTTCACGCCCGGTTCGATGCCCGCTCCGTTTGAGAGACTGATCGACAGGTGAAAGTCCTGCTGCCGCTGATCGAGCGCATTGCCGTCCAGGCGATTGGACTGCTGGACGAACCAGTGCGGCCCGACCTCACGAACCCAGCGCGGCAGCCACGTCGGCCGCAGCGACCGCCAGATCTGTGTGGACGTTTCGCCGACACCGACGCGCGGCACGAAACCGAGCTCGTCGTTGAAGGCCTCGCCAATCGTCGTGTAGCGAAGCATCGTCCGCCACCTTCGACTGGTGTACTGAAGGTTCGCTCGGGTAGTGACTGAGTTGCCCTTGGCCGGCGTTGTCAGTCCCGGCGAAAACGACTTGGCCGCGAATCCCGTTACCAGCACGTTGCTGCCGAACCGGAAGTTCGCGTCAACGCCCGCCACGCGGTTGAAGCGTGGCCCGCTCACTTCCTTGTCGAGCAGAATCGCGCCGATGTCGGAGTTGGCCAGCACGTCGCGCCGAAGCCGCACCGCTGAAAAATTGACCGCTGGCACGCCACGGTCTTCGCGTTCCTGGATGTTCAGGAGGCCGATCGAGTAGGCACCCTGGCGTCCGCTGAGCCGGGTTCCCGCGAGAATCGGAAGCGCCTGCGCATCGTCCGACAGTCCAATGCGGCGTGTGAAGAACAGGCGCATGTCCTGAGGCTGGTTGCCGCGGCCATTGAACGCGTTGCCGCCACCCTGGCCGCCCTGGTCGTTGCCGAACGCGAAGATGCCCTGGTTCTCGAGGAAAAAGTCCCGCTTTTCGGGAAAGAACAGGTTGAAGCGCGTGAGGTTCACCTGCTGTTCATCGGCCTCGACCTGCGAGAAATCGGTGTTGACCGTGAAGTCCCACACCAGTCCCGTTGTCAGGCCGTACTTGACGTCGACGCCGCCCTGGAAATCTCCCGCCGTCGGCTGCGTCGTCACCCGGCTTCCGCTCGTCAGCGCGTACGGCTTCACGCGGAGATTCTTTCCCGCATGAACGCCGCTCATCCCCTCGAGCGTTCCAGCCAGCGAGACGCGCTCGATGTCGTAGATGCGTGGCAGAGGCGACCAGTAGCTGTCTTCGTTCAGGCGGCGCAGCTTGCGCTGAAAGTTGATGCCCCAAACCTGCGCTTCTTCGCTGCCGAATTTCAGCGTGCGAAAGGGAATCCAAATCTCCGCGAACCAGCCCGTTTCAGTGATCCGCGTCTTGACGTCCCAGATACCGTCCCAGTTGACGTTGTTGTCCCGACCTTCACCGGCAATCTGCGAGTCCCACTTCGCGCCGGCGGGGTTGGTCATGAACTCATAGGCGTTGCGCCCGTCGTGGAACGTATCGAGGAGGATACCGAAGCCGTCGTTGCCGTCCTTGTTGTAGTCCTTCTTCAAATCGTTGAGCACGATTTCCGAGGGCTCGTCGTCGTGGGCGAAGACGCCGACATAAAGGGCATCGTCGGTGTACAGCACGCGGACGTCGGTATCGTAGGTGGCCGGGTTCCCTTCCTTCGGATCGTTCTGGATGAACCCGTTCGCAACGGGAGCTTCACGCCATGCCGCCTCGTCCAGCGCGCCGTCCAGCATGATGGGTCCGACGGCCCGAACCGCCGTGATCCGCTTTTCCAGGTGAATCGTGTCGTAGTTGATCGCATCCGCCGCGGGTCGCGCCGGGCTGGTGGGACGTGGATTCGCGTCCGGGCGGCCGGCCGCGGGGATGGTAACCGTTCCTGTTCCGATGTTTTGGGCGACTGCGGGGCTGGCGACGAGCACAACTAAGGCGAAAGCACACTGCGCGACGAATCGAGACATGAGAAGCGGAAATTATACTTGTTAAGTACCTGGGCCGAAAGGATCTTCGGCGTTTGTCCTGCGCCGAAAGGCCGAAAAGACGTGCAAAAAGTCGTTGAGATTCGCGCGGGCAGATGACTACAATTCGCAGCTTTCCTACGCCGCCGAGACGCGGTTCGGAGGGGAAAACGGAATGATCAACGTCGCTGCGATCCGAATGCAGCAGTTTGGCGTTCAGTTCTACCAGGCAGCTCTCACCGCTGAAGACATCGACAAGCTGGTTCGCTTCGAGGTGCTGAATTACGGCGAATCGGGCCAGCAGCCTGTTCGTGGTGGCAAGAAGAAGATCCCGTCAAAGGTCAATTGGGATCTGCTCGAACGGCGGATTGCCTCCAGCGAGAAGGCTTACCAGCGCCAGATCATTCGGCGAAAGATCGACGAACTCGTGCAGTATTACGAGCAATGCCGACAGGCACACGATCTGCCGTCGATTCCGGGCGCCGTCATCATTTCATGTGACGAGAAGCTGGCGTTCGAACCGGTTGACAGCGCGTCGGCGGTTGGACGGCTGAAGGTCCCGGAACGTGAGGGGATTCTGCGCGCCATCGACGGCCAGCACCGACTTCTTGCGCTCCACGCGGACATCGACAACATCCGGAATCACGATTTCACGGTACCCGCGATCATTTTCGACCGTGTGCCAGAAGACCACATCGTTCAGATGTTTGTGACGATCAATGCGAAGCACACACGTCTGAATGCCTCGCATCTCGTCAGCCTGTCGGGCAGGCAGTTGTACCGCGACGATGCGCTTGCGGCGGCGCATGATGTCGTTCGCGCGCTGAACGACAAGGAGGATTCGCCCCTCTACGGTGAAATCAAGCTGCTCGGCGTCGGGCGTGGACGTGTCGCTCAGGCCCCGCTCGCGCAGGAATTGAAGAAGCTGTTTGCCAGCGACGCCTTCGGTGGGCCGCGCAAGGCGGCGGATTTTCGCGACGACTCCAAGCGCTTCTTCGTCAACTACTTCAAGCAGATCTCGATGGTATTTGGCGCCGCGTGGGGCGGCCGGAAGTACAGCATCAAGTCGGCGACGGCGCTGCGCGCCTTTATCCGTGTCTCGCCGGACGTCGTTCGGCGCCTGGATCAGGACCACGCCGACCGCGGCGATTATCGGGCAATTGGCCGCGTTATCGCCCCGTGGGGACGTCGAATTGGCGATTTGAGGTTTGAGACGGAAGGCGCCTGGAAGAGAAGCGGGACGACGGTGGAGACGCTGGCGCGCGAACTTAAACTGGCGTTGGAATATCCGGAAGGCGCAGGAGTGTAGTAATTGCCGCGTGTAAGAACTACCCGGGTTACGGAAGGTGGTTGAACCGGATGGGGCGCCCGAAGGCGCCCTCGTCCTGGTAGCCGACCTGGCTCCCCCCAGCATTTACGGCGCCCTGCCGTAAACCACAGGCCGACGGCCCAGGTATAGGGCAACGGGCGTGCCGAGCGAAACTCCTTAAAAACGCGCCTATACCCTCCGACAGGGGCCCCAGGAATGTTGCAAGAATTACAAGCGTGTCCGACATCAAAGCAGTTCGCGTCGATTTGAATGCCGACGTAGGCGAGGAGTGCGGCCAGGACGCCGCCTTGATGCGGTGCATCACGTCAGCGAATGTCGCATGCGGGTGGCACGCGGGCAGCGTCGCGACGATGCGCGAAACCATACGTCTGGCCCGCGGGCACCGTGTCGCGGTCGGCGCCCACCCGAGCTTCCCCGATCGTGAGCATTTCGGAAGGCGTGCGATGGAGCTGCCAACGGCGCAGATTACGGATATGGTCATTCGCCAAATCGATGCGCTCGCGGGCATCGCCGCTGAGGAGGGTATTCACCTCCAGCACGTGAAGCCACATGGGGCGTTGTATAACGTCGCCGTTCGCGATCGTCGAGTCTCGGATGCGATTGCCCGCGGCATCGCCTCGGTGGACCGTTCGCTGATTCTGCTCGGGCTTCCCGGGTCTGAGCTGACTGCCGCAGGTAAGGCCATAGGGCTGCCAACGGCGGGCGAGGCGTTCGCCGATCGAGCGTATCGACCAGACGGCACGCTGGTTCCTCGCACTGAACCTGGTTCGGTCATTGAAGACCCCACGGAAGTGTTGGCGCGAATTGTCAGCCTGGCGGAGCGTCCTGGCGTCGACACCATCTGCGTGCATGGAGATACGCCTGGCGCGGCGGAGCTGGCGTCGAAAATCCGCGCGGCGCTGGAAGCCGCACACTTCGAGGTGAGGAGCCTACTTTCGGCGGGACTCGGCGACGAGCGCGCGTCGTAGCACCTTCCCGACCATCGTTTTCGGCAGTTCCGTTCTGAATTCAACATGCGCCGGCACTTTGTACGGCGC
>Ga0310810_10005259_pt1 | contig 14451 bp, 14 predicted proteins | sample NCmetagenome_FD_207641 | JGI IMG/M metagenome (GOLD analysis project Ga0310810, IMG submission 207641) | Soil microbial communities from experimental microcosm in Duke University, North Carolina, United States - NC | ecosystem: Engineered > Artificial ecosystem > Soil microcosm > Unclassified ... | reverse complement strand
TCTGTGCGCCGGGCTGCGGCGGTGTCGTGGGCGCCGGTTGTTGCGGCGCGGGCACAGGCACACGCCGAGGAATGATCGGCTGGCGCGGGATCGGTGGATTGTTCGGATCAACGGGCTGCGCTGCACCCGGAGCAGGTTGCGCGGGCGCGTTCGGTGCCGGCACGGGCAGCTGTTGGGCCGCGAGCGGCACGACGATACCGGCAATGCTTGCCAGAGCGGCCAATCCGACTATGCGCTTTCCTGCCATGAAACTTTCCCTTCCGGATTACGATTCGGGAGCTGTACTCCCCGGCACCGGCACTCGGCCGCGACGCGGCAGATTGGGCACCACGCGCGGTGCCGCACCGGCACCCGGGGTGACAATCTGCCCCGGCAAGGTTCGCGGCGGCGCCACATCGACCTTGCGGAAATAGTCGAGCAATACTTCCACACGCGCTGCGTCCTTGGTGAAGACAACTTTCTTATCCGCGATCTCGGATAGACGATAGCCTTCGACATCATCCCCGAGTTTAAGGCGAATCGGTTGTGGCGCCGCCGCGGCCGGTTGTCCCGGAGCGGTGTTGCCGTCCTGCAAAATCGCCGTGCGATTGTTGCCGATGATCACCGTACCGACCAAAACCATGTTGCGCACCCGCTGGTACGAGCGCGAATTTTCCTCCGCCTCGCGGGTTGCGCCGGCGCCCCGCTCGGGATCGAAAAGGTTTTTGCTCACGATGACATCGGTATTGGTCAAGGTTTTGGTTGGAATCGCGGCTTTTTCTCCCGCTATCGCGAGCGGCGCCGATTTCGACGGCGCCGGTAAGTCCCACGGACCTTCTTGCCACGAACGGTAGGTACGCCAAGCGACCAAGCCGATGGCCGCCGCCAGCAAAACACTCAACAATGACGATCGCGTTAAAATCGCGCTATCCTCTACAAAACTTGCCTAGTCGGAAAACCGCGCGACAGGTTATGCCCTTTGGCCAACCAGGTCAAATATCGGCCAAAGTATACAGCTTCGCGCCAAGTTTGAAAAACGAATTGCGGCGAGACGCGCTCTCGGAACGCGCCTTCAACCCAGTCTAGCTGCGCAAAGTTACAGCGCGATTAACCTGGAACTGTCATCGTATCGGAAAACTTTGTTCACGCGTTGAACTCAAGCGCCACTTTCCGGATTGGCAGGAGCTGCGGGATTCTCACCTTTCGCCGCCGCAGCCTGAGCGCGCGCGTAGCCAGCGACCGTGAGGCTGATCCGCAGGTTTTGCGCCGGCAACTGAGGCGTACCCGGCGGCTGCGGGAATCCGACGGGACGAAACAGCGAGCGCACGTTGACTTCGTCGATCACCAACAATTTGGGCGAAGTTTCCAGGCCTTTGATCAGGTTGGCAACCTGTTGGATCTGTCCGCCGATTTCCATCTGAATGGCGATTTTCGAAAACGAGCCCGCCGCTTCGGGATTGAGCACGCGGGTGGTGATCACCTGGGTCCCTTCGCGCGTCGCCAAGGCCTGAACCGTCTCCTGCAGATCTGAAGCGCTCACCGAGGGTGTGTCCCCGGTCAGGAGTTTCGGCTCCTGGGCCTTTACGTCGGCGCGCGCCGCTTCGAGCGCGGCGAGCATGGCTTCCTTCTGGCCCAGATAGCGGCGATTCTTCGCCAGCAATTGCGGCTGGCTTTCCAGCTGCTGTTTCACCCAGTCACGACGCTCCAAAAACGGTGTCACGACCGCGAACTTGCCGACGAAAACCAGCAGAATGAGCACGGTGAGCAGCGCCAGGCTGCGCTCGCGCTTGGAAAGTCTTTGCCAGAATTTGCTCATGGCTTCGCTTTGGTTTCCTTCGTCGGCGGAATCTTGGTTTCTTTGACTTCGACCGGTTTGGCGCCGGGCTTGGGCTTTTCCAGATCGGCTTTGAGCGAGAACGTCTCGCGATTGTCGCGACCGCGGTTCGACGGCGCGTTGAAACCGACGTTTTCGAACACCGGCGAGCGTTCCAACAGTGGAATCAACGCCGAGGCATTTTCGGCGTTGCCCTGAATTTCCAGGGATCCGACGCGATAGCGCAGATTGGAAAAATAGGCGCTGTTGGGCACGACTTTGGAGAGCTCATCGAGCACGCGCAGCACTTCGCCGCGACGCTGATCGAGATTGGCGAGCAAGCTGGACTGCTTGCGCAGTTGCTCGAGCTGGGTTTCTTCGCCGCGCAGAGCCTTGATCCCCGGCTCGATCTTCTGATTTTCGTTTTGCAGCTGGCGCAGCCGCAGCTCGTCTTTGATCGGAAAGCTCACGCCCCAGCCGACCAAAGCGATCAGTAGCAGCACCGCGAGCACGCTGTTGATGACCGAGAAAGCATTGCTGCCCTCGCCGTTGGCTTCATGGCGGAGAAAATTCGCGCCTAAGGACGCTTCGCGCACCCCGCGCAGGGCGGCGCCGATGGCCGGCAAGAGTTCCGCGTCGAGCGGCTGGGGCAAACCCTTCAGGCGCTCGGCGCCCAGGGTGGTCAGGTCGACCGCGGCGGCGAGCTTGCCCTCCGCCAGCCCGTTCAGCGGGGCGAGATCGCCGCAGCGATAAAATTGCGGCACCTGACTGAGGCTTTCCTGCAACAATTCCTGAGCTGCGCCTTTGGCCCAATCGGCAGCCGGGAAACGATGGCAATAGAGCAGTTCGGTGGTCGGCTTCCAGCGGCTGTTTTTGAGCTGAACGCCGATCATCTCCCAATCCTTCGCGTGCATCGCCACCATAGCCGCGCCGCCCGCACCGGGCGCGCCGGTAAACAACAAATAGTTGGCCAATGCCGTCGCGGTGGTCTCGACTCCCTTCGGTTTGATGCCGAAAGATTCCAACAGGCCGAGCAGGCCGTCGAGCGCTTTTTTCGGCACGGCGAAAACGTACACGCTTAGCTTCTCACCCTTCTTTCCGACGGGGTAAAAATCGTAATAAATGTCGTCGCGCTTGAACGGCAACTGCCGCTCGATTTCGTATTCGAGTACTTGCTGGAGGTTGTCCTGAGCCGCCAGCGGCAGGAAAACTTCCTGGGTTATCGCCTGGTCGCGCGGCAGGCAAAGATAGATCGCGTCACGCGGGTTGAAATGCGGCAGCAGCGACATCATCGCCTGGCGCAGTGCGCGCTCGTAGGATTCGCCGTCGGTCTTGAGCGCGATTTCGCGCACGTCGTCCGCCACCCAGCCGGTCAATTCCGAGATTGCCTGGCGGCCGTCGCCAAGGGCGAGGGCGCGGCGCTCCTGCTCGAGCAGAGAAAGCTTGAGCATCTGCTTCCGCAACCGCACCAGCACCAGCCGATCGCCAGCGATGTAAAGTCCGGCGCTGGTGAGAAAATCAGCGCGAGAGATATTTTTCAGATTTTCCAAACCGATCATCGTCGCCAACCTAATGACTTGAAAACCGTTCCATGTTCCGCGTTCTCAAGAAAGGCATTCTACTCGATGGCGCGGTTTCGTGGTAGCGCTACATCGCGGTCCAGCCAGCGGACCAGCTCGAATCCCTGCGCACCGCCCAATCGAACCACGCCCTTCACCCGTCGACCCGCGCGCGCGCCGCCGGGTCGCCCCTCGGCTTCCACCGCGATCACCGAAGGATTGGTATAGATGAACGCTTGCAGCGCCGAATCTGCCGCGCCGATACCGAGGAGCGGCAGCAAATCGCTCAGACTTCTTTCCGAGAGCTTTTTTCGCTCTTCGACGAACAGCCGGCATTTGTCGAGTGGAATTCCCGTCAGCGCGTGAATGACTTCGGCCGATGCGGTGCGAAGATTGACCCGGTCGATGGGACTGTCGACGGTAAAAATTTCCCGCAGGGCAATCGGCGGATCGTTGCCCGCCGGGCTGTTATCATCGCGATAGCCGAAGAATAATTCCGGTGTCATGCCGCGGATCCAGAGGAGATCTTCCACCGTGTCCAGAGGACCGTTTCTCGCGCTGTAGGCCGGCTCCTGGGCGGCGTAGTAATCGCTTTCCGCGCCGCTGGCGCGATGCAGGTCGTCGGGATCGCGCCAATCCATGATCGAATCCACCAGGATGTCGCGGCGCTCGTCATCGAGGCCAAGGTTAGTGAAAACGCGCCGGAGGGTTTCGTCGTTCACCCGATTGATGTTGATCTTGCCGCTCTCGTCCACGAGGCGCACCCGGAAACTTCCCGAGCCGAGTTCCTGTTCATAGTAATCGCCGGCAAAAGGGTCGGTTTTCTTGGCATCGGCAAGCTGCGCCGATTGCGACGCCGCCCGCTGTTGGCTCAAAAAATCGTAAAGACCGCGCTCGAAGCCCGCCAGCGCCAGATAATAACCGAGGGTCTCGTCGCTGAAGCGCTGCGAGGCCGCCGCTTCTTCCCGTGCCGAGGTGCTGAATTCGAAAGCAACCACGAAGAGAAAAATAAAAATCCACATCACCGCGATCAGCGCGACGCCGTCCTCGGCGCCAAGCGGCACGCGGCGCAAAAAAGTAAATTTTACTTTCATGGCGTGAGCACCGTCATCATCAGCGGAAAAATCCAGCGCACGGATTTGCCTTGCTCGTCCAGATAAGTGATGCGCACAGCGCGCGGCAAGGCGCGCCGTTCCTGGCCATCCCAGCGTTCTTCCCAGGTCTCTTCATCCGGCTGCGGATCCAGATAAGCCAGGCGCAATTCCCGCGCGCCGTCCTGCAAAACCACGTCATAATTCAGACCCGGGCCGCCGGCCTGCGAGTCGAGCCGCACCGGTGTCGACTCCTCTAGTTTGAGCGTGGTGCGGCCGTTCTCGTCCTCGTCGGCGCTAATTTGAATCCGTGCCATGCCGCGTCCGCCCAGGCCCTGCGAATAAGCCGATATAAAAGACACGCTGTCGCTTTCGCCTTGAAAAAAAATCCCGAGATCCTGGGTCGACGCCTTGTAAGGAAAAGCGGAGCGCAGGTAACTGCCGACCAGGTCGCCGACCGAGCGCTGTTTCTGGCTCTGCGTCGCGCTCCGCTGCGTTTTTTCGACCGCGTTGTGGGCGAGGGCGAAAGCACCGTAAAGAATCCCGCTCATCAAAGCGAAAATCGTCAAGGCGATCACGACTTCGATCAGCGTGAAACCGGCCGCGGCCTCGCTTGCCTCGACTTTACAACAAAGACGCCGCGCGCGTTTCATGGGCCGGCTTTCTTGCTGAGGCGAAGCGTTTTTAGATCGATCAGCCGCTCGCGCCGATCATTGAACAACTCAAGGCCCACTTCTTTGAGCTCCCAGGTCTGCGACAGCTCCAGCGTGGTCGGTTCGCGCACCGTCTGGACTTGCGCCTGCCAGCGGCCGTTGGTGCCGAAGCTGCCGTTTTCGTCGCCGGCCAATTTTTTCCGCGCCAAAAGCTCGTCCATCACCCGCGCGCCGTCGACGGCGGACTCCGTGCGCGCGGCGCTCCGGCTTCCCAGACGGAGACCCAGAGAAAAGATTTGCAGCAGAGTAACCACGCCCAGGGCGAGGATCGTGAGGGCCACCAGCACTTCGATCAAAGTGAAGCCCGAGGATGAACGACGCATGATCAATTACCGCGCTCCACTTGGATCCGGCCGGTCAGCGCGTCCAAACGAACCAGGTAAGAAATCGCTCTCTCGCTATCGGCAAGAACGATCTCTCCGCCCAGACCGCTGCCGTTGGGAAAAAAGAAAAAGCGCTTGCGGTCCCGGTCGATGCTTTCGCCGCCGTCCACCGACGCGAAGCGAACCTCACCGGGCAAACGCACTTCGTGTGACCGCGCAACCTGGTAACTGCTTTGCGGCAGATTGATGACGAGCTGCTGGCGCTCACCGTCGAAAAGCGCGCGGTTTCTCAGCTCGCGCGCCGCGGCCGCGAGACCGAGCGCCGAGGTACGCACTTCGCGGTCCTGCAGACCCTTGGCGATGTTGGGCAGAACGATGAGCATGCTGACGCCGATCAGGAGCAATACCAGGGTCAGCTCGAGCAGAGAAAAGCCGCGCTTATCTTTCCCAGCTCGCGACATCGCGGTTATTGCCGTCGCCGCCCGGGACACCGTCGGCGCCGTAGGAAAGAAGATCGTAGGGACCGTGGTCGCCGGGGCTTTTATAGATGTACGGCTTGCCCCACGGATCGAGCGGCACATCCTTTTTGAGGTAAGGCCCATCCCAGCGGTCTACTCCGCCGGGTTTTTGATTGAGAGCGGCGAGTCCCTCTTGGGTCGTAGGATAGCGGCCCACGTCGAGGCGAAAGGTATCGAGCGCGGTGCCTAAAAGTTCGACCTGTGCGCGCGCGGCTTTGGCCGTGGCCTTTTCTTCCTGCTTAATGAACTGCGGCACCACGAGACCCGCCAGGAGCGCAATGATCGTGACGACGATCAGCAGCTCGATCAGAGTGAAGCCAGCATCACCACGGTTTCGGATTTCCTGTTCCGGCCTTGCCCCTCCCTCCAATCGACCCGCAGAGAAAGAGATCTTTTTTCTTTTTTTAGAAAGGTAAATCATTGATGCTAAAGATCGCCAGCAGCATGGAGATCACTACCACGCCGACGATCAGTCCCATGATTAAGATCAATGCCGGTTCCAAGAGCGCCGTCAATCTTTTGGTCGCTCGTTTCACTTCCTGGTCGTAGTAGTTGGCGATCTCGGAGAGCATTCCATCCAGTTTACCGGTTTCCTCTCCCACCGCAATCATATTCAACGCCAGCGGCGGAAAGAGCCCGCTCTCACTCAGCGGCCGCGCCATGCCTTTGCCTTCGCGGACACGAAGCTGCACCTGGCCGATGGCGCGCGACAGCAAGCGATTGCCGACTACTCCCTGGACCGTACCGAGGGATTCGAGCAACGGCACGCCGCCTTTGATCAACGCCGAAAGCGTGCGCGCGAAGCGCGCCGTTTCAAACTTGCGCACGAGATCGCCGAAAAGCCAGGCATGCAGACACAATCGATCCCACTCACCCTTTCCTTCGGGCGTCCGAATATAAAAAATCACCGCACCGATGAGCGCTGCCAGGACCAGAAGAATGATCCAACCGTATTGCGACAGGATTAAACTGAAATTGATTACCAGACTGGTAATGAGTGGCAGAGATTTGTTTACGTCCCTGAAAATCGCCGAAAAGCGTGGAATTACAAAAACGAACATGACGGTCAGCGATAGACCGGCCGCCGTGGCGAGGATCGCAGGATAGATCAGCGCCGATTTTACTTCTTCCTTGAGCGCAATGCTGCTTTCCAGATATTCGGTCAGGTAGCGGAGCACGCCTTCGAGAATGCCCCCGGCTTCGCCGGCGCGGATCATGTTCACGTAAATTTTCGGAAACACTTCGGGATGCTCAGCCATCGACGCCGCCAGCGATTTGCCCGCGCGGACCGCTTCCACCAGAGTGCGCAAAATCTTGCTGAGCTCGCCGCTTTCAACCAAACCACCGAGGATCGAAAGGCTTCGATCGAGTGCCAAGCCGGCACCAAGCAACGTGCCGAGCTCGCGGGTAAATTGCAGAAGTTGCTGCTGGCTGACCTTGCGCCGCGCTGGAGCGCCGAAGGACGGCAGCGACGCGCCGGCAGCGCGCTCGCTCGGCAGCGCGATGCGCAGCGGCACGCAGCCCATCTCACGCAAGCGCAGGATCACACCCTGCTCGGCGTCCGCTTCGATCACGCCTTCGACGACTTTGCCCGCCTGATCCGCCGCGCGGTACTGGAAAAAAGCCATCGCTCCTATCCCTACCGCACCCCGCCATCTTGGATTTTGGATTTTGGATTTTCGATTGCCGGAAAAATCCCGGCAAAGTTACAACCTGCCTCAACTCTCCGAGAATCCAAAATCCAAAATCGAAAATCCAAAATATTCATCCCTCTTCGCGGGTGACGCGCAGCAATTCCGCCAGAGTCGTTACGCCCCGGCGCACTTTGTCCCACCCGTCGTCGCGCAAAAGCCTCATGCCCTGGCGCACGGCGAGATTGCGGATAGCGCCGGCGTCGGCGCGCTGCACAATGATCTTGCAGACCTCCGAGGTCGCCGGCAGCAATTCGAAAATGCCTATACGGCCCATGTAGCCGGTGTGGTTACAGGCATCACAGCCAACGGCGTCCCAGACGTTCTGCACGGCACCGCCGTTTTGCAGTTCCACCTCGGCGGTGGCGCCCGCCAACCCTGCGAACGGAACTTCCTTGCGGCATGCCGGACAGAGCCGGCGCACCAACCGCTGTGCCAGCACGCCGAGCAGCGACGACGAGAGCAGATAATCCTGCACGCCCATCTCGAGCAATCGGGAAATCGCGCCGGCGGCATCGTTCGTGTGCAGCGTCGAAAGCACCAGATGGCCGGTCAGCGCCGCCTGAACGGCGATCTCGGCGGTCTCTGCGTCGCGGATCTCGCCGACCATGATTACGTCGGGGTCCTGGCGCACGATCGAGCGCAGCCCGTTGGCAAAGGTCAGGCCGATCTGCGGCTTGACGTAGATCTGATTGACGCCGCTTAGCTGATACTCGACCGGATCTTCGATGGTGATGATTTTTTTTCCCGGATCGTTGATCTTTTGCAGCGCGCCATAGAGCGTGGTGGTTTTACCGCTGCCGGTGGGACCGGTGACCAGGATCATGCCGTGCGGCTTGTAAATCATCTCGTTGAACTTGGCGAGCAGAGCCGAAGGAAATCCCATCGTGTCGAGCGCGGTGAAAATCTGCCCGCGTTCGAGCAAGCGGATGACCACGCTTTCACCGTACAAGGTCGGCACCGTAGCGATGCGCAGGTCGATATCCTTGCCGGCCAGCCGGGTCTTGATGCGACCGTCCTGGGGCAGCCGGCGCTCGGCAATATTCAATTGAGCGAGAATTTTTAGGCGCGAAATGACCGCCGCTTTCAGTTGGCGCGGCGGCGACTCGACTTCGTGCAAGATACCGTCGATGCGATAGCGGACCTTCAGATGATTCTCAAAGGGCTCGATGTGCACGTCCGAGGCGCGGCTTTCGAGCGCGCGCACGAGCATTTGATTGACCATCCGGATCACCGGCACTTCGGACGCCATGTCGCGCAGGTGCGCCACGTCCTCGTCTTCGCCGATGCCGTCGATCTGCTGCGTGGTCGTCTCGCCGGCTTCTGCGTAGCCACTGGCGTAAAGCGCCTCGATGCGCGCGGCGATTTCTTTTTCCCGCGCCAGTACCGGCTTCACAGGCATGCCCGCCGCCAGCTCGAGCGCGTGCAGGCGCGAGAGATCCAGCGGATCGGTGGTCGCGACCAGAAGCTCGCGCCCGTCGACTTTCACCGGCACCATTCTCGCGAGTTTGAAGAAATCGCCGATGCCGGCCGGCAGCTCGATCGGGAGCGGCGTCGGCGGCACGTCTTTGAGCGACATCACCGGCATTGCAAAGTGATCGCGCAGCACCGGAAGCAGGTCTTCTTCGGATAAAAAACCCAGTTCGACCACGAGTCGGCTGAGCGGCGCCTGATGCTCCTGCTGCAGCTTCAATACCCGGTCGAGCTCATCGCCGGAGAGAAGCCGTCGCTCGATTAGACGCTCGGAAAGGGTCGGTTGCGGATCCATGCGAGGAAGGATTACTTACTCGGCGCCGCCCGGCCGTAGCGATCTTCCAGGCGGACAACATCATCGAGCTCGGGGGTGGAAACTTCGAGCACGTCGCACGTCTCTACCGCAGTCATGCGATGCTTCATGCCGGGCACTATGTGCAGACATTCGCCGGGCGCAAGCCGGATGGTGCTTCGTTGTCCGTCGACTTCGAGGTCCATTTCGAGTAACCCCGACAGCAACCGGATCGTCTCATCCTTGACCACGTGGTATTGATAGCTCAACGACTCGCCCTGATGGATGTGCAGAACCTTACCAACGTAGCGCTCGGTGTGCGCCCAGATCAGCTCATAGCCCCACGGTTTTTCTACCTTTTGCTCATTGTGCAGTAGAGCTTTCATGGCCATCGTATGATAGCAGATTGAGCCCGGACGCAAAACCAATTTAAGGCGTCAGAACCGCGTCCTCGCGGCGTAGAAACAGACAGGTCAACGGCAGTAACGTGAAGAAAAAGATCCGGGTATCGTGGTTGTAAAACGGCGCATCGCCGAGGATACCGACGAGAAAAGCAAGCAACGAAGCGGCGAGGGCAAAATAAAGGATGCGGGAAGACGCGCTCGTCTCGGAGCGAGCGCGGCGAAGCAGACCGACCAAATTGGCGCAGACCATCCATAGGAACGCGCCGAGGCCGAGTACGCCCGTTTCAGCAAGAAGCTCCGTGTACATGTTATGACTGTGCGGTATGAAGCCGAGCTCAGCCGCATCATCGACTTCTTTTTTGACTCCTTCCCGCAGCCGGTCCCGGCCATAGCCGTAACCCAGCACTGGGTTTTCCACACCGACGGTCCAGGCGCTTTCCATGAATCGCAGGCGCTGTTCAATCGCCGCGTCTGCGCTAGGATGAATCAAGCTCAGCAAACGATTGCGCAAAGGCGTGATCACGACGAAAGCCGCCAGGCCCACCATTCCGAGTGCCAGCGCATTCTTCTTGAGCCGCGGATCCAATAAACCGACGCCGAAAAGCGAAGCCCCGCAGCCAAGCCACGCGCCGCGCGAATAGGTGAGCAGGAGGCCGACAAACTGCGCCATCAGTGAAAGCGCGGCCAATACACGCAACCGGCTTTTTTGCGTCGCCAGCACCGCCAGACCGAGCGGGATGCTCATGGCGAAAAGCAGGCCCGCGGCGTTAGCGTGGGCCACCGGGTAGTCGAAGCGATTGTTCAGACTGAAATTCAACACCGAAGGATCATAGATAATGCCGCGAACGACCAGCACGCCCGGCAGCAGACCCAATAGCGATAGAAGCAGCTTGGGCCGCTCACCCTGCGCGAAGAGGTCTACGACCATGACACAGTGCATGACCGCGAAGAAAAAATAACTGTAGTCCGCGGCTTGGTGAAAATCCGGCAGCAGCGAGGCGGTCGCGGTGAGGAAAAAAACCAGCGTCGGCACCAGGGAGGACGCGTGACTCAGGTTCGCGGCGCGCCAGCCGAAGCGAAGCGCGAGAACAATCTTCCAGATGAGCCAGAAGAAAAATGCCGTCCGGGAAATGCTCCAGGCGCTGAAGCTTGCGGCACGAATAAAAAGCGTCGTCCGGCCGATCCCCAGAAAGGCGATGGAGACGATCAGAGCGCACAAGAGGCCCCGCTCCCACCAGACGAACAGCCTTGGCAAGCGGGTTGGGGCCGAACTAGTGTCGCAAGTCGCAGACATGCTCTGCACCGGTTTCCTCAGAGCAGCCGGGCGTGGCGGTCGCGAAAACCGCCGAACAACGTTACCGCGAGAATCTTGATATCGCGCCTCAGGGACCAGTTTTCGATGTAGTCGAGATCGTACTGAATACGATGGCTCAAAGAAGTGTTGCCGCGCCAACCGTGAATTTGCGCCCACCCGGTCATGCCGGCTTTGACCTTGTGACGCAGCATATATTTGGGCACCGATCTGCGAAATTCCTCGATCAGCGGCGGCCGCTCCGGCCGCGGTCCCACGAGGCTCATCTCACCCCGGAGCACATTGATCAGTTGCGGCAGCTCGTCCAAGCTGAGAGAACGCAACCAGCGACCGAGCGTCGTCACGCGCGGATCGTCATCCTCCGCCCACACCGGCCCGCTATATTTTTCCGCGTCCTCCACCATGCTGCGAAATTTGAACATGACGAAGCGCCGGCCGTCGAGCCCCATCCGCTCTTGGCGATAGAGGACCGGCCCGTGCGACGTGCTCTTGATCGCGATTGCGATCAGCGCCATTAAGGGAGCGAAAACCACCAGCGCCGCCGCGCCGAGCCCGAGGTCGAGCACGCGCTTGAGAACCCCGTTCCAGCCAGCAAGCGGGGTCGACTGAAGACTGATGATCTGCATGCCGTCGAATTCTTCCAGACTGCCGCGCAGGGTAGCGAGCTCGCCGAGATCGGGCACGAAGTGAAGCGTCACCGGCTCGTCGCCGAGGTATTCCTGAATCTCACGCAGTTTAAATGACTGCTCGAGTGGCAGGGCGACGAAGATTTGGTCGATCGCGCCGCGGGTTAGGAGATCGGAGATTTCCTGGACATTGACGACTCTCCCCCGAAAGGTGCGCTCCTCGGAGGGAGCCCCCTCCTCGGTTAGATGAACACCGGCCACTCGCAGACCAAGGCGCTTGTAGGAGGAAAGGCGATCAACCAAGGCGAAGGCGAGTGTCGGAGTTCCGATGACGAGCACGTGGCGCAAATTATACCCATGGCGTCGCAGGAAACGCAGCCCGGCGCGAAATAAATGGTGGCTAAGACTCACCAGGAGCAGACTGCCGAACCAGAAAATCGTCACGACCAGCCGCGACAGCAGGATTTCGCGCAGCAGGAACAGCGCCGCCAAAAAGAGTAGAAGCGCCGTCGCCGAGCAGCGAATCAACTCGAGGGTCTCGCGGTGGCGCGCCAAAAGTCGGCGCGGCCGGTAGAAATCGGTCCATTGGAACACCGCCGCCCAGAAAACTAGAATCATCAGCCAGGCGATGAAATAATGCCGCGGCACAAAGCGGTCGGAAGAAGCGAACAGAGGGGTATAGAATCGCAGACCGTAGGCGCCCCACCAGGCGATACTGACGAAGAATAGATCGCTGATCAGCAGCAAACTCTTGAAAAACTGGTTGTGCTTTTTCAGCATGAGACGCGATTAGAGCTGAACCCGGTCATGCAAACATTCACATAGTCTGCGATTTCCTGTTTGAAGCGCTCGCGAGAGAACTTCTCGGCGTGCTGCCGGATGCGATCAGGAAAAAACTCCGTGCTACGCTTTTGGTAGAGCTCGACTGCCATGATCAAACTTGCCGGTGACGGATCCGCAAAAAAAACGCCTGTCGGAGCCTCGCTCGCAGCCGGTTGATCGAGACCGACTACGGTTTCAAGCAGACCGCCCCGCTGGAATCCAATCACCGGCCGACCACACGCTTGCGCCTCGAGAGGCACAATGCCGAAATCCTCTTCGCCGGGAAAAATCAACGCCGCACATCCCGCATAAAGTTCCGCGAGTCTTTGGTCATCCACCCAGCCAAGAAATTGAATGTTAGATTTCGCCCGCCGCTCGAGAGCGCGACGCAGCGGCCCGTCGCCGGCGATCTTTAACGGCAGTTTTATCGCATTGAAGGCGTCCACCGCAATATCAATTCGTTTGTAAGGCACGAGCGCCGAAACGATCAGATAGTAGGAACCCGGTGCGCCTGCAGGATGAAAACGATCTACGTCGACCGGCGGATAAATCACTTTGGCTGTACGGCCGTAAAGATTTTCAATTTTTTGGGCTACGTTGCGCGAATTGGCAATAAACCGATCCACCCTCTCCGCGCTCCGAATATCCCAACGTTGAAGATACGGGCGGCACAGCGCCAGACCGGCACGCTGCACCCAAGAAGCCCCGCCACGAAAATAATCCTCGTGCCGATCCCACACGTAGCGCATCGGCGCATGCAGATATGACACGTGCAGTGCCCGGTGCGGGAAGATACCTTTGGCGACGCAGTGGCTGCTGGAAAGAATGAGGTCGTACTCAGGTAAGGACAAATTTTCTATCACGCAGGGAAATAGCGGCAAGAGATACCGAAAATAGTTGGGCGAACCTGGTAAACGGTTTATCCAGGAACCTCTAAGATGCATCCGTTTAATGGTCGGTGAAACAACATTCGGATCATAAACCAAGGTGTAAACTTTGGCCTCTGGAAACAACTCGCAAAAAACCTCCAGACATTTCTCCCCTCCTCGCACTCCGGTGAGCCAATCATGCACTAGAGCAACTCTCATTGCCGTACCGGAAAGCATCGCGGGCTAGCAATCCCCGCGCATGCAGAGATCGATCGACTCAGCTTGACCTGATACCCAAGCATCAGGATGAAACAAATATCCGCTTGAGAAGTCCGATCAGGCCCGGTTTTCGCTGGGCTTCCATAGGCCGCGAAAGCCTTGCATGCGAATCTGCGACGTGATGTTTGCGCACGCTCTCGATGTGCTGGGCCAATATCTTCGCTTTAAAAGCACGTTCCTCGTCTAATGCAATGAACAGAAGATCGTCAGCTCGCTGATTTTTTTTTACAGAAGTCAAATCCGCTACGCCCTTACCAATGGAATGATGCATGTGTTCGACGATGACGTCGTCCAGATAGCAGATGCGGCGATGTCCCAATCTGGCCAATTGCTTAAAAATATCCAGCAAATGCGACTCTATATGGAGATTCCGATATCCGATTGGGCAGAGTTCCCCTAAGACAACGCACATCTCGCGTGACACGATCGGAAACGTCGGTACTGCTTCACCCTGGTCTAGATCATTCCCATAGATGAGGCCAATGTCATCTGGGAAACCCTTAGCCGCCTCGAGAACTCGATAGTCCCAGCCTGAAGTGCGAAAGACGGCGTCGTCATTGATCAACATCACATAGTGACCGCGACTTGCATGGCAGCAGGTGCGATTCATATTTCCCATGGTCTCGCCTGGCTGTCCCACGATCATGACGAGAGACAATTTTGGATGAAAAAGACTTCGACTTTCCG
>Ga0310810_10005258_pt1 | contig 14451 bp, 17 predicted proteins | sample NCmetagenome_FD_207641 | JGI IMG/M metagenome (GOLD analysis project Ga0310810, IMG submission 207641) | Soil microbial communities from experimental microcosm in Duke University, North Carolina, United States - NC | ecosystem: Engineered > Artificial ecosystem > Soil microcosm > Unclassified ... | reverse complement strand
CAGAGTCCGAAAGATCAGCGAACCAAAGTGCGCAAGTACAACTTAGCTGGCAAAAAAAGTCTCGAGAAAGGTTGGCAAAGGAGAACACGGTGAGGACAACGCAAACCAGGCGCTGCTATGACGGGCGAAGACACGACGAGAAATTCGCGGCGCTCGTTTGGTGAAACACAACCGAATTGTGAAGCAATTTAAAATATCGAGGTTGAGCGTTAAGCAGAGCGTTCTTTTGCAGCGTCAATCGAGGCGCAAAAATCTTCCTTTAAGCTTCGCTTTCTCTTGTTGCATGGCGATTGCAATTATCAGCTCCCTGACGCAATGCTCTTCGGCAGGAACGAGCGACGATAGCGCGCTTTGAGTTCGCCGCTCTCTGAAGTTCGGAGGTGACCCGCTGATGACAGGCGCAGCCCAAGTGGAGAGAATCGAGGCAGATCCTTTCGTTGCCGATGTCACGCGACTTCTGTTGACCTTTCTCGCCGTCGTCGCGATCGACGCGGTGGTGGTCTCGTTGATCACGCATCGGCTGCGGTTCTGGTTCCCGCTATGGCTGGATCCCTTGTGGGCTACTCGCGCTGATCCATGGGTCATCTATTCCCAGTCCTACTTCGCGGGCATTTTCATGATCCCTATTCTCTGTCGGCTCATCGACCGCAATTTCCTGGCGAGACTCGGAACCGCCGCCCGCGCGGCTTTCTGGTCGCTCTGCATCATCGTGTTTGCGTTCGTCCTGTGGTGGAAGGGCTCCCTGATGTTTGAATACCATAAGCAGTACGAGATGTTGGGCTGGGCCGTTCTTACCGGTGTGATCTGGACGGTCATCCGGCTCAGCGGAATTCTGCCGCGCTGGGTTGGACGGCTTACCCGGCGTCAGATGCTGGGTGGTTTGCTGTTGGCGGTGGCGCTCTTTTTTCTTGTGATGAGCGTCCTCGATCCGCTGCTTCAACTCGGTGTCCAGCGCCTGCCATGGTCCTCGGGATTGATCACCGAGATGGGATTCTTCATTCCGGCCGCCGTTGTGCTGATGATATTTTCACGCCGATTGCGCGCTTGATCCAACGCGGGCCGGCTGAGCCGCGTTTATTGAGAAAAGCGACTGATGAAAGCGATCACTTTTAATCTCTCGAAACCACGCGTGGCAGCTGCGAAAATTCTCGGCGCTGCTTTCTCCGGCACGTGCGTCTCGAGCTGGAGCCCGGTTCGCTTTCAGCAAGTGCCGGACCCCAAGCTGCTCGGACAGGACTGGGTAATCGTGGAGCCACGACTCGCCGGCATCTGTGGCAGTGACGTCATGCAGGTCTTCATGAAGGCCGGCATCGATAATCCGCTGTCGGCGCTGGTTTCGACGCCGCACGTAATGGGACACGAGGTCGTGGGTACGGTGGTTGAAACCAGCTCCGCCGCAACGCGCGTCAGAAAAGGAGACCGGGTGGCTATTTCGCCAATGCTCTCCTGCGTGCCGCGAGGGCTGCTGCCCTGCGAGTCCTGCCAGCGCGGCGACTACCCTCTATGCCTCCGATTTTTCGATGGCGGCTTCGCCAAAGGCATGCTCCTCGGTGCCTGTAGCGATGTCGGCGGTGGTTTCGCGGAGATGATGTCAGTGCACGAGTCGATGCTCTTTCCAATCCCGCCCTCTGTGAGTTTCGAGGCCGCTGTTTTGGCGGATCCTTTTGCGGTTTCTCTTCATGCCGTGCTGCGGGCGCCGCCAGCGCCCGGTGAGACGGCGGTAGTTTACGGATGCGGGTCCCTCGGAGTAATGACCGTGCTCCTTCTGCGAGCTCTCTTTCCGAAGACTCGTCTGCTTGTCATCGGCCACAGCCCGCGCGAGAGACCGCTAGCCGACAGGCTCGGCGCCGATGCTTTGTTCACGTCGCGAGGCCGAGAGCTCATCCGCGAGATCGGCGAATTCGTAAAGGCGTCGCTACGTGTGCCGCTGTTCGGTTTACCCTGGTTACAATCAGGAGTTCAGCGCATCTACGACACAGTAGGCTCAAGCGAAACGCTCGAAGTGGGAGTACGGATCGCAAGTCCGCGAGCCACGATCGTCGTCGTGGGAGTGGCTCGCCCGCGGCGATTCGAATGGACGCCTCTTTATTTCAAGGAGCTGGCGCTGCTGGGATCGAATTCGTATGGTCTGGAGACGATCGAGGGAAAGCGCTCCAACTGCATCGAGATCTATCTGGACCTTCTCGCTCGGGATCGACTCGATGTGGGAGGCCTGATTACCCATCGCTACCCCCTCGAGCGCTACGCGGACGCTTTCCTCGCAGCACTCCACAAACAGCGCTCGCGGGCGATCAAAGTGATCTTCGATCCCAGACTCAAGACGCCTGAAATCTCGCCACGATCCATGCCTGAATCAGCGCTCGTAGGCGATCATCGACCCGTCATTTGTTAGGACTTGCGACTTCATGGACCCGCGGCGCTGGGCTGCCGTCACTTCACCCAGCGGATCACGGCTGTCGTCAGGCCACCGTTGTGACATCGAGGTCCTGGTCCATGAGAAAGTGATCACTACCTATCTTGATCAGACTGATGAGAGCTGGTCGGCCAGAACCAGTGCCGCGAAATCGATGTAAAATTTTCCGCTCAATGATTTGAGCTCGGTGCGGCCGAGAATGTCACCGTCCATGACTTGATACAAGCGCGGGACGCTCTCAAACAGACCGAGGAGACGATAAAACGCGCAGAAGCAGCGATAAACAAAATTGAGGGTTTGGAGATGTCTTGTTACAACCCACGCAGCGTCGCACACAAAATTGCTTTTTGACATTCATCTCAGCTTGACCGTGGCCCGCTAAGGTTTTTCGAAGTCTCAAATCAGGAAGATACTGATAGGCGTTCATCGAGCGCTCGTTTAGAGTCGCTATGAAGTTGACGCCGCCGGCGCTCCGGACATTATTCGGACGGTCGTGTTGCAACCGACCGCATCCAATGCGATCGTTCTCGGCTTACTCGTGCTGATTTCGTACCTTTCTGAGTTGGTCGTTGGTCCTGGAAATCGAGGAGCGGTGGCCCTGGCAACCGACGTCGAAAGTCGATGACCGAGGCGAAGATGACGCACTGTCGGTGAGGTCGGCCGAAAAACTTTGAGTTTCACTGATCGCGTGTGTGGAGCGAATTAGATGATTCGGAGGATTACAACAGGAGGAGACATCCTGAGATGAATCGACAATGTCGCGATAGGTCGTCAGGTGAGAGTTGGGCTCGCCGGCTGTCGATTCGCGGTTCCCCTATCGAGCGATTAGTGTTTGGCCTTGACTTGAAAAACCACAATCGGCGGAATTGCGTGAAAGCTGATTACCCAGGGCCCTTGTTGAGTGTCCGAAGCGTAAAACCTGGCGTTGTCTCCTGTCGAGAAAAAAGTCAGCAGGCTGAAAGGTTCGGTATATATTTTTTGTAACGTCAATTGTCGATTGGCGGGAATGTTCTTGAGTGGCTGGTTGTCAACTCCCACCGGATAGACCAGGTAATCACCGATTTCGAGCTGCGGGTTAAGCGCTTCCAATTCTTTCATGCCGTTTTGTTTCGCATACCATTGCCAACCCCAATGTCCGGTGAAATAAACGTTGGCTGTTGCCGGCAGTTCGCGCCGAATCGCCACGGCCTTTTCTCTGTAGAAATTAGCCCACGTCCAATCGGATACGCTCAGGACCAAGCTTAACGAGGCCGTCAACAGAAGCATAGCGCTACGCCAGGCCAGAGAAGCCGGGCCAACAAAGCGAGCCAACAGCAGGCTGAGGGGCACTATTACCAGTAGAACATGTCGGGTCGCCATAAACGGAGCATACAGGACGACAAATGAACCGCCCACGGCAATCCAGAGATAGAGAATCAGAATCGTTTGCTGCTGTTGACTGCATGTCTGGAACCAATCGCGTAAAAAACACCATAGCAATGTTAGGACGATGGCGATGCCGTTTGTGAAAAATAGCAAGAGAAAAATTTTCTCCATCCTGGAGACATCGAGTTTGGGCAAGTGCAGTGCGGCAAAGAACATTGCGGTGAGAATCACCACAAGCCATTTTGCGCTGGTTGAAAAAATTTTAGATCGAAGCTCGGAATTGCGACGAAAATAGATTAGCGAATAGGGAAGTATCGCACCTAAACAGATGAGCCAAGATACGCTCATTTGCGCCAGTTCTTTCCATGAAAAGGGAATAGGTCGCCGCCCCAGCATATGGACTGACCCGTAATCGAGGTAGTTCCAACAGGACCATAGAATTAGCATCATTGCGGGAATGCTCACCGTCCATATCAAGCGAAAGTGTCTTTTGATGATCAGATACAGCAGCATTAATAAAGTCAAAGGAAGACTAGAGTACTTGATCAGGCCAGCGCAGCCGGCAAAAAATCCAGTTAATACAAAGCGGCGTGTTTCGGACTTAAACTGCGGCGCGATTAAAACGTAAAAGAACGCCAGCCAAAGTGACAGCAGCGGGACGTCTACCATCAGGTTTTGTCCGACGACGAAGGCTGGGCTGAGCATCACCAAGGCGGTCGTTAGAAGCGCTGCTGAGGGCACTATGATTTTGGCAATTCGGTAAGTCAGGATAATGCAGGCCAGTGTGAAAAACGATTGCAGTAAATGCATCGGCACTTCACCGAAGCCCCAGAGCGCACCCCAGCCCGCCAGAAGATAGAAATAAAGATGCGGCTGATTTAAGACATGAATCGGTTCGGTGTTTTGATACCAATTTATCTGACCGCTCATCGGACGCCACGGTTCACGAGTTATCCACTGCGCTATTTGTAAATGGGCTGTGTCATCTATGTGATAGGGTTTGGTTAGATTGAGCGCGGTGGCAAACATCCAAAGCAGTAGTAAGACAGCAAGCTCGCTGTGCCGAAATCGGTTTATCACGGTCTGGAATCTTAATTGTGAGGGCCCGATCGCGGCTGGTTTGGCAGCTGGTTTTCTGTCTGATTTCTTAGCCGTACGCTTAGGCATCTCGCACTATTTAACTGGCGAAAATCGCAGCCGCAAGTGGGCCGATTTTCCTTGACTACTGGAAATAATTATACGAGGAACTGAAATCGTTTCTCGATGATATTTCGGAGCGCCTGCCGGAACGGACTCGCCAGGAAGTTCAACGATCTCCAATATGGCAAGTACGTGCAGATCGTCCCGATGCGCGAATTGGTCAGCCGCTGAGCATCTGCCTGCCTAAGGCAATTCGCAAGGCCAAATCTTGGGGAATAGTGGCAGTAGCGTCATTCGTAGCAACATTCTTAAGGTGTTCGGAATGACTTCCGTTCACGCTCCGACCAGCGTTGGCCGCATTGACTGAGTTGTTGCGATCGGCTAGGGAGGAGTAGTTGTCGAGGTTGCAGTCCTGTATTTTTTGTTCCCAGTAGGAGCACTCGTAGGTAAAAGAAGTGATGGGGTGAGGGGAGCTGGGGTGGGAACCGATGAAGGAGTTCGAATGAAGTATGCGCTCCCGAGGCCCCAGCCAGCTTACTCCTGAGCACACAGTGTGCCCTTATGTGCTGAGCAGTTTAGAGAATTTGTTGCAATCTGCGGAAAGTCAATTCTTCTTTTAGGCCGGCAAAGCTGCCCGGTAAAAACTCAGCGGAACCGGCTTCAGGTTAGATTGGATCTTTGGCTACGCAGCACGACCAAAAGCGGACCGAATATGACTGGTGAGCAGCTCAGCAAGCGACCGCCGAGGAAGTATTCGGCTGGAAAAATGTCCCTTAGTCGGGCAATTATAGACAACTGCTGGAGTAAGAGTGTCTGTAAGGACAGGGAATAAGTAAATTGCGAAATGAGCAAAATTATGTTTTTCGTTGTCCCGGTCTTTGTTGGCTACCCCACACGCTAGCGAGAGCGTCGGCTTGTTGCTTTTTCAGTTGACGTGGCCTGCTCTCTTCTCACTGGTCGGCTCTTTTCCCTCTGATCGCGGACGAAACGACCGCCAGCAGAGTGCAAAAGTTCAGTACATAAATCGTCCATGAAAACGATGACATAAAAATTTCCGGTGCAGTGCGCCAATTTGCCGCCGACGCTATTTGGCCGCTGCTCAGACCGGCAGCAGCAAGAAGATAGCCAAACAATGTGGCCGAGAGCGCAACGCCCATCGCGCCGCCGGCGCGCGCGGTGGTGGCGATCATGCCCGCAGCCGCGCCGATCGTCACCGGGTTGACGGCGCCCAACATCGAGCTTTGATTCGGCGCGTTGAAGAGCGCCCAACCGACGCCCCAGAGCGCCAAGGGAAAAATAATCCGGATCAACGAAGCATCCGTGCTCAACGAAGCGAGGAAGAATTGGGCGACGACAATGACGGCGCAGCCGGTCGTGCAAAGCAGACGCGAACCGAGGCGGTCCGACCACGACCCAGCGATCGGCGCCATGATCATGATGATCACCGAGTCCGCGACGATGATCCAGCCGACTTGCGATGGCGAATAGCCGAGCAGGTTCTGTAAGAAAAACGGCAGGAGAAAATTAATGGCGGAGAGTGTTCCGGAAATCAGAAACAGACTGATGATGCCAGCGCTGAACAAACGCGAGCGAAACATCGAGAGATTCAAGATCGGGTTTGTCGCTCGGGACTCGGTGCGGAGCAAAAAAATCAGTCCGACCAGAGCAAGCGCCAAGCACGAGAGAAACACCGGATGGCGCCAGCCGACACGCGGCAGTTGATCGATGGCGTAAATGAATAGAGCGTTGCTCACAAGCAGAAGAATCGCGCCCGGAATATCGATGCCGGTATTTTCTTTACTGCGGGTCTCCGGCACGACTTTCCACGCGAGGTAGGCGCCGCACAGGCTAAACGGCAAATTGATATAAAAGATCCAGCGCCAGCCGATCGTATCGATCAAAAAGCCGCCGAGGGACGGACCGGTCAAAAACCCGATGTGAAATGCCGTCGAAGTCAGTCCCAAAGCGCGGCCGCGTTCTTCGCGCGGCAGATTGACCGAAACGATGGCGCGGCCATTGGCGGCGATCATCGAGCCGCCGATCGCCTGGACGGCGCGAAAAAAAATCAAATGGCCGGTGGTTTGGGACAAGCCGCAGATGGCTGAAGCGGTGACGAAAATCAAAAAACCGATACTGTAAAAACGGCGCCGCCCGTAGAGATCACCGAGGCGTCCCATAGTAATGATGAGGCCGATCAAAACCAGATCGTAAACCAGCACTATCCATTGAATTGTCGTGAATGCGGTATGGAACGTCTCCGTGAGCGTTGGTAGAGCCACGGTGATAGCGCGCTGATCGACGCCGACGATGGTCTGGCCGATGCAGACGCTCAGCAAAATAAGCCGCGCCGAACGGCGTGAAACGGCAATTTCCTCCGGGGTTTTAATCAATCTGTTGTTCTCGCCGGTATTTTCCGCAGTCTAGCACATCCTGGTCAGCTCGCATCGGTTGAGGGCGCGTAAGTGAAATTTGGCGACGTAAGCGCCGGTCGACGTTTCCATGAAACGCGAGCGGTCCACCGGCCAGGTTCGCGTTCATAATGGCGGCGTTCTCTCTTACGACCGGGTTGCCGCGCGAAAAATTATCTTGCATCGGACCATGGAAATCATTTAATTTCCTACGCCAGCGGAGGAAATTCTATGTCAGAGGAATCGATGCTCACCGACAATCACATTGTCCGCAAAGGCATCGCGCAAGAAAACGCCGTACTGGAGAAGCTATTCAAGGTGCTTTTCAAAGTGATCAATCAAATTCCGTCGAGCTCAGAACGAATGTCGACGGAAGCGGTCTTTCGCGCGCGTAAATTGAGCGAGGAGGCTGCGTTGAAGGCAGCCACAATCTCGGGCGCGCTAGCGCTCCCGCCCGGCCCTTTTGGATGGTTGACGATTTTGCCTGATCTCGCGGTGATCTGGCGGCTCCAAGCGGAGCTCGTCGCCGATATCGCCGCGGTTTTCGGCAAGAGAGGAAAGCTCACCGAAGCATCGATGATCTATTGTTTGTTTCGGCACGCTGCCGCCCAGGCCGTGCGAGACCTCGCGACACGCATGGGAGAGAGAATCGTGGTGCAACGCATCTCGATTCGGGCGACGGAAAACGTGCTGCGAAACATTGGCGTCAAGATTGTGTACCGGGTCGGCCGCCGCGGCTTCTGGCGTTGGATGCCGGCCGTCGGCGCCCTCGCAGTTGCTGGATACGCCTACTACGATACCGTGCAGGTCGGCCAGACGGCGCTCGAGTTCTTCTCGAAGGATATCGACGCACCCTAGACGAGCCGCGGTCAATTCAACAATCAAAAGCGCAAGCGAAGGAGTGGCTCATGGAAATTGCCGAGGCGCAGGAGTTTCTAAAGCATAATCATCATGGCGTTCTGGTGGCACGTAAACGCGACGGTTCGTTGCAGATGACGCTGGTTTCACCGGTAATCGGCGCGGATGGCAGAGTCACGATTACCGCGCGCGAAAGCACGTATAAGGTCAAGAACATCAGGCGCAATCCGCAGGTCTCGTTGTTGGTGTACGGAGAAAAATTCAACGGCTCCAATTATATTCAAATCGACGGCAGGGCCGAGGTCATCCCACTGCCGCATGCGATGGACACGGTGCTCGAATGGCATCGTCAAATCCGCGGCGCCCCAGCAAATTGGGAAGAGGTCCGTAAGAAGACGGTTGCCGAAGGGCGCATCGCGATCCGGGTCACGATCGAGAAGGTCGGGCCGCAGAACCGTACCCGCGGGAATTGAGAACGAGCAAGATGAGACAAGATTCTCCGGCTGTACGCAAGTTTGCGTCCGTCCGAGACTAAACCGTTTTCCTAGCCTGAGTAAAGCAGCATCCCGTATCGAACGATCGTTCTCTTCGAGAGAGCGTTTCGCGTCCGCTCGCTCCCACTCAAACAGCTGGAAATCTGCGATTTTCAGGCCGTATGTAAACGTTTCGCGGTCGTCCGAAGTCCAACCCGGTGTACTTCGGAAATAAGCACAAGAACAGAATAGAGAAAGGGGAATTGCGATGAAACGATTGAGTAATGTGGGGGTAGGAATTTTGTTTGCCGCCGGCCTGGGGATGGCCGCATCTCCGGCGTTTGCGCAAAGTCCTGATATTCATCACGACCGGCGGGATATCCGGCATGATCGCCGGGATATTCACAGCGATCGCCAGAATATTCACAACCAGCGCGCCGATGTGCATAACGATTACCAAACCCTGAGGCAAAACAGGACGACGCTTAGAAACGATGTTAAAAACGGCGCGAGCGGCGATCAGATTACGGCGGATCGCCAGGCGGTCCACAATGAAGTCAAAGACATTCGAGGCGATCAAAGAGGCCTATTCAACGACCAGAGGGGTGTGGTGCGCGACAACCGAGATCTGCGCGGCGATCGACGAGATCTAAGACAAGATCTGCACGACTAATAAACAAACCGCATCTGACCGCTTGCAACGGTCGGGCGTTCTTAGATAAACGGCTCAGTGGGAATGACCGAGGAGCATCTATGAAGAGCACGGTGAGAAGTCTTGTTTTGGGCGGCTTGGTGGCCGGAGGATTGCTGGCAAGCACCACACCGGTGTTTGCGCGTGACTATTGGCACTGGTCGAGAGAATACAATCGATGGGACCACCGCGCTGATTTGCGCAGCGATTATCACGATCTGGAGGAGGCGAAACGGCAACTAGAACGCGACCGCAGCCACCATGCCAGCCGCCACACACTAACGGACGATGAGGCGCGCATCAGAGATATCGAGCATGATATTCATGACGATAGACGCGCACTGAAATAGCGCGCGGCGCGAGCAATTCAAAACGAAACCGAGCGGTCGGCGCGAAACGCACATAAATCGGTTCGGGATGGACATTTTGCCTCAGCAAATTGAAGTGGATTTGTGAACGGGTTTCGGCACCTTCCCTTGGGGGTACCAAACCGTAGGGAATCGCTGGCGCGTACGCTCATCGCCGCCGCTGACGAGGTGACGGCGGAGCGTTTTGAACGATCAGTGTTTGTGAAAATTTCGCTGGTTCGGTAGGCGCATCGAGCTAAATGATTCCTACGTAGGAGAGTTGCCGAAATGCCGAAACTCGCGTATGGAATCTTGATCCTGTGCGCCGTCTCTTTTCTTGTCGAAGGCTGCGCGCTTTCGCCGCAAATCACGAACACGCCACGTTCCAGTATTGAACAAGAGTTGCTCGTCAGCTCATTAGAGCGCGGGTTCGAGACTCTCGAGACTCAAAACCTGGCTGGTGCAACCGTCATTGTCGATTTTTATGGTCTTACGCCGGACAAGGATTTTGCGAAGGAACTTCTGATAGCCTGGTTACAAGCACATCAGGTACACATCGTTACCGATCCGAAGGAAGCCCAGCTACGCGTTAAAGTATTTGCCCCCGTTCTCGGTGTCGATCAGGCCCAGTCCTTTGTCGGGACGCCAACTTTTACCGTTCCTTTCCTCGGGGTGACTATTCCGGAAATCCCGCTGTTTAGAGATGTAAGACACATCGGCCATGCCGCAGTTGAAAGTTATACGATCGAGGAAGATGGCGGAAAATTTCTCGAGAAGAGTCCGAAAGCGCTGGGTCAGAGCGAGTATGACGATTACACAGTTCTGATCATAATCCATTTCACTCGCAATGACATGGAAAAGCGCGGCTGGGATTGGACAGCTTTTTAGGCGCCTCGCCTCATCAGAGAGCTTGAGTCAGCACCTGATCCGCCGTCCTCCGCTGAAGAGCGGGCAATTTGTTGACATCATGATTCGTCGGCCCACTAGCCGTCAGGTGACACTGCTAGCGGAGACAGTTCCTATTGAAATTGGCGCGTGATTCTCACCGGCGTTGTATTCGGGATTGCGAGCGAAAAAGCCCGTTGCTGTTACCGACTACGATGCATCCGAAAATCAGTATATGCCACCGATAGCGGATGCCTATAGAAAAAAGAGGTGTAATAGGGGTTGAGCGCAGTGTGCGATATGCGCTAAAAGATTCCGAGGCATAAGATAAAGTTCATGAGGCTTAGCACCTATGGCGTATAACTTTAATGTCGATGTTGTCCAATCGGAAAAGGTTGTATTTTTTCAGGGAGTAAACGGCGGCCATGAACCGCCCTTGAGGCTAGAGTTCGCTAATCGATATTGCACAAATCCGACGAAGGCTACTGCCACTCGTCACCGACCAAGGAAAATATGACATGGATACGATAGACCGGAACGATGCTTACACCGTTACTTCGCTGGAGGATCTCGCGAAGATTTATGCTCAGCCGTTGCCCCACATCGCCACCAAGGAAACCGACCACATCACCGAGGTCGGGCGCGCCTTCATCGCGGCATCGCCATTCCTGGTGCTCGCGACCTCAAACGGGACCAGCATCGACTGTTCGCCTAAGGGCGATGCGCCGGGTTTCGTGCAGCTGCTCGATGCCCGCACACTGCTGATCCCCGACCGGCCAGGTAACAACCGCATCGACGGAATGAAGAACCTGCTCGTCAATCCGAAGGTTGGTATCATTTTCATGGTCCCCGGATCGAACGAAACCTATCGCGTGACTGGCAGTGCGACGATTAGCACGGACCCGGAGTTGCTGCAGCGATTCGCGGTGGGCAGTAAGCCGCCGCGCGTGGTCATGGTCGTCGCTGTCGAGGAAGCCTTCAATCACTGTCCCAAAGCCTTCGTGCGGGCGAAGCTGTGGGATGCAATGGCGCGGCCGAGCATTGCGCCGAGCCACGGCGACTTCGCCGCCGCCCGCGACGGCAAGGATGCTGCCTACGCCAAAGACTATAATGAGAAATATGCCGAGCGCCTGAAGACCGAGCTTTACTGACCAGGGGCAGAACGCGGACAGCTACCTCCCGTACCAGGATAAGAGGCCGTGATTTGTATTAACTACTTTTTGCGGTCTGCATCACTCCCATAGTTTTCGCCGCAGAGGCCGGTAAATTAACGGCGTAAGTTTCCGTCCTGGAAGTGCAGAACTAGGCGAAACCAGCACAGCGCGAGGCATCAGGCAGTCAAGAATTTAAATGCGCCAAACCCGAGGGCTGCCGCCGCGACCATAGCCAAACCGACGAGCAAAATTTTAACTGCCGCAGAGAAGCGAGGCCACGCGCCGACGCTCTGAGCGAACAGCTTTCGCAGGCGAATTTCGGTCCAATCCAGTGCCCGAGCAACGGTTATCGACTGCTGCGCGATCATTACAGCCCCTAGCAGCACAAAGAGCACGCCAGGTCCGGGGAGAAAAAACAAAAATATTCCAACTCCGGTGAGCAAAACGCCGCCGCCGACGACAAGTGCCTTTTGCAGGGGGGTGCGTGCGACCTCATGGCGCCTCTTGAACTGCTGTTGAAAACGTTTTCCAGGAGGATCGGCTTTGAAACGTTGCCAGCTGCGTTTGATCGTTTCGAACATCGTCGCTCAGCGCTTCACTTCCGTTCTCAGATTGCGAGTCAGATCAAGGAACTTTGATCCATCTATGTATAAGTTAACACAGAAAAAAGCGATGGCTGTAGACGAAGATGTGGGCACCAAAGATTATTTCAATCGTGCACTGGTGATGAGCTGAAAACACGCCCGACCGCGAGAGATCGTTGATTTTCGAGAGGTGGGCTAAGGCGATCACGTTCGAAACGCAAACGCCGCTGTTTCGATTGACGCCCGCGCTTGTTTTGCCATATGAAACAATTGCCGGAAAGGGAGCAGTAAATGAAAATTGCCGATATCGAAATTTTTGAACTGCAAAATATCCCGATCGCTCCGCCGCTATTCAAAGAGCCGGTGCGCGCAGCCGTGCGTCTGCTCGAGATCAAGACCGACAATGGCATCACCGGAATCAGTCAAATCGGCGGGTTTATGCATTCCGCGACGATCGCTTTCATCCGCAACGACCTTGCGCCGTGGTTAAAGGGAAAGGACCCTCTGGAGACCGAGCGGTTGATGCACCAGATGCTGTGGAAGTTCAATACTCGAGCGCATGGCGGAGTTTGGAACTTTGCGGTGAGCGCGATCGATGTCGCACTCTGGGACATCAAAGGAAAGTTTTACAATGCGCCGGTCTGGCGTCTGCTCGGCGCAGCGCAAAAAGCAGTTCCAGCCTACATTACGTTCGGATTGCGCGCCTACTCCAGGGATGCGCTTGCGGAAGCAGCCAAGCATTGGGTGGCCAAAGGTCAAACCCGGCTGAAAATTCAAGTGGGTCGATTGAACGTTCGCGGTGAGATGGATCCCTCCGGCGCGGGTGCGGAACATCGCGAGGACAATCCATCGGAGGACGAAGCCCGATTGAGGGCAGTCCGGGAAGCGGTCGGCGACAAAGTCGAACTGATGGTCGATGCCAACTGTCTGATGAAATATGATGCGGCGCTTCGCTGGTGCAAACGGTTCGAGCCGTATAACTTAATTTGGTTTGAAGAGCCTATTGTTCACAACGATCGACGATTGCTGGCGGCGTTGCGCAAACAGACGAGCATTCCGATCGCAGCGGGACAGTGGGACAGCTTTTTCGCGCTCTCTGACCTGGTCAAAGAAAATGCGGTGGATTTTTTAAATATTCACGTTCTTTCAGTCGGTGGCTTCACCATGGGAATGAAAGCCGCCGGAGTGGCCCACGCTTTCAATCTTCCGGTCGGCAATGGCGACCATTTCGATCTTCACCTCCAGGCCGCTGTTCCCAACGGGTGGCGCGCGGAGTTTCACGTCAACAACTGGCTGACCTGGAACGTGCTCTATAACGAAGTGCCGGAGCCGATTGACGGGTGGGTAATATTAAGCGAGCGGCCAGGGCTCGGGCTGGAGCTCAATGCAGATGCAATAAAAGAGTATCGAGTAAAGTAATTCTCAACGAAGCGTGAAGCTCAATCCAGGGTCATGGAACTCAAATTCGTCGAATAAAATACCAGGTCCGAGACCGGACTCGAAAGGGCGCACGCCACGCGCTCTACAACTTAGCTGCCGAGCATTTTCTTCACACGGCTGAGAACGTCCACCGGAGCGTCGAAAATCTCTTTTACCAGCGCCTCCAGCTCTTCTCCCGGAGTTGGCTCCACGTCCATGCGCGCCTTTTTTGCTTCATCCAGCACTTCCGGATCGTTTAAAGTTTTAGCAAAAGCATCCCGCAAGAGTTTTATTCGTTCAGGCGGAGTGCCCGGCGTGACGATCATGGGACGGCCAAAATCTCCCGCGGCCAAAACGATCTGCGCAAAGCGTCGACTGCTCGCCGGCACGTTGTACTGATCGAATATTTCATGAGTCGTCGGCACGTCGGCCGCACGTGAATCTCTCTTGCGCGCGGCCTGCACGAGATGGCGGTCGAAATTTTTCTTGTGCCAACTATCGAACGGCTCTCGGCCGAAATGCGCCGACGTGCTGTGGGCGCGGCACACGACTTCGCCTTTTTCCACCGCCAAGTCGATCTCGCTTCCTCCCGGATAGCCCTGGACGGTGTTGAATTTTGCTCCCACGGTCTCTTCCAATACCCTGGACAAGATATAGTCGCTGCTCGCGGTGCCGGTCGAGCCGCATTTGGGCGGCTCCTTGGCCTTGATGACA
>Ga0310810_10005257_pt1 | contig 14452 bp, 9 predicted proteins | sample NCmetagenome_FD_207641 | JGI IMG/M metagenome (GOLD analysis project Ga0310810, IMG submission 207641) | Soil microbial communities from experimental microcosm in Duke University, North Carolina, United States - NC | ecosystem: Engineered > Artificial ecosystem > Soil microcosm > Unclassified ... | reverse complement strand
GCTTCGATGTCCAGCACGTACTGCCTGACGGCTACGGGCTGACCAGCATGCAGGACCGCGCGGCCCGGGCCGGGGTCGCCCTCACGTTCGTCACCGAGCCAGGGGCCGGAACCGAGGTGGTGGCCAGTTGGTCCCCGTGAGGCACCGTCCGCCGACACCTCCGTTTCCCGCTCGCCCTTCCAAAGCCCAAACAGGTTGCAGCTTGGCCCGCGGGTGCCTGAGTCCTGCCGGCTCGTAACCCCGCGGCCAGAGTTCCAACCGTCCTGTAACCAGAACACAACCGCCCGAAAGCGACTCCTGCCGCGCTCGGGGGGAAGGTGGCGCCCTTGCCGCTCAGCTGCAGCATCCGGTCGGTCGATCGAACACGCAACCACTGCGGGGCTCGCGCCACCATCGGTAAGGTGTGGTTTGGGTACAATCCGGAGGTTTGAGGTGAGCTTAGTCCATGAGGGCGGTGGGACTCGAACCCACGACCTAGGGATTAAAAGAGCGCCTTAGCCGAATCCACGGAGATCCGTTCAGACACGTAAGGCACCTCCCAGGATGAAGTTCGGTCCGAGACGAGATCCGTTCAAGGCCCGGGAGTCCGGCGGAGAGCCGAGGAGTTCAGGTTCCTCTTAGGTACTAGAGACGCCTGCGCGAACAGAGTCGGCTTAAGTATATGTGTGGGGCAACCGAATCACTTATCACTGGCACGAATCGACGGCTCCAGTGACTCGCATATGCAGGCTCATATTCGGAGCATTCCTCGCGCCGACCTTCAACCATCCCTCAAAAGGCTGGCGAACCCCTCGGAGCGAGGAGCTCTAGGGGAGAAGTACGGCACGGCGCGGCACGGCGCGGCACGGCAAAGCAGAGAAGTGCCGGGTTACTGGTCCCCGTGGTGGTACCCGTGAACAGCGTAGACCCACGCCAGTTCCGCTGCCCCGATGCCTAGCGTGGGCCGAAGCGGGAACGCAGATTCCCGATACCCTCCCTTCTTGCGGTGCCGCGTGGGAACACCTCTCGCCTCACTCGCGGACGCCCTCCGCGACCGCTACACGATCGAGCGCGAGCTCGGCCGCGGCGGCATGGCCACGGTCTACCTCGCCCAGGACCTCCGCCACCACCGTCTAGTCGCGATCAAAGTGCTCCATGCCGAACTGGCCCATGCACTCGGGCCAGGCCGCTTCCTCCGCGAGATCGACGTCGTGGCCCGGCTCCGGCATCCACATATCCTCCCGCTGCATGACTCGGGTGAGGCGGGAGGTCTTCTCTACTATGTCATGCCCTATGTCGCGGGAGAGTCGCTGCGGGGCCGGCTCAGCCGCGAGAAGCAGCTCCCGATTGAAGACGTGCTACGGATTGCGGCTCAGGTGGCCTCCGCGCTGAGCTATGCGCACGAGCACGGCGTTGCCCATCGCGATATTAAGCCCGAGAACATCCTGGTCGAGGGTGACCAGGCCGTGCTGGCCGACTTCGGCATCGCCAGCGCTCCCGGAGGCGAGCGACTGACTGGAACCGGGCTAGCGATCGGGACACCCGCCTACATGAGCCCGGAGCAGGCCAGTGGCGAGCGAACGGTGGATGGTCGGAGCGATCAGTACAGCCTGGCATGCGTGCTCTACGAAATGCTGGCCGGTGAGCCGCCGTTCACAGGCCCCACAGCTCAAGCAGTGAGTGCGAGGCGCCTGATCGGTGAGGTACCCCCACTTCGCCACGTGCGCCCGAGCGTACCGGCGAGTGTGGAGGGCGCTATTCTGCGGGCACTCGCTCCAGTTCCGGCCGACCGCTTTGCGAGCGCCCGCGAGTTCTCTGACGAGTTGGTTCGCCCGGGCCTGGAGGTGGGCTATCGCCCCTCAGCAAGCGGAGCCCCAACGGATCGGCGCAAGTTCCGGCGCCGTCTGGCTGCCATGGCCTCGGCCGCCGTGGCGCTGGCCGCGCTCGGGATTGGGTTCTTTCGTACCTGGAAGGCCCCGCCAATCCTCACGGACAACCGAGTCGTGACGGTCCTTCCCTTTCGCGTCGCTGGGGCCGATCCTGGCCTGAGCTATTTGAGGGAGGGGATGGTCGATCTCATGGCGGCAAAGCTCACTGGCGATGGGGGCCCGCGATCAGTCGATCCCCGTACCGTGATCAGCGCTTGGCGGCGGGCGGGTGGCTCGGCGCAGGATGACTTGCCCGAGCGGAGCTCACTCGAACTCGCTCATCGCCTAGGTGCTGGACGCCTCATCGAGGGGTCGGTCGTGGGCGCCTCGGAGAGACTCGTGCTCACGGCCGCCCTCGTGAGCGTGTCAGGTGGGCGGGCGTCACTCTCGGTCAGCGCAGAGGGTCCGCTGGACAGCCTGTCGATCCTTGTGGATCGGCTTACCGCTCGACTACTCGTGGGTGAGGCTGGGGAATCCGACAAATTGGCGAATCTCACCAGCACATCGCTACCGGCGATTAGGGAATACCTCCAAGGCCGTGCCGCCTACCGAAATGGCCAGTATAACGAGGCGGTCCAACAGTTCCGAAGCGCGCTCGAAATCGACTCCACCTTTGCTCTGGCGGGCCTTGGCCTGCGATCGGCGGCAGTCTGGACCACTGCCGGAGACGAGGCCGCTCGCGGGCTGGCCCTCGCGTGGGCAGCGCGTGACCGGCTCAGCAAACGGGACCGGCTATTTCTTGTTGCCGCGGCCGGCCCTCGATATCCTGCGCCATCACCCTACATCGAGGACCTTGCAGCGTGGGAACGAGTAGTAGAGATGACTCCCGACCAGCCAGAATCGCAGTATGAGCTCGGAGATCTTCTGTTTCACCTCGGACGCGTGGTCGATGCGGAGGACTCCTGGAACCGTGCGGCTCGTGCGTTCGCCCGTGCGCTCGCGCTCGATTCTACATTCTCCGGGCCTTTGCAGCATCTGATCGAGCTCGCGGCCATCACCCATGACACCACCAGCCTGCGCGCCTTGAGTGGCCTGTACCTCTCGCGGCATTCTCACTCTGACGACGCTGATTACGTGCGCTGGCGGCTGGCCACGGGAGTCGGCGATACCGCCGGCCGGGCCGTACTCCGGGCTCGCTTTGACCTACAGCCCTTGGAACAACTCTCGAGCATCGCTCAAAACGGGCTATTCGACGGCATCGCGCTCGAAGACGTTGACAGGGCCATCGACCTCCTCCTCAGTAAGAGCCAGACACGCCCTGAACAGGGAGTCGCTCTGATTATGACTCGGGTGTTCACCCTGAACCGGGGGCGCCCCGAGGAAGACAGCAGAGCCACGGCGGCACTGCAGAGCTACCTGCCCCCGGACATGCAGCGTGTCCCTCTCTATTTTCGTGTGCTCGATGCGCTCTACTGGAATGGAGATACGGCTGCAGCGAGGGCGGCGGTAGGCAAGTTGGCGGCGTCAGCCGAGGCACCGCGGGCGCGGGCTGGGCCTGCCCGTACTTCCCAGCTATTGGACATTTGTGTTACAGAGCTGTGGAAGGTGGCACGGGGCGATACGCGCACAAGCGAGCGTGCAATCATGCAGCTTCGTCAAGGAAGCAGCATACCCGATTTGGCCTACTTGGGCCAACTCTGCGCTGGGCTCCTGGATGCCATGCGATCTGCATCGGCAAACACAGGGGAGGCGGCTAAGAAGCTCGCGACTCTCGATTCGCTCGCCCGTGCCCGCGTCGATGGAGTGCCGCCATCCCAAGCGCTCACTCACGCCGCCAATCTCGAGCTCGCGCGCCTGCAGGAGTCACGCGGCAATCTCACCGGCGCTCTTCGGGCTCTCCGGCGACGAGAGTACTTCAATTGGGATCTTACCTTCTACTCTACAGCGCTACGGGAGGAGGGACGCATCGCAGCACTCGCTGGCGACCGGGTCGGCGCCGTCCAGGCCTACCAGCACTACCTCGCCATGCGCTCCGACCCTGAGCCCTCGCAGAAGCCCGAGGTTGAGCAGGTGCGGAACGAGCTGGGGAAGCTGCTGAGCGAGCCGCAGCATTGAAGCGTTTATGATCCTGCGGCTGGGGCGATCGCACCCTCAAAAGGCTGCGCACTCCCTCGGAGCGGTCGCGTCTCCGAGTGGAAGTGCGGCGCAGTGCCTCACGGCAGAGCAGGGAGGGGCTGGGTTACTGGTCCCCTCATGGGTCCCCGTGCGTGGCCGCCCGGGAGGGGCCAAGGGGGGGTCTACGACATTGGGACATCGTGGCGCAGTGAGGCGATTAGGACGCGTGGCGGGGATCGTGAGAGTATCAGCGAGCGTCGCGCTTGAACTCATGACGCGGTGGTAAAGAGACAACTCTGAAGACTGTCGGCGCTTCAACCAGCCTTCAAACGTTTCCAGGGTATAAAGACAACTCGAAAAAATGTCAGTAGCCCACTTCCGCTGATCTTTTGTCTCGGGTAGCACCGACCTTGCCGCGCTGGCGATCTCGCGTCGCGGGCGACACATTTCCGGTACCCCCTCCAAGGGCCGGACCGTGACCGATGTGACGGCCTCCGCGTTGGCCGACGCCCTCCGCGATCGCTACACGCTCGAGCGCGAGCTGGGGCGTGGGGGCATGGCTACGGTCTATCTCGCCCACGATTTAAGACACGATCGCGACGTCGCCCTCAAGCTTCTGCGGCCGGATCTGGCCGCCGTGCTCGGTCGGGAGCGCTTCCTCGCGGAGATCCGCCTCACGGCCAAGTTGGATCACCCCCACATCCTCACACTCATTGATTCAGGCGAGAGCAACGGCCTGCTGTGGTACGTCGTTCCCTTCATTAGAGGGGAATCGCTCCGACAGAAACTCCAGCGCGAGAAGCAACTCCCTCTAGAGGAAGCGTTGACGATCGCGAAGCAGATTGGTGGCGCGCTGGAGTACGCCCACCATCATGGGGTGATCCACCGGGACCTGAAGCCCGACAACATCCTGCTCCACGAAGGCGAGGCGATGCTGGCCGACTTCGGCCTCGCGCTCGCCGTGAAGGAAGCCGGTGGAAACCGGCTGACCGAGACGGGGCTCTCCCTCGGAACGCCCCAGTACATGAGTCCAGAGCAGGCGACAGGCAACCGCCAACTCGATGCGCGCAGTGATGTCTACTCGTTGGGGGCGGTGGTCTATGAGATGCTGGCCGGCGAGCCGCCCCACACTGGAGTGACAGCGCAAGCGGTCATCGCCAAGCTCATGACCGAGCGGCCCACCCGGCTCCAGACCGTTCGGGAGGCCGTGCCCGAGGCCGTCGACGATGCGGTCGCACGAGCGCTCGCCAAGACACCCGCCGATCGCTATGCGGGCGCCGCGGCCTTTGTTACCGCACTCGTTGCGCCTGCAACAGCTACGCGGGGTACGAAGGACATCCGCCGCCGCATGGTCACGCTTGTGCTGAGTGCGCTTGGCGTGCTCGGCCTAGCGGTCCTCGCAGCCAGGACGATGACCACCCCTTCATCGGGTCCGACCACGCACAGACAGGTCACGTTTATCGGTCGTGCGTCAACTCCTGCACTATCACCAGATCACGGCTGGCTGGCCTACGTTGCCGACAACAGCCTTCTCGTCCAAGACCTGCGTTCACCAGCGCCCGCGGTGTCCATTGCATCCGCTCCACGCCTTTTGACGGTACGCTGGGCACCCGATGGATCACGTCTGTACTATTTGGCTGCCGATAGCAGCGGCTACGCCGTTCACACGGTGCTCCCCCAGGGTGGCGCTTCTCGCAGAATTGCCGTCGGCTACCTCTTCGACGTGGCTTCAGCGGGCGGTGTCATATACTCGAGCTTGGGCAGCGACTCCGTGGTGATGTTCGATGCGACGAGCGGCGAAAGGCGCGGCGGCTTCTCGCTCGCGCCCCTCGCAAATACGGTGTACACCGTGGCCATCTCGCCCGACGGTCGATGGCTCGCCTTCGCAGGCGTGAAAGCCAGCGTCACCTACCTAGGCCTGTGCCGGACGGACGGATCGCAGGCACGACGATTGGTCGAGGGAGTACCTCGGGCGGCATCGATCGGCTGGAGCACGTCGAGCGATGCAATCTACTACCTCCGTGATCTCGGGAACGGAGCGAATGTGGCCGCTGCGGGCGATCTCATGAAGCTGAGAATCTCGCGTGGTAGCGGCGAACCCCGCGGCGAGCCGCGGGTTGTACTGGGTGGCGCCTTTGTCCAGGAATTCTCGATCTCGTTGGACGGCCGGCAGCTCGCCTACACGAAGGCGCCACCCCAACAGAAGATTTGGGCAATGACCCTCTCGGTGCCGGTTGCCCACCCGAGCGTTGAGGCCCGTGAGCTGACCGTCGGCACGAGTGTGTACGGCACCCCGGACATCTCACCCGATGGCCGGTGGGTGGCGTTCGCACGCAACGATGCGGGTAATGGGAATCTCTATATCACGCCGTTCGACCACTTCGAGCCACGTCCGCTTACGACGTCACCGGATGATGAATGGTCGCCTCGCTGGTCACCGGACGGTCGTGCGATCGCGTACGCGGTGCGGAACGCTCGAACGCCGGGTATTCTCGTCGCGGACGTCGCGACGGGCAGGGTGCGTCGCATCGCCAACGACGGGCTCGCTCCGCTGGGCGTCATCGCTTGGATGCCGAGTGGAGACGAAGTCGTGTTCCCCCTAGATCTCGGGAACCACTATGCCATTGTGAGTGTGACCGACGGGCACACCGACACGCTCTCCTCACCGGACTCGGTCGCCGGCTTTCACCTGACGGTCCCTTCTCCCGACGGGCATCGTCTCGCTGTAAATATCTCCGGTGGCCTGAAGTCGGACTTCTGGGGACTCGGGAGTGTCGAGCGGTCGGGACAGCTCTCGAGATTGTACGACACGGGCGGTCACCATACCTGGCTGACGCCGCTGCTCTGGAAGGCCGACGGGTGGATCTACTTCCTGACCTCCGATTCGGACCTCTATCGGGTGCGCGCTGAAGGTGGGAAAGCCACTCATGTCGTGAGGCTCTCCCAACCATGTTCCCGATGGCAGACCGCACTCGATGCTGAGGCCCGTCGGCTGGTCTGCACAGTCAGCAACACCGAGCCGGACATCTGGCTCGCTGACAACTTCGACTCAGAAGAGAACTGAACCGCGAGACTGAAGCCATCAGGGATGCGCCGCGCTGAGTGTTGCGCTCCGCTGGCGATCCCCCGCTCGCGACGACCCACCAGGGAGCGCCCGCCTGATGGCGAAAGAGACCAATTCTGCTCAGGTTGTCCTGCGCATTCGTGATCTTCGGCCAGAGGAGGGTCGGCAGCTCGCGGATCTGCGTGGGCGTGGACGGCCGGTGAGCTCACGCAACTTTCTTACCCCGCGCAACCCGTGTTCTTGCCCTACCCGATCTCGAAGGACGGTCTCCTGCCGGTCTAATTCAGCGCACATAACAGCACGTGCCCACGTGGCTGAGGGTTCTCGGAATCCGAGCGCCCGCAGACCCCAGCCGGCTTCCACCTTGTGCCGCTTGGCCCGTAGCAGCAGCGCGATGACATGTGCCTGCAGGACCACAATCTCGGGGTAGTAGGACGTGGACCCGCCCGTCCCTCGGCCATGGCCGTCTCGACGTGGCTCGGGGAGAAATCCCCACTGGCGCCACCTGAGGAGCTTGGCGGGTGAGACCTCCTTCCGGCTGAGCCTGGCTATGAGTTCGTCCCGGGAGACCTCATGTGGTTGACGAGCCATGCTTCAGGCGAATCGGCTGAACATCAGCCCCAGGCAACCGGAGGACTGCTGACACTTTGTCGGGTTGTTTCCACACCCCACGAGCACATGTGTCGAAGGGGTGAAATGCTCCTAGGGCACTGTCTCTTAACCCTTCAAACGTTTCCAGGGTTAAGAGAAAGAGAGGCCGGATCGGTTCACCCGTCATAGCTTAGTCGAACTCCGGAGAAAGCCTTTGCTGGGAGTTGATCATCGATCTCCTTCCACCACTCGTGGCAACGTTGTAGGCGCTCCCGCTCCCGACTGTTGGGAGCGCAGCGTAGTGGAAGATGTTTGTTGGCAAGGAAGCACGCATCCACTAGGTAGTAATTCCGACAGCGATTCGGACGTCTCGCAATCTTCCGGAATCGGGCCACGCGGATCTCCGGCGGTCGGAGATTAAAGACTTTCAGGTCCTGGTCAGCCCCCAGCCCATGAGCCGCTGGTTCTTCGGCTAAGCATCCGACCTGCTAAGGCGTTGGTTCCAAGAAGGTTACGGAAATGAGGGCGGTGGGACTCGAACCCACGACCTAGGGATTAAAAGTCCCTTGCTCTACCAGCTGAGCTACGCCCCCGACGACCCGAAACCTCGGCCGGCCGCCCCGGCCTGACAAGCGCCGCGACTCACACCGCGTCGGTCCGCCGCCGCCGCTCCTCGAGCCGCTCCGCCTGCCGCGCCTGCTTGACCGCGTCCGCCTGTGCCGCCGACGGGACCCCCCGAAACTCGAAGTGCCGCTCGTCGAGCGTCCGGTCGCGGGTGAGCGGCACCCGGTCGCGCGCCCGGAGCCGGAGCGCGAGCACCTGGTCGGTCAGCACCGCGGCCGGCATCCACTCGTTCGCGGCGATCCCGGGATACAGGGGCGCGAACTCGGGCTTGAGCATCGCCTGCCGGATGCCGGGCCGGGTCACTTCACGTCACCGCTTCCTGCGTGCGAGGAGAAAGCCCAGCGCGACGGCGGCGACGCCGATGAGGGCGGCGGAGCCGATGGCGCGCTTCACGTTCTTGGACAGGCCTTTCTTCCGCTCCGCGATCTCGCGGGAGGTGTCGGCCAGGGCCGAATTGACCCGGTCGCGCTGCTCCAGCCACTCGTGGATGAGACCGGGCTCCTCGACCTCGGTCGGCTTCGAGGCCAGGCGGCGGCGCACCTCGTCCTCACCGATCGAATCCAGCTCCCGCCATACCTGCTCGCGCGTCTTGCGCACCATACGGACTCTCCCAACCGGGGTCACGTCTACAGGGCCGATCGGGAATGTACCTAGGAGGCACCCGGAACGAGAGCGACCGCCCCCTCAGGGCCGCCCGGCTCGGTCGCCTTCCCCCCGGCCCGGCGGGTATATTCCCGCCACCCGAGCCGGCGTCCCCGCGGGGGGGCAGGTCATCCGCACGAGGCCATCGCGCATGCTCAAACTGGTCGCCGCCACGCTCGTGGCCGCCACGGCGTTCGCCCGGCCGCTCGCCGCGCAGGACGACCGCTGGCAGATCTCCCTGGACAACGATCAGTACGTCTGGGACATCCGGCTGGTGCGGCTGGACGGCGATTCGCTGTTCGTGCGGCAGTCGGACAGCGTGCTCGGCGTCCCCGTGGCGCACATCAAGGAGCTCCGGCTGATCCGGAAATCCGAAGTGCAGCTCGGGGGCGGCGACCCGGCCGGCGCCATGAACGCGCTGGTGGGCGGAGACGACGAGGTGTACGACCTCACGCCGCTCGAGTTCGCGGACCGGATCCGGACGGTGCAGAAGATCCTGCTGATGCATCCGGCCGGGCCGTAAGCGTCATCCCGAGCCGCACCTGTCATCGGCCGCAGCTTTCATCCCGAGCGGAGCGAGGGATCTAGCCGGGGCGTTTCCGGGGCTACGCAATGTTCCGACATGTCCGGGCAAGATCCCTCGCTTTGCTCGGGATGAAAACCAGCTCGACAACCAACTCCGAAAGACCCCGCATGGACTGGAACTCCCTCGCCGACCGGACCCTCGCCGGACACGAGGTCACCGCCGACGAGGCGCTGGACGTGCTCCGCGCCCCCGACGACGACCTGCTGCCGCTGCTCCACGCCTCCTTCCGCCTGCGCGAGCGCCATCACGGACGGGACGTCCGGATCCACGTGCTGCGGAACGCCAAGAGCGGGCTGTGCCCGGAGAACTGCGCCTTCTGCAGCCAGTCGGTGGCGTTCCACACCGAGGCGCCCCGCTACCAGATGCAGAGCGTCGAGGAGCTGGTCGAGGGCGCGCGCGAGGCGGCGCGGATGGGGGCCGTCAAGTACTGCATGGTGACGAGCACGCGCGGGCCGTCCCAGCGCGAGCTGGACGTGGTGTGCGAGGCGGTGCGGCGCATCAAGGCCGAGGTGAACATCCGGATCTGCACCTCGCTGGGGCTGCTGCGCGAGGGACAGGCGGAGCAGCTCGCCGCGGCGGGCGTGGACCGGTTCAACCACAACCTCGAGGCGTCGCGCCGGTTCTTTCCCGCGGTCTGCACGACGCACGGGTACGACGACCGGGTGCGGACGGTCGAGCGGGCCCGCGCGGCGGGGATGGAGGCGTGCTGCGGCGGCATCATGGGCATGGGTGAGACCCAGGAAGACCGGGTGGCGCTCGCGCTCGAGCTCCGGGCGCTCGAAGTCGAATCCATCCCGGTCAACTTCCTCGACCCGCGTCCCGGCACTCCGCTGGGCGAGCAGCCTCGGCTCACGCCCCACGACTGCCTGCGCGCGCTGGCGATGATGCGATTCGTCAACCCCACGCGTGACATCCGGGTGGCGGGGGGACGCGAGGTCAACCTCCGGCAGCTCCAGGCGCTGGCGCTGTACCCGGCCAACTCACTCTTCTGCAATGGGTACCTGACGACTCCAGGTCAGGGATACGAGGCGGACCTTCGGATGATCGCCGACGCGGGATTTCAGGTTGCGGAGCTGGTCGAAGCCTAAGGTGAGATGGGAGCCGAGGGTGGGGACGGCGCGCCCTTCATCCCGAGCGAAGCGAGGGATCTGGCGCGCATCGCTCGAGCCATGCCCGGGCGAGGTCCCTCGCTTCGCTCGGGATGAAGGGCGCGTGATGCCCACCCTCACCGGCCTCCTTGCCGTAGCCGTAACCGCCCTTGGAGCGCCATCGGCCACGGCCGCACAACAGGCGCCTGCCGGACCAACTGCGGACACGCTGCCGGCCGACTCCGCGTACGCGCATGCGGGCCCGGTGCTCCGCTGGAACGTCGCGTCGCGGGCGCTGGTGGAGCGGGCGATCGCGGCACGCGGGAGCCGGCCCGCCCGGCCCACCTTCTACGACGGCAACAACAACACCCGGATCTACGCGCTGGTGGCCGGGGCGCAGTACGATGCGCTGCGGGCCACCCGCGATCCCCGCGAGGCGGAAGCCGCCGCGATCACCGCCGCGGCCGCCGTCCTGCGGACCGTGTTTCCCAGGGACAGCGCGTGGATCGCGCGCCGGCGCGGCTCGGAGGCTGTGCGGCTCACGGAGAGCGGCCTCTCGGCGGCCGGGCTTCGGGCGGGCCAGCGCGCGGGTGATCGGGCCGCGACCCGGTGGGTGAAGGACGCGGCGGCGGAGCTCCGGGTGCCGCCCTGGCGCGGCAAGGTGCCGACCGGGCCGTTCCGCTGGCACGGCGAAGGGGCCAGCCCGGCGCTCGCCATCTCGCTCGGGCTCAAGCCGTGGTTCCTCTCGCGGCGAGATCAGTTCCGTCCGCCGCCGCCGCCCGAGCGCGACTCGCCCGGGTTTCGCGCCAGCCTCGCCGTGGTGCGCTCGGCCACCGGACTGCGGACCCGCGAGCAGACCCGCGCCACCTGGAAGTGGGCCCGCAACGCGGCGACGCTCTGGAGCGAGATCGCCGGCGGAATCGTCCTCCGCCGCCGGCTGCCGGAGGTCGAGGCCGCGCGCACCCTCATGTATCTCAACATGGCCCTGTCCGACGCCACGATCGCCTGCTGGGACGCCAAGCTCACCTACTGGTATCCCCGGCCCTCGCAGGTGGACCCGCGGCTCGACCTGTCGGTTCCGCTGCCCGATTTCCCCTCTTACCCCTCGGCGCACGCGACGTTGTTCGCCGCCGGCGCGGCCGTGCTCGGACACCTCATTCCCGGCGAGCGCGACGCGCTCGACAGCCTGGCCGCCGAAGCCACCGACTCGCGGGTCTGGGCCGGCGTGCACTTTCCCTTCGACAACTCGGCCGGCACCCAGCTCGGCCGCCGGGTGGCGGAGGCGGCGAACCTGGTAGTCGACGCGGAGGGCGGGGGCAGCCGGCCCGCGTCCCATTGAGCGCGCCGGACCGGGAGCCGGCGCGCGCGGAGCTGGTGGCGTGGGACGACGCGCACGTGTGGCACCCGTTCACGCCGCACAGCGTTTACCGGGCCGACGATCCCCTGATGGTGGTCGCCGGGCAGGGACACTACCTGGTGGACGCGGACGGGTCGCGCTACCTCGATGCCGTCGCCTCGCTGTGGTGCAACCTGTTCGGTCACCGACGCCCGGAGATCGACGCGGCCATCCGGGCGCAGCTCGAGCGCATCGCCCACTCGACGTTTCTCGGCAACGCGAGCGCGCCGGCGGTCATGCTCGCCCGGCGGCTGGTCGGGCTGGCCCCGGCGGGGCTCACCCGGGTGTTCTTCTCCGACGACGGCTCGACCGCCGTGGAAGTCGCGGCGAAGATGGCCTACCAATACTGGCAGCAGGCCGACGCGGGGCGCGGCCGCGCCCGGACCGCATTCCTCACGCTCGGCAACGCCTATCATGGCGACACGATCGGCTCGGTCTCGCTCGGCGGCATCGATCTGTTCCACCAGCGGTACCGCCCCCTGCTCTTCCCGACCATCCAGGCGCCCTCGCCGTACACGTACCGGCCACCGGCAGGGCACGACGCCGCGAGCTACGCCGAGTGGTGCATCGCCGAGCTGGAGCGCCTGGTGCGGGCCAACGCCGAACGGCTGGCGGCCGTGGTGCTCGAGCCGGGCATCCAGGGTGCGGCCGGCATGATCGTGCAGCCCGAGGGCTTCGTGCGGCGGGTGCGAGAGGTGACGCGGGAGACCGGCACGCTGCTCATTCTCGACGAGGTGGCGACGGGGTTCGGGCGCTCGGGACGGATGTTCGCGGCGGACCGCGAGGGCGTGGCGCCGGACTTCCTGTGCCTCGCCAAGGGGCTCACGGGTGGCTACCTCCCGATGGCCGCGACGCTCGCCACCGAGCGCATCTTCGAGGCGTTCCTCGGCCCCCCCGCCGAGGGCCGCACGTTCTTTCACGGACATACCTACACCGGCAACCAGCTCGCGGCGGCCGCCGCGCATGCCACGCTCGACATCTTCGAGGGCGATGGGATCCTGGAGCGGCTGCCCTCGACGGTCGAGCGGCTGCGCGAGGCGCTGGGCCGGCTCGCGGGGCTGGCCGCGGTGGGGGAGATTCGCCAGTATGGGTTGGCGGCCGGGATCGAGCTGGTGGCCGACCGCGCCACCCGCGCCCCGTTCCCCGCCGCGGAGCGGCGGGGGATGCGCGTGTGTCGCGCGGCGAGGCGGCACGGCGTGTTTCTCCGCCCGCTGGGCGACGTCGTGGTCGTGATGCCGCCGCTCACCATCACCCCCGCGGAGCTCGACCGGATCGCGGCCGCGCTTGGCGCGGCGATCCCGGAGGCGTGCGCATGATCTCGCTCCTCATCACCGGCACGGACACGGGCGTCGGGAAGACCTGGGTCGGGCGCGCGCTGTCGCACGCCCTGGTGGCGGCGGGCCGGCGCGTCGTCGCGGTGAAGCCGGTGGAGACCGGCTGCGACGGCGCCGGGTCGCATCTGGAAGACGGCGCGCTGCTCGCCGCCGCTACCGGCCAGGCCGAGCCGCGGGCGGCGCTGTTCCGGTTCCGGGAGCCAGTGGCCCCCGCCCTTGCAGCCGAGCGGGAGGGAGAGCCGATCGACCTCGACGCGCTGGTGCTCGAGATCGACGGGTTGAGCGACGGGGCGGAGGTGTTGCTGGTGGAAGGGGCCGGCGGTTTGCTCTCACCTATTACCTGGGAGTGGACCATAGTGGATCTGGCCCGCTCGCTCGGGGCCAGCGCGCTCGTTGTGGGGATGGATCGTCTGGGCACGATCAACCACACGCAGCTCACCCTGAGCGCACTCGAGCTGGCGGGGTTGAATCTCGCCGGCGTCGTCCTCACCCCGCCGGAAACCCCGGACGCCAGTACCGGGACCAACGCCGCCGCTATCGCCAGACTGACCGGGTTGGACGAAGTGCTCTCCCTGCCACGGGCCACCGATCCGTCCGCGGCACTGGCAGAGATCGCGCCCGTGGTCGGCTGGCTCAGCCGCGAGCCTCGCTGATCGTTGACGGAATCGAAAGCGAGGGCCGCGGGTCTCTAGCCCCGGGGGTCACGCAGGGTCACCCGCCCTTTCAGCCTCCGTCGCCGCACGCTCCCGCGCGATCCACCGCTCGAATCGCTTCAGCAGATCGGCCAGCACCCGGCGCGTCGTCTCATCCACGAGGCGGAGCTCGGCGTCGAACCGCTTGTGGGCGGACGCCACCAGCAGCTCGGGGGGTGGGAGGACGCGGGCGTGGACGTGCGCCAGCACCTGCCGCAGGTGATGCTGCGCCCGGGCAGTTCCGACCTGGCTCGGCGAGGCGCCCATGACGGCGATCGGCTTGCCCGCCAGCGGCGACCGTCCCGGTAACCGCGACCCCCAGTCGATGGCGTTGGTCAACACGCCCGGGAGTCCGTCGTTGTGCTCCGGCGTGGCGATGAGGAGGCCGTCGGCCCGGAACAGCGCGGCCTTGAACGCGGCGACGGGTGGTGGATCGCCCTGTGACTCCACATCGGCGTCGTAGAACGGAAGCC
>Ga0310810_10005256_pt1 | contig 14452 bp, 17 predicted proteins | sample NCmetagenome_FD_207641 | JGI IMG/M metagenome (GOLD analysis project Ga0310810, IMG submission 207641) | Soil microbial communities from experimental microcosm in Duke University, North Carolina, United States - NC | ecosystem: Engineered > Artificial ecosystem > Soil microcosm > Unclassified ... | reverse complement strand
GAAACGTCATGAATGATGCCGAGCCGCCGATGAAGAATTCGCCGTCGTGGCCCGCCGTCTTCGTCGGCGCGCCCGCGAGCGAAACGGACTCGAGATCCCAGCCGAGGCCGTAGCCGGTCTGCTCGCCCGAGGCGAGTTGCTGCGGCGTCTGGAGCATTGTGACGGTGGCGGGCTGCAGCAGCGCGCCGCCGTTGATCGCCAGACCGAAGCGCACCAGGTCGGAGGGCGTGGACAGGAACGCACCGGCCCCTGCGAAGCAGGAATAGTCGCCCTCGCCCGCCAGATCCGGGCCGTACCGGGTGTCCGCCGCGAACCTCGGATAGTAGAACATGGCCCGATCCGGGACGGGATCCGTCGCGGAGTCGGGCGTCGTATCGATCATGCCCAGCGGTTTGAAGATCCGCGTGCGCATGAACGTGAAGAACGGCTCGCCCGCCGCGGATTCGACCGCCGCGCTCGCCAGGATCCAGCCGTACGGCGAATATCTGTACCGGGTGCCCGGCTCGAACCGCAGCGGATCCCCCGCAAAACGCCGCAGGCCGTCGGTGGTCCGCTCGCAGCGCTCCGAAAGGGGCTCTTCGTCACCGTAGTCCGGCCTGACACCCGCGACATGTCCCATCAACTGACGCAGCGTCACGGGCCACTGTTTCTCCGGAAACGTCGGCACGTACCGCTGGATGTCGGCGTCGAGGTTCAGCCGGTCTTTTTCCAGCAGCAGGCCGATCGCGGCGGAGGTGAGCGCTATGGAGGCGCCGCCGGTCCTGAACCGCATGCCTGGCCCGACCGCCGTGCGCTTTTCGAGATCCGCCCAGCCGAAGCCTTCCGCCCACACGATGTCGCCGCCAGCACCGACCGCCACGGACAATCCCGGCAGGTTCTGCTTGACGAGACTCGCGCGAACGATCTGCCGCCCTTGCTCGACTGCGGCAGCAAACTGTGGCGACGGAGGCGACTGCGTCAGAGACGGCACCTTCTTCGGATCCGGATGCAGAGGCTTGGCAGTGGCATTCATGTACACGAAGAGGCCCACGACAAACGCGATCAGCAGTCCGACGCCAACGACGATTACCGTGAGCGATCTCTGGATCCAGGTCCTGGACACGCACTAACTTTACAACGCAAAGCACAGCCCACGCAAGTGCCGGGAGTGCGCCCTTGGCTCATCGCACCGCTTCGGCGAGCGGCTTGTCTTTCTCCACGACGTAGACCGTGACGGTGCGGGTCGGCGTCGTGCCGGGATTGCGCGCGTTGTGTACGGCGCCGTTCTCGTTGCTCAGCGAATCGCCCGGCTTCAGCGTCGAGGTCTCGCCGCCGTCCCGTTCGATGACCATCGTGCCTTCCAGGACATAGGCGACCTCGGTGCCTGGATGACGATGCCTGCCCGAGCTGGCGCCGGGAGCCAGCTCCGAAACGCCGAGGACGATTTCGTACTTCGGATTCGCCGGGTCGGGGACGCGGCGAAGGATCGTGCGCTTGATGCCGTCCTGCTGCCCCAGTGCCGCTCGGTCCAGCGCCGCAGTCAGGACGGCGCCGGCCGCAGCCGCGAGCACGAGAGCCGAGAGTCCTCCGAGACGAATGCGTGTCATGTCAGTCCTCCGTTGCGCCGGGGAGCGTAGGACGCCACTCGATCGGGGAATCGGGAAATCTGCGCCCGCCTCCGCCGCATCCGAAGACCTGCCTCCCAGACAATGCAATCGGCACTCGCCAATGCAATCGGCACTCGCCAATGCAGTCGGCACTCGCCAATGCAATCGGCACTCGCCAATGCAGTCGGCACTCGCCAATGCAGTCGGCACTCGCCAATGCAATCGGCACTCGCCAATCCAATCGGCACTCGCCAATCCAATCGACAGTCGTCAATCCAATCGACAGTCGTCAATCCGCCGTTCGCCAATCGTCACTCGACAATCCCGGCCGGCAATGTGCAACCGCCAATCGGCAATCCTCACTGTCGCTTGATGGTGAAGCGGCTGTTGGTGAGGAAGCGGCGGTAGTCGCTGAATGTCTGGGTGCGGCGAATCGACTGCAGGCCGCCGCGGAACACGGTCATCGACTCGATCGATTCGGGCAGCAGGACGACCTCGTCGGGATCGCTGAACGCGAATTCCTTGTAGCGCAGCGTCAAATCGTCCCGATCGAGCGTCAGCCACGTGCTGAACTGGTACTTCCGCTGCAGGGGCCATGGCACGCGGACATCGGTCGGCCCGGCCGTGCGGCGCTCGAGCCGCAGCACGTCGTGGGTGGCGGCGTCGACCCACAGTCGCCCGGCGATCGCCACCGGTCCCTTCCAGTCGAAGCAATCGTCATGGCCGTACTCGTCCTCTATCAGCTCGGGGCGGCTCGTTCGCTGGGCGGACGCGAAGTCGATGACCAGCGCCGCGCGGTTGCGCTCGCGGCCGTCGCGGATCGCGGTAAATCGGTACTCCTCGCGGTGTCCGGGAAGGAGAAACGCGAGAGGCTCCGGCGAGAGCGGCGTGGGATCGGTGCAGCCCGAGCGATCCGTTCGATCGCGCTCGCGCGGCGCGCGTCCGTTGATGCGTCGGATCTCCCGCACCGCCTGGACGCTCGGCAGGCCGTCGCCGTCGGCGTCGTCGATTTCGATCCGCAGGTCCGACTCGACCGTCCGTGCGAACCCCTGCATGCTCAGGTCGGAGCCGATCGGGGTGACGGTCGAGCGTTCGACGCAGATGAGCTGCTGCGCGCGGCGGTAGTGGGCAATCACGCGCTCGCCAACCTGCGCGACGAGCACCGCGGCGTCCGGACGTCCGGTCGCGGTGCGCGCCTCGCCGATCCAGCCGGACGCGGCGAGCGCCGCTATGACGGATACGATTCGCAGTGAACGCTGCGGCCGCATGGCGTGGCGCCGCTATACTACGCCAATCCATAGCCGCCATCACTATTGCTTGGCGAAGACCGATTGCAGATTGCCGATCGACTGCAGTGCCATCCATGTCCCGCGTTGTCGTGAAGAGCTTCGGCGTCTCGCTCGACGGCTTCGCCGCCGGGCCGCAACAGAGCGTCGACAATCCGCTCGGCCTCCGCGGTCCAGAGCTGATGGACTGGTTCTTCCACACACGCGTCTGGCAGGCGATGCACGGCAATCCGGACCAGGGCCAAACCGGCGTGGACGATGACGTCGCGGCGCAGGGCTTCGCCGGCATCGGCGCCTGGATCCTCGGTCGCAACATGTTCGGGCCGGTGCGAGGGCCGTGGCCGGACGAGAGCTGGAAAGGATGGTGGGGCGACGAGCCGCCTTATCATGTGCCGGCTTTCGTCCTGACCCACCATGCGAGGCCGGCCGTCGCCATGAAGGGCGGGACGACCTTCCACTTCGAGACGGCCGGGATTCACGCGGCGCTGGATCGCGCTCGGAAGGCAGCCGCCGGACGCGACGTTCGCGTCGGCGGCGGGGTCGCCACGGTGCGCCAGTATCTGGAGGCGCGGCTGATCGACGAGCTGCACCTGGCCGTCAGGCCGGTGCTGCTCGGTCGCGGCGAGCCGCTCTTCGCCGGTCTGGACCTCCCCGCACTGGGCTACGAGGTATCGAGACACGTCGCCGGCGAGCGCGCGCTTCACGTGTTTCTGCAGCAGCGGCGGTCGTGAGGAGGCGAGAAATCGGATGGTGGTTGATACGCCGCTATACTACGCCCATCCGAGGCTTCTACATGCAGGCGATCGCACGATTCACTCTGGCTCTGGCGCTTGGCGCGGCATTGCTCGCGGCGGCGCCGCTGGCGCAACCGGTATTCCGCGGCGGCGAGATCTTCCCGCCGGAAGAGTTTGCCGCGCGGCGCGCGAAAGTCCTCGATCGCATCGGCGACGGCGTGGCCATCGTCCTGGGCACGCCCGGACCTCCCGGCGAGATGCCGTTCCGCCAGAACAGCCAGTTCTTTTACCTCACCGGTGTGGCCGAGCCGCGAGCGAGCGTCATCATCGACGGCCGCACAAAAAAGACGAGGGTCTACCTGCAGCCGAAAAATGAGCGCCGCGACGCCAGCATGTACGGTCCCGCGATCGCGCCAGGGGCGGCCACGGCGGCGCAACTGGGCGTCGATGCCGCGCAGCCGGCGGCGGACTTCACGGCCGCGATCACCGCGCTGGCGGGCGATCGCCGGGCCATCTACGCGCCGTTTGCCGCCGAGGTGCTCGGCAGCCAGTCGCAGGGCGATCCCACGAGATTCTGGGCGACGAACAAGCAGGATCCGTGGGACGGCCGCGACTCGCGCGAAGCCGCCTTCATCGCCAGGCTGAAGGCGGCCGCGCCGCAGTCGGAGATCAGGAATCTCGATCCGATCCTCAACGCCCTGCGCGCCGTGAAGAGCCCGCGCGAAATTGCGGTGATTCGCGAAGCGACGCGCATCGCCGGCCTGGGCATCATGGAAGCCATCCGCGACGCGCGGCCGGGGATGCACGAGTACGAGCTGCAGGCGGACGCCGAGTTCGTGTTCAAGAAGCTTGGTGCGCTCGGCCCGTCGTACTTCGCGCTCATCGCGACCGGCAAGAACACCTACTACACACACTACAACCGCAATACCGCGGTGCTCGAGGACGGGGACCTTGTGCAGTTCGACTACGCGCCCGACTACAAGTACTACCAGTCGGACGTGACGCGGGTGTTTCCAGCCAGCGGGCGCTTCACGCCGCGGCAGCGCGAGATCTACGAAATCTACCTGCGCCTCTACCAGGCGCTGATGACGTCGATCGAGGCCCACAAGCGGCCGATCGAGGTGATCGCCAGCGCGGTCAAGAAGATGGACGCGATCATGGCGTCCTATCGCTTCACGGACGAGCGCGTCAAGGCGGCGGCCGTGACGTTCGTCGACGGCTTCCGGTTGCGGCGCGAGGCGAACGGCCTCGGCCACAACGTCGGCCTCGAGGTCCACGACCCTGGCGGCCTGCAGGCGGAGACGCTCGAGCCGGGGCGCATCTTCACCATCGAGCCGATGATGCGCATCGAAGAGGAGCACGTCGGCATCCGGCTCGAGGACATGATCCTGATCACCGAAGCCGGGTACGAGAACCTGTCGCAGTTCGTGCCTGTCGAAGTGAAGGACATCGAGAAGCTCATGGGGCGTCGCGGCTTGAGCGACGCGCTGATCGGAAAGCCCGGCTCCGCGCCGCTCCGTCCATAGCGGCGAATCTGGCGAAAGTTCGCGGATGATTCACGAGATTCCAGATAACACCACGACCACCTTCAAGATGACGTCTTGTGAAGGGACCGACGGCGTAGACTGGGCGACATTTATGGTTCTTGGAACCAACAAGAAGCTGGGCAAGATCGTCGCGTTCGTGTTGGTCGCGCTCGTTATGATCATCGGATTCGGCTGGGTCTTCGCCGTCCCACCTGAGCTCAAAACGATCATCGCGTTCTCGCGGTGGCACGACGCGCACGTTCGCGCGTCGGGCTACGTCGAGCGGCAGCCTGCCGGCACGCGCGTCTACTGGGAGGAGTTCGGCACGCCGGACGGGCCGCCCGTCGTCGTGCTGCCCGCAGGGTTGTGCACCATCGCCGTCATGGGTGGACAGATCGAGCCGCTCGCGGCGGAGTCCTACCGTGTGATCGCGATCGATGCGCGCGGGGTTGGCCCGTCCTCAAATACAGCGCCGGGCCTGACGTACGAGACCATGAGCGACGACGTCGCCGGCGTGATGGATGCGCTCAAGATCACGCGAGCCGACATCGTCGGCTGGAGCGATGGCGGCAATCTCGGCCTCGACCTCGCGCGGCGCCACCCCGATCGCGTCCGAAAGGTGGTGGCGTTCGGCGCCAATCACACCCCTGCGCCCGACGGCGAGGATCCCGCGATGGTCAAGGAGTTCAAAGAGGCGAAGCCCGACGGCGCGATGTTCTGGCCGATACGCCGCATGTACGAGAAGAGCTCGCCGACTCCCGAGAAGTGGCCGGTGCTGTTCGAGCAGGAGCGCACGATGGCGTTCACACAGCCCAACTGGTCGCTCGAGCAGCTTGGCTTCATTCACGCGCCGGTGCTCCTCATCAACGGCGAGCACGATCTCGTGCTTCGATCGTACGCAATCGAGATGAAGAACGCGATCCCGGGGGCGCGGCTCGAGATCATCCCGGGCGGCACGCACGAAGTTCCACTGGCGCAGCCAGACGCCGTAAATCGGATCCTGCTGCGGTTCCTCAAGCAATAGCCGCGAGGGAGACATGTACAAGACCAAGCCGAGGTTCCCTTGCAGCATGCCGTCCGACGCGCCCCTGAGGGTGCTGGCGCTCAATGCGTCGCTGAAGCACGAGCCATCGCTCTCCAACACCGGCGAGCTGGCGGCGCTCGTGCTCGACGAGATCCGCGCGCTGGCGCCGATTAGCGCCGACCTGATTCGGATCTCGGATCAGGCGCTGCCCGTCGGCCTCGGTTTTCGTGAAGGGCCGGAGGACGACTGGCCGGATCTCGTGACGAAGATCAAAGGTGCGGACATCCTGCTGTTCTGCACGCCGATCTGGTGGGGCGGCCGCTCGAGCCTGATGCAGCGCGTCATCGAGCGGCTCGACTCGCTCGACGAAGAGTACAGCGCCACTGGCCGCAGCGCCATCAAAGGCAAAGTCGCCGGCATCGTCATCACCGGCAGCGAGGACGGCGCGCTCAGCGTGATGGGCAGCATCATGATGGTCCTGAGCTGGATGGGTTTCACGCTGCCGCCAGAGTGCGCCGCCTACTGGGTGGGCGAAGTCGGACAACCGAGCGCGCAGGATCGCGACAAACGACTCAGGAACATGGCGACGATGCACATGGCGAAGGGGCTCGCGCAGAATCTGGTCTACTACGCGCGGCTTCTAAAGGCGCATCCGCAGACGCCGATTGCCGGAAAGGCGACGTGTTGTCAGATACATGCCCATCTCGACGCGCCAGTCTGAACGCGACCCCAGCCTGGAACAACCATTGCGCCGCGGTGTCGAATCCTGTCGAATGGCCGGGGAGGTGTACCTTTGACTTCACGCTTTCTGGAGGATGACGGAGAACGCCGGACGGCGGTCCACCGCCGGATGAGCGGCAATGCGTTGCGCCAGTTGCAGTGGCCCGACTTCTGGCTGCTGTGCGGCATCTTGGGCGGCATACTCACGATCGCAGGGGCGGTGTTGCTCGCCTACGCGTCGCTTCGCTGATGGATCGCGAGGCTCAGACTCACGTTCGCCCGAACCGATAGAATCCTCTCATGCCTCGGAAGAAGACCGCCGCGACGGATGACACCACGAAGCAGGTGCGCGAGTATTTCGCCGCGCTCTCGCCGGCCGCGCGGAAGGCCCTGAAGGCGCTCCGCGGCGCGATCCACGCCGCCGCGCCGGACGCCGTCGACGCCTTCAGCTACCGCATCCCGGCGGCCAGGCTCGACGGCCGCATCCTGGTCTGGTACGCCGGCTGGAAGGATCACTGCAGCCTGTATCCGATCACGCCGGCGCTGCTGCGCAAGCACAAGATCGATCTCGCCGGCTACGACACGTCGAAAGGCACCGTCCGCTTTCCATTGGCGAAACGGCTCCCGTCGGCGCTCGTGCGAAGGCTGGTGAAGGCGCGCGTCGCAGAGGTCCGCGAGCGGTGATGACACGCCCTCGGCGGGCCCGCGCCGATTCGAACGAACGCCAAATCGCAGGTCGTCCGTGATGCTGTACATGGTTCTCGAACACTTCAAGGGTGATCCGGTTCCGGTCTACCGGCGCTTTCGAGAGGTTGGTCGGCTGGCGCCGGACGGGCTGCAGTACGTCAGCAGCTGGGTCACCGCCGATCTCCAGCACTGCTACCAGGTGATGGAGTGCGACGACCGCGGCCTCCTGCAGGAGTGGATGGATCGGTGGAAGGATCTGGTCGACTTCGAGGTCGTGCCGATCGTCACATCCGCCGACGCGGCCGCGATGATTACGAAACGCGGCATAATCAGTCAATGATCATCGGTGCGCATTCAATCATCTACAGCACGAACGCCGACGCCGACCGCGCCTTCCTGCGCGACGTGCTCCGGCTCCCGAACGTCGACGTCGGCGGAGGCTGGCTGATCTTCGGGCTCCCTCCGTCAGAAGTGGCCGTGCACCCGTCGGAGAAGGACAGCCGGCACGAGCTCTATCTGATGTCCGATGACATCGCCGCGTTCGTCGCGGAGATGAAGGCGCAGGACATCGCCTGCAGCCCGGTTCAGGATCAAGGTTGGGGCCTGTTGACGCAGCTCACGCTGCCCGGCGGCGGCAAGGTCGGCGTCTATCAGCCGCGGCACGCGCGGCCCGGACAGTAAATTCTGTGGGGGCAACACCAATGTCAGCGGAATTCAAAACCGCCTGGGGATATCAAGGCAACAACATGGCCCTGCCGGTGGCGGACCTCGAGGCTGCCATCCCGTTTTACGAAACGGTGATGGGATTCCGCGTCGTGTCGAGAAGCGATTCGCCGCACAAGTCCGCCGTCCTCGGGAGGGATGGCATCCAGATCGGCCTCGCCCAGAACGGCGGCGATTCGACGCAGGACGGCTGTGCCTTTCAGGTCGCCAGCGTCGAGGCGGCCTTCGCGGAGCTCAAGGCGAACGGCCTGAAGAAGGAAGATCCGGCGTTTGGGATCGAACGCCGCCCTGACGGAACATCGTGGAAGGTGTTCTACGTCGTCGCGCCGGATGGCCTCTGCTACTGGCTGGGCGAGCGCGTCGAGTAGTTCACGAGAAGGTTCCTTCCGTCGGCCCGCGCGCCGCCTTGCTGATCTGCCGCATGGCGCCGATATGGTAGGCGAGGTGCACGATACTCGCAATCATTCCGGTGATTTCGACGTCGGTCCCTTCGCGCGCAGAGTTCAGCGCGTCCAGCCATCGGCGTGCTTCGTCGCGCAGCCCGTTTCTAATCTCCGTCCATGCCCCTGCGTCGACGGCGGATATGTTCCACGCCTCGTCCCATTTCGCGTCCGCGAACGGATTGCCGCCGTCGGTCGCCCATCGATTCATCAGCGACAGCCCGTAGCGCACGTGCTGCGCGTGTGCCGCGATCGTCGCGCCGTCGTTGACGGAATGCGACGCGTCCGCAGCCGAGAGTTTGTCGAGCGATCGGAGCAGCCCCACGTCTCCGGAATTCAGCACGAAAGCGCCGGCCCTGCCGCTCGCGCCGTCGACGAGCTCGCCGAAAAGCCTGCCCAGGGCTGGGCTCACGTCTCTTGTATGCATGCGACCACTCTAACGCGGGAATGGCGGCCGGCGGCGCGCCGCGACTGGGCCGCCCCTAGCGTTTGCTGGCGGTCCATGTGGCACTGCTGCTGCCGCACGTCGAGAAGTCGCTGAAGTCGACGGTGCCGTTGGCGGTGGCGAACGACGGGAAGAGGAAATGGATGACTGTTCGATTCGAGCCGGTCGACCCGGTCCCCGTATACGTGACCACGGCAGCCGCGGCGGCGCTGGTGTTCAACAGCGCGACGTTGGGCGAGACGGTAACACTCCCGGTGCACGCGCCGAAGGCGTAGTCGATCGACAACCGCGTGATGACCAGATCCGAGGATACGGTAAACGTGATCGGACGTCCCTGCGACGTCGTCCCCGCCCAGTCGCCGGAGAAATCGAGCGGCGTCGGGCGCGGCGGCGGGGCGCAGGCGCACCCGATCAGAATCGCCATCCCTCCGGCGAATCGCCACTCCGCCTTCGTCAGCTTTCGCGCGAATCTCATACCTGGTTAAGGCGCAAACAGTTGAACTGGCGGCGCATCTCGGTAACATATTAGTGCGACAACAGGTGAGCCATCATGAGACGGACTCTGGCAGGAACCGTGCAGTTCATGGGCCTCGAGGGCGGTTTCTTCGCCATCAGAGGAGATGACGGCGTCACGTACGATCCGACGAATCTGCCCTCCGCTTTCCAGCGCAACGGTCTGCGCGTCCGTTTCGAGGCGCAGATTCGCCGCGACCTGGTGGGCGTCCACATGGTCGGCCCGATCGTCGACGTGATTTCGATTTCCGAAAACTGAACCAGCCGCTCACGTGGACTATTCGACTTTGTCACTCGCCGAGGTAAGCGCCGGACTGCAGGACGTTGCTCGAGAGACGCAGGCGACGTTCGGCCGTTTCGACGCGCAGCAGTTGAACTGGCGGCTGGACGCGACTCGGTGGAGTGTCGCGCAGTGCTTCGACCATCTGCTCACGGCGAATCGACTGATGGTTCAGGCCGCGGAGGCCGCCCTGAGCAACAGCCAGCCTCGAACGGTCTGGCAGCGGCTGCCGGTTGTGCCGGGCGTCCTCGGCCGGCTGCTGATTCGTTCGCAGGCGCCGAGCGGCACGCGGAAGTTCACCGCGCCATCCAGGGCACGGCCGGCGACCAGTGATATCGATCCCGATATCATCCAGCGTTTCGTCGACGAGCAGCGTAACGCCGCGGCGCGGGCACAGGCGCTCGACGAACGAGACGCGGCGCGCGCGGTCATGACGTCGCCGTTCATCAGGGTCGTCGCCTACAGCGTGCTGGACGGCTGGCGGCTGATGCTCGCGCACGACCGGCGGCATTTCGAGCAGGCACGCCGCGTCACGCGCTCGACGGGGTTTCCCGGAACGTGAGGCGATTGCGCCACGACGCGGCCGGTGCGATCATGCCATCGTGCTTCGACGAATCCTGGTCTGCCTCGCGGCCGCCCTGATCGCGGTGCTGTGCAGCACAGACCGCCGGGCGGGCGCTCAATCCACCGCGGCGTCACGCTTCGACGCGCTCGTGTCGCTGGCCGACGCAAAGATGAAAGAGTACGGCGTGCCGGGCGTCGCGCTTGGCGTCGTCGCCGAAAGCCGCGACAACATCCGCGGACTCGGGGTCACCAACGTGGAAGACCCGCTGCCCGTCACGGCCCACACCGTGTTCCCGATCGCATCCATCTCCAAGACGTTCACGGCGACGGCGATGATGCGGCTGGTCGAGCAGGGAAAGGTCGATCTGCGCGCGCCCGTGCGGACCTACCTGCCCGATTTCCGCGTGCGTGACGAAGCCGCGAGCCGCGACGTGACGGTCTGGCATCTCCTGACGCACCTCGGCGGCTGGGAAGGACAGGTGTCGGGTCCGGATCGGGGCACGGAGACGCTCAAGAACTTCGCCGCGTCGATCGCCGATCTGATGCAGGTCGCGCCTCCCGGCAAGGCGTGGAGCTACAACAACGCGGGATTCAGCATCGCCGGCCGCGTCATCGAGGTCGTGACGGGCACGCCCATCAACCGCGCCATGCGCGATCTGGTGTTTCAGCCGCTCGGCCTCGAGCACGCCGGCACGACTGCCGGCGAGTTCATCGTGCAGCGCTTCGCCTCCGGCCACACGACGCGCGACGGCAAGACGACGCTTCAGCGGCCTTTCGCCGCGTCGACGAGCGTCACGGCCGGCGGCGTCGGTCTCTGCATGACCGACCTGCTTGCGTACGCGCGTTTCCACATGGGCGACGGAACCGCCGCAGATGGCACGCGCGTCCTCAAGCGCGAATCGCTCGAGCAGATGCGCGCGGTGCAGGCCCACAAGCAGGGGACAGACGACGACATCGGGCTCGCGTGGCACATCCGGCGCGTCGGCCCGATTCGCACCTTCGGCCACGGCGGCACGCTCGGCGGGCACATTCTGCTCCTCGAGATCGTGCCCGAGCGAAACTTCGCGATCGCGATCCTGACGAACGCGAACACCGGCTGGCGTCTGATCCAGGACGTCGAGCGCGAGGCGCTGCGGTCCTATCTCGGCGCGGCCTACGCGGGCAATCAAGCCATCGCGCATCGGGGACTGGTCGAGACGCTGCCGTCGGCGGAGCCTCTTGCGCCTCAACCCGATCCGGCGCCATATCTGGGCACCTACGCGCGGCCGAGCAATTCGTACGTCGTACGCGCCGAGGGGGGCAGGCTTTTCGTGCAGGATCGCCAGAACGGCGGCGGCGAACCCAGGGAGTCTCCGGTCGCGTTCTATGGGCCCGACCGTCTGGTCGTGACGGACGGTCCCGACCGCGGGCAATCGATCGAATTCGTTCGCGACGACGCCGGCCGCGTGAACTGGATTCGCGTCGTCGGCCGCGTCGCCGTCCGGACGCCGTGACCACCACCGTCGGCATCGCCCGCGCCGACTTGTCGTCTTCCGAGGCCCGCCGCCTCGCGCTGACATCGCTCGGTTTCGGCGCCGCGAAGCCCGCCCGCGCGGGAACAGCGCACGTGCGCGCGACGGCGGCGCGTCTGAGCGCCATCCAGATCGATTCGGTCAACGTTCTCGCCCGCGCGCATTACCTGCCGACGTTCTCGCGCTACGGACCGTATCCGACGAGGACGCTCGACGGCCTCGTCCATCACGCGCGGGAGCTGTTCGAGTACTGGGGGCATGCCGCCTGCTTCCTGCCGATCGATCTGTATCCGCTCATGCGCTGGCGGATGGACAATCAGCTCGATGCCTGGGCCGGCCTGAGCCGGACGCAAAAAGACTTCAACGAGGCCGTGTTCCGGGAAGTCGCGGAACGCGGACCGATCGCGGCGGGGGAGATCTCGATCGGCGGCAAGAGCGTTGGGCCCTGGTGGGGATGGTCCAAAGGAAAGCGCGCCGTCGAGTTTCTCTTTCGCCAGGGACGCGTTGCGGTGGCGGGTCGCCGGAATTTCGAGCGTCTGTACGACGTCCCGGAGCGGGTGCTGCCGGAAGCGGCGCTGCGAGCGAAGGCGGTCGCGCCGGCCGATGCCAAGAAAGACCTGATCGTCCGCGCGGCGCGGGCCATGGGGGTCGGTACCGCCAAAGACATCGCGCAGTATTTCCACATCGACGCCTGGTGGGATCGCCTGTCGGTCAACGGAAGGCGCGCGCCGGCAAAGACGCACCTGCTGTTCAACGAGCTTGTCGAGGAGCGCCGCCTCGAGCCTGTCCGGGTCCACGGATGGAAGCAGCCGGCGTACCTCGTCCCGGGCGCGCGCATTCCGAAGTCGGTCGATGCCCGCGCGATCGTGTCGCCGTTCGATCCGATTATGTGGGAGCGCAAATGGACGAAGGCGGTTTTCGACTTCGACTACCAGATCGAGATCTACGTTCCGGGCCACAAACGGATTCACGGCTATTACGTGCTGCCGTTCCTGATGGGGGACCGCTTTGCGGCGCGCGTCGATCTCAAGGCGGACCGGAAGACGTCGACCCTGATCGTCCACGCGGCCTACCTCGAGCCAGGGCAGGATCCGCGGCGCGTCGCCTCCGCCCTGGCCGGCGAGCTGCGGTCGGTGGCCGCGTGGCTGTCGCTCGAATCATTCGCCGTGGGAGCGAAGGGAAACCTGACGCGTCCGCTGAAGCGCGCGCTTGCCGGCTGATCTCTAATCCTGGGCTCTGGCGTGGGCGCGGACCGGCCTCTCGCCATGCGTTATCGTAGGACCGTCGGAGTCGCTCATGATTCTACGTGGAGCCTTCCTGATCGCGGGTCTGACGATCGCGTCGCCGTTATGGGCGCATCCTGGAGTCGGCATCGTGAAAGACCAGCGCGGGTACGTTTTTTACACCGACCTGGCGCAGATCTGGCAAATCGATCCGGAGGGGCGCCGATCGATTGCGGTTCCTGGCGTGCACACGCACGAACTGGCTGTTGACGGCGAGGGCAATCTCGTTGGCGAAGAGGTCCGAGGCGCGGGAGGCGGCTGGCAGCACCGGATCTGGCGTCGTACGCCTGACGGCCGGATCGCCGACCTCGTTCCGTGGACGGACGGGTTCTGGCAGGACGACGGATTGACGCGCGATGAAACCGGGAATCGGTATTGGGTGGTCTGCCCGGATCGACAGTGCGTCATGCGCAAACGGGAGCCGAACGGCCGCGCCGCGACTCTCGCGCGCGCTGCGCAATTCCGTTACACGATCAACTGGATCGTCGTCGGACCGGCCGGAGTCGTGTACTTCCCGGATGGGCCCGATCTGCGCCGGCTCGATGCGACCGGCAGGATGAGCACGCTGGTCGCCGGGCTCGGCCCTCCCGATAATCAGAACGCGCTCATGGGGCTGCGGATTGGAGCGGACGGAGCGATCTACATTGCGGTCCCAGCGCGCCGCGCCATCATGCGCGTGACGCCTGACGGCCGGAGCTCGGTCGCGGCCAGCTCCCGCAGTCCGTGGGCTCCCTCCGGCGTCCTCCCTGATACCGATGGATCGTTCTGGATTCTGGAGTTCGATGTGGACAACCGGGTCCGGGTGCGACGCATCCTGCCGAACGGCGACGAGAGAGTCTATTAGCCGTGCCTGACCTGAAATTGACGATCGAGAAGACCTCGAGCGGTTCTGTGTCCGCACGATGTCGTCGTAATGCCGTCGGCGGTTAGTGTGAACCATCCAAAGAACGCCAACACCGCGGATCAGCGGACGCGCTGTGGCTGGGCCCGCACACCGCTCGGCATCGCGTATCACGATCTCGAGTGGGGCGTCCCCGTACACGAGGATCGCGTCCTCTTCGAGTTTCTGACGCTCGAAGGCGCGCAGGCCGGCCTGAGCTGGGAGACGATTCTCAGGAAGCGCGACGCCT
>Ga0310810_10005255_pt1 | contig 14454 bp, 18 predicted proteins | sample NCmetagenome_FD_207641 | JGI IMG/M metagenome (GOLD analysis project Ga0310810, IMG submission 207641) | Soil microbial communities from experimental microcosm in Duke University, North Carolina, United States - NC | ecosystem: Engineered > Artificial ecosystem > Soil microcosm > Unclassified ... | reverse complement strand
TGTTCCTGCGGCTGCCAGGGGAACGCCTGCCGCTGCCAGGCCACCAATTGCCAGTGCGGTTGCCAAAAACCTGCCACGAACCGCTAGTTCGGATCGGCCTCGCCAGGATTGTCCGTGGCGGGGCCGCATCTCCATCCGCCAGGGCCTTGACGACACGCGTCATTCAGGAAAGAATAGTGCCCCCATGTCCATTACGCGAACTCTCTTGATTCTCACGCTGTGTTGCGCGTCCGCACAGCTCGCTCAACCTCAAGGTAAAGGCAAAGGCAAGGCCAAAGCCGATCCTGGACCGCCCAAGATCCAAGTTCTGATCATTACCGGCATCAACGCCCACGATTGGAAAGGGACGACGCCCGTTCTGCGGCAGACGCTGGAAGACACCGGGAAGTTCGACGTCCGCGTGGTGGAGGAGTTTCGCGGCGCCGGTCCGGAGACGCTGGCTCCGTATGATGTCGTGGTGCTCAACCACGCCGGGCGGCGAATCTGGGGCGAGCGCACGGAGAAGGCATTCGAGGACTACGTGGCTTCCGGCAAAGGGCTGGTGATCTATCACTTCGCGCTATCGGGCTTCGCCGGGTGGACGGAATTCGAGAAGATGAGCGGAGCCAACTGGCGTCCGAACAACGGCGACCACTCGCCCCGGCACGACTGGATGGTGAACCTGAAAGACACCGAGCACCCCATCACCAAGGGCCTGAAGTCCTTCATGGTTGAAAAGGAGGAGCTGTACACCGCCCTAGCGTGGCAGCCCGAAGGCACCTATCACGTTCTGGCGACCGCCTGGGACGATCATTCGCTGTATAACGGCAGGTCGGGTCACCCGATCCCTGGACCCGGCGAAGACTCGAACATTCTATGGACCACACAGTACGGTCAAGGCAAAGTGTTCGTCACTACGCTGGGTCACGATGCGGAAAACGTCAAGTCCCTGTATTTCAAAACCACCTTCTCGCGCGGCGTCGAGTGGGCCGCCACAGGCAAGGTGACGCAGGCGATTCCGCCCGAGTTGGCGGCTAAGTAATCGACTGCGGATGCTGGGCCGGGCAAATGTGTTAGTGTCCGAGTAATGCCCCCAACGCACACCCGGCTAAGGCGAGATTTCGATGCTGCTCTGGCGGCGTATCTTGAAGCGATTCAGGACAAGAAGGCGGCCCTCTTTGCCGTAACCAATCAGCCTTCCAAGGCGAACGAAAAGAAGTACGAGAACGCATCCCAGAACGAGAAGGAAGCGCGCCGGGCCTATCGCAAGGCCACCAAAAAGCTGCATGCTCTGATTCGGAACGGTTAGTTACGGCGCGGGCTGGACCGCCCCTGCGCGCCGGATGGTCCCCGAGTCGACGGTGACGCCGGTCCGCGAGACGGCCTGAAAATATAATTCGTCACCGCTGATCTCAACCGACAGGAAGGAGCGATCCTTGTCGTACCCCGTCGCGGTCAATTCCGTCTTCTTGAGGTCGCCCGCGCGCAGTTCGCCCGAGGCGCCTTCGGTGAAGTAGTAAATCCCCTTTTGCGGTTTGACCCGCTCATAGACATGATCGTGTCCCGCGAAAACCACTTGAACGCCATATTTCAGGAACAGCGGTTCCAGCACCATGCGTAGCTCCGTCGAAGAGCCGTGAAACGATCCCGACGAGTACAGCGGATGATGAAAGTAACAAATCTTCCAGTCCGTGCTTCCCGCATTGGCAAGTTCTTTCTCGAGCCACGCCAGCTGCTTGGGATCCAGATAGTTACTGTCCAGTGCGAAGAAATGGACATTGCCCTTCTTGAACGAATAGTATTGCTGCCCGTTCATGTTGAAGAACTTGTAGAAACGCTCATTGGTATCGTCATGGTTGCCGAGGGCCGCATAAAACTGTACACCTGCATCCAGCAGCGGTTTGTAGGGGATCTCGAACTTTTTCTGAAAGTCCACCGGACTCTTGCCTCCGTAAATGTTATCGCCCAGCATCATCACAAAAGTGAAAGGAAACTTCTGGTGAAGCTGCAGCATGCGTTCCGCGACCTCATATTGGGCGAGTTGTCCTGTCCCCATGTCCCCAATGGCCGCGAACCGAACCGAGCCGGACTTGCCCGGCAGAGTGACATCCTGCGCCCGCAACGAAAGCAGGGCATGCCGGCTTAGAAATGCTAGAAGAAGGAAGGTCCGGCGTCGCATATTTCGCATCCGTATCTGGTCCCTGAAGGAAGAAACTTAAGGCAGCGCCCCGGGAATGAAATCGATAACCAGCCTGGCTTCGGTGTCCTGCAATACGAAATCGTGACCGACGATGCGGTACGCCAGCCGTTCCGGCAACTGGGGAAGACGGAGGAGCAAAGTAGGAGGAACCGTGGTCAGCGGCAGGTTCTCGGGATACGCGCCATTGACGCTCAGATGCAGGCTTGCCACGGGCTCCCCCTGACGAATGGTCTTGCGGACGTTGGAAGCGCTGGCTCCTTGCAGTGTGCTTCGGATCACCTTGAGGAACTGTTCGCTGATTTCGGGTGTAAAGATGTCGCCTTGCTTGGCGCCGGTACGCGACTCCCGGATTGCCTCCGCGAGCGCATGTCTGCGGTCGGTGATTTCTTGCGAGCGTTTTGTGTTGCGTTGCTGCGGTGCGGCCTTGCGCAGCTTTAGGTACTGTTGGACACGCTGCGTGAAGTCACGGAAGGCCGGCGACTCCGGATTCGCCGGCGGAATCTGGGGAGGGCCGGCTGCAACCGGGCTCCACAAGGCCCCCGCCTGCACGATTAAGAAAACGATCGTTCTCACGTCAACGGGCCTGCTCTTCATGAACCATTTCCTTGACGGCTTCCTTCACCGCTCTCTTCACCGCGTCCTTGACGGTGGATTTCATCTGCCCATGGGCCAGGGCGTCCTTGCCTGCTCTTGTAACCGCCTGCTTGATCGCTCGCTTGAGGGTCGTTCTCAGCGGCGGCATCTCTTTAGCCATCGCGCGGGTAGCCTTGGGTGTTATTTTGGGCTCCGGAGCGGCTGCATCCGTTTTTGCCGCATCGCGAGCCTCGTCAAAGCCGGTGGATAACCAGTCTTCCTCGAAGGTGGCGAGCAGACTGTTCACAACTTTCGAATCCCGAACCATGATTCCGATTTCGCGCCGTGAATCCAACTCCGGCGGACGGAGGCTCTGGCTACCTACAAATGCCTGGCGGCCGTCGCGGATAATCGTTCGCGTATGCAAACGCATGCTGGTGAGCGGCGTAACCGGAAGATGTGCGCCCCGGGCGGCGATCTTGCCGATAATCTTGATGTCGAGGCCCGCCTTAGCCTGGTCCCCGAGGAGACTTATGATCTGCCGGTCCGCGATCTTGGGGTCATAGATCAAGAGTTGTTTCCGAGCCTTCTTGATGAAAGTTGAGAGCTGCTTGCGGGCATTGGCGGGACTAACGACCAACGCATCGAGGCCAGCCTTATAGGTCTTCCGGTTGAGATCGGCCTCGAACAGCTTCACCGCCTCCTGGACCACTTTGGCGCTCTTGGTGACGATGCCGAAACCGCGGCTATGGGCGATATCCATGTGGACAAAGTTGAACGACAACAGAAACAGAATGCGGCGATCGACGATCATCATCTTGCCGTGGTACCGGATCAGGTCGTCCGCCGTGCGACCCACGGTGATGCCAGCCTCGAGAAAACGCGTTTCCAGACTGCGCAGCTTAGGCTCCCCACCCCGGTTGGTGTAGGCGATCAGCGCCCGCACGGTCACACCTTTGGCCGAGGCAGCTTTCAAAGCCGTTTCAAGCTCTTTCCAATCCATGCGGAAGATCAGGATGTCAATGCTCTTCTTGGCGCTTTTGATCCCGGCAAGAAGTGGCGCCACGCCGTCCAGAGGCTGAGTCAATAGTTTCAGAACGAATCCTTCCCCTTGCCGTCTGTCATCGCTTAAGGGGAAAGCACGTTGCGGGCCAGTCGGCTATCCCGTGTCGGATGAATGCGTCAGGCAAGAGCCACTTGGCCGCTCGAGATCGTTGACCATTGGCGGTCAGATGACCGCATGCCGCCGCGTGCGATCTCATCGGGTGCGGCGGATGTTGCACGCGGAGATCCAAAATGTACCCTGAACGGTCCTCCAAGTGCCTCTCTAAGCTGTATCAGGAAGATTTTGCACTCCCATGAAACAAACACACAGACTTTTATACGCCTTTGGAATGGTCACCGCCCTCGCCTTGACGCCTTCCGTTCACGCCTATCAAGCTCCCCCAGCCCCAGCTTTCGAAGGGACCGCCGGCACTTCGACTTCGGCACCGGGTTTGTGGCGCGACCGGGGCAGCATCGCATCGCTCAACCTGCTTTATGGGGCCGGAGGCAAAGAGCACCAGCCGGCGGGAAAATTTACGTTTGTCAAAGAAGACAAGCAGGGCAGCGCCCCCAAGTTTGAAGTCGTGGACGAGCAGGGTGTCCACTGGAAAGCCAAGCTCGGCGAAGAAATCAAATCGGAAACGGCGGCGAGCCGCCTGGTGTGGGCCGCGGGCTACTATGTCGACGAAGACTACTACCTGCCCGAGCTGCGCGTCGAGAATATGCCCCGCCTGTCCCGAGGCCACGAGTTGGTTTCGGCGGAGGGCGTCGTCCGAGGCGTCCGGCTGGAGCGCAGCGTCAAAGGGCAAAAGAAAACCGGGAACTGGAGCTGGTTCAAGAATCCTTTTGTCGGGACCAAAGAGATGAACGGTTTGAGGATCATGATGGCGCTCATCAACAATTGGGATTTGAAAGAGGTCAACAATGCCATCTACCAGGATAAAGGCGAAAGCTCCCGCTACGTAGTCAGCGATCTGGGCGCGACCTTTGGCGAGACAGGCAACACAGTCACGCGCTCCAAGAGCAATCCGGGCGACTATAGCGACTCGCAGTTCATTCAAAAGGTGACACCGGAGCATATCGACTTTGTCTTGAGCAGCCGGCCGCTCTTCCTCACGGCGATCGACGTTCCCAACTACGCCACACGCACCCACATGCAAGACATCGTCAAAAAGATTCCGGTGGCGGACGCCAAGTGGCTGGGTAAGCTGCTCGAGCCGCTCTCGGACGAACAGATTCGAGATTGTTTTCGCGCCGCGGGCTACTCGCCGGAAGACGTGGAAAGCAATGCCGCCATGGTCAAAGAACGAATCAAGGACCTGAACCGGTTCTAACAGCCGGATTCCGGTGCAGCCAATGCGGCCAATGAAACGCACACGCACACTTTCGAACGCTTTCGCGATTGTTATGGCGATGGCCTTGTCGCTCCCGCTCGCCGCGTACGAAACACCCTCGCGACGCGCCTCCGCCACTAAGGTCAGGAGCCGTATTCCGATTTCGGCCATGTGGCGCGACCGTGGTAATATCGCTTCGCTCAATCTGCTCTATGGGCCCGGCGGCAAGGAGCATCGGCCGTCCGGGAGGTTCACCTTCGTCAAGGAAGACAAGGAAGGGTCGGCCCCGAAGTTCGAAGTCGTGGACCAGCAGGGCGTCCATTGGAAAGTCAAGCTTGGCGAAGAGACCAAGTCGGAAACCGCGGCGAGTCGCCTGGTGTGGGCAGCGGGTTACTTTACCGATGAGGACTACTATCTGCCCGAGTTGCGTGTACGGAAGATGCTCAAGCTCTCTCGAGGCAGCCATTACGTTTCCGCGGGCAGCTTGGTTCATGGCGTCAGGCTGGAGCGCAGCGTCAGCGGGCAAAAAAAATCCGGAAATTGGAGCTGGTTCAAGAATCCCTTCGTCGGAACCAAGGAACTGGACGGCTTAAGGATTATGATGGCGCTCATGAACAACTGGGACCTGAAAGAGGTCAATAACGCCATCTATCGCGAGAAAGGCTCAGGCGTACGCTACGTCGTCAGCGACCTCGGCGCAACGTTCGGCGAGACAGGCAACAGTATTACCCGGTCCAAGAGCAATCTGGAGGACTACGCGGGAACGGAGTTCATTCAAAAGGCGACATCGGAACATGTCGACTTTTTCCTGAGCAGCCGCCCATTCTTTCTTACCGCGGTTGACGTCCCGAACTATGTCACGCGCACCAATATGCAAGACGTCGCGAAACACATTCCCCTTCCGCATGCTAAATGGCTGGGACAGTTGCTGGGGCGACTCTCGACCGAACAGATCCGCGATTGTTTTCGTGCCGCCGGATACCGGCCGGAGGAAGTCGAAGGATTTGCCAAGGTGGTCCAGGGACGAATCGCGGACTTGAATAAGCTCTAGACCCGCGACCCAAATCATCCGTATGAAACGGATCGCCCTATTCCCTGCCTGATTCTAGCCGTTTCCACTCACTTGTCGGCTCTGGCCCGGCACAGGGCGGCCGCCCTTTCGATCGGATGATCCCGATACGCAAGGCAACAAACGGTGGGAGATCAACACGGTTCTGATCGGCGATCGCGGCTTGTCCGAAGGCTCGTATGGAAAAGGAACAGCAGCGATTAGGAGAAGCTATTGGCCGGGTGATGGTGTTTCTACAGTCCCTGTTTCTACGGTCCCTAACTGCAATCCATACAGTTCGGAATACAAGCCGCCGGCCGCGAGCAGCTCCGCATGGGTTCCCCGCTCGGCCAACTGGAAATCCTTCACGACGAAGATGACGTCCGCGCGCTGGATCGTCGCGAGATGGTGAGCAATCACCACACAGGTCTTATCTTTCATTAACCGCTCGAGCGCTTCGAAAACGGCTTGTTCCGATGCGGCGTCGAGGCCCGAAGTCGGCTCGTCCAGCAGAAGAATCGGAGTGTTGCGGATGATGGCTCGCGCGATGGCTACGCGCTGGCGCTGTCCGCCGGAAAGCGTCACTCCGCGTTCCCCTACCATCGTGTCGTACCCTTCCGGCATCTTCTCGATGAATTCGTGGGCATTGGCCAGTTCCGCGGCCCGGATGATCTCCGCGCGCTGCGCTTCCGGCTTGCCGTAAGCGATGTTCTGCCAGATCGGAACCCGGAACAGCACCGTATCCTGCAGCACAAAGCTCATCTGTTCCCGCAGAGAACGCAGCGTGTACTGGCGAATGTCCGAGCCGTCCACTTTCACGTGGCCGGAAGACGGATCGTAGAAGCGAGGAATCAAGCTGACGATGGTCGATTTGCCGGCCCCGCTGGGACCTACGAAGGCAGCCACCTGTCCCGGCTCGATCTGAAAACTCATCTCCTTCAAAATCGGACGATCGGGACTATAGCTGAAAGAGACCTGATCGAATTCTATTTTTCCTTTGAAGGTCCGGGCTCGGCGCGCCCGGGGCAGATCGCGTACGCGGCTGACAGTGTTCAGCACTTCCTGGATGCGCTCGTAGCTCACGGTCGCCTTGGAGACCGTATCGCCCATCTTGGAGAGGTCCCGCATGGGCTTGTACATCTTGGCCAGATACGCCAGGAAGACGATCAGTTCTCCGGCGGTAATCTGGCCGGCCAGCGCGAGCCGGGCTCCATATCCCAGGACTAGGCAGGTGCCCACGGCCGCAAGCACCTCGACGATGGGAGACAGCTTGGCTTTGACCGAACGGGCCTGCAGCGCAGTCTCCACGTTTTCCAGGCTTTGCTCTTCAAAGCGATGCTGTTCGTAATCCTCGCGGGAAAACGCCTTGACCACTCGAATGGAGGAGAAAACTTCCTGGACGATGTTCGCCAGTTCGCCCTCCTTCTGCCGCACCGCGCGCGAGGCTTTCTTGATGCGCTTGGTAAAGACAAAAACGACCAGGAAAAGCACCGGAACGATGGAAAGCGCGATCAAAGCGAACCGCCAGTTCAAGAACAACATCACCACCACCATGCCGGCGAGCGTGAGCGCGTTCACCAGCATTCCCAGCAGCGCGGAAGTGATGAAGTCCTGAACCGCCTCGATATCGCTGGTGACGCGGCTGATCAAGTCTCCGGTTCGCTTTTCATCGTATTCCGCCAAGGAAAGCTGATGGATATGCTGATAGAGCGTGCGCCGCAGATCGTGCATCACCCATTGGCCCACGCTGCTGGTCAGGTATTTCTCGGTGTACGAGCTGACCGCTCCCACGATCGCGATGGCCGCCACGGCCATGACGGCGAAGTTGAGCACGGCATACTTGTCTCCCCCGGCGATATGGCTCACGATCCCGGCAAGCCAGGGCGGCAGCGGTTTCGACTGGAGCAGGTTGTCGACGATGATTCTCAGCGGCCAGGGGTCCGCAAGATCGGAAGCGGTTTCTCCGATCACCGCGACCAGCGCCAGGCTCAACGCTTTCCAATGCGGACGCACCAGCTCCACCATCTGCCGCCAGTTGGATGTTGCGGTCGGGTTGGGCGAGGCTGAGGTTTCTGGCATGGAGCTTACTGGCCGGTTGCCGCTAGCTGAAGTCCGAACAAGCGGACCCGTTTGAAATTTAACACGATCCTGCCGTCAGCTGGCGGAAAGCCGTCTCGCCCCCTGGCGGCGCTCTTTGTGTTTCTCGCCGCGCTCCTATAAACTTCGCTCATGCCCATCTATGAATACGAATGCAAGCAATGCGGGCACCGTTTTGAGTACCTGGTACTGCCTTCTTCACCCGCGGCCGCGTGCCCTTCGTGCCAGAAGAGCGATCTGACGCAACTGATTTCGTTGTCGGCGATGAGCTCGGAGACTAGCAGGGACGCGAGCTTCAACTCCGCCCACAATAAAGCCGCGTCGGCTCGGAAGGACAAGAAATCCGAAGAGCACAAACACCTGCACGAGCACTTTGAGGACTGAAGCTAGGTTGTTTTGACGGTTGAATCCTTGGCGGACAGGGGTGTTTTCGTAAGCGCCGCCGGGAGAAGGCTCCCTGTGCCGGGGGCCATGGCCGGATCGGGGGCGGCGACGAAACTGACTGCGTCCGCCAGGGTCGTGACCAGTTTGGCCGGACGTGAAGGTTGAAAACGCTGCAAGGCCCGCGCGGAATCGCCTTCGTATCCCCACACGCCGATCATCACCTTGGTCCGGGGAAATCGCAGTTGGAGCTCCCGGCTCAGAGTTCTGGCGCGGGCAAACGCGAACGGCGGCAACGCCGAAATGCAGAACGTATCGTTCTCCGCGGGGGCCATGAGTCCTACCGCGTGTTGCAGCGAAGCATCCAGAGGAAATGCAATCGCGGCGTGACCAGCCTGCTCCAGCAGTTGGGTCAACATCGCCGCGGTAATCTCATCGGCCTCATCATTGGCGGGAACGCAGAATACCCGGCCGGCCGGAACCGCGGGATCGCGCTCCTCGGCGATCACGTCGTCCGCACTCACGGCGTCCGATTTGAGCGATCTCTCGGAAAACTCGACCAGCATCTCCCGGATGCTCAAGAAGATGAACTCCTCCCGTGCTGGATCGAGCCCCCCTTTGTGCCGATCCTGTTCGGCCATCGCCAGCGCCGGCAGCACCACCGCATCGTACAGTTGCGACAAGGAATTCTCACGAAGGTAGAGATCGGCCACGGCCCTGGCCTCCTGATCGTCCATGGCGAGCAGGCGCTGATAGAAGCGGGCTTCCGCCACCAGGGCGGCTTCATCGCCCAGCAGGACATACAGGAATGAAAACTGCGGCACGTGGCGTCCCAAAACCACCACGCAGACGGTGAGCGGAGTGGACAGAATCAGGCCGGCCGGTCCCCATAGAACGGTCCAGAACACCGCGGTCAGCAGCAGCGCCAAGGCGGAGATGCCGGTGTGGATTCCGTAGAGCCACGGTTCCACGAAGTTGCTGGTGACCAGCTCCAGGGTGGCGAATAACAGCAAAACCAACAGCGGATGCAACCAGCTGTCGAATACCGCCAGGGAGAGCGTAAACGGCAGCAAAGCCGACACCACCGCTCCTACGTAAGGCACGATCCTCAGAATTCCCGCGACGCTCCCCCACAACGCCGCGTAGGGGATGCCGATGACGTACAATCCGATTCCACACAGGATCCCAAAGCAGATATTCACCAGGAGCTGCATCAGGAGGTACCGGCTAACCCGCTGAGTCGCGTCGTCGAGCGCCTGCGTCATGACGTTTAGCCGATCCAGTCCGGCGAGGCGGAACAGCCGGTTGCGCAGGTCCTTCTGATTGATCAGCATGAATACGCTGAAAATCAGGACGATGCCTAATTCTCCCAGGGGCGCGAGAAAGGGCTGGGACAGATCGCGGATGTTTTGTAGTTCGTTCGCCGGTTGATCGACAATCTGCACAGGAAGTGGACGGGCGCCGCGATCGCTCGGAACGGGCGGCGCGACAGCGGCGGGCACGCTGGTAAGCTCCCTGGCCAGGTCCTTGATACTGGCGGCGGCGCGCCCCAACGCGCCTTCGCCCGGGGCGCGCATCGCTTCCAGTTTGGCATCGATATTTTGCCGGTAGAGGGGCAGTTCATTCGCGACCCCCACCAGTTGATTGAAGATTAACCAGGCAATCCCGCCCGCGGCCGCGATGGTCACGATCATCACCAGGGCCACGGCGGGAACTCTTCCCAGCCGCATCCTCTGCAGCCAGGTGATCCCCGGAGTCAGGATCAGGGCCAAGGTGATGGCGAACGCGAACGGAATAAGGATCTCGCGAGCGACATACAGCACCGCGATCACGGCAATCAGAATTGCAGTGGTCCGGAAGCCGGATGAGCCGGATGACTGGGCAGGCTTGGTCATGAATTACTTCGAGATTCTACCACCCGCCCAGACAAAACCAGTCTGGAGCGCCCGCCAAGACCTAAATCGCGCGCCGGCCGTTTATCAGGTTGATGACGAAAACCACCAAAGCCACCACCAGCAGCAAATGAATCAGGCTTCCGCCGATGCTAAGACTGAATCCCAGAAGCCACAACACCAAAAGCACAGCTAAAATTGTCCAAAGCATAATATTCTCCCGTGCCGGAGCACGTTTCTTTCAAAAGTGACCACTCACCCGAGCAGAAGCAATCACGCTGCCATCACCAAGGGCGCATCGATCTCGCCCGTTTTCTGCGCGCGATCCGCCAACTCCTGGCAGGCGATACAGAATGAGGCCCACGGAACTGCGGCGAGGCGTTTCAAGTTGATGCTCTCGTCGCAACTCACGCAGATTCCAAACGTGCCCTCATCCATCCGCCCCAGCGCCGCCCGCACCTCGCGCAGCCGGCTGGAATTACGTTCCAGATTGCCCATGGCGTAATCGCGCTCGCTGGCATGCTGGATCCGGTCCAGATCGTCCGGACTCGTCTCGATAACCAGAGCCTCGCGATTTCGGTTGCCGTTTCCTAAATCGGTCTGGCTATTCTCCAAGATCCTTCGGAATGTGTTCAGTTCGGTTTTCGTCATAGTTACGCGCCTGCTCTCTCCCGCCGAGCATCTCCTAGTTATTTGTTGTGGTGGCCTTTTGTTTCTTGACCTGCAACTCGTTCACGACCTGCTCGACGTTGAGAACCGCCGACGCGATCTGTTCGGCCCGCGCGCGCTTGGATTGAGAGTCGACGTCGCCCGTCAGGGTGACCACGTGGTTCTTGACCGAGTAACTTACGTTGTCATGAAGTTGGTTGGTGATCAGCGCCGCATCCAGGTTGCTCTCGATGCCCTTGTCCAGGTCGGTATTCACTCTTTTGGCGTCGTGTTCTATGCCCACCGGCACCACCGCGATCTGGTTGGCCACAACCTGGTTCCCCGCGATGGACCGGACGATGGACTCAGCTTGCGATTTGTCAGCGTCCGCTGCCACGTGTCCGCCCAGGGTCACGACGCCCTTGTCGCGATCCTGGTCGATCGAGACATCCTTCAGTCCGGCTTGATCCAGCGAGGAGCGTACGCTGGCGGATACATCGGCTGCCTTGGTGGACGTGGTGGAGCATCCGGCCAGAGTTGCGACGGCTGCCACTGCCAGCAGGGACAGGCACGGTTTGAGCATTTTCATATTCTTCCTTGACAGATTTCTCGATCGATACGGTATCCGTCCATCTCTCGTAGGGCAGGAGAAGGGCCGAACCGACTCGATGCGGAAAAATCCGCGTAGCCCCGGCCAAACGCTCAGACCCGCTGAGCTTCCTGCTCTGCAGTTGGTAACTGGATATGGTCAGGTGACCAAGGACGGTCACAGATTCTCCAGATATTCCGAGGGCACATCATCCTCCCGGACTTGTTTGGTGCGAACCTCCGCCACGTCCGGGTCGGGTGCATCCTCCACGCCGCTAACGACTTCAGCCTCGAAGGATTGCCCCTCCTCGACCAGTTCCAGGACGCTTTCCGAGTCGGCTTCCGCCTCGTCCGACAGTCCCTGGGTGTCCCCGGACTGGCCGGCTGAACCTGGACCCGTCCCCTTCTCTCTGGCGGAAACGGAGCCGTATGTCGGGATTCCTTCATCCTGTTGTTTTTTCATGCCGTTCTTGCCGCACGTAACTTGCCAAACGTCTCACTTCCGAAGGTTTGTCGATCCGCAAAAGATTGGTCCGTTTCGTGCAAATGAGAACAGGGGAGGACTCGCCGATGCACGAGGCACACCGGAAAGCGGCCGAGCAGCACGATCTTGCCGCGCGCGCCCATCGTACTGCCGCGGAACACAATGAAAGAGGGGATAACGAGGAAGGGAAGTGGCACTCAGAACGAGCTCTGGAGTATTCCGAGCGTGCCTACAAGCTTGCCAAGGAAGCCCACACCAAGTCCGGGCAGATCGTGAGCCTCTAGGTCATGTCCACCCGCTATAACAACGGATCGCATTACGAGAATCACCAGCGCGCCGCCGAACTGCACGACGCCGCGGCGCATGCCCATCGGGTCGCCGAGCAGCATGGAAAGCAGGATCACCTGAGCGGGCACGAGCACTCCAGGCAAGCTCTGGAGGACTCTCACGACGCTCATCAGCATACGCAGGCGGCTACTCCCGGACATGGCGTGGCCGCCTTCGGGCACGACGAAATCGCGGCCCTCGCCTATCAACTCTGGCAGGCGAGAGGCTGTCCGGAAGGATCGCCGCAGGAAGATTGGTTTCATGCCGCCGAACAATTACGATCCCGCACCCACACCCGCTAATTCCGCATACAGGGACCACGCGTGTCCAAAATGCGGCGTCGAAATGGAGCCGATCGACATCGTTGTCGATGGGCTGAAAGGCGCTGACGGACTGCCGCTGCAACATTTGCAGCTCTGCCCGGGCTGCTACCTGGTGACCTGGAGCGACCAAGACGGGATTCACGTCCGGCAAGGCGTGCCCATGAAAAAGGGCTTTGATCCCCGTGGCGAGCCCAGGTTGGGTCGCGAGCCCGAAGAATGCTGACCGCTGTGAAATACGAAACGAACACCCAGCGCGAGTGATCAAATCAAAGGCAAGGTCTCACGGTCGGAAAGAGCGCACCAGTATGACCTTACGCAGAGCTGGCTTCAAAACGGCGCTGTCGATTGTTCTCACGACGGTGATCGGGTTCGCACAGCAGTCGAGGTCATTCAATTTCGATTCTGATGTCACAGGAAAAGTACCGGCTGGCTTCGCACCCTACGCCACGGGGGGAGGACCTGCGGGCAAATGGGTGGTTACCGAGACCAGCGATGCTCCCAGCGGCAAGCACGTGGTCGTGCAAACGGATGCCGACTCAACCGACACCCGTTTCCCGGTGCTCGTCGCCGACAGCGGGGAGTATGCCGCGTTCGACGCCAGCGTGAAGGCGAAGTCGATTTCCGGAAAAGTTGACCAGGGTATGGGTCTGGTGTTCCGGTTTCGGGATCCCAAGAGTTACTACGTTGTTCGAGCCAACGCCCTTGAAGACAATTTCCGGCTGTACCGAATGGTAGACGGGAAACGGGTCCAGTTCGCCTCAGCAAAAGTAAAAGTCCCGGCGAACCAGTGGCACACCATCCGGGTGGTGGCTGAGAGAGAGCACATCACATGCTGGTTCGACGGCAAACAACTCATTGACGCACACGATCATACCTATACGTCCGGGAAGATAGGTTTGTGGACCAAGGCTGACAGTGTGATCGCCTTCGACGATCTGAATGTATCGCAATAATAAGGAATGAGGAGGCAACAACCAATGACTAGAGTGCTAGGCGCCGCGGCGCTAATTGTGGGCTCGGCGACGATGTTTGCGGCCTACGGCCAGCAAATGCCGGCGGAGTACGAGCAAGCCATGAAAACCCTAGGCAAGCAGGGTGATTTCAAGGAAAACGTTCTGAAGATCAATATCCCTCGGAACGATTTGAAGGTCGCCATCGATGGAATTGCAACCCCAACGCCGTTCGGTTTTGGCGGGTGGCTGGCGATGACCAAGGGCGACGGCGGAATGGACGTAATGATGGGCGATCTCGTGCTTCTGGAAGACGAAGTCAATCCGGTCATGTCCGCACTGCTCGATAACGGGCTCGAGGTAACCGCGGTCCACAATCATTTCTTCTTTGAGAGCCCCCGGATCTTCTATATGCACGTGCATGGTCACGGCAAACCGGCGGATCTTGCGAAGATGGCGAAACCCGCCGTAGACCTGATCGGGCGGGGAACACCGCAGCATCAAAGTTCCGTGACCGGTGGAAGGTCTAACGTAACCGCCGGACAAATCGATACGGCCAAGATCGCCAAAATCGCCGGACACGAGG
>Ga0310810_10005254_pt1 | contig 14462 bp, 13 predicted proteins | sample NCmetagenome_FD_207641 | JGI IMG/M metagenome (GOLD analysis project Ga0310810, IMG submission 207641) | Soil microbial communities from experimental microcosm in Duke University, North Carolina, United States - NC | ecosystem: Engineered > Artificial ecosystem > Soil microcosm > Unclassified ... | reverse complement strand
GCGCCGTGATCGAGCAGCCATCGGGCGCCCTCCGCCGTGCTCGACCAGTGGAGGATTGCATAGAGGGGAGCGGAACCGTCCGTCGCCCACGGATGGTTCACGTTGGCCCCGTGGCCGAGCAGCAGGTCGAGCGCGGCCAGGTCACCGGCGCTCGCCGCCAGCGTGACCGTGACGCCGTCGCTCGGATTCGCGCCTGACTCGAGCAGCACGTCCGCGAGCGGTAACGAGCCCACCTTCATCACCGCGCCCCAGAGCACCGGCCGGTTCACGTCGTGGTGCCGCCAGGGAAACCGCAGGTTCGGATCGGCACCGGCAGCGATCAGACGCCGCGCGATCGCGACCAGGCCGTGCTCACGCGCTGCGGATCGCGCGCCGATGGACGTGTAGCAGAGGTAATGCAACGGCTGCCAGCCGCGGATGCCGCCCTCCGAGGTGGCGAGAGCCTCGTTTCGTGCCAGACGCGCCTCGACGGCCGCCGCGTCGCCGAGCACCAGTGCCGTCTGAAGGTTCGCGCGCGCGATCTCCGGGTGCAATTCGAGCAGCCGCTCGGCGCGATCGGGACGCTCCGAAGTGGCCGCTTCGAGGAACTGGTCGACGGCCGCGTCGAAGGCAAGCGTGCGATCCTCGACGTGCTCGCGCAGCGCGTTCCAGGACTCGAAGCCCTGTTCGCGAGCGATGACGGACTGCGCGTCGTGCAGCGCAAGCGCGGCACCGGAGAGGCTGGCGTCTGTTGCGCTGGCGAACGCGGGCAGGATTTTGAAGCGCGAGAGCGCGCCGGCGTCGCGATCGCGCGCGGAGCGCAACAGGTCTTTGGCTTGGTGCTTGAGCTGTTCGAGGTTGGGGCGTTCGGGAAACGGCGTGGCCGTCATAGGACCTCCATGCTGCATGCCGGCGGTCCGCAAGCCGGCCAGCACGGAGACAGCCGTGCGGTCGTCTGAACGTAGAGGGTGGACTCAGTCCTTCGCGCGGACCCGCGGGCGCCCCGTGCGCCACTGAGCATAGTGGCGTCTGGTCGTTCCGGTTGTCAACTCGCCACGGCCCGCGGGGCCGCCTGCTGGCGTGTGTGTTGCACGCTGGCGAGTTCCGAGTGTCAGCGACAGCACATGATTTCAAGGGAGAGACGACATGACGGGCGGTCTTCACGATGCATTCGTAGATGAGTTGCGGGACGCATACGACGCGGAAAAGCAGTTGGTCAAGGGGCTCGCGAAGCTCGCGAAAGCTTCGAGCTCCGACGAATTGCGCGAGGCCTTCGAAGAGCACCTCGAACAGACGCGCGGCCACGTGGCAAAGCTCGAGCAGGTCTTCGGCTCGCTCGACGAGAAGGTGCGCGGCAAACACTGCGAAGGCATTGCCGGGATCATCAAGGAAGCGCAGTCCATCATGGGTGAGGACTTCGACGACCAGACGATGGACGCGAGCCTGATTGCGGCCGGCCAGCGCAGCGAACATTACGAGATGGCGGCCTACGGCACGCTCGCGGCGTGGGCGAAGGTCATGGGCCACTCGGAAGCCGCCGACCTGCTGGACGAAATCCTCGAAGAAGAAAAGGCGGCCGACGAGAAGCTCAGTGCGCTCGCCGAGAGCGGCATCAATCAGCAGGCTGCCAGCGCAGCCCAGGGTGACGCGGAGGAGGAGGAAGAGCAGGACGCCCGTCCGGCGCGGGGCCGCACCAGCCGCAGCACCACCGGCAGCCGGAAGGGATCATCCACGCAGCGCACGTCACGGAAAAAACGCTGACGCTGCTCGTGTCCGCACAGCGGAATCTTCGGCGCTGGTCTGCCGGGTCACCGGGAGATCAGCGTCCTCAGCCGTTCACATGAGTGCCGGGTTGGCACGCCTCGAGTGCGTCCTGCAGGGAGGTGACGCAGGCGTCGGCTCCAACCGTCTGCGCTGGCGCGTTCTGCGCCGCGCGATCTGACAGCGCGGCCCACAGTCCCAGGACGATTTGGACGTGAGGAGCCTGACGCCGCAGGCGCCGGATCAGATATTTCACATGGGGCGTCGACTCGACGGGATCGAGATACGAGATCAGCATGACGGTGGCGTCGGCCGGATCCAGACCGGCGCTCCGGTCGCGCGCGAGCGCGCCGTACCCCACTTGACGCGCTCGGATGCCGCGCTCCTGGAGGAGCTGCGCCAGCATCGCGGTCACCGCGTCGTCGAGCGCACCATGCCCTGAAACGCAGAGAACGGACGCGGCCGACGGCGTGTCTTCGTGCCTGCGTTGCGGCAGCGCTGATTCGAAATCCTTCAACTCGTCGATCACTTCGATCGTTCGGCGCGTGACCTCCACCGCACGCCCGGCCGGGAGAGTCCCGCGCGCGCGGTCTTGCGCAGCGCGCTTGAGCGCCTCGAGGACCACCGTTTCGTAGTACTGGAGCAGCGAGAGCTCTTCGAGGATGATTTCCGCCCGTGCCAGCGCGTTATCCGGATCGTTGGCGAGGATGCGCTGATAGAAACTGTCGGCCGGCGTGAGTGCCGGCCGGTCCCCCAGCAGGACGTCGAAGAATTCCAGTGACTTCACGTGCCGCCCCATCACCACGACGCACAGGGTGAGCGGGGTGGAAATGATCAACCCAACCGGTCCCCAGATCCACGTCCAGAACACCGCCGCGACAATCACCGAGATAGGCGCCAGCCCTGTGGAGTGGCCGTAGAGGAGTGGTTCCACAAAATAGCCGGTGAAGGGTTCGACGACGACGAAGAGCAGGGTCACCTCGACGGCGGCGCGCCACCCGGGGTCGATCGCTGCGCCAAGCGCGACGGGGCCGATCGCCGCCAGCACAGGGCCGACGTAAGGAATGAATCGCAGCAGGCCGGCGGCCAGGCCCCAGAATCCTGCCGCCGGTATGCCGATGGCCCACAGGCCGGCGCCAATGACGGTGCCGAACGTCGCGTTGACGGCGAGTTGCGAGACGAAGTACCGGCTCAGCCTCGTGGCGGCGTCGTTCATCGCGACCGTCGTCCGCTGAAGGTCTTCAGAGCCGGCCAGACGAATGAAGCGATCGCGCAGATCCTCCCGTTCCATGAGCACGAAGATGGCGATCACGACGACGATGACGGCGGTCTCCATCGGCCCGACCACCGGCGCGAGGATCGTTCCGAACACGGCCGACACGCCGCTTGCGGGCGCAATCTTCACCGGTACCGGCTGCTGGCGCGCAGCGTTCGCGTTGGCGAGATTCTCTCCCGCCGGAGTCGATGCGGCCGATTCGGTCGGCGTCGGGGTCGCGCCCTCTCCGCGGGCAAACAGCCTTGTCAGGAGCATCAAGTGTGACGTCGTGAACATCTGAACGCTGTGAAGCTTGCGGTCGATTGCCGTCGCATACCGCGGCGCATCGGCCGCGAGCGCTGAGGCTTGCCGCGCCATCAGCACGCCTCCGAGCACGATGACGCAGAAGGCCAGCAGCACCGTGAAGATCACCGACGGGCCTCTCGAAAGCCCCGTACGCTGAACGAGATCGACGAGCGGCGAGAGCACGAAGGACAGCATCATCGCCAGGACGATTGGGACCAGGACGTCTTTGCCGATGTACAGTGCCGCCACGACGACCACAGACACCACGACGACCAGGAGACTTTTCAGTTCCGGCGCTCCCGCAGCCGGCACGGGCGACGAGCCCGGAAGTTCTGTGCCCTCAGGCATGCGATCACCGCGGCAAATCTGGATCCAGCGACAACGGCGCGACAGAACACAGCCGCCGGAAATGCTCAGGTCAGCGTGCTTGCTGTGGGCCGGAGTATGACCACGGGGCAGGTAGCGCACGAGCGGCGGCTGGCGCCGCGTCCCCAACTCATCCTGGTTGCGGATGACGTCGACGACGTGCGGACCCTCTGGAGCGCGTACCTGCGGATGTGGGGGTTCGAAATCGCCGAGGCGCGCAATGGCTATGAGGCCGTCGAACTCGCGGGAATCTCGGCGCCTGCGGCGATTCTGATGGACTTTTCGATGCCCGGGCTCGATGGCGCGCATGCCGCCCGGCTGATCCGGAAGCACCCGCGGCTGCAGCGCGTGCCGGTCGTCGGTGTCACCGCGCACACCAGCGCCGCGCTCGACGAATTCCGAATGTCGTGTGACGCGGTTCTGTACAAGCCGGTGTCTCCTGAAACCTTACTCGATACACTGCGCGCCTTGATGCGGCAGTCCGCGACGTCCTGAATTCAGCGGCCCGACCTCGGCGGTTCTGCGAACGTTCCCCGCGAACCCACGTCGGCGTGTGCCGCTTGACCCTGCGGCAGCTCTGAAAGAGAGTCTTCGAGTGTTGATTCGAGTGCCGCCGTGTCTGCGGCTGACGATGCCGGCGGTGGCGATCCTCTGCGCAAGTGCGGCGCTCGCGCGGCTCGACGGGCCTTCTCCAGACGAAATCATCCGGCAATCGATGATCGCCAGCGCGCGCGACTGGGCCGCGTCGCCGCAATACGACTACTTCGACCGCAAGCGGACGAGCGACGGAGTACGCACGAGCGCCGTCACGATGATCCTCGGCACACCGTACGAACGCCTGATCAGCATCGATGACCGGCCGTTGAGCGCCGCGGACGCGGCGAAGGAGGGGAAGGAGCTCGCCGAGGAGGTCGCGAAACGGAACGCCGAGTCCCCGCGCCAGCGCGCCGATCGGATCGCCGAGTATCACAAGACGCGCGAACAGGCGCACCAGATCATCGAAGAAATGCCGCGGGCGTTCGTGTACGCCGTCGCGTCCACGAAGAAGGCGCGCGGCCGGACGGTCTATGTGCTCCGCGCGAAACCGCGGGCCGGCTACGACCCGCCGAACGCCGCCTCGAAAGTGCTGACCGGGATGGAGGGAGAGTTCTGGATCGACACGGCGACTTATCAGTGGGTGCACGCGAGCGCGCGCGTACTGACACCGGTGTCGATCGCCGGATTCCTCGTCAAGGTCCAGCCGGGGACCCGGTTCGAGCTGGATCAGATGCCGATAGAGAACGATGTCTGGCTTCCGTCGCACTACGAGATCCGATCGCGCAGTTCGATTCTGTTCCTGTTTCGTCATCGCATGTACGAGGAGCACACGTATTTCAATTACCACAGGAGTGCGGCGGAGGCTGACAGCGGCGGCGGTTTTGAATTTGCTCTCCCCGCGGGAACATTGCGAGCCGCTGCGATCTCTAATGGATCATGAGGGTCGCGCGTGCTCTGGTCGTGTTGCTCGTGATCGTGTGTGCCGCGATCGGCGCAGGGTTCTGGGTCTTGTCGCGGCACGGGCTCGTGTCCGACCATCCGCCCGGACGGCTTGAAACGACCGTCGCGCGGCGGCTCGTCGTCCTCTCCATTCCGGCATCAGCACGCCAGCAGAAGAATCCTCTTGCCAATGACCCGCAGGCCTGGCGCGACGGCGCAGAGCACTTTCAGGAACACTGTGCGGTGTGTCACGGACGCTCGGGAAGGGGCGACAGCGACATCGCGAAGAAGATGTTTCCGCCGGTGCCGGATTTCGCGGACCCTGGTATTCAGCAGATGAGCGATGGCGCGCTGTTCGCCATCATCCAGAACGGCGTGCGCTGGACGGGCATGCCGGCGTTCCGCCAGGAACACACGGCGGAGGAGACGTGGAAACTTGTTTCATTCGTGCGCCGCGTGCCGACACTCGCGCCTGGCGACTTGACGGAGGAGCATTCGGAACCCGAGCACGCGGCACACCCGAGCCCCCAGGGGCCGTCAGAGGTCGCGATGGATGGAACCACATTCGTACCCGCGGAGTTGCACGTCGCCGTCGGCGAGACGGTGACGTGGACGAACAAGGATCCGTTTCCTCACAACGTGACCGCCTCGCGCGCGCATCTGCACTCGCCGGATCTACCCGCAGGCGCAACGTGGTCGTTCACGCCCCGGACGGCCGGTCGTCTCGACTATGTCTGCACGCTGCACCCGGGCATGAAGGGCACGTTGATCGTCGAAGCGAAGAGACCATAAACGGACTTTCGCGGCCGTTCCGCTGCACACGAGCGAAGCTGAACAATCTGAGACCCTTACCTCGTCGCACGGCGCCGGATTGGCTCTGGTTTTGCGATCTGTTCGCCCTATGAAAAAGCCGTCAGCGAACGATACCGCTCAGCCATCTTTGCAGCGCGACCCTGAGGACTGGAAAACCGGCGACGAGCCGATGACCGACGCCCAGCGCTCGTACCTCGAAACCTTGTGTCGCGACACCGGCGAGGAATTCGACGAGGCGCTGACGAAAGCAGAGGCATCGAAGCGCATCGATGAACTCCGCGCCCGATCGCCGAGACTCACCGATCAGTGATCGGGTCGGCACCGACACCGATTATTAATGGCTCTTGGCGGCACATCGATCCGTCCAAGCCGCTCCGGGTCTGCCAGGATGTCCATCTCGACCACCCTGCCCTCCGCAATCGTGAACCCGATGATCGAGAAGACCCGGCCATCCGGAAGGCGCGTGACGACGCCGACGTGACCATTGACGAGCACAACTTGCATCGATAACGCCACGTGAGAGAACGCCTTCGCCTGCGCGATCACCGCCGGCGCGCCTTGCACAATCCGCGACAGCCCCGTGGCGGCTCCGCCATCCGCCCGCAGAACGATGTTCGGATCGAGCACGGTAACCAACGACTCGAAGTCGCCCTTCTGTGCGGCCGCGAGGAACGCGTCGACGACTCGGCGCTGGCGGCGCAGGTCGGCCTCTGATGCTGGCGCCTGGCCCTGAACGCGCCGCCGCGCGCGACTGGCGAGCTGTCGGGTCGCGACAACGGAACGCTCCACGAGCGGCGCAATGTTCTCGAACGGCATTCCAAAGACATCGTGCAGCACGAATGCGAGCCGTTCCGCAGGCACGAGCCGTTCGAGAACGACGAGCAGCGCCAGGCCGACGGAGTCGGCGAGCATGGCGTCGCCTTCGGGTCCTTCAGACCGGTCGCCGATCGCCCGCACGATCGGATCGGGCACGTGCGTCTCCAATGGAGCCTCCCGGCGCGACGCTCGCGCGCGCAGCATGTCGAGACACACGCGGCCTACGACCGTCGTCAGCCATCCGCGCAGATTCTCGACGGTGCTGGCGTCCGTGCGGCTCAAGCGTATCCAGGCTTCCTGGACGGCGTCCTCCGCCTCGCTGACCGACCCGAGCATGCGATATGCGACGGCGCGGACGTGCGGCCGGTGCGCTTCGAATCGGTCGGCGAGCCGCTCAGGTGTGAGCATCGGTCACATTCCTCCTTGGCGGTTCGTCAGTGTACAGACGAACGGCACCCCCGAATTGTGACCAATCGCCGGACGAGGAGGATCGAATTGAGAATCAAGCTGACCAGCGTTTATGTGGACGACCAGGACAACGCTCTCCGCTTTTATACGGAGGTGCTGGGCTTCGTCAAGAAGACCGACGTCAGCAATGGCCCGTTCCGATGGTTGACGGTGGCATCACCCGAAGAGCCGGACGGCACCGAACTGCAACTGGCGTTGAACGACAATCCGGCCGGGAGGGCGTACCAGCAGGCGCTCTTTCAGCAGGGCCAGCCGGCGGCCATGTTCTTCACGAACGACATCCATCGGGACTACCAGCGTTTGATGTCGCAAGGGGCGAAGTTCACGATGGCCCCGACGGACGTGACGGCCTCGACGATAGCCACGCTGAACGACACCTGCGGCAACTTGATTCAACTGACGCAGCTCGCGAGCTTCTGAGATTTCGCCGACCCGCTGACGACGGCGGTCACGAGCCCGCTCAGGGGCACGGTCACGGCGAAGCGACGAGCGGCGTCGGCCACCGGCCGCTGCGGCTGCAGTCCATCATCGGCACCGTGATCCTGATGGTGTGCATCGGCCTGCCGATCGCCGCCATCGTCGGCAGGTCACTGCGCAGAGCATAGATTCTTCGCGGCAGGGTGGCGCACGTCGTCGACGTGCTTCGAGTCTCGATCCAGCGCCAGCACACTCGGAGGTAAGCCGCCGTTCTGCCCCTCCCGAGCCGACGTGGATCTGGAACGATAGACGATCATCCCCACGGCGAGGGCTGCCCCAAGCGACAGAGCCGTCAGCAGCGACAGGCCAATCTCCGGCAGGTTCACCGCTATGATGATTCCTGCCGCGATCATGGACAGCCCGCCAATCCCGGCAACGCGGATATGCGCCATGTTGATGACGTCGGGGGAAACGGCTTCGAGCGTCGAATGTCTGACCAGACCGGATGAAGGACGCCGATTCAGGCGTGCGAGCAGCGCTGCCAGCAACAAACCGCCGACCAGTCCTGGAACGACGAATGCGAGCGCCACATCCATGTTGTCTCTCCTTCCCGAGCCGGGTGACAACCGTGGTGTTACCGCATAATGTACTATCACACTAGTACAATGTCAAATTCATCTTCGCCGGACGTGCCGGTGGATAGCAGGACTGAATGAACCATAGCGGTCGCACCCGCATGTTGTGTCGATGGACGCCGATCTGGACCTGCTTTGCGGCCATCGGGTTGTTTGCGGCTGTGGCGGCCGCGCCTGCGCAGGGGCCGACCTCTGTCGGCGAGCGGGAGGCGGCGTGGGCGGCCCACCGGCGACTGGCCGCCGAGTCGCCGTTCGCAAAGCTGCACTGGCGTGCGCTCGGTCCGGTATCCGAAGGTGCCCGCATCGAGGCCATCGCGGTGCCGTCCGGCAGCCGCAACACGATTTATGTCGCGCCCGGCGCCGGGAACGTGTGGAAGACGACGAACAACGGCCTCACGTGGCGGCCGATCTTCGACCATGAATCTGCGTTCGCGATCGGCGATATCGCCGTCGCCCCGTCCAACGCGAACATCGTCTGGGTCGGGACCGGTGAGGTTCAGCCGCGGTTTGCCGGCTATGCCTTTGCCGGAACCGGCATCTTCAAGTCGACCGACGCGGGATCGACGTGGACGAACATGGGGCTGCGCGATTCCGAGCACATCGCGAAAATCGTCATCAATCCGTCCAACCCCGAGGTGGTCTATGCCGGCGCCATGGGCCATCAGTGGACGCCGAACCACGAACGCGGCGTCTTCAAGACGACTGACGGCGGTCAGACGTGGTCTCAGTCGTTGTATCTCGACGACGTGACCGGTGCCATTGACGTAGCGATGGATCCGTCGAACCACGACGTGCTCTACGCCTCGATGTGGCAGATCGACACCGGACCGAAGAGTGGGCTTTACCGCACGACGGATGGCGGGAAGACCTGGGTGCGCCTGACGAGCGGCCTGCCCGCGGGCCCGATCGGACGCAGCAACATCGCCATTGCACCCTCACGTCCCTCAACGGTTTACGCATTTCTCGACAACCACACCGCATTTCCTGGCGGCCGCGACCGCCCGTACGTCGGCGGCGAGGTCTATCGGTCAGACGATCGCGGCGATACATGGCACAAAGCGAACACGCAGGACCTCTGGGACGTCTTCAGCATCTACGGCTGGAAGTTCTGCGACATCGACGTATCGCCTGACAACCCCGAAGAGATCTACATTCTCGGCAACCGTGCGTTTCACTCCACCGACGGAGGACGCACCTACGTCAGAATCGGCGAGGCGATCCGGCGCCTGCACGAAACCGGCGGTCTCGTGATGCACCTCGATCACCACGAGATCTGGATCGATCCGGCGGACGGGAACCATCTGCTGCTCGGCAACGATGGCGGCGTGTTTTCGTCGTACGACCGCGGCGAGTCGTGGCTGCACCTGGACAGCATCCCCATCGCGCAGTTCTACGCGGTGGCGGTCGACATGGCGGAGCCGTTCAACATCTACGGCGGGACGCAGGACGATGCGGCCGAATACGGTCCGAGTACGTATCAGGTGGACGACAGTCGCAATGAAAGCGAGCCGTGGAAACACGTCTATCTGGATCAGTGGACCGGCGGCGACTCGTTTGTGACGCTGCCGGATCCGACCGATCCGCACTTCGTGTATTACGAGCACCAGAACGGCGACCTGCGCCGAATGGACGTCCGGGGACCATCGATTCAGACCGGCAGCCCCTCGTCTGAGCGCATTATGCCGCGCGCGCCGCGCGGGGAACCACCCTGGCGCATCGGCTGGTACATGCCCTACGTGATTTCGGCGTTTGACCCGAGCACGCTGTACGCCGGTGCGAACAAGCTGCTCGAGAGCACAGATCGCGGCACGACCTGGAGAGCGATCAGCCCTGGCCTGTCCGATCCCGCCGGCGGGGATCGTGCGCTGGTCCCGTACGGCACGATCACGATGATTGCCGAGTCGCCCGTTCAGCGCGGCGTCATCTACGTGGGCACTGAAGGCGGCCACATTCACGAGACGGCCGATGGCGGCGCGCACTGGACCGCGGTCGATGCGGGACTCCCGCGCCATTGGGTCAGCTCGTTGATCGCGTCGAGATACGACGCGGGGACGGCGTATGCGGCGTTCACCGGGTATCGCGAAGACGACAGCCGCGCGTATCTGTATCGCTCGACCGACTCCGGTGCCACCTGGACGTCAATCACTGCCAATCTGCCGAACGAATCCATAAACGTCGTCCGCGAGGATCCCCGAAATCCCGCCATTCTCTACGTGGGGACCGACGCCGGAGTTTACGCGTCAATGGATCGTGGCGGCACGTGGGTTTCGCTCTCCGCCACGCTGCCGACCACTCCGGTCATGGACCTCGTCGTTCATCCACGAGACGACGAGATCGTGGTTGGCACACATGGACGTGGCATTTTCATGCTCGATGCGCGGCCGATCCAGCAATGGAACACCACTCATCCTGCAGGGCCGCTACTGTTCGAGCCGCACCCCGCGCTCGTGCGCATCGCCGACGAAATGCAGCCGAATGGCACGCCCGGCACCGCGACGATGGCGTTCGCTGTTGATGCGTCCGGTCCCGCGACGTTCACCGTGCGCGACGAGAAGGGCGAAGTAGTGAAGACCCTCAGGACTCAGGCAACGCCTGGCCTCAACGTCGCGGATTGGGATCTGCTGATTGGCGCGCCCGGCCGTGAGCGGCCTGCCGCACCTGGCGAGTACACGGTGACGCTCGCGTCCGCCGGAGGGACCGCGACGACGGTGCTGAGGCTCAACCGATTCGTCCGATGGGACGCGCCGAAGGACCGGTAGCCTCATGAACAGCGGCACGCTCATCTGGCTCGCGCCCCTGTGGCCTGTGATTGCGATCGTGTGTGCGGTGCTCCTGTACGTTCGCCACTGCCGCGTCATCGAACCGGCCCGGCGTGTCTCGGCCGTCCTTTATGTGCTGGGCGCCATCATCTGCGGCGTTGTGGCGGGACTGGTCGGCATCGTCGTCGGGATCAAGTGGGCGTGCGCCGGCCCGGATGCCGGGAATCTCTGCGGCTTGTTCGGCTTCTTCGTCACCGGACCGATTGCAGGAAGCGTGGGAGTCGTTCTGGTCGCGTTGGCGCTCTCGCTGGTGCGGCCTGAACCGCAGCAAGGGACTGGCGCCGCTGGCACCTGACGTTAGATCCAGCGCCTCACGCGTTGTGTGTAGTCTTCGTAGGGCTGACCGAAGCGGCGGCGCAGGTAGGCTTCCTCGCGCGCGATCACGTAGCGATCGATCACGACGACGGCTGGGACGAGCAGCAGGATGACCCACCACGTGTTCATCCAGAGCCCCATACCGATCGTGAGGAACGCCAATGCGACATACATCGGATTGCGCGTCAGCCGGTACGGTCCGGCGTCCACCAGCGCCGTCGCCGGCCGGATGGGAACGATGCTGGTACGCCTGCGCCAGAACGTGTAGAACGCCGCTGCCGTGATCGAGGCCCACAGGAGGACGAAAACCCAGGCGGCCAACACGCGAGGAAGGCCGGCGCCGACGGGAAGCGGCAGGGACCGGTTCACGATCCATCCGATGCCGATCGCCGCGACGTACACGATCGGCGGGGGAAACCGAACTCCAGGACTATCGTCGCTCACGTGCAGTGGATTCTAGCCGATGGCCGAGCCGCGCTGCGCGCGGGGTGCTTGGGGGCTAGGTACCTCGGAACGGGTGCTGCGTGCGAAAGAGACGGCGAATACCCAGCACGCGTCCGAGGCACACCAGCCCTCAAGCACCCGGCGGCGAAGCCGCCCAGCCGCGCTCCGCGCGGGGTGCTTGGGCTACGTACCTCGGAACGGGTGCTGCGTGCGAAAGAGACGGCGAATACCCAGCACGCGTCTGAGGCACGCCAGCCCGCAGCGCCCGGCGGCGAAGCCGCCGAGCCTGAGAGTAGGGGAGTCCGAGGGGCGAAGCCCCTCGGAAGAAAGAATAATGGAGGCGGCGGGAGTTGCACCCGCGTCCGAAAATACATCCCCGACAGCATCTACGTGCGTAGCCGCGTCTGATATGTCGCGCCCGGCCTCGAGTCGCGACGAAGAAAAGCCGGGCACCAGATCCGGGAAAATCTCGCCTGTCCCGTCCGAATCAGCCGGGGTCGGCCAGCCTGCTGCAATGACATCCGTTCCCCACCCGCAGGCTGATGAGGACGGACGCTCACAGGGTTTTACGCTGCGAGAGCGAGCTGCGTATCCGCAGTTAGGTTTGTTTCCATCTGATTAGCGAGGGTGATGGTCCTCGGCACGCATCTATCGGAACCGTACCTCCGTCGAATCTGATTCGCCCCCGTAGTTCGGGGCTCACGCCCCGAAGTGCTTGGTGCTCGGTGCGCCGTGCCAGGTGCTCCGGGCACCGTCGTTCGGGCGCGGGCACACTGTTCCCGCGCTGCCGCCGGAACGCCTATTGTACCCGCTCTGCTCGCCAACGGTCAACTTACTGTGACGATGGGAGTTGTGCGGTTTTTCGGGTCTTGACTTGGCTGATCCGCGCCCCGATAATGCGAACGACATGCCTCCGGACGAGTCCGGCACCCCCGTCGATACGCTCCGGCACAACCTCGAGAGCGTCATCGACGCGCAGTTTGCCGCGTTCTCCGTCCAGTATGCAGCCGCGCTGGATGACGCCCGCCGGCGCGCGCGCGAGGACGCAGAACGCGCGTTCAACCAGCAGATCGACGCGCTGCGGGACGAGTGGGCGGCGCGGCTCGATGCGGAGACCCGGGCCCTTCGGGCCGACGGCGATCGCCGCGTCGCCGAAGCCACAGCGGCCGTGCTCGCGGAAGCGGAGCGGCGCACGGCAGATGCTGTCGCGCAGGCGCGCGCGGACAGCGAGCAGCAGGCAGCGGCGCGACTTGCCGATGCGCACGCCGCCGCGCAGCGTCAACTGGACGAATCGGTCGCGCGAGTCCGCGACGAAGTAGAACGCACACACGCAGAACTCCTCGCGCGAGCGCGCAGCGACATGGAGCGCACCGCCGCGATCGCGATTGCTGCGGCTCGGACAGAAGCCGATCGGTGTTCCGCTGATGCGATCGCGCAGGCGCGTTCGGCGCATGAGGAGCGCGCAAACGCGCTGATCGCGCAGGCGCGTGCCGACGCCGAGCGTCAGGCCGCCGAGGCAATCGCCGGGGCGCGGGCCGAAGCGGAACGCCGGGCGGACGAGTCGATTGCACACGCCCTGACGGAGGCGGATCAGCGGGCGACGGACACCATCGCGCAGGCGCGCGCCGAGATTGAACGCGCGTCAGCAGAGGCGATCGCGCTCGCTCGTGACGCCGCCGAACGCGCCGGTGCAGCCGCCATCGCCGCCGCACGCGGTGAGATCGAACGCACGTCGTCGGAGGCAATCGCGCAGGCGCGTTCAGACGCCGAGGCGCGCGCTCAGGACGCGATCGCGCAGGCACGAGCCGACGCGGAGCACAGGACGGACGACGCGATTGCGCGTGCCAGAGACGATGCGGACCGCCGTGCCGAGGAACGGATCGCGCAGGCTCGTGCAGAGATCGAACGTGCCTCGTCCGACGCGATCGCGCAGGCGCACGCAGACGTCCAACGGCGTGCAGCGGAAGCCGTCGAGAAGGCACGCGCGGACGCAGAGCAGCGGCTGGCAGAGGCAATCGCTCAGGCGCGCGCCGCAGCGCAGGCCGAGGCGGACGAGCGAGTCGCCGAGGCGCGCGCGGATGCCGAACGCGAGGCCGCCGACACGGTTGCGCAGGTCCGTATGGAGGCTGACCGCCACCACGCGGAGGCGCTGGCGCGCACGCGGGAGGAGCTCGAACGCACGCTGGCAGCGGAACGCATCCGCGCGGAGCACGCGATTGCCGACGAGCGTGACCGCGCGGAATCGGCGCTGGCCGCGCGCGAGGTCGAGGCGGCTACCGCGCGACAGACCGTTCGAGCTGTCGTCGCCGCGGTGCGCGCGCTGGACCACAGCACGTCGTTGACCCATGCGCTCGAGACGCTGACGGAACACGCCGCAGCGGTTGCAGGACGCGCCGCCGTGTTCGTGCTGAGCGGCGATCGCTTGAGTTCCTTCCGGACCGCCGGCTTTCCGTCGACGAATGGCTCGCCTTATGAGACGTCGCTCAGCGGCACAGGACTGCTGTCGCTCGCCGTCCGCAGCCGCGAGATGCAGTTGTCGAGCATGGACGTCCCACCTCCGGCATTTGCCGCGATCGGACCCGAGCAGACGGG
>Ga0310810_10005253_pt1 | contig 14463 bp, 15 predicted proteins | sample NCmetagenome_FD_207641 | JGI IMG/M metagenome (GOLD analysis project Ga0310810, IMG submission 207641) | Soil microbial communities from experimental microcosm in Duke University, North Carolina, United States - NC | ecosystem: Engineered > Artificial ecosystem > Soil microcosm > Unclassified ... | reverse complement strand
TCGCTTTCCACGCGGCAACGAGCTCGATCGATTGAAGTTCGGGCATCGCCCTGCCCCGTGCAGCCCTGCAGTTTCCGGCCGATAACGCGGTTAGTACCATCCCCACTTAACTGGAAAAAGGGAGGCCTCGTGCTGCTCGGAGCGTTGGCAGTTTTCTCAAATGACTTGGCGATCGACCTTGGAACCGCGAACACGTGCGTGTTCGCGCGCGGGCGCGGCATCGTGCTGAGCGAGCCGTCGATCGTCGCCTTCAATACGGCCAACGCACAGATCGAGGCGGTCGGCAACGAGGCGAAGGAGATGCTGGGGCGCACACCGACCAACATCACGGCTATCAAACCGATGCGCGACGGCGTCATCGCCGACTTCGAAGCGGCCGAGCGGATGCTCGGTTACTTCATCCGCAAGGCGCACAAGGGCAAGCGGTTCGTGCGGCCGCGCGTTGTCATCGGCGTGCCGTCGGAGATCACGCAGGTCGAGCGTCGCGCCGTGAAAGACAGCGCGTATCGCGCGAAGGCGAGCGAGGTCCATCTGATTGAAGAGGGGATGGCCGCGGCGATTGGCGCCGGTATGCCGATCACCGAAGCCTCCGGGAACATGGTGGTGGACATCGGTGGCGGGACGACCGACATCGCGGTGCTGTCGCTCGCCGGAACCGTCTACAGCAAGTCCGTGCGTATCGCGGGTAACGCCATGGACGAAGCGATCACGCTCTGGGCGCGCAAGGAGCACAACTTGCTGATCGGCGAGCGAACCGCCGAGCGCATCAAGATGGAAATCGGCTCCGCGGCGCCCCTCGAGAAGACAAAGTCCATCGAGGTGAAAGGCCGACACCAGCTCGAAGGAAAGCCGACGACGGTGACGATGACGGACGGCGAGATCCGCGAGGCGCTGGCGGAGCCAATCAGGATGATCATCCAGGCAGTCCGCGACGGCCTCGAACGGACACCCCCTGAGCTCGCGGCCGACATCTGCGACCGCGGCATCGTCCTCACCGGCGGCGGCGCGCTGCTGCAGAAGATGGACGAACGGCTGCGAGCGGAGACCGGCCTGCCCGTCTCGGTCGCAGAGGATCCGCTCTCGTCGGTGGTCCTCGGCGCCGGCAAGATGCTCTCCGACTTCAACCTGCTGCGGAAAGTTTCGATCGAGTAACCGTCGCGAGCCCCGGAGACACCGAGAGACGCAGAGAATCCGTTCTCAGCGTCTCTCGTTATCACTAGCTCGCCGGGGGCAGGTACACGGTCCACTCGGGCGGCGGCTGTATCGTCGGCTCCGGTGTCCTGCCTGGATCGGGCCGTCCGCTTCCTGCCAGCCGGCTGATCGCGCGCACGGCCATGTCGTGATCGCAGACCACCTGACACGATAGCCGCACACCCACCAGCCCCCGCTCTTCCAGTCGCGTTTTTTCGGCGATCGTCATGCGCGGCGGTTCGCCGTCGATGAATTCGATGCGGCACGTCGTGCAGCGCGCGTTGCCGCCACACGCATGGAGGATATCCACATGCGCATCCTGCTCGATGGCAAGCACGAGTCGCTTGCCGTTTGGGACATCGACCGGTGGAAAACCCTCAACGCTCAAGCGTGGCATAGAGTCGCTATGTTAACGTATCGATTCGAACATGGCCGACGCCGCAGACCTGCCTGACATCCCTCGTCCGTCGCAGCTTTGGAAACAACTGAATGCCGAGAAGAAGCGTCAGGCTGCGGACGCGTTCTGGCACGACGAGCACGCCGCCAACGAACAGGCCGAAGCCGTCAACCTCATCGCGCAGCGCATCAAGTTCCGGCTGAAGAGCGTGATCGCGATGCCGGTCGAGAAGAAGACGCAGTACCTGCTGTCGATGCCTGCGATCTCCGAAATGATCGCCGCCCGGATGCTGGTGGCATTCCACCTTCAACATCAGCGGGCGATGATGGGCGCATTTCTCGACGCGCTTGGCATCAAGCATGAAGAAGGCATCATCGCCGAGGAAGAGGTTACGCCGCCGACGGCAGATGCGCTGAAGCAGGCTGCCAGAACGATCGCAGCGTCTTATCCAGCTGAAGACGTGTCCTTATATCTATCTACTCTTGTCTGGCAGGACCCCGACACCTGGGGCGCGCTCGCAGATCTTCCGGAGACCAAGCCGCGCGAAGCGACGAAGCCTTAACGACGAACCCGCTACCACGAACGACTAACCGCCAACGACGAACCAGATGGACTGGATGACGACGGCCGAGGGGTGGGCTGCGCTTCTGACGCTCACCGTGCTCGAGATCGTCCTCGGCATCGACAACATCATCTTTATTGCGATCGTTGCGGGAAAGCTGCCTGCGGCGCAACGGGGGACCGCGCGCCGGACCGGGCTGTTCCTCGCGATGTTCATGCGTATTGCGCTCCTGTTGTCGATCGTCTGGGTCATGGGGCTGACGCGACCGTTGATCTCCCCGTTCGGCTTCGATCTTTCCGGCCGGTCGCTGATCCTCGCGGGCGGAGGCCTCTTCCTCCTCTTCAAGGCCACTCGCGAGATTCATGAGAGCCTCGAAGGGGAGTCGCCCCACCATGCGGCACCCCGGCGCGCCTCTTTCGCCGGCGTCATTGCCCAGATACTCCTTCTCGACCTCGTCTTCTCACTGGACTCGGTCATCACCGCGGTCGGCATGGCCGACCACGTAACGATCATGATTGCCGCGATCGTCATTGCGGTGTTCACCATGCTCGTCGCCGCGGCTCCCATCGCCGCCTTCGTCGAGCGCCACCCCACCATCAAGATGCTGGCGCTGTCCTTTCTGTTGCTGATCGGGATCTCACTGATCGCCGAAGGCTTCGGTCAGCACGTGCCGAAGGGGTACATTTACTTCGCGATGGGGTTCTCGGTTTTCGTCGAGATGATCAACCTGCGCGTGCGATCGAAGGCGGACGCCGTCCACCTGCGACGCAACCTGCCTGAGTGATGGCCGACGTTTCGGTGCACACCATCGAGGCGCGTACGCATGGCCGCTTTCTGATCCGCGTCCCGAACGTCGCGCCGCCATGGCCCCTGCTCGTCGGCTTTCACGGCTATGCCGAGACCGCGAGCGATCACCTCGAGGCGCTGCAGACCATCCCGGGAACCGAGGAGTGGTTGCTCGTCTCGGTCCAGGGACTGCACCGGTTCTATACGAGGAAGGACCGGGTGGTGTCGAGCTGGATGACACGGGAGGATCGAGCGCTCGCGATTGCCGACAACATCGATTACGTCGGCCGCCTTCTCGGGCGCGTTCGCTCCGAGTATCAGACTCGCGAACCACTCGTCTTCTCCGGCTTTTCCCAAGGCGCGGCGATGGCCTACCGGGCTGCCGCGCATTATCACGCCGGCGCGCTGATCATTCTCGCGGGCGACGTGCCGCCCGACATCATCGAGGATCGACCGGTTCCCCTTCCGCCAGTGCTAATCGGCCGTGGAACCCGCGACGAGTGGTACACCGAGGCCAGAGAGGCGGAGGACAGGGTCGCACTGGCGAAGATCGATGTCACCGCTGAGGTGTGTGTTTTTGATGGCGGCCACGAATGGACAGACCCGTTTCGTGCGGCTGCGGCGGCAGTACTGCGTGCCGCAAGAAACAAAGAGGGCGTGCATCGATGACCCTGGCCGAGCTTGGATGGGACGATCGATTTGCAGCCGCGTACGAGCCATGGCACTCGAAAAGAGACGTCCAACCCGGTCGGGTTGCGATCGAGTTCAACCAGATTTTCCGCGTCTACGTTGATGATGGCGAACTCGATGCGGTCACGGCAGGCCGTTTGAAGCACCGCGCGGCAACCCGCGCCGAACTGCCGTCTGTCGGCGACTGGATCGCCCTCCGCAAACGCGCCTCGGAAGATCGCGGCGTTATTCTGGCGATGCTGCCGCGCCGCAGCGCATTTACCCGTCGCGCCGCGGGTGAACCGACCGGTGAACAGGTCGTGGCCGCCAACGTCGACGTCGTGTTCATCGTGATGGGGCTCGATGGCGATTACAACCTGCGGCGGCTGGAGCGGTATCTGCTGATGGCGCGCGAGAGCAATGCCTCGCCAGCCATCCTGCTGACCAAACCTGACCTCTGCGCCGAGTTGTCGGCTTGTATCAGGGAGGTCACGACCCTCGCGGGCGATGTCGTCGTCCATGTCGTCAACGCGCGGGCGGGCGAGGGGGTCGAGTCGATACGCGATCATTTCGCGCCAGGACGCACGGCTGCGCTCCTCGGATCGTCCGGCGTTGGCAAGAGCACGATCATCAATCGTCTGGTTGGTGCGGATATCCGGCGAACGCAGGAGGTGCGCGCCGCGGATTCACGTGGCCGGCACACGACGACCCATCGTGAGCTCGTGATGCTGCCCGGCGGTGGGCTGATCATCGACACACCGGGCATGCGTGAGCTCCAGCTCTGGGACGCATCAGACGCGGTTCGCGCAACCTTTGACGACATCGAAGCCGTCGCCGCCGGATGCCACTTCACCGATTGCCGTCATCGCGATGAGCCAAGGTGCGCGGTCAAAGCCGCGGTCGCGGAAGGAACGCTGCGCGCCGATCGACTCGAAAGCTATCTCAAGCTGCAGGACGAGCTCGCCGACCTTGCGCGGCAGCAGGAGGAGCGCGCGCGGAAGCTGAAGCGCTAACGCGAAAACCTGGGGGACGGCGGGTCCGTGGACAGTGCTTCGGGCAGCGTGGGCGGCGGCGGAGGCGGCGGCAGCAGCAGATCCGGCTGCGGAATCGGCTTCGCCCCGTACGGATAGCGCGATTGATACGGCGGTGGCCCGGGCAGTCGAGGGACTCCGGCTTCGATCAGTCGATCCACGGGAGCGAACCACATCACTCCTGCGACGAGCAGGACGAGAACCGCAGCCACGCTCACCGCGATCTTCAACGGGCTTCGTTCACCGCTCGCAACTTTCCGTTTCGATCGGCCCATTGCCGGAAGCTTGAGGCCCATGCCTGCGGCGGCCTCGTCGATGATTGCGGGCGTCACCCTGTTGACGCGCATCTGCGCGGATTGCATCAGCGATCGATCGCACAGCAGGTTGATGATGCGCGGCACACCACCGGTGTACGCGTGGACGCGATCGAGCGCCGTGGGCTCGAAGGTAACGGCAGTCGAGCCGCGGGCCACCCAGAGGCGATGGGCAATATATGCCTCTACTTCCAGGCGATTGAGCGGCTTGAGAGCGGCGCGAATCGAGATGCGCTGATCGAGCTGCCGCATCTCCGCCGCTGCAAGCACGTCGAGGAGGTTCAACTGACCGACGAGCACGATCTGGAGCAGCTTCGATTCGTTGGTCTCGAGGTTCGAGATGATGCGGATCTGCTCGAGGACCTGCGGCGACAGGTGCTGCGCTTCGTCGATGATGAGCACCGCGCTGCCGTGAATCGCCATCAGCGACAGCAGAAAGTCGTGCAGGGTGCTGATCAACTCGTGTTTGCTCGCGGTCGAAATCCGTCCGCTTCGCACGCCCTCGCGTGAGACGACGCCGAAATCGAGCAGCACCTCGCGCAGCAGTTCCTCCACCGACAGGAAGGGATTGAGGATGAGCGAGGTGAACACGTTCGCGTCGAGCTGTTCGAGCAGCGCGCGGCACGTTGTGGTCTTGCCCGTACCGATGTCGCCCGTCAGGACGATGAAGCCTTCCTTGCGGCGGATGGCCTGCCGGAGCAGCGTGATCGCCTCTTCATGCGATTCGCTGCGGTACAGGAATCGGGGGTCGGGGGTAAGGGTAAAAGGAGGTTGTACGAACCCGTAATACTGTTCGTACATCGACACGTCGCGTGTTTGCGCTGTCGCCAGGGAACTCACGCCCACGGCAATAGTAGCAGACACAATGCCTATAATCGCCGAATGACTGCGCTGCTCATGCTCCTCCTGTTGCTCGGCGATCTGCAGGGAGCGCCGCCGCGGCCGGCACAGGCTCCGGCGCCGCGTCCGCCTGCCGCACGCGGGCAGCCGCCACCGCAGCGCCCACCGCAACCGGCGGATACATACTTCGTCAACGTGCTGTCGGCCAGCGAGCTTCAGAACAAACAGGCCGTGATCGAGACGACGATGGGGACGATCGTGCTCGACCTGCTTGCCGATGCCGCGCCGAATCACGTGGCGCACTTCATCACCCGCGCCCGCGAGGGCGCGTACGACGGGACGATCTTCCATCGCGTCATCCCGAACGGGATCATTCAGGGCGGCGATCCGCTGTCCAAGGATCCCACACAAAGCGCGCGCTACGGCGCCGGAGGAATGCGCGAACTCCGCTTCGAGCGCAACACCGAGCAGATGTCACGCGGCGCTGTCGCGGCGACGCTGGCGCCGGGGATGCCAGACAGCGGCGGCGCGCAGTTCTTCATCTGCGTCTTCGACCAGTTGCCATTGAGCGGTCAGTACACCGTGTTTGCGCGCGTGGCCGAGGGGCTGAACGTCGCGCAGAAGATTTCGCAGGTCGAAGCCGACAACACCGTTCCGAAGCAGCGTGTCGTGATGACGAAGGTGACGATTCGCGACAAGGCGGCCGCGGGTCCAGAGCCGTTCACAACCGAGACCGCGGAGGATCTGTCGAAATACCGCGCGGTGCTCGAAACGTCGATGGGGAACATCACGTTCCAGTTTTCACCGGATAAGGCGCCGAACCACGTGCGGAACTTCCTGCGGCTTGCGTCAGTCGGTTTCTACGACGGCACCGCCTTCCACCGCGTGGTGAAGGGATTCGTCATCCAGGGTGGGTTCCTGCCGACACGGAGCGAGCCGCTCGACATTACACAGGACCGCTACGTCCGCAAGATGGCACCGGAGTTCAGCGACATCCAGCACGACAAGGGAACCGTGTCCCTCGCGCACGGCGACGACCCGGCCAGCGGCGACACGTCGTTCTTCATCGTCCTTGCGCGTACGCCGGTCCTCGACGGGAAGTACTCGGCGTTCGGCAGAGTGGTTGAGGGGATGGACGTTGTCGAAAAGATCGAGCAGGTCCCGGTCAATGGTGAGACTCCGACGATGAGGGTGGAGCTGAAGAAGGTCACAGTCAGTAAGTTGCCCTGAGGTCCGCCTGAAGGCGGACCCCACTGATACAGCTTTACCAATGCCTCCAGGTCCGCCTAAAGGCGGACCCCGCCGATGCAAGTCGCCGGACGCAGTAACATACGCCCGCGGAGGGACGATATATGAGACGGATGCTGATCGGCGTACTCGGAGCGGTGACGGCGATCGTGGCGCTGGCGGCGCAGGCAAACAATCCAAATCCCAAACCGAGCTGCAACATGTGCCCCGGTACCTACATCCCGGTGTCGGAGCTGGAAGCCTATCGGCAGAAAGCGGTGAAGGAGAACCTCGTCGATCAGCAGGTGCGCGACATCGAGATCGGTAAGGCGCATATCGGCATCGGCATGGTGCATCGCGGCAAGCTGGCTCAGCCGGCGAAGGACTCTGTCGCCGAACACGACCTGGTGAGCGAGGTGTATCACATCATCGACGGCTCCGCGACGCTTGTGCTGGGGCCCGATATCACCAACATGGTGCGGCGGCCCGCGACGCAGGAAACCGTGCGGTTGTTCAACGGTCCTGGCAACAACGGCTCGGAGATCCGCAACGGCAAGAGCTACAACCTGAAGGTGGGCGATGTCATCGTCATTCCGGCCGGCACGGGCCACTTGTTCACGAAAATCGATGACCACATTGACTATCTAATGGTACGCATCGATCCTGACAAGGTGACGCCGCTCAGGGACGAAGCGGCATCCCAGCAGTATCTAAAGACCGGTAAGCAGCCATAAACGTCGAAAGAACGCCCGCATGAAGCTTGTACAGCGTTTCCGTCTCACCGTCCTCCTCGCGGCGATTGCCACCACGGCGGTCATCGTCGGCGCGCAAACGCCGGCGATTCCGCCGAATGTCGCTGCCGCAAAACTGGACGACCCCGTCCCCGTCGATCCGCAAATTACCGTCGGCACGCTGCCGAACGGGTTGCGCTACTACATCCGCGCCAACCGGGTGCCGCAAGGCCGAGCGGAACTCCGCCTCGCCGTCAACGCGGGATCGGTGCTCGAGGACGAAGATCAGCGCGGCCTCGCGCATTTCGTCGAGCACATGGCGTTCAACGGGACGCTGCATTTTCCGCGGCTTGAAGTCGTCAACTTCATGCAGTCGCTCGGCATGCGATTCGGCGCGCACGTCAACGCGAATACGAGCTTCGACGAGACGATCTACGAGCTGCAGATCCCAACGGAAAATCCCGTCGTCATCGATCGCTCGCTGCTCGCGCTGGAGGACTGGGCGCACAACGTGACGTTCGATCCGACGGAGATCGACAAGGAACGCGGCGTCATTCTCGAGGAATGGCGGCAGGGGCTCGGCGCCGGCGAGCGCATTTCGAACAAGCAGTTCCCGATGCTGCTCAAGGGGTCGCGCTATGCGGACCGGCTGCCGATCGGGACGCCAGAAATCATTCAGAATGCCAATCCCGCCCGGCTCAAGGAGTTCTACGCCGACTGGTATCGGCCGGACATGATGGCCGTCGTCGTTGTCGGCGATGTGGATAAGGCCGCCGTCGAAGCGATGATCAAAGCGCACTTCGCGCCAATTCCGACGGCGCTCTCGCCAAAGCCGCGGCCGGCGTTCGCCGTTCCAGATCAGCCCGGCACGGTCTACGCGACGATTACGGATCCCGAGGCGACGGCCACTCGCATCGACATCTCGGTCCGCATGACAGCGCGCCGGTTCGTCACGATTGGCGATTACCGTCGATCGATCGTGGATCGGCTGTTCGGCGCCCTTCTGTCCGAGCGCCTCGACGAGATTGCGAACTCACCGAACGCACCGTTTCTGCGGGCGGAGACCGATCGCGGTTTGTTGGTTCGAACCGCGGAGCTCACATCGCTTGGCGCATTGGTTCCACCCGGTGGCGTGGAGCGTGCGCTGACGACGCTCTTCACGGAAATCAATCGCGCGGCGCGGTTCGGTTTTACCCAGACCGAACTGAATCGCGAGAAGCTGAACACGCAGCTGTATCTGGAGCGGGCGATGGCGGAACGCGACAAAAGCGCATCCGGGCCGCTCGCCGATGAATACGTCCGCAATTTCATTCACAACGAGCCGATTCCCGGCATCGTGTACGAGTACGGGTTGAGCCAGCGGTTCACGCCGGAGATCACCCTCGCCGAAGTGAACGCCCTGGCAAAAGAATGGGTGCCGGATCGCAACCGTCTGGTCGTGGTCGTGGCGCCCGACAAGGAACGGGCGACGCTGCCGAACGAGGCGAGGATGGCCGCGGTCATCAAGGCGGCCGATGCCGCGACGACCACAGCGTACGTGGACACCGTCTCGACGCAGCCGCTGCTCGCGCGGTTGCCGACCGCTGGCGCCGTCGCAGCGACGACGGCCAACAACGCCTTTGGGATCACCGAGTGGCGGCTGGCCAACGGCGTCCGCGTCGTGTTGAAGCCGACAAATTACAAGGACGACGAAATCCTGTTTCGAGCCGTCAGCCCGGGGGGCACATCCCTCGCTGCGGATCGCGACTTCGTCGCCGCGGTCACCGCTCCGGAAGTGGTCGAGCAAGGCGGCCTCGGCGCATTCCGCAACGTTGACCTGCAGAAAGTTCTCGCTGGCACCACGGCAGTCGTCCGCGCCGATATCGGACCGACGGAGGAAGGCCTGGCCGGAGGATCCGCCCGCAGGGATCTCGAGAAGATGTTTCAACTGATCTATCTTCGGTTTACCGCTCCGCGCGCCGATCCGGTCGCGTTCGGCGTGTTGAAGGATCAGCTGAAGGTGGCGCTCGCCAATCAACAATCGATGCCGGACACGGTGTTCGACGACGCGGTCAGCGCCGCGTTGACGCAGAATCATCCGCGGGCACAGCCGCTCACGCCTGCGCGGCTGGACCAGATGAACCTCGACAAATCGCTCGCCTTCTACAAGGACCGCTTTGCGGACGCCAGCGATTTTGTGTTCGTCTTCGTCGGCAACTTCGATCTCGCGACGATGAAGCCGCTCGTCGAGCGCTACATCGGCAGCCTGCCGTCGCTGCGCCGAACCGAGGTGCCGAAAGATATCGGGATGCATCCGCCCGCCGGCGTCGTCGACAACGTCGTGCGCAGCGGAATCGAGCCGCGCAGCCAGGTGAGCATCATCTTCAACGGACCGTTTCAGAACGACGAGCAGCACCGCGTCATCGCCAGCGCGATGGCGGAGACGCTCGCCGGCGATCTGCAGCGGACGCTGCGTGAGGATCTTGGCGGGACGTACGGCGTCAGCGTGCAGCCGAATTACACGAAGAAGCCGACGGAGGAGTACCGACTCACAATCAGTTTCGCGTGCGATCCAGCGCGAACGGACAGCCTGGTAGACGCGGCATTCCGCGTCATCGATCGGTTCAGGACGTTTGGTCCGACGCCCAGCCAGGTGACTGACGCACGCTCGGGCCTCACGCGCGATTTCGAGACGAACAGCCAGCGGAACGAGTACCTGCTGAACCGGTTGATTTTCAAGTACGAGTACGGCGAGGACGTGAAGGACGTGTTCGACATGAAGCCGTACTACGACCAGATCAGCGTGGAGGCGCTCCGCGACGCCGCGCGCACCTACCTGAACGCCAATCGGTACGTGAAAGTCACGCTGCTGCCCGAGACGAAGTAGCCGATCGCTCTCGAGCACCCGTTGCTGATTCTGCTGACTGCACTGACGACGGGCCGCAGAGAATCAGAGACACGGAGCGGAATTGGTTTTTCTCTGAGTCTCTGCGTCTCCGCGGCTCGTGACGACTGACGTCAGCGCGTAGTTGTCGCGGACGCCTTGACGTACTTCTTCAGCATCTCGGTGCTGACTTCAGCGCCGTAGACATTCCCCTTCGCATCGATGGCCACGCCTTCGATGCCCGCGTTGTTGTTCTTCTCCGGATCGGGTTCGACAAACGGGATCAACGCCGTCACTTTGCCGTCGCGCGCGCTGCCGACGTAGATGCCTCGCTTGAAGCCCGGATTCTGCTTCGAATTCGACTGCGAGTCGGCGACTACCATGTTGTCGTTGCGGTCGATGTAGATGCCGCTCGGCCGGCCGAACTGTTTCCACTGGTCGATGAACTTGCCGTCCTGATCGAAGATCTGGATGCGGCTGTTGCTGCGGTCGGCGACGAAGATGCGTCCGCGCGAGTCGATGGCGATGCTGTGCGGCGTGTCGAATTCACCGGGTCCGCTACCGCGCTTTCCCCACGCCTTGATGAACTTCCCGTCCTTCGAGAACCTCATGACGCGGTTCACCGGAACGTCGGCAATGTGACCGTCGGCCACGAAGATGTCGCCGTTCTGCGCGATGGCCACATCGCACGGCCCGCTGAAGACATCGTTGCCGCTGCCCGCGACGCCAGCCTTGCCAAGCGACATCAACAGTTTGCCGTCAGGACTGAACTTCAGAACCTGGTTGCCCTTGCCGTCCTTGATCTGCGCATCCGTGACCCAGACGTTGCCGTCGCGATCGATCGTCATCCCATGCGCTTGCACGATCATCCCCTCGCCGAAGCTTTTGACGACCTTGCCCGACGGATCGAATCGCAGAACCGGCGGATCGGACCGATGGAATACCCACATATCGCCATTGGCGGCCGGGTCGATCGAGATGACACCGCCCCATTTCGCGCCCGCGGGCAGCTTGGCCCAGCTCGCATCTTCACGGTAGGGATTCGGAGCGCTGGCGCTCTGGGCTGCCAGGGTGACGACGGCGAGCACGAGCAGCGGGGCTGCGACGAGAACCGACTTCACGGGACGTGAGTGTGGCATGTGGTCCTCCAGAGAAATGCGCGCCGATTGTAGCGCCAGCCGGTCAACGCGTGCCGGCGAATACCTGACCGAATGCGTTGGCGAGCATCACGGCCATCAGGATGCCGCCAACCGCAACTGTGGCCGTCGGGACGAGACGTTTCGCGTCAAAGCGCCCGGCTCGACAGAGAAAGACGCCGACAATGAAATTGAAGCTGCCCCACAGCACATTCACGATGGGCGACGACAGACCTTGTCCCGGTGGTGACGCAAACGGGCTGGGGAAGGGACGGCCTGACACGCCATTGGTGAAGTGCGGGACCGAATTGACGAGAAAGGCGCCTGCGAAGAACAGCGCCAAGTAGTGATACCAGCGCATGTGAGCTCCTTTGACGAAAGTTCAGGCTTTATGCACGGCTGTGACAACTCCAACCAGGAAATCGAGTCGGACGCGGTCGCCTTGCTGTAGTCCCGGTCCGACCGCTTCGGTGCCGACGCGGGCCACGCGCACCTGGCCCTCGGGATCGTCCTCGAACTGGTAGTGCACGTCGTACGAGAGCTGGCCGTGAATGCTGATCGGCTGCAGCTTATGAAGAACGGCGTCGCGAGATCCTTTAAGCATTCGTCGGATTCTCGAAGGGAAGTCGCGGCTGCCGATCATCGCCCCTCGCTTTCCCGCGGGGCGACCCTGAGCCTGTCGAAGGGTCCGGCGGCACCAATGGCGTCTCCGACAAATTATGCACACTGACGCCCAGGAGGCGGACGGGCTGCCGTCCCGCCTCGGTACGTTCGAGCAGTGCGACCGCCCTCTGGACGATGGTCGCTTCATCACGCGTCGCATTCTCGGTGTGACTCCGCGTGATGGTCGTGAAGTCGTGATAGCGAACCTTGATCGTGACCGTCCTCGCATACAGCGCACGCTTGGTCAGCCAGGCGGCCGCGTCGCGCGCCATCGCGGCGATCTCGTCACGGATGTCGTCGAGATCGGTGAGATCGTGCGCGAACGTATTCTCGCTGCCCGACGATTTTGGCTCGTGCTCGGCGACAACCGGACGATCGTCCTCGCCGCGGGCCAACTGTTGAAGCCACTCCGCCAGCGACCCGACAGCATCGTGCAGGATTACCGGATCTGCTGTCCGCACATCGGTCAGCTTGTCGATCCCCGCGGCTCGGAGCTTCCTTGCGGTCACCGGTCCGACGCCCCAGAGCGCGTCGACAGGTAGTCCCTGGAGGAACGACTCGACACGTTCGGGCGCAATAACGGTGAGCCCGTCGGGCTTTTTCCAGCCTGACGCGATCTTGGCGAGGAATTTGTTCGGCGCGACGCCGGCAGACGCGGTGAGTGCCGTCGCGGCGCGAATCTCATCCTTCAGCCGGCGGGCGACGTTCATTCCAAGCGGCTCGTTCCATGCGTTCTCCGTCACGTCGAGATACGCCTCGTCGAGCGACATCGGCTCAACCAGCGGTGTAATCGACCGGAAGATCGCGAAGATCTGCTGCGAAACGGTTCGGTATTTGTTGAAATCGGGATGGACAATGACGAGCGAAGGGCAAAGCCGGACGGCTCGCGACATCGGCATCGCCGAGTGGACACCGAACGTGCGCGCCTCGTAGCTGGCTGCCGCAACCACTCCGCGCTTGTCCGGATCGCCGCCGACCACAACCGGACGACCGCGCAGACCCGGGTTGTCGCGCTGCTCGACCGACGCGTAGAACGCATCCATATCGACGTGGAGAATACGGTGCAGGGTCACGATACGCCGGGTCCAACAGGCCCCGGCCTCCATCCTTGATCATGCGTCTAATTACCAGTAGCGCCGAAGCCGCCGCGGGTGACCTCGCGGAGGTCCCGTACTTCCTGCCAGCTCACGCGAGGCGCGGGGAGCACAATGCCCTGGGCCAGGCGATCGCCCCGCTTCACCTGCACTTCGGCGCCACTGATATTGAGCACCTGGATTTTGACTTCGTCGTCCGGCCCGCAATAATCCGGATCCAGCACCCCGACGCCGTTGGCCACTATCAATCCGCGCTTGAGCGGGGTGCTGCTTCGAGCAAAAATGGCGAGGAAATGTCCGGATGGCACCTCGATGACGAGGCCCGTCGGGACCAGCGCAATCTGCCCGGGCGCCAGCCTCACATCTTGCGATGCGGCCAGGTCGAATCCGGCCGCTTCTTCGGTCGCGTATGTTGGGAGGGGAACTGTGGAGTCCAGCCGTTTGATGTTCAGGCGCATCGCCGCAGCATACGCGATCGTCGTCTGTGTTCTCGTCGGCGCGCCGGCGTCGGCGCAGTCGCTGTCGGCGAAGCTGCCGCTCAATCCCGCCATTCACGTCGGCAAACTGCCGAACGGCATCACCTACTACATCCGCAACAACGGCGAACCTGCCAAGCGCGTATCGTTGCGGCTCGCGGTGAAAGCCGGCTCGATCGATGAGGCCGACGATCAGCGCGGCCTCGCGCACATGCTGGAACACATGGCCTTCAACGGGTCCACGCATTTCAAACCGGGCGAACTCGTTCCCTATTTCGAGTCGGTCGGCGTCGCCTTCGGACCGCACGTCAACGCTTACACGAGCTACGACGAAACGGTCTACATGCTGAATGTGCCGACCGATCGCGCCGGCGCGCTCGACCACGGCCTGCAGGCGCTGAGCGATTTCGCCGGCGGCATGAGCCTGACAGACAAGGAGATCGACAAGGAACGCGGCGTCGTCCTCGAGGAGTGGCGGCAGCG
>Ga0310810_10005252_pt1 | contig 14465 bp, 10 predicted proteins | sample NCmetagenome_FD_207641 | JGI IMG/M metagenome (GOLD analysis project Ga0310810, IMG submission 207641) | Soil microbial communities from experimental microcosm in Duke University, North Carolina, United States - NC | ecosystem: Engineered > Artificial ecosystem > Soil microcosm > Unclassified ... | reverse complement strand
ACCAAGGACCAGCAGGCCAAGGATGAAAAGGAGTGTTACCAGTGGGCCGGCGAGCAAACCGGCATCGACCCGAATGTGCAAGTGAACGCCGATTCCGCCGGCAAGGCCGCAGCGGCCAAGGCGGATTCGGCCGCCACTGGGGCCGCCGTCGGTGGTGCGGCCCGAGGGGCCGTGGGCGGTGCGGTCGTGGGGGGGATCGTGGGTGACGCGGGAGATGGCGCCGCGGTGGGGGCGGTCGCCGGCGGTGTAAAGGGCCGCAAGGCGCGCAAGCAGGCCGAGGCTCAAGCGGGCCAACAGGGGAAGCAGGCGGCGCAGGCAGCCAACGCGGAGTCCCGGAAGACCTTCGCCAAGTCGATGGCGACCTGCCTCCAGGGGCGGGGCTACGCGGTGAACTGAGTCAGAGCGCCACTCCGAAGGACAGGTGCAGGTGGATGCGCCGGAGCCACTGGGTCGGGAGATCCTCGACCGAGGTTCCGGCCTCGAGCGCCTGAGTCACATCATTTGGGTCGCGCTCGTCCAGCAGCGACGGGTTGAGCTTGTAAGCCATGCTCACGCCCAGGGCCCCGACCGGCGTCTGGTAGCTCAGACCGACGCCGGCTGAAAAGCGGAATGGCGCGCCCTCAGGCAACAACGGACTCTGGGCGAAGCGGTCGTCCGGCGTCCACACCCGGCCCCCATCGAGGAAGAGGTGCCCCCTCCAACCCGGGGAGAAGCCCGGGGCGGGGAAGCGGAGCTCTACCGAGCCGGTCATCCGCGCCAGGGCCCCGATCGGGGCGTAGCGGTCGGCCGTCAGCACCGTGTCCGTCCCCTCGATGTTGGCCTCCACGTCGGGAACCTTGGGTCCCAGCTTCCGGTCCCCCCACCCACGGACATCGTTGGTTCCTCCAGCCGTCATCGACTCGTCGCGCAGGTGAATGAAGGAGAAGAACGGGTCGCTTCCCGGGCCAGGTATGCTCTTGCCGAATGGGAACAGCCGCCCCAGCGTGAGACGGCCCGACAGAACCGTCGACTTGCTCAGGGGCTGAAACCGGGAGACCGACAGGTCGAGCCTTCCGAACTCCGCCGTGTTCCAGGCGGAGGGAACCGTCAGCTCCGCCGAGGGGCGGATCAGCCACCCCCGGGTCGGGTTGGAGACGTCGTCCACCCGGTTGAACGACGCGGCCAGCGTAACGCTGCTCCGGTTCTCGTGGTCCCCCAGAGAGTCGATCAGAGGCGGGTAGCGCGCGGCGAGGAGCGCCAGGAGATCGACGTCGCCCGCGGTAATGTCACCGAAGTGATACTCCTGGATGTTCCTGGCACTGAATCGGTAGCCCAGCGCGAGCGAGGAAAGCGCGGCGAGCCGGTACACCAGGGTCGCATCGATCCCGATTGCCCCGGACTGGTCGTGGAGGTCGTTGCGATACTCCGCCCACGGGCCGGCGATGAACGAGAGACGGGGGGTCAACACGTAGGGCTGCGTGAGGCTGAGCGAGACGCGCAGCAGCTGCTCGGCCTCGGTGCCGATCGTCCCCCTGCCGCTTTGACCCTCCAGGGAGGTCGTCAGACTGCGGGCGCCCCCGGTGAAGTTGGGATGGGTCCACTGCACCCGTCCGGTGAGGCCCGCGCCTTCCGAGATGTATCCCACCTCCGCCAGGGTCAGGCGGGGGCGCGACTCCTCGATCCGGATCCGAACCCCGAGCGTCGAATCGGGTGCCGGCTGAGAGTCGACGTCCACCACGGCTCGCGACAGCAGGTCCACCGCCTGCAGTCGGGTCCGGCCTTCCGCGACGGCGCTGGTAGAGAACCAGTCGCCCGTGCGGAACGGCAGCTCCCGAAGCACCACCTGGTCGGTGACTGAGGTGTTGCCCTCGGCGCGGATCTCGCCGAAGCGGATGCGCGGGCCGGGGCTCACCGCCAGGTGCACCACCACATCGCCCGCCACCGAATCGACCTCCTGCTGCGACCGTATCGCGGCGAAGGGATACCCCCGCTCACGCAGCCAGGCCGCGGTGCGGGCCTCCGCGTCGGCGAGCTCGGCCTCGCCGAAGCGCCGTCCCTGCGCCGCGGCCAAGGTCGAGGCGAGCTCGTCCCAGCCCGCCGCGAGGTCGGCCGGGACGGTCGCCCGCCCTCCGGCGCTCAAATCCAGGGTGCGGAGCCGGAGCCACGGCCCTTCGTCGATCAGGTACATGACCCCGACCAGCGCGCCGCCCCGGTCGAGCCGGACCTCGTAGTCCACGCGCGGCCGGATGAAGCCCGACCGCCGGTAGAATCGCCTGAGCCGCACCACGTCCTTCTGCAGCTCGACCGGGTCGAATCGGTAGGCGCCGGGGGAGGGAATCAGAGGTAATTCCCCGAGCCATCGGCGCACCGGGTACAGCGAGCCACGTCCCTTGACCGCCAACTGCGCGCCCAGCTCGCCATCCGAGAAGCTGCTGGTGCCGGCGAAGCGGAACCCGACCGAGGTCACCTGCGCGTCGCGCCGCACCGGAATCAGCGAGTCCTGGGCCACGGCGCTCCGGACCAGGGCCAGGAGGAGGCCGAGGGCCAGCAGGCTCTTCCCGCCGGCGGTCACCGCCGGAGCCGGAGGAAGACGCGAAACTCGTCGCCCGAGGCCTGGACGTTGAGGAGCGCGCGGCGCAGGGCGTCGTACTCCACCTCCCATTCCATGGTCGTTCGGGCGGTCTGGGTCTGGCCCGGCTCCTCCCGGGCGACGATGGGCTGGCGGAAGCCGAGGTAGAGCGGCGGTGAGACGTACTTGCCGGCCACCAGGGTCTGGCTTCCCTGACGGTCCTGAAGGATCTGGACGACGTCGAAGCCGAGGCGCCGGCCGGCGCCGCCGGCCACCGTCCCCAGCGCGGCCCCCACGGCAAGCGACGTGGTGGAAGCCAGGACGCTGCTCTCGTCGGCCGTCCCGGTGGGGTCGGTCCCAGCGGGCCGGCCGGTGGCGAGGTAGGAGCGGATGTCGTCGTCGCTCATGCGCGGCCGCGAGCCGAGGTCAACCGAGATGCGCCCGCTGTCCACCGCGACCTGGGTGGTGATGATCACCCCCGACGGGGAGCCCCCGCCGGCCGTACTCCCGGAATCGGCCCGGTATTCCGCCAGCACCTGCAGCCGAGCCTGCTCGGGCGGTCCGGCGAGGACCACCTCGCCCTCGGTCACATCGAAGCGCCGGCCGAGCAGCTCGACGAAGCTTCGGCCGGCGAGAGGCCGGATCGTGCCGTAGAGCAGGAGCGGCTCACGCGACCGCTTGCGGACCTGGAGCTTGCCCCCGACCTCGACGGCCACGGTGGGGCTGGTGCGGCGGCGAACCCAGTCGTTTCCGGCCAGGTCCACGTCCAGGTCCAGCGCCAGGGGATGCTCGTCGAGTCGCCGCGTTGCCCGCGGGGTTTCTCCGAATCTGCGCTCCAGGGTGCGCAGGTCCTCCGGAGTGAGCTCGACCTCTTCCCCACCATGCTCTCGGTTGGTGACCTGGAGATAGAAGTCGGTGTTGCGCAGCGCCAGCGTGCCGCTGACCACAGGCACGGACGCGGTACCGCCGAGGGCGAGGTTGCCCGAGACGGTGGAGCGGAGGTTCTCCGCGTCGGCCACGCGAAAGTCGGTGAACCGGCCCGTGAGGTCGAGCGCTACGGCTCCAGAATCGGTGAGCCGCGCCAGGCCCCCCACGTCCACCGTGCCTTTGCCGGATTCGATCCGGGCCGTGTCCACCCGAATGTCCCGGCCCTGCAGGCTGGCGAGCACCGCGCCGTGCTCGTACGTCGCTCCGAGCCGGGTCAGCTTCAGGCGCAGATCCGAGAGGCCGAGGGTGCCGCTCAGGTGGGGCGCCGAGAGGCGGCCGCGCGCGTGCGCGTCCAGCCGGAGCCGGCCGCGCAGCGTGGTGACCGTCGCCGGATCCATCATCCGCTCGAACGGATCGAGGTGGAAGTCCGTGGCGGTGGCGTCGAGGGTCACCTCCCCGGTGGGCGAGCGACGCACCAGGGCCGCGGCGGAGTCGTCCGCGGCGAGCGAGAGGATGAGGGGAGCCCGGGCCACGATCCGCAGGCTGTCGCCCCGGGGCTGGTGGAGGCCCAGCTCGACACCCAGACCGTCGGCAGGCCGCCAGTCCACCCCGACGGCGGCTCGGACCAGGGGCTCTCGGCGGGCTCGAAGGTCCAGCCCGACAGTCCCGGCCAGGCGGGGAGCCGCGGCGGGCCCGGTCAGCTCCAGCCCGCCGGTCGCCTCGCCTTCGAGCTCCGGCAACCCCAGCAGCTCCGTCATCCAGCCGAGTGGCACGGTGTCGAGCGCTACACGCATTCGCTGCTCGCCCCCGCGATCGACCGTCCCGTTCGCCGTGATGCGGCTCTTTTCCGAAGCGAACACGAAGTCGTTCACCTGCAGACGCGAGCTCCCCTCGTAAGCGACGGCCACCGGGTGGGCCAGCGACCACCGATCCTCCTGCGCGGTGAGCTCGAGGGTGTCGAGCGAGACCCGGCCTCGGTGACCATCGCGAGTCAGCCGGGCCGCCACTCGCGCGTGGCGGTGCGCGTCGAGGTCGGCCTCGCCCATGAGGGCGCCTCGCCCGTCGGAGTAGCTTCCTTCGAGCTGCATCCGGCTCACGCCCTGCTTGCCGCTGCTGAGTCCTTCGAGCTGCACCCGTCCCGTCCCCTGGGCCAGCGCGTAGCCGGAATCCAGCGAAGCTGCGACGGTGGCCGACAACGTCCGGATCCGATAGCTCCCGTGGGTCAGCTCCGCGGCCTGGACCTCAGCGCGCACGGCCGGACGAGTCCGGGTTCCCTCGACCGCCAACGCGACGCGACCCGAATCGATGCCGAGCGGTTCCACGCCGAGCAGCGGTCCAAGCGGAGCGAGATCGTCGATGCGGGCCTCGAGGGTTCCCTCCAGCGGCCCGCCGATCGCCGCACCGACGAGCCCGACCCTGCCGCGCGCCGCCGCCGTTCCCACGCTCGATCGCGCCCGCAACGTGTCGATCAGGAGTGCGCCCCCGTCCAGCCGCACCGTCGCCTGGAGTGAATCGACCGCGACGCCGTTGGCCTCGCCGGCGGCGGCGATGGTGCCGCCGAGGCGCATCGTCTCGAGCGATCCCCAACTCCCGCTGAAATCCACCCGGGTCCGGCCTTGCGCCCGGAGCCCCGGCCGTCGGAGCAGGGTCCCGAGGTCGCCGGCGCCGGCCTCGGCGGTCAGCCGCACGTGGGGCTGGTCCGGCTGGGGCTCCAGCGAGGCCTCGAGCCGCAGACTATCGGCATCGCCCAGGAGCCGGCCGCGCAGGTCCCAGCGGCCCTGCGCCAGCTTCGCTCGGAGCACACCGTTCCGGATGACGGTGCGATTCACCGTGGAGGAGTCCAGCGAGACCGTGGCGTCGAGCGCCATGGGACTGCCTTCCGGGGCCATGGCCTCGACCTCGAGACCGCCCGTGAGGCTGGTCTCGAGCGACGATGAGCCCAGCAGCCGTCCCAGATCAAGCGCGTCGAACCGGGCGTTGTGGAGCGCGTACCGCCTGGGCGTGTCGAACGGGCGTGCCAGAGCGCTCACCGTGACCCGTCCCGCGGGGCTGGTGCCGTCGAGATCGACGGTGAGCTCGTCGCGCCGGATCACGGCGACCAGGTTGGCCGTGTCCACGGTGGCCCGGCCGATTCGCCCGGCCATCCCCAGGGCGGCCGAGCCGTTCCAATGGCCGCCCGCACGGGACGCCCGAAGCCGTCCTGTACCGGCGAGGTCGCTCCGCGGGGCGGAGGAAGACGTGAGGCGGCCCAGGTCGAGACCGTCGAACCGGATGTGATCCAGATTCACCGCCGGCTCGGAACCGAACGGCTTCGCGCTGCCTTTGAGCTCGAGCTCCGCGCCGTCCACCGTGGCGCCGCCGGACACGCGAACGAGCCCGCGGTCGAGCGCGAGCCGCAGCCCACCGCCGGAGAGGCGATGCGCTCCATACGCGGCCGATCCCGAAATCGCCGCCTGCACCGAGGCGGAATCCGGATCGGTCCCGCTCCCGGTGAGGCTCAGCCGGGCCTCGAGACTATCTCCCCGATTGAGCTGGGCCGAGAGCCGGTAGCGGGGCACTGAATCGAGCACGGCATCGCCATCGAGCGTCAGGGTACCACCCGATACGCCAAGGCGGCCGTCGGCCCTGGCGATGCCGCCGCGGAGGCGCACCCGCACCGAGCCCGAGTCGAGCGCGCCGTCTCCATCGGCAAGAGGAGCGACCCTGGCGGCGAGCACGGCGTTCGCCCGCCGTGGGCTCACACCGACGCCGTCGGCCTGGATGATGGCCGCCGACCCGGTGCCGAGGAGTCGGCGCGCCCAGCCCGGAGCCGCGGCTCCCGGACGTACCCGAGCCTCGAGGCCATAAGTTGGCAGACTGTCGAACGGGCGCACGTCTCCGGCGATCGTGAGCTGCATTCGCGGGGACCGGCCGCTCAGCGCGATCCGAGCCTGTCCGGCGGAGAATGTCCCGCGTGCCCGGGTTCGGGTCATGGCGATGGGGCCGAACCGCGAGTCGGTGAAGTCAACGCGGGCCTCACCGTCGAGCCGATCGAGCCCGGGACCACGAAGGTCGAGCGTCGCGTCACCGGTGATCCGGTCCCCACGCGAAGGTGTGAGCCCGAGAAATCCGGGATCAACGGCCTGGACAGTGGCCCGCCCGCGGTAGAGCAGGGGCCGTTGTCCAAACAACGTCACCACCCCTTCGGCTGCCGCCCGGCCCCCATCGGACAGCTCGGCGTCGAGCCGGACAGCCGCCCCGTCGTCCCCGCCGCGGGCGTGGGCCTCGATCCTCGCGGTGCCGGGTCGGTCGAGCATGGGGAGCAAGCCGCCAAGGTCGCGTAGCGCGAGCGGCCGAGCGCTGAGGTCAAGCTGGCTCAGCCGCAGGTCGGGCCCACGCCCGTCCCGTCGGGCGAGCGGTACGATGCCGCTGGCGGTGACGGCGCTGGAGTCAGAGTCGAGGGTGAGGCGCCGTACCGTCACCGCGGCCGGTCGGAGAAATCCCTGAGCCTGGACGGTCACCGGCCTGCGCGCGAGGTCGCCAGAGCGCACCCGGAACCCGACCGCAGCCTGCTCGATCGTGACCTCCGGATCGATGCGGATCCCGGTCGCGTCGGCACCGATCGAGTCCGCGGCCAGCAGCCGAGGCTTCCCCCCGATCAAGAGCCGGAGCCGCGCGCTCGCGTCCACGATCTGCACGCGCTCGAGGCGAATGACGTCGGGCTGCTTGGGCGGGGATCCCGGCGGCCGGGTGCGCCTGGCCGGAAGGTCCCAGCGTCCGTCGTCCCGTTGCCGCAGGACCAGATCCGCGCCGTACACGCGGATCTCGGCGAGCGTGATGTCACCCCCGAGGAGGCGACGGAGATCGTATCGGACGGCGGCGCTGTCCGCTCGCAGGATGACTTCGCCGTCGGCCCGGGTGAGGCTGAGACGCTGGAGCCGGGGAGCGGTGAGGAGGTTGCCCATGACGTCGCCGGCACGCAGGGAGGCGCCGGGCCAGGGGTTGATCTTCCGAAGGACCAGATTGACGGCCCAGTCTCCCCCGCCCAGGGCCAGGACCGTGAGGCCCCCGGCGGCGACCAGCGTCGTTGCCGTGAACAAGGCGAGAGCGAGGCGCGCGAAGCGGCGAGGCATCCGCCTCAGAGTACCGTTCGGACGCCCGGAACGGAAACTGGACCTTGGTCCGATCCCGTACCCCTGGCCTCCTTGACCTCTGCAAGTCCAAGCGAAATATTCACTTTGAACTGTCTGGGCGGGATTACTCAAGCTCCTCTCACCGGTACCTCTTCTGCGCGCCAAGCCGCTCGAGCCGCCCGATACCATGCACCAGCCGCAGACGACCGCCCCGAAAGAGCTTACGGAGGCGCCCAGGGTAGCGGTGGCAGAGCCCGATGCCGCGCAGGACGGCGGGCCAGTGGTATTCGTGCTGGACGACGACGCACAGGCCCGCCGGGCCATCGGGCGCCTGCTGCGAGCGGCCGGATACCAGGTCGAGCTGCTCGGCTCGCCCCGAGAGTTCCTGCATTCCGAACGGGGTCGTCTCCCCGGCTGCCTGATCAGCGATCTTCGCCTCCCCGAAGTGGACGGGATGAATTTGTTCGCCCTGCTGCGCAGGTCGGGCCAGCGCATTCCAATCATCTTCATCACGGGGTACGGCGACATCGCCACCGGCGTCAAGGCGATGAAGCACGGCGCGGTGGATTTCCTCACCAAGCCGGTGGACGACGAGGAGCTGCTCGGGGCCGTGGAGCGGGCCCTGAGCCGGGATGCCAGCATCCGCCGCAGGGTGGGCGAGTACCAGGACGTCGCGGCGCGCTTCGAGCGGCTGACGCCGCGGGAGCGCGAGGTCTTCGGTCTGGTCGTGCAGGGGATGCTGAACAAGCAGATCGCGGCCCAGCTCGGCACCACGGAACAGACGGTCAAGGTGCATCGGGGCCGGGTCATGCAGAAGATGGACGCGGGCTCCCTGGCCGAGCTGGTCCATCTGGCCGAGCGGTTGGGCAACCACACCTGGCGGCATGATCCCAACCGCCCCGCGGATGGGTCACCCTGACCGCGTCGCGGCAACCCCCTGCAGGGTTGCCGTGGTGGACGATGACGATGCCGTGCGCCGGGCGCTCGGCCGTCTCCTTCGGGTCACCGGGCATCAGGTCCGGACCTACGCCTCCGCCGAAGAGTTCCTGGGCGCCGCCCCCAGCGAAGTGGACTGCCTGGTGCTCGACGTCTACCTCGGCGGGATGAACGGATACGACCTCCACAGCCTCCTGACGGCCGTGGGTCAGGCGCCGCCGACCGTCTTCGTCACCGCCCACGACGACGTCAAGGTCGCCGCGATGAGCCTCCGGACCGACGGCGAGTGTCTCCGCAAACCGTTCGATGACGACCACCTGCTGGGGGCCATCGCGCGGGCCTGCACGAAGGTCCAATAGGCGCTCCCTACCCGATACCGTACCATGAGGCTCCCCTACAGGGAGTGACCATGGTGCGTCGTTCGACGATCGGCCTCACCGCGTTGCTGGTGGGCCTGGCCGCCGTCCCTTGCCTGGCGCAGGGCACGGGAAACGTTCACGATGAAATCGAGCTGACCCGGCAGGAGGTTCGAGCCAATCGCCAGGACATCATCCGCCGGCTGCTGGACCTGACCGAGCAGCAGAGCCAGGCGTTCTGGCCGATCTACCGGAGCTACCAGGAAGAGTCCGCCACGCTCGGCGACCAGCGCGTCGTCCTGATCGAGACCTACCTGAAGAGCTCCGCGACCCTGACCGATGAGCAGGCCAAAGAGCTGCTCAGTCAGAGCTTCAAGCTCCGCGAGAAGCAGCTCTCCCTGCAGAAGAAGTACGTGGGCAAGTACCAGAAGGTGATCCCAGGCGTCAAGGTCGCGCGGCTCTACCAGATCGACAACGTGCTGGATGCGGTGATCCAGGCCAACCTGCACGCCCAGATGCCGATGGCCGGAGATACCACCGCGCAATGATCCCGGTGGGATTCCGGCAGATCGGGGGAGCATGGATCGCGAGGCCCGCGCGCCCTCCGACGGCGGGGGCCGGGCGGACGGCTACAGCCGCACCGGCGGCGGCTTCTCGCGGGGCGGCTTCAGAGGAGGTGGGTGACGGCGGCGTTGAAGCCCCGGCGGTGCCGGGGCTTCATGGTGGTCTGGAGTGGGGCCGGCGTGCTCAGTACCCCGAGGTTCCGAGCTGCTTGCCGAACATTATCCGGAACTGCCAGGGCCGGTTATAGGCATCGATGACGTCGAAGGCGTCGTTCAGCGCGAACGAGTAGCGGATGTCGAGACCGAAAAAGGTGCCGTTGTCTTTCACGCTGGCGATCTGGAATCCGATCGGCCAGGTCCATTCGGTTCCGTTGGCGTCGTCGCAGGCCACTCCCGCCACGTCAGAGCTGCAGGAGACCTTGAAGCCGATGCCGATGCCGGTGTAGATCCGCCCGCGCGCGGCCCCGGCGCCGGTGACCGCGATGGCGCCGAAGGTCACCGGGACCTCGATGTAGTCCAGACTGATGTCCCCGCCGCCCTTCTGAATCCAGTAGCCCTCCAGCATCAGCGCGGTCCGCCCGGCGTTGTGCCCGACGAACGCTCCGGCGGTACCGCCCCAGCGGCTGGTGGTGCTGCCGCCGAAATAGCCACCCAGGTCGCTCAGGCTGGCGCCCCCGATGAGTCCCCCGAAATTGGATCCGGGACCTTGGGCCAGGACCGGCGTGGCCAGAACGGTGGTAGCGACGAGCAGGGCACGACCGGCGCGGAGCATGGGATCCTCGGCGGAAAGGGGCTGACCCCCAAGATGCACGCCCGGCGTCGGGGCGACACTCGACCTAGGGCTAGGTTCGGGGGCGGCGGATGCCTGCTCAGCGGTCGTCGGCGCCCAGACTGGTGTCTGCCGGAGCGCTCGTGCCCGCCATGATCGCGTTGATCGTGCCGACCGTCCGGTCCACCGCCGCCGGCCGCCGGTCGCGGGAGAGTCCCCAGAGGACCAGCAGGAGCATGCCGAGGGCAATCGCCGGCGCAACCCAGCGTGCGGTTGGGGCCGGCGACTCGATTTCCGCGGTCAGTCCGGGCGGCAGGGTCCGGGCGATTCGGTCGTGCTCGCCGAGCAGCAGGGCGGCGAGACCGGCAGGTCCCAGGCCGTCGCTGCGGACCCGGTGCACCAGGAGCCCCAGGACCAGGGGCGCCGCCAGCTCCAGCAGCGCCTCACCGGAGCGGGAGCGAAGCCCCGCGGACCGGGCCACCAGGTCAGCCACCGTGGGAAGGTGGGCGCCGAAGAGCCCGGTGAGCAGCCGCCCGCCCGCGGCGCCGAGGGGCGAGTCGGGGGTCGCCGCGATCGCGAGGCGGGGGTGCCGGAGCACCTCCGCGGCACTGCCGGATTCGGCGACCAGCTGGTGCAGGGCTCGCAACGACCGGGGACTCCGCGCCTTGGAGTCCAGCCCGGCCAGGAGGGCCGGAAACGCGGCCCTCAGCCCGGCGGCGACCAGGGATTCCGGCTCGTCGAGCTTGAGCGCCGCGCTCGACAGGAGATCGGGCGTCACGAGGCCATGCAGGCGCTCGAGTAGACTCCCGGTCATCGGATTACCTCCACGTCCGCCGCGGGGAACAGACCGGAATGCGTCACGGGAAACGGAGCCGTCCGGCCCCGCTACATTCTCGGCGCCGGCACCCACCCTGTCCATTGAACTTTCGGTGCATCTCCTCAACCAAGGTCCACTGTCACCCCCCGCTCGAGTGTGGAAACGTGGGGCGAGGCCGGAATCCGTCCCGCCTCTCCTCTGGAGGAGGTCACCCATGTCCGCTCCCGCGCTCCGGCTGGTCTGTGCCCTCGCCCCCTTCGCTTTCCTGTTCCCGGTCGCACTCCAGGGCCAGGGCGACGACAGCACGACCCGGGGCTACGCTCCCACCGGGCCGGGCGGCGGCCCCGCCGCGCCGGCCCGCACGGCCTCGGGCGCGAATGTGATCGCCGCCGCCCGCGCGATCCTCCAGCCGGGACGGTCCGATGAGGAGGTCAGCCGCGACATCCAGGCGGCCGATCTGGCCCTCAATCAGGCCGACACGGAGATCGCCGCGGCGACCCGGCACCGGAACCAGGCCGCGCAGCTGGTGCAGGCCGCCGAGCGCCGGATCGCGGAGCTGGAGGCCGAGCGGAAGAAGCCGGGTGCCACCCTGTCCAAGGCCGAGCGGGACAGCCTCGATACCCAGCGCAAGGCGGTGACCCGGCGAAAGGTGATCGCCGAGAACCTGGTCACCCTGGCCGACCTGGAGCGGGATGCCGCCAACAAGGCGCGCGACGCGGCCGTCGCCCGGCAGCACGCGCTCGAGATGGAGGGCCTCTTCGTCCGCAAGCGCAAGGAGAGTGGGGACAACGCCGCTTCCAATACCGGCGCGGGGGAGACCCTGCGGGAGCTGGGTCGGGAGACGCTGGTGGCGCAGAAGCAGGCGGCGGCGCTGGACCGGGAGCTGGCATCCAAGCGGGCACTGGTCGCGAGCAAGCGGCTCGACCTGTTCCAGTCATACCTGAGCAGTCGGGGGTCGGAAGACCGCTGAGTTGTCTCCAGGGGCGCCGGTCCGGCCTTCCCGGGGGCTCACCAGTCCTCCCCAACGGCTCACTCTTAGGTATACTCTTCGGTATTGCGGAATCGCCCTATGGATTCAATCAATCCCGAACAGGACGTATGCTCATGCGCGTGACGGCTTTTCGCGGCACCGATCCGACCACGACCGGCTCCCGGGAGCCGGGAGCTGACGGAGCCTGGCCGGGCCGTCGCCTGACGCGGCGGCGGGTCGGGACGTGGCTCGCCGTCGGTGCCTGCGTCCTGGCCGCCCTGGCATGGGTTGGCGGAGTGCCCACCCGAGAGTACACGGTGGAGATCGGTCTGAGCCCGCTGCCGGCCAACGCGGGCCACGGCGAGGTGAAACAGCCGTCCCCCCGGGCGATCGCGATGCCCATCAACGGCTGGGTACGGGGAATGTCGGTAGACTTGGTCGATGCCCAGGGACGCGAGGTGCCCCAGCGGGTTCTGCACCACCTCAACGTCATCATGCCCGAGCGGCGCGAGCTCTTCAGCCAGATCATGCTCCGCATCGGGGCGGCGGGTCCGGAGACCAAGCCCTGGGAGCTGCCCTTCTTCCTGGGATACCGGCTCCATCCGGGTGACTCGGTGCTGTTCACCGCCATGGTGCACAACCCCACGCCCAAACCCCTGGACGGGGTCCGGATCCGGGTCAAGCTCGACTACACCCCCGCCGACATCGTCGTTCCGCTGCTGGGCATCCACCCGGTCTACCTCGACGTCACTCCACCGGCGGGATTCCACTCCTTCGACCTGCCGCCCGGTCGCTCCAGCGCCAGTTGGGAGGGCCGCCCCGCCATCCCGGTGCGGCTCCTGGCCGCGGGAGGTCACCTGCACCAGTATGGGACGGCGCTCCGGCTGGTGGACGTCACGGCGAACGAGGTGCTGTGGGAGGCCCGGCCCGAGCTGGATTCGGCCCGGGTCGTCGAAGGGATGCCCATCAAGTACTTCCTTCCGCTCGGCCTGAAGCTGGATCCGGACCACGTCTACCGGCTCACTGCCTTCTACGACAACCCCACCGGGCAGGTCATCCCCGGCGGCGGCATGGGCGCGCTGGGGGGCATCGTTCTGCCGGGCATGGGGACGGCCTGGCCGGCGCCGGCCCACAACGATCCGGAGTATCGCAAGGACGTTCGCCTCACCGTCGGTGCCGAGTCCCACCACCACCCGGAAGGGCACGCGCACTAGCCGCTGCTCCCGGACTCAGGGCGAGACACACTTCGGCCCTCGAGCGGCGACGCGTCGAGGGCCGAAGTGTGCGGGCTCAGAACCCTTGGTTCCAGGCGAAGCCGATACCGAAGTTGAGGTACTGCTGGGTGTCCACGCTGCCGGCGCTCAACGCATAGTTGTAGCGGCCCGTCAGGAGCAGCGACATGTTCGGCTTGATCGGATAGGCGAACCCCGCCTCGGGCCCGAAGCCGAAATGCGCGTTGGTCTCATGGATCGAGTAGAGCCCGATGTCGAGGCGGTGCTCCATGATGTACACGCCCACGTCGGCGCCGATGAACGGCCGGACCCCGCCGGGCTTGCCCAGGAAGTACGAGACGTTCGCCAACAGAGGGAACGAGTTGATGTAGCGGAACTGGTCCCCGCTGATATCGACCCCGAAGCCCGAGAGGACCTCGTCGGTCCGGTCGTCGAAGACGTGCCATCCGAAGCTCAGTCCGGCGGTGACGTTCTCCTTCACCGCCTTCTTGTACTCCAGGTTGATCCCGCGCCAGCTGGCGTTGTCGGCAAAATCCTTCGTGTTCGACAGCGGAATCGAGGGCGCATAGGTCACGCCCCACCAGCTCTGGGCCCGGACGGGAGCGGCACCCAGCGGCACCAGGAGGAGGACGGGCAGGAATCGCCGAATCACTCGCATGGGGTCTGCTCCGCTAAGGGTGGCCGAGGTACGGTGACTGCTCGAACGCTCGATCGATCGCCCGCTCGATGCGGGCCGGGGCGTCGGCTGCGGAGCCCTCGAGCAGGCCCCGGAGCGCCGCGACCCAGATGGTGGGGATCCGCTCCGCCGCGTTATCGGCACGCCTGACGTCCCACATGTCGATCGCGATGGTCCCGACGTCGTACTGCGTGGCCGTGACGACCGGGTAGCCTACCCCCCAGCCCGGCCCGTAGCAGCAGGGCCAGCCGTACCAGCCCCAGTAGTCCCACCACGGATAGCTCACGTAGATGTCGGTGTTCCGGACCGCGATCCCGCGGATCGTCACCACGACGTCCGGAGGGTTGTCGGCATCGTACGTGTCCAGCCGGGTGTACCCCAGCGCGGCCAGGTGCTCGGCCGTCTGGTCGAGGATCTGCTGATCGTGGCTATGATCGAAGGGAAGGGTGGTGAGCACGCTCTCCGGCGGCACCACGGCCACTACTGAATCCGGCATGACGTAGGTCGCGATCGCCCCGTAATTCACCGAGTCTTCGTGCGCGGTCGCGACCACGTCCAG
>Ga0310810_10005251_pt1 | contig 14466 bp, 14 predicted proteins | sample NCmetagenome_FD_207641 | JGI IMG/M metagenome (GOLD analysis project Ga0310810, IMG submission 207641) | Soil microbial communities from experimental microcosm in Duke University, North Carolina, United States - NC | ecosystem: Engineered > Artificial ecosystem > Soil microcosm > Unclassified ... | reverse complement strand
AGAACCTGCAGGTGCCGCGCCGGCCGCCCGAGATCGCGGCGCTGCGCGAGCAGGTGAACCAGGCGAAGGCGGCGGTCGCGCTTTCGCGCGCCCAGCTCGCGCGTGAAGAGGAGCTCTTCAAGAAGGGGTTCAGCTCGAAGGCCCGCCTCGACGACGCGCGCACCGCCTTCGCGCGCGACAGCGCACGCGTGAAGGAGACCGACGCGCAGCTGCGCAACGCGCTCATGCCGCTCGGCCGCGAAGGCGAGCGCGAGCAGGCCGAAGCCGACGCGAAGGCGGCGCAGGCGGCGCTCGCGCAGGCGGCTTGGCGCCTGGACCAGAAAAGCGTGGCGGCGCCGGTCTCGGGGCTCGTGCAGGACACCTTCTTCGTCCCGGGCGAATGGGTGCCGGCGGGAAAGCCGGTGGCGTCCCTCCTGCCGCCGGGCAACGTCAAGGCGCGGTTCTATGTGCCGGAGGCGGCCCTGGGAGCGATGAGCGTGGGAAAAGGCATCGAGATCCGCTGCGACGCCTGCCCGGGCCCGGTCGCGGCGAAGGTGAGCTATGTCTCCACGCAGGCCGAATACACGCCGCCCGTCCTCTACAGCAAGGAGTCGCGCACCAAGCTGCGCTTCCTCGTCGAGGCGCGCTTCGACAACCCGCAGGCGGCGAAGCTCAAGCCCGGACAACCCATCGACGTGGTCCCCAAGTGAGCGGGCTCGCGATCGACGTGCAGGGCCTGAACAAGAGCTTCGGCGCGAAGCACGTGGTGAAGGACTTCTCGCTGCAGGTGAAGCGCGGCGAGATCTACGGCTTCCTCGGGCCGAACGGCAGCGGCAAGACCACCTCGATCCGCATGATCTGCGGCCTGCTCAAGCCCGACTCGGGCCGCGGCGTGGTGCTCGGCCACGACGTGATCGCCGGCACCGCGGCGATCAAGCGCGAGGTGGGCTACATGACGCAGCGCTTCTCGCTGTGGGAAGACCTCACCATCCGCGAGAACCTGGAGTTCGTCGCGCGCATGTACGGCATGGACAACCGGCGCGCAGCGGTCGCCGAGACCCTGAAAGAAATAGGACTGGAGAAAAGAAAAGATCAGCTCGCCGGACAGCTTTCCGGCGGCTGGAAGCAGCGCCTGGCGCTCGCGGCGTGCATGCTGCACCGGCCGCAGCTGCTGCTGCTCGACGAGCCGACGGCGGGCGTCGATCCGCAGGCGCGGCGCGACTTCTGGGAGGAGATCCACGGGCTCGCCGCGAAAGGCATCTCGGTGCTCGTCTCGACCCACTACATGGACGAGGCGGAACGCTGCCACCGCCTCGCCTACATCCTGTACGGCAAGCTGCTCGCCACCGGCACGCCCGACGAGGTGCTGCACCTCTTCCGCCTCGCCACCTGGGAGGTGAGCGGCGCCTCGGACCGGCTGGTGGCGCTCGCGCCGCGCCTGCACGGCGCGGCCGGCATCTCGCACGTCACGGCGTTCGGCAACACGCTGCACGTCACGGGCGAGGAGGAAGCGGCGCTCGAGCGCGCGATCGCGCCCTTCCGCGACGAGGCCGGGCTGCGCTGGCGCAAGGCCTCCGCCACGCTCGAGGACGTGTTCATCCACCTGATGCAGACCGCAGGCAAGGACGACTGATGTTCTCGTGGTCGCGCTGGGTCGGCATCATCGTCAAGGAGTTCATCCAGCTCAAGCGCGATCGCCTGACCTTCGGCATGATCATCGGCATCCCCGTCCTGCAGCTGATCCTCTTCGGCTACGCGATCAACGCCGATCCGAAGCGGCTGCCGACCGCGGTGCTCGCCGCCGACGCGAGCCCCTACGCGCGCTCGTTCGTCTCGGCGATGCAGACGAGCGGCTATTTCCGCGTCACGCGCCTCGCCGCCGACGAGGCCGAGCTCGACGAGCTGCTGGCGCGCGGCGACGTGACGTTCGCCGTGACCATCCCGGAGAACTTCGGCCGCAAGCTGGTGCGCGGCGAGCGGCCGGTGCTCCTCGTGGAAGCCGACGCCTCCGACCCCGGGGCGGTCGGCAACGCCATCGCCGCGCTCGCACAGCTTTCTTTTTCCGCGTTGCAAAGGGATTTGCACGGCCCGCTCGCCGAGCTCAATCCGATCGCGCCGCCGGTCGACGTGCGGGTGCACCGCCGCTACAACCCGGAAGCGATCACCGCCTACAACATCGTGCCGGGCCTGATCGGCACGATCCTCACCATGACCATGGTGCTGATGACCGGGCTGGCCATGACGCGGGAAAGGGAAAGGGGAACGTTCGAGAATCTGCTGTCGACGCCGGCGCTGCCGATCGAGGTGATGACCGGCAAGATCGTGCCCTACATCCTCATCGGCCTGATCCAGGTCACCCTGATCATCGCCGCGGCGCTCGCGCTCTTCCGGGTGCCGATGCAGGGCAATCCGCTGCTGCTCTACCTCGTGGTGTTCCTCTTCATCGCCGCCAACCTCACGCTCGGCATCACCTTCTCGTCGCTCGCGCGCAACCAGCTCCAGGCGATGCAGATGACGTTCTTCTTCTTCCTGCCCTCGATCCTGCTCTCGGGCTTCATGTTCCCCTTCCGCGGCATGCCGGAGTGGGCGCAGTGGGTGGGATCGCTGCTGCCGCTCACGCACTTCCTCGTGCTCGTGCGCGGCATCATGCTCAAGGGCAACGGCCTGGTCGACCTCGTGCCGCAGATCTGGCCGATCCTCGTCTTCATGCTCGTGGTGATCGGCATCGGCCTGGGCTTCTACAAGCGCACCCTCGACTGATGGGGTCAGGTCTTGCATTGACGCGTTGCAGCTGGGCGAAAACGCCGCTCGGCATCGCCTACCACGACAAGGAATGGGGCGTGCCGGTGCACGACGATCGCGTGCTGTTCGAGTTCCTGATCCTCGAAGGCGCCCAGGCCGGGCTTTCGTGGGAGACGATCCTGCAGAAGCGCGAGAACTACCGCAAGGCCTTTGCCCGGTTCGATCCTCGCAAGGTGGCGAAGTTTTCGGGCCGCGATGTGCGCCGGCTGATGAACGACCAGGGCATCGTGCGCAACCGCCTGAAGATCGAGAGCACGATAACGAACGCCCGCGCGTTCCTCGCGGTGCGGAAGGAATTCGGCAGCTTCGACGCCTATATCTGGCGCTTCGACGACGCCAAGGCGATGAGCAAGGATCTGCTGAAGCGCGGCTTCCGGTTCGTCGGCCCCACCATCTGCTACGCGTTCATGCAGGCGGTCGGCATGGTGGACGACCACGCCCCGGACTGCTTCCGCAAGCGATAATCCGCGGATGAGCAAGGGGAGGCTCGAGGCGTTCAGCGACGGCGTGATCGCCGTCATCATCACCATCATGGTGCTCGAGCTCAAGGTGCCGCATGGCACGGACAGCACGACGCTCGCGCCGCTCGTTCCCATCTTCCTCAGCTACGTGCTGAGCTTCGTTTACGTCGCGATCTACTGGAACAACCACCACAACCTGTTCCACGCGGTCGAGCGGGTCACCGGCGCGGCGCTCTGGGCGAACATGCACCTGCTGTTCTGGCTTTCGCTCGTTCCCTTCGTCACCGGCTGGATGGACGAGAACCATTTCGCCCCGGTCACCGTCGCCGCCTACGGCGCGGTGCTTCTCGCTTCGGCTGTCTCCTATCAGATCCTGACGACGGTGCTGCGCTCGCACCATGGGAACGATTCGGTGCTCGCTCGCGGGCTCGGCACGGATCGGAAAGGAAAGGTCTCGCTGCTCCTTTACGTGGGCGCGGTGCCCCTCGCGTACCTGCACGTTGCCATCTCCCTTGCCCTCTATGCCGCGGTGGCGCTGATCTGGCTCGTCCCCGACCGGCGCTTCGAGCGGCTTCCCGCGGAGCACAAGCGATGATCGTCGTCCACCACCTCAACAACTCCCGCTCGCAGCGCGTGCTGTGGCTGCTGGAGGAGCTCGGGCTCGCCTACGAGATCAAGCGCTACCAGCGGGACCCGCAGACCATGCTCGCCCCGGCCGAGCTGCGCCAGGTGCATTTCCTCGGCAAGTCGCCGGTGGTGACCGACGGCGAGCTGACGCTCGCCGAGTCGGGGGCGATCGTCGAGTACCTGGTGGAGCGCTACGGCAACGGGCGGCTCGTTCCGCCGGCCGGCACGCCCGAGCGCGTGCGCTACCGCTACTGGCTGCACTTCGCCGAGGGCTCGGCGATGCCGCCGCTCGTCATGAAGCTGGTGTTCGACCGCCTGGAGAAGAGCCCGATGCCGTTCTTCGTCCGTCCGGTGGCGCGCGCGCTCGCCGGCCGGGTGAAGAAAGGCTTCATCGAGCCGAACCTGCAGCGCCAGCTCGAATTCATGGAAGCCGAGCTGGCCGCGCGCCCGTGGTTCGCGGGCAGCGAGCTCACCGCCGCCGACATCCAGATGAGCTTCCCGCTCGAGGCGGCGGCGGTGCGCGGCGGCCTCGACGCGAAGCGGCCGCGGCTCGTGGATTTCCTCGCCCGCATCCACGCCCGCCCGGCCTACCGGCGCGCGCTCGAGCGCGGCGGCGAGTTCGCCATCCTCTCCTGACCTTGGCCGAGCGCTTCGCCATCGCCGTGCACGGCGGCGCCGGAACATTGCCGCGCCGCGCGATGAGCGCCGCGCAGCAGCGACGCTACCGGAACGCCCTCGAGGCCGCGTTGGCGGCGGGGCATGCCGTGCTGGTGGCCGGCGGCTCGAGCCTGGACGCCGTCTGCGCCGCCGTGGTCGAGCTCGAGGACTCGCCGCTCTTCAACGCGGGCCGCGGCGCCGTGGTCAACGCCGACGGAAAGCCCGAGCTCGACGCCGGGGTGATGGACGGCGCGACGCTCGCCGCCGGCGCGGTCGCGGCCGTGAGCCGCATCCGCAACCCGGTGCTCGCCGCGCGCGCGGTCATGGAGAAGAGCCGGCACGTGCTGCTGGTCGGGCGCGGCGCGGAGCGTTTCGCCGCGAGCCAGGGATTGAAAATGGCCGGCGCGGCCTATTTCGCGGCGCGGAAAAGCATGAGCAGCCGCCACGGCACCGTCGGCGCCGTAGCGCTCGACCGCGCCGGCAACCTCGCCGCGGCGACCTCGACCGGCGGCTACGCCGGGAAGCTGCCGGGCCGCGTCGGCGACTCGCCGATCGTCGGCGCCGGCACCTACGCCGACAACGCCGCGTGCGCGGTATCGGGCACCGGGCTTGGAGAAGCCTTCATCCGCACCGTGCTCGCCTACGACGTCGCGGCCCGCATGCGCTATCGCCGCGACAGCCTGGCCGGCGCGGCGCGCAAGGCGCTCGCCACGGTGGGCCGCCTCGGCGGCGACGGCGGCCTGATCGCCGTCGACCGGCGCGGGCGCATCGTCATGCCGTTCAGCAGCGAAGGCATGTACCGTGCATGTCTCGACGCTGCCGGCCGAAGCACCGTGGCCCTTTTCGGATGACCGTCATGAAATCGCTTTCGCTCGCCCTCTGCCTGCTGCTCGCCGCCTGCGCCGGCACCGACCTGCCGCCTGCGAGCATCGCGCGCGAGCTGGCGCCGAGCGGCACGCTGCGCGCGGCGCTCGCCGCGAACGACCCGGTGTCGCGCGAGGTCGCCGGCGAGCTCGCCCGGCGGCTGCAGGTGCCGCTCGCCGAGACGGATTTCGGCGGCGCGTACGACGTGGCATTCATGCTGCCCGAGGCGGCGCGCGCGGCGCAGCTCGACTTCACCGGGCCCTACCTGGTGCTCGACGGCCGGCTGCGGGTCATCGCCGTGCGCCGCGGCCGCCCCGAAGCCAGCGGCTACCTGCGCGATTTCGTCGCGGACCTGCGCGCCTCGGGGTTCGTCGCTCAGGCGATCGAGCGGCGCAGCGCCAGCGCGCGCGCGACCACGCCCTAGTGCACGTCGAGCTGCGCGATGCGCCGCTGCCGCTCATCGGCGCGCTCGCCGTGCATTCCTGGTTCGTGGTGCAGCGCGACGACGGCGCGTGCGAGCGCTGGGAGGTCTGGCAGACGCCGGACGCCGGCGGCACGAGCATCGGTCACGTGCACCGCGACCTCAAGCGCCCGGACGAAGGCGTGGGCGGCGGGCCGCCGCGGCTCCTCGCCCGCTGGGAAGGCGAAGCGGCGCAGCGAATAAAGGCTGTCCTGGAGAAGATCGAAAGCTACCCCTGGTGCCGCCGCTATCGCTACTGGCCCGGCCCGAACAGCAACACGTTCGCAGCCTGGGTGCTGCGCGAAGCGGGCATCGAGTACGCTTTTCCCTGGAAGGCCCTCGGGGCCCGGTTCAGGAGGACGACATGAAGTGGCTGATCATGGCATGCGCTCTCGTCGCGGGAAGCGCGCTCGCGCAGGGCAACTGGCCGACCCGGCCGATCAAGTTCATCCTGCCCTTCCCGCCCGGCGGCGGCACCGACATCCTCGGCCGGCAGATCGCCGAGAAGCTGGGCGAGCGCCTGGGCCAGCCGGTAGTCACCGAGAACCGCGGCGGCGCGGGCGGCAACGTCGGCGCCGAGGCGGCGGCGCACTCCGCGCCCGACGGCTACACCCTCGTGCTGGTCGCGCCTTCCCTCGCCATCAGCCCGACGCTCTATTCCAAGCTCAACTATGACCCGGTGAAGGACCTGCAGCCGGTCACGCTGGTCGCGACGATCCCCAACGTGCTGCTCACGCAGACCGGCTTCGCTTCCAGCCTGCAGGACTTCATCGCCAAGGTGAAGGCGAAGCCCGGCGAGTACAACTTCGGCTCGGGCGGCGCCGGCACCTCGAACCACCTCGGCGGCGAGCTGTTCAACATCGTCGCCGGCACGAAGCTCGTGCACGTGCCCTACAAGGGCGTGAACCTCGCCATGCAGGACGTCATGGCGAAGCGCATCCACCTCGTCGTCATCGGCCTGCCGGCGGCGCTGCCGCAGATCAGGAACGGCCGCGTGCAGGCGCTCGCCGTAATCTCGCCGCATCGCCTGCCCTCGCTGCCCGACGTGCCGACGGCCGCCGAGGCCGGGCTGCCGAACTTCGACGTCACCACCTGGTACGGCATCCTCACGCCTTCCGGCACCCCGCGGCCGATCGTCGAGCGCCTGAACCGCGAGCTGGTCGCGGTCATGAGCTCGCCCGACATGAAGGACAAGCTCGCCAAGCAGGGCACCGACGTGCGCACCAGCACGCCCGACGAGTTCGCCGCCTACCTCAAGGAAGAGATCGCCAAGTGGGGCGACGTCATCCACAAGGCGGGCCTGCACGCCAACTAGTTCGGGGACGGAGCCCAAACCAGTTCGGGGCCAGGATCGCAATTGACGAGGCAAGCGCTAATTCCGGTAGCCGCGCTTTTCTTGTGCAGCGGAGTGCTTTGCGCAGAGGCTATCTCAGCCTTCCCGGTTTTAGCGTAACCGTGGATACGGACAAGTCCTTGCTCGCCCAGACTCCCGAACTGTATCACCCGACGCCGAACTAACCCGGGAGGACCACGGCGACGAGCTACTTGTCGGCGTCGGCCGCGCGGTCTTGCACCTGCTGCATCGCGCCGTCGATCTTCTGCTGGGCGCGCTGCATGGTCTTCTGCCCTTCCTCGATCTCCTGCTTCTTGAGCGCGGCGGCGGTGGCTGCGCTGCTGGCTGCGTCCACGCCACAACCGGCAAGGATGGCGACCGCGGCGACTGCGACTAGCGTTTTCATGACGTCCCTCCCAAAGGAACTGCATTATTCACGAACCGACCTGGCGCAGCAGCGGACAACGGTCGGCGAGCAGCTCGATTCGCTTCACCACCGTCACGCCGATGAAATACCGGCATTCGCGGGTCTTGGGGACCGGCGTGTCGGCGGAGTACACCATGACGCCCGTGTTGCTCATCCAGAGCCCGAGCCAGGCGAGAACCACGAGCGCGACGACGCCGAGCAGGATCTTCATGGCCGCGCAGTGTACGCGAACCCGAACCGGGAGTTAGGGCTGCGTCCCCGAACTAGCGGCTGAGCAGGAGAGCGACCGGAAAGTCGGCGAGCAGCTCGCCGACCAGCGTCGCGCCGCCGGCGTGGCGGCGCCCGGTGAGCACGTCCTCGAAGGCGATCTGCGGCAGCGGCAGGCGCGCGTCGCCCCAGACGCGGCTGCCCACGGGCGCGAGGTCGTTCGGCTGCATGAGGCGCGCGAAGAGGCGCGGCGCGATGGCGACGAGCGTGCGCCCGCCTGCGCGCAGCGCAAAGGCGAGCAGGTTCTGCTCGCGTTCGCCGAGCGCATGGAGCGGCGCATAGCTTCCGCCGTAGAAGAGCCCGGGATGGGCCTTGCGCAGCTCCAGGCCCTTGCGGATCACGTGCAGCTTGGCGCGGCCGTCGGACAGATTTCCGATCATCGCCGCCGGCTGCGCCTGCTCGTCGAGTAGTTTTTCCCGCAGCGGAAAATCGACGGGGCGGCGATTGTCGGGGTCGACCAGGCTGAAGTCCCAGAGCTCCGTGCCCTGGTAGTAATCCGCGACGCCGGGCGAGGCGACCTTGACCAGCGCCTGCGAGAGGCCGACCAGCATGCCGATGCGCGCGAGGCGCGGAATGCTCTCGTCCAGCTCGCGCACGAACAGGCTGTGGCCGAGCGAGCCGGCGACGAAGCGCTCGAGCGCGGCCTCGTAGTCGGTGTCGGGATTGATCCAGCTCGTGCGCAGCTTCGCCTCGCGTGCCGCCTTCAGCATGTACGCCTTCAGCCGCTCCTTCAGGCTATCCAGTTCATCTTCCGAAGGAGCCGTCGAGGGCCAGATGCCGATCAGCGCCTGGTAGTAGTGGTACTCGTCGCCCCGCGACGGCGCGTTGGCCGCTTCGTTGCGCAGGCTCCGGTTGATGACGCTCCAGCGCCGCAGCCAGAGCCGCCACACCGAGGGCTGCTCGGAGAGCACGCCGAGCCGCGCGCGCACGTCCTCGGAGCGCTTGGTGTCGTGCGTCGAGCTGCCGAGCATCGTGCCCGGCCAGCGCCGCGCACGGTCCTCGCTCGCCGCATGGAACGCCTTCAGCGACAGGCCGAAGCGCGCCGGATGGCCGCCCACCTCGTTCAGCGCGATCAGGCGGTTGTAGCGATAGAACGCGGTGTCCTCGACGCCTTTCGCCACCACCGGCGCGGTGAACTGCTGGAAGCGCATGGCGAAGCGCAGCATTTCCCGGCGGCGCTCGCCGGAGGGCGGCGCCGCGTCGAGGCTGATCACGCCGCGCACGAAGTCGAAGAGGCCCGGATCGGCGATGCGGGTCGCGCGCTTCGCCGCGTTCACCGCCCAGTCGATCCAGCGCCGGTCGCTCTCCGCGACGCCGCGCGGGCTGACGTAGGTGCGGTACACCGGGAAGCGCGCCGCGATCTCGAGCAGCGCCTTGCGCAGCCCGCTCGCCGTGTAGTCGCGCGTCGAGCGGTTGCCGGCGGCGATGCGCGCCAGCCAGTTCGACAGCATGAACAGCTCCGCGGCGAGCGTCGTGCCCATGATCAGGTAGCGGCTCTGCAGCGCCATCTCCTCGAACGAGTGGCGCTCGCCGGTGAAGCGCTGCCAGATGCGGTCGAACTGCGCCTCGGCCGCCGGGTCGACGAACACGCCGGTCAGCACGCTGGCGAAGCGGTAGCCGGTCGTGCCGTCCACCGGCCAGTCCTCGGGCAGCGACTCATAGTCGGCGAGGATCTTCTCCACCACGATCCACGGCCGGGGAAACACGTCGTGCAGCCGCTCGAGGTACTCGCGCGGGTCGGCGAGCCCGTCCGGGTGGTCGATGCGCACCCCGTCGACGCCGCCGCGCCGCGCGAGCCGCGCCATCAGCCGGTGGGTGGCCTCGAACACCTTCGGATCCTCGACGCGCACGCCGGCGAGGTCGGTGATCTCGAAGAAGCGCCGGTAGTTGATCTCGTCGGAGGCGACGCGCCAGTAGGCGAGGCGATAGTGCTGCCGCTCGAGCAGGCGGTGCAGCGCGAGCGGGTCCGTCACCGATTTCTTCAGATGCGCGGTCGTTTTGGGATCGAGCGGGAACCGGTGGTCGAAGTAGCGCACGCTCCAGCGCCCGCCGCGCTTCTCGAGCTTGAGCTCGCCCGCCTCCAGCGCCTCGCCGTAGTGTTTTCCGAGCACCGGGAGCAGCAGCTTGCCGGGCGTCCAGTCGATGTCGAAGAAGGACGCGTAGCGCGAGGCACGCCCCTTCTCCAGCACGTCGAGCCACCACGCGTTGTCGGCGTGCAGCACGCCCATGTGGTTCGGCACGAGGTCCGGGATGAGACCCATGCCGTTTCTTTTCAACAGATTCAACAGCTCGAAAAGCTCGGCCTCCGTCCCGATTTCCGGGTTGACCGCGTTGTGGTCGACGATGTCGTAGCCGTGCGTGCTGCCGCGGCGCGCCTTGAGGAAGGGCGACGCATAGAGGTGCGTCACGCCGAGCCTGGCGAGGTAGGGCACGATCGCGATCGCGTCGGCGAAGCGGAAGCCCTTGTGGAACTGCACGCGGTAGGTCGCGCCCGGCACGCGCTGCGGCCGCCGCGGATCGACGCTGCGCTCCGTCATCGCCGCGGCGAGCGCGCCGATGCGCGCGTCGCCCGGCCACTTCTCCAGCGGAATGGGCAGCTTGCGGCGCCAGTTCGGGTGCTGCTCGACCGTTCCCGGCAGGTTCGCCTGCTCCATCAGCTCGAACACGTCCTCGGGCTGCACCAGCGCCACCTTGCACGGGGTGCGCGCGATGAACGCGTGCGCCGAGCGCGCCGAGGTGTCGAGGCCTTCGCGCTCGAGCGCCTGCGCGAGCCTCTCCTGGTCGAACTTCCTCTGCTGCAGCTCCTTCTGCGCATCGACGGTGAGCCCGAGGCGCGTGCGCAGCTCGAGGTCGTGCGCCGCCCAGTAGCCGCGCCAGGTCGGCAGGTCGTGCGTGCTCACGCAGACCAGCGCGTCGCGCGGATAGGCGCCGGGCGCGGCGAACTGCGAATCCTGCTTCTCGAAAAACAGCGGCCTGTAGGAGAGCACGCCCGCCTCGCTCAACGCGCGCCGCAGCTCCGGCGACACGGTCCCCAGGTCTTCGCCGATCACCAGGCAGCGCCGGCTCCGGCTCTCTTCGGCAAGGATTGCCAGAAGCTGCTCGAACGGGTAGCTCACGTAGCCGCCGCGGTCGGCCTTCTCGCCCGGCGGGATCCACCACAGGCGCTGCAGCGCCATCACGTGGTCCATGCGCAGCGCGCCGCCCACCGGCATGTTGGCGCGCAGCAGCTCGATGAACGCGCGGTAGCCGCTGGCGCGCAGCGCGCGCGGCGAGTACGGCGGCAGGCCCCAGTCCTGGCCGCGCGGGTTGAACTCGTCGGGCGGCGCGCCGCACGAGACGTCGACCGCGAAGATGTCCTGCTCGTCCCACACCTCGGCGCCGCCGCGGTCGGCGCCGAGCGCCAGGTCGACATAGAGGCCGATCGGCATGCCGAGCTCGCGCGCGCGCCGCTGCACCGCGTCGAGCTGCGCCCGGGTCTCGTCCTGGAGCCACTGGTGGAACGCCACCCGGCGCGCGTTCGCCGCGGCGAAGCGCTTCACCGCCGGCGAGCCGGGCTTGCGATACTCCTTCGGCCAGCCCTGCCATGCGCCGCCGTGCTTCTCGCGCAGCGCCTCGAAGATGGCGAAGCGGCCGGGGTTGCCTTTCGGGGTCACCTGCCTGAAGAGGATCTCCAGGACTTCGAGCTTCGCCTGCGCGACCGCTGCATAGTCGACCAGCTCCGCCTCGCGCAGCGCCTTCAACCGGGCCTGGAAATCGGCCGACTGCACCAGCCGGCGGGCGGCGGCGCTCGAGGCGAAGGCGGGGATCGCCTCTACCTCGAGGTAGAGGAAGCTCAGCGCGTGGCGGGTGGAAGGGCTGTACGGGCTGCCGTGCGTAGCGTGCAGCGGATTGACGCCCACCACGGCGGCGCCGAGCTTCGCCGCGAGCTCGAGCAGCGCCTTCAGGTCGCCGAAGTCGCCGATGCCCCAGTTGCGCGCCGAGCGCACGCCGTAGAGCTGCACCATGAAGCCCCACACCCGCCCGCCGCGCTCGAGCAGCGCGGGCTGGTGGCAGCGGCCGCGCGCGATCCTGATCTTCGCGGCCTTCCGCTGCGGGCCCATCGCACGCGCGAGCGCCTCGCGCACCGCCGGGTCGATCTTCTTCTCGCTGCCCCAGACGTCGAGGTAGCTGTCGGCAATCTCTTTCAATTCGGGGCCAGGATCACAATTACGTCTGGATCAGCCAGTTGACGGACCAGGGGGTACCGGCGGGCCCGTTCGACCAGATCATGCGGCCTTTCGGCGTATCCATCTTCACCGGATCGTCGCCACAGTTGGCCACCAGCGACAAACTCTTCCAGGTCACTTCGAACGCCCGCTCGCCGAGCATGCGGTAGCGCCCGGGGCCGCAGTCGAGCGGCACGATTTCCTTCTGCCGGAGGAGCAGCAGCTCGCGGTAGTGCGCGCGCCAGGATTCGTCGGCCTTCGCCCAGTCGAGCGTGCAAGCGCGGAAGGTGCTCTCGGCGAGCGGATCGGGGATCTTCTCGCGCATCTTCGGATCCTGGAACGCCGCGAAGCGCTTGAACTCCTCGCGCCGGCCCTTGCGCACCGCCTCGCCGAGCTCGCCCGCGAAGTCGCAGAAGAACAGGAACGGCTGCCGGCAGCCCCATTCCTCGCCCATGAAAAGGAGCGGCGGCGAAGGCGCCAGGAGCTGGATCGCCGTCAAGGCTCTCAGCTTCCGGGGATCGGCAAGCGACAACAGACGTTCCCCGAAGGCGCGATTGCCCACCTGGTCGTGGTTCTGGAGGAAGTCGACGAAGCACGACGGCGGCAGGTGCGAGCTCGGCTCGCCGCGCTTCTCGTGGCTGAAGGGCGACACCTCGCCCTGGTAGGCAAAGCCTTCCGCGAGGCAGCGCACGAGGTGCTTCGCCGGCGCATCGGCGTAGGCGACGTAGTAGCCGTCGCGCTCCCCCGTGGCGAGCACGTGGTAGCCGTGATGCGAGTCGTCGTTCCATTGCGCGTCGTAGCGGCCCGGGCCGATGAAGCGGGATTGATTGGCGTCGTTCTCCAGAACCAGATGTTTCGAATTTCCATGCCTCGCTCTTATGGTCTGTGAGATCTCATCGAGAACATGGACCGGCGAGTCGTCGAAGATCGCATGCACGGCGTCGAAGCGCAGGCCGTCGAAGCGGTACTCCTCGAGCCAGTAGCGCGCGTTCGAGACGAAGTACTGGCGCACCGCGGGATGGCCGAAGTCGATCGCCGCGCCCCACGGCGTGTGATGGCGCTCGGTGAAGAAATCCGGCGCGTAGAGGTGAAGGAAGTTGCCCTTCGGCCCGAAGTGGTTGTACACCACGTCGAGGAAGATCATCAGCCCGGCGTCGTGCGCCGCCTGCACGAGCGCCTTGAGGTCCTCGGGCCGCCCATAGGCGCTGTCGGGCGCGAACGGCAGCACGCCGTCGTAGCCCCAGTTGCGCCGCCCGGCGAAGTCGGAGAGCGGCATCAGCTCGATCGCCGTAATCCCGGTTTCTTTCAGAGAATCCAGTTTTCGGGAAACGGCCGCGTAGGTCCCCTCCGGCGTGAAGGTGCCGACGTGCAGCTCGTAGATCACCGCCTCGCGCCACGGACGGCCTTGCCAGCCCTCTTTCCAGCGGAAGGCCGACGGATCGACGACTTCGCTAGGGCCGTCGACGTCCTGCGGCTGGAAGCGCGACGCCGGGTCGGGGACGAGCTGGCCGCCGTCGATGCGGTAGTGGTAGAGCGTGCCGGCACGCGCCGAGGGAACGAGCGCCTCGAACCATTCGCCGTTCTTTTCCATGGGATGGAATTTCCCGGAGAGCGCGACGTCTACGGTGCGCGCGGCGGGCGCCCAGAGACGGAACCCAACCCCTCCACCCGCCAGCAGTTGAGCGCCGAATGCTACTTCTTGCGAGGCCACCAGCGTTCCAGCAAGTCCGCGGCCCAGTCGCGCCCGCCGAGCCCGAAGGCGAGCGCCACCGCGAACACCAGGCCGGCGAGCAGGATGAGGAAGGTCTGCCGGACGATGTCGCCGCCGATGTTCACCTGGTCGAGCGCCACCAGGATGACGAAGACCAGGATCGCGTAGCGCGCCACCGCGCCCATCAGGTCGGCGTCCTGCAGGCTGATGTTGCGGCAGTACGCGGTGACCGCGTTGCCGACGAAGCGCGCGAAGTACGCGCCGAAGGCGAGGATGAGCAGCGCCACCATCACCTTCGGCACGAAGCGCAGCACCTCCGAGAGCAGGTCGGTGATGTACGACAGGCCGAGCAGGTTGAAGCCCATCACCAGCGCGGCGAGGATGACGATCCAGTAGAAGAGCACCGCGACGATGGCCGTGAAGTCGCCGCGCACGCCGCCGTCGCGCAGGAAGGCGTCGATGCCGGCGCGCTCGGTGACGACGTGGAAGTTCACCGCGCGCAGGCCGCGGTCGATGGCGAAGCGCACCGCCTTGGCGATGATCCAGCCGGCGACGAAGATGATGATGGCGAGCAGCAGCCGCGGCAGGAAGTCGCCGATCTGGGCGAGAAACACGCGCAGCGGCTCGATGATCGGGTCGAAGCGGTCCATGTCAGTCTCCCTCGCCTAGTAGC